>WUUC01066964.1_pt1 | contig 19302 bp, 19 predicted proteins | sample 6278441 | NCBI WGS metagenome assembly WUUC01 (sample SAMN13675441, study PRJNA597444) | soil metagenome | isolation source: soil | place: USA: Washington | collected 2017-10 | reverse complement strand
GATCGAGCCTGGCCGGCATCGTCGGCTACACGTTCGCGGCCTTTGCGCTCACGACGATCGTGCAGGAGTTCGCACGCGGCACGCGCGCACGCAAGGCGCTGGGTGCTTCGAGCTGGCTATCCGCCTTCTCCCAGCTCGTAGGCCGAAACCGCCGCCGCTACGGGGGGTACGTCGTTCATGCGGCCATCGTGCTGCTGCTGCTCGGCGCCGTCGGGATCGGGGGCTTCGGGACGACGCGCGAGGCCAGGCTCGCGGTCGGTAACTCCATGCAGGCGGGTGACTACCGGCTCGAGCTTCTTGGAACCTCACAGACTCGAGCCGCGAACGCTCAGGAGATTCGAGCCCGGCTCGCCGTTTCGCGGGACGGGGAAAGCGTGGGGACCCTGGCGCCGGGCAAGAACCGCTACTTCGCCGAGCAGCAGACCTCGAACGAGGTCGCGATCCGTTCCGACCTGCTCCGGGCAGAAGACCTCTTTGTGATCGCGGACCAGTTCAACCCGGACGGATCCGTCTACGTGAAGGTGCTCGTGAACCCGCTCGTGAACCTGATCTGGCTCGCGGGGCTCGTCTTCCTGCTCGGATCGCTCATCGCGATGTGGCCGGACGCCCGCGAGCAGCGACGGCTTGCGGGCCGTTTCGCGGAGGCCGAAGGGCCCCGACCCGCACCGGCCTGATGGAGCTCCTGGCGCTTGCTCTCGCGGGCGTGTTGGCGCTCGGCTGCGTCCTCTTCGTCGCTCGCCCGTTCCTGCGAGAGCCCGCGGCCGTCGACGACAGGATCCACGTCCCCGGTACGGGCGAGGAGGAGCGTATTCGCCTCGAGGAGGAGCGGGACCGGGCTCTCGCGGCACTAAAGGAGCTCGAGTTCGACCACCGGACGGGAAAGATCTCGGATGCGGACTACCGCGAGTTGGTGGGACCGCTTCGCGCGCAGGTAGCCCGGGGTCTGCGCGCTCTCGATGCCAGGCAGGCTGCCACGCACGAGCAGAGCCAGGCCGGCGAGGTGACTGCCCGTGCCTGAGTGCGAAAAATGCGGCACCGACCTCGTGGCAGTGAGCCGCTATTGCCCCGAGTGCGGCGGGCTCCTGGGCGCGCACACGCGTGACCGGAGCCGCCTCAGGCCTGCCTCCCCACTGCTCGTGATCGCCGCTCTGGTGGCGATCGGCGGGGTCATCCTGCTCGCCGGCGGCGTGTGGGCCTGGGGCGCTGCGGCGCTGCTCGCCGCGGTCGCGCTCCTCCTCTTCGACCAGGTCGTCGACCGGAGAGTCGCTGCCCAGGGGCTCTCCGACCTCCGCGGCCGTTTCGCCGCCACTCGTGATTCCGTCGCACTCAAGTCGCGAAGCCAGATGGGAGTCTTCAGGGCACGCCGCGAGCTTGCCGAGCTCCACATCGAGAAGGATCGGATCTTCCGGGAGTTGGGTGAGGCCGTGTACTCCGAGGACGAAAAGGGCATGAAGGCAGCACGGACGGCCGTCGACGCCGTCGTCGGGCGCATCCGCGACAAGGAGGCCGAAATCGAGACCCTGATCCGAGAAACCGAGGCGATGATCAACCGTGTCCAAGCGCCGGTCCGGGAAACCGTGAGGCTCGAGCAGCCGCCCGAGCCGGCACGCGTGCCCGAGCCCTGGCCACCGCCCGACGAGGGCGACATCCCGGAGCCCCCGCAGCCCTCTCCCGGCGATCCAACCCCGGGGCCGGACGAGCCTGCTCCACCCGCTCAGCCACCCTCGCCGGGTATCACGCAGCGCAGGAACTGAGCGTTCCACGGGCGTGTCATCTGTGGCGGTCAGCCGCCGCTCCTGATAAAAACCTCCTCTTATCTCCCTGAAACCGCGTGCCGGGCCCGCAGGGACGTCCATCCGCCCGGCGAAAATCACTCCGGTGCCACGCCCCCGCCGACTCATCTCGCTCGCCATCGTCTGTTTCGGGCTTGCGGTCGCGGCGTTTCCGGCCGGCGCCCTCGGATCATTGTCCGACCGGAAAGACCAGGTCGATGCCCAGATAGCCGCTCTGCAGGCTCAGATCTCGGGTGCCAAGGAGAAAGAGGGCGTTCTCTCGAGCGAGATCGAGACCGCGGGCGCGGAGATCGGCTCGCTCGAAGGCAAGATCGGAAGTCTCACCGAGCTCGTCTCCGCACTCGAGGCCCAGCTGGCCGAGTCGCGGGCGCGCCTCACCCGCCTCCAGGCGAAATACGAGGAGCAGACGCGCCGGCTTGAATTCCTGGTCGCCCAGCACCAGCTCGCAGAGCGGCAATTGGAGGAGCGGCTCGTCGAGCTCTACCAGACCGGGCAAACGACCGAGCTCGAGATCCTGCTTCAGGTGGCCAGCCTGAACGACTTGATCGAGCAGATCGACTACTTCCGCCAGATCGGAAAGGAAGACCGACGCATTGTCGACGAGATCAAAGGTGTCCGGAACGCGGTTCGCCTTGCCCGGAAGCAGACGGCTGCTACCAAGAAGGAGGTCGAGCACGTGACGGCCGAGCTTGCGGAAAAGACCGCGGCTCAGCGAGCCGCGCGCGACCAGCTTGTCGCGCAGCAGAGCGCGCTCGTGGCAGCACGTGATGAGAGGCAGTCGCTCCTTGTGGGCATTCGGGACGAGCGCCACGACCACGAGGAAGACCTCGAGGCGATGCAGGCGGCGAGCGCCTCGCTGGCCGATCAGATCCGATCTTCCCAGGCGGGATCGAGCGGCAGCACGGGTGGAAGCTCGGGGTCGGGCGCCTCGTCGGGCGGCCTCGCCTGGCCCGTCTCGGGGCCCGTGGTCAGCGGCTTCGGGCCACGCTGGGGGCGGATGCACGAGGGCATCGACATCGCGGTGCCGAACGGCACGGCCGTCCACGCGGCAGCTGCCGGCACGATCATCTATGCGGGCGGCATGGGCGGCTACGGAAACATCGTCGTGATCGACCACGGCAACGGCCTCGCGACCGCGTACGCGCACCTGTCTGCGATCTGGGTCGGAGGTGGCTCGGTCACGCAGGGACAGTCGATCGCGGCGTCGGGCTGTACGGGCCACTGCCTGGGGCCGCACCTTCACTTCGAGGTGAGGGTGAACGGTGGCGCGGTCGACCCTCTCGGCTATCTGTAGGTGTACCCCTCAGCGCTAGGGACACCTCGTCCGCGAGTGTCAATCGGGCTCCAACCGGAGAAACTCGGCGAGGATGGCTCGCAACTCCAGTCGTGCGTGGGTGCCTGTCCTGACTCTTCTGGTCGTCGGAGCCGTCCTCCTCGCGATGCTGCTTCGACCGGAAGGCGCATCCACACTTGCCGGACAGTCTGCGAACACCAACGCTTTGCTTGTTCACCGGCTCGCGGGAGAAAGACTCTTGGTGGGCACCGACGACGGCGCGTTCGAAAGCCTCGACGGCGGACTGAGTTGGCGACGCTCGGGTCTCGAGGGGAGGAGGGTCAGCGCTCTTGCGCGGCTCAAGGACGGAACGGTCTGGGCGGGAGGGCATGGATTCCTCGCGCGCAGTCTTGACGGTGGCCGCTCTTGGGCCGACGTTCGCCCGCCTGACCTCCCGAGCCTCGACGTGCGAGCACTTTCGGGGAGCCGTGACGTCGGCGGCAGGCTCGAGGCGGCGATCGGCGGCGAGGGCATCTTCCGCTCGGATGACGGCGGCTTGACGTTCGGAAGACTTGGGCCGTCCTCGGAGGTGGGCAGCGCGGCCTCGGCCCTGGCCGAGACGATCGACGGCGTTATCTTCTTGAGCGACCAGCACCTCGGCGTCGTCGTGAACGCCAACGGGGACGGCCAGGAGTGGATCGAAATGCTGGGCCGAAGCCCCGCCTCGCTCGCTCCCAACTACGGTGACCTGCATAGCGCCCTCCTGCTTGCCGGCACCGGCGAGGGCATCATCCGCACCACCGACAAGGGGGTCACATGGGAAGAGGTGCTACGGCTCGAGGGCGGGGCGGGATGCGTAGCGTTCTCGCCAGACCACATCGGGCTCGCCTACGCGATCGTGAGCGACGGCACCGCCTACCGGAGCACAGACTTCGGTGCGTCCTGGGTTACAGCCGTCGAGGCCGCGTTCGCGTCGGCTGCCGCGGATACTGGCTTACCCGACTACGTTGAGTGAATGGATATCGGGTAGTCCGCGATGCTTGCCATCCAGGTCGAAGCCGTAGCCAACGAAGAACTCGTCCGGCACGGTGAAGCCGACGTAGCGGAGCGGAAGGTCCTCGACGAGGCGCCGGTAGGGGCGGTCGAGGAGCGAGCAGACGGCCAGGCTGGCCGGATCGCGGAGCCGCAGAGCCGTCAGGAGGTAGTTGAGCGTCAGGCCGGTGTCGACGACCAAGTCCACGATCACGACGTCCCGGCCGGCAATCGGCGCGTCGAGGTCTTTCATGATCCGGACGCCCGCATGCCCTCCGAGCGCCCGCCCATAGCCTGCGAGGCTCACGAGGTCGAGGTGATGGGGAATCGGCACCGCACGCGAGAGGTCGGCTAAGAAGACGTACGACGCCCGCAGCACCCCGACCAGCAGCGGCTCCTTGCCGGCGTAGTCATCCGAGATTCGGGTGCCGAGCTCCTCGACCCGGGCTTGGATGTCCGCGCTCGTTAGATGGACGTTGCCGACGCGAGGATCCGGGGCGGCCAGGCGGAGATGACTGGAGGCTCTACGAGGCGAGGCTGAGACCGTACTTCCCCACGAGACGCTCGATGTCGCGCCGGTAGAAGAGCTTCACGTTCACCTCGGGATACCGCTCTCTCAGCTTCCTGATCTTGCGGTTCTTCCGCGTCACGAGCGACTGCTTCATCGTCGTAATCTCCACGTAGAGATCCTGGTCCGGCAGGTAGAAGTCCGGCCTGGCAGCCTCGATCACGCGACCCTCGTCGTCCGTCTCGAGGACGAACGAGCGCGGTTCGTACTCCCACCGGATGCCGTAGAAATCGAGGAGCTTCGCGACCTCGAGTTCCGCCTGATTGACGAAACGGGGAGGCTGACGCCCACAATATGCCTGGAAAACAGGCATTTCTTCCGGCACGAACTCAACGGTAGCAGTCTGCGCGGACGGCCCATCACTAAACTCCGGTGCTCGGCTGGCGACCAGGAGAGTTGTGTTTCGGATCGCGCACATCTCCGACCTGCACTGCGGGTCGCAGCATTTCGTCCCGAATCTCATGGAGCGGGCGATCATGGAGATCAACGAGCTCGAGCCGAACATCGTCGTCTGCTCCGGCGACCTGACCGCGTTCGGCTACCGCCAGGAATACGCCGAGGCCAGGCAGTACCTGGAGCGCCTGCAGTGCGAGACGCTGGTGGTCGTCCCGGGCAACCATGATTCCCGGAACGTCGGCTACCTCCATTTCGAGGAGCAATTCGGCGAGCGTGACACGGTCATCCACCGGAACGGCGTCTCGGTGGTCGCGATCGACTCCTCGGAGCCCGACCTCGACCACGGGCACATCGGCCGGAGCCGCTACCGCTGGATCTCGGAGCAGTTCGCCCACCCGGCCGACTTTCGAATCTTCGTCCTTCATCATCACCTGTTGCCCGTCCCGGGGACCGGTCGGGAGCGGAACGTCGTCTATGACGCCGGTGACGCGCTCGAGGCACTCCAGCGCTCCAAGGTCAACCTCGTCCTCTCCGGCCACAAGCACGTCCCGTACGCGTGGCGCCTGGAAGACCTCTTCATCGTCAACACGGGGACCGTCTCGACGCTCCGTCTCAGGGGCAGGACGCGACCCTGCTACAACGTGGTCGAGATCGAGGAGCGGCACGTCGACGTGTGGCGCCGCTACCCCTTCCACGGCTCCGAGCGGATCATCCAGTTCTCCGCCGACACGCTCGAGTTCGAGAAGTACACGACCCGGATCGAGGACGAGGTCACGAGCCGATGAATGCGAAAGGCCAGACGGCACTCGCACTGATCGACGGCGAGCATTATCCGGAGGTCGTCCGGGACGCTCTTGCCGAGCTTCCGTACACGGTGCTCGGCGCGGTGCTCCTGGGCGGCACTGAGAAGATCCACGGCGGCGAGGAGTACGGGGTGGCGCTCCACTCCGGGCTCGAGGAGGGACTCGAGCAGACGGGCGCCGAGATCGTGGTCGACCTCTCGGACGAGCCGGTGCTGGATGCTCGTCAACGGCTGCGGCTTGCGAGCCGCGCACTCGCCGCGGGGCGCCCCTACGTCGGCGCCGACTTCCGGTTTGATCCGGTCGCCTTCGCCCCGTTCGAGCTCCCTTCGCTGGCCGTCGTCGGAAGCGGGAAGCGGGTGGGCAAGACCGCGGTGGCCGGGCATCTGGCGCGACTGCTCTCCGAGGACCGGGAGGTGGTCGTCGTGGCGATGGGCCGCGGTGGCCCCCGTGAGCCGGTCGTCATCGACACGCCGCCGACTCTCGAGGACTTGCTGGAGCTCTCCCGTGGCGGCTCCCACGCGGCCTCGGATTACCTGGAGGACGCGGCCCTCGCGAAGGTCGTCACGATCGGCTGCCGGCGCTGTGGTGGCGGGCTCGCCGGACAGCCGTTCGTCTCGAACGTCGAGGCGGGAGCGCGGGCTGCGGCCGAGCGACGGCCCGACCTGGTCGTCTTCGAGGGCAGCGGGACGTCCGTGCCGCCGGTGGCCGTGGACGCCCGCGTGCTCGTCGTCGGGGCCGGGCAGGACCCGGAGCTCGTCGCAGGCTTTCTCGGCGCCTACCGGCTTCTGATCTCCGATCTCGTGCTCGTCACCGGGTGCGAAGAGCCACTCGCGGGGCCCGAGCGCGTCGCGGAGCTTCGGGCCGCGATCGGGGAAGTCGATTCAGAGCTCGACGTGGTCGAGACGGTGCTACGTCCGCGTCCAGTGGAGCCGGTCGCGGGCAAGCGCCTCGCTCTCTTCTCGACGGCGCCCGAGGGGATCCACGATCGTCTTCGGTCACACCTCGAGGAGGCGGAAGACGCGGACGTCGTATTGGTGTCCGGAAACCTGAGCCGCCGGGATGCCTTGCGCGACGATCTCGCGTCGAAGGAGGCGCTGGCGGCCGAGGTTTTCCTCGTCGAGCTGAAAGCGGCGGCGATCGACGTCGTCGCCGAGGCTGCGCAGGAACGTGGGGCGCAGCTCGTCTTTGCCGACAACGCGGTCGCAGCACTCGAGGGCGATCTCGACAAAAGGCTCAGAGCACTTGCCCCTGGCCGGGTGACGGCATGAGCGACCGCCGCCCACCCGAGTCGCTGGGCGGGGACGAAGGACGGCGGCTTCCGTACTCCAAGGGCCTCATGGCGAAGACCCTGTCGGGCACCGGCCTCCGGCCAGAGCGCGCCTACGAGCTCGCGCGCCTGATCGAGCAGGAGCTCGTGCGCGAGCACGAAGAGGACACCTTCACCGAGGAACATCTGCACGACCTGGCGGCACAGGTTCTCGCCGAGCACGAGGGCGAGGAGGCCGTGCGCGGGCTCAAACGTTATCGGACGCTGCAAGAGCTGGACCTACCGCTGATCCTTCTGATCGGAGGCGCGACCGGGACCGGCAAGTCGACGGTCACCACAGAGGTCGCTCACCGCCTCGGCATCACGCGGGTTGCCTCGACGGACTTCGTTCGGCAGACGATGCGGGCGTTCTTCTCCGTCGACTTCATGCCCTCGATCCACTATTCGAGCTTCAACGCGGCCGATGCGGTTGCCACCCCGGCCGAGGCGAAGGATCCGATTCTCGTCGGTTTCAACGACCAGACGAGGAACGTGCTCGTGGGAGTCCGCGCCGTCATCGACCGGGCACTGACCGAGCGCTACTCGATGGCGCTCGAGGGCGTGCACGTTGTGCCGGGGCTCGTCCCCTCGGCCGTCGAGGGGGCCATCGTCGTCCAGGCCCTGCTTGCGATCGAGGACGAGGATGAGCACGCGCGCCACTTCTGGGTTCGCGACGCGGGCTCAGAGGGCCTGCGGCCGGTCGCGAAGTACCTCGACTCGCTGGCGGACATCCGCCGAATCCAGGCCTACCTCATCGAGCGGGCGGAGAAGGCAGGCGTCCCCGTGATCGAGAACTCCCGCGTGGAGCGCACGGCAGAGGCGGTGATCCGGCTCGTGCTCGAGCAGGTGGAGCGGGCTGTCGGAGAGCCCGCTTCGGCGTGAGCCTCGACACCGCTCACGCGAACTGCCCGTGCGAGCTGTTCGCCGCGGTGACCGAGCGGGCGGCTCTCGCCAGCGGGCGGTGGCTGGGTCGGGGGGACGTGAAGGCGGCGGAGGACTCGGCCTCCACGGCCATGCGCGAAGCGCTCGACGAGATCTCGATCGACGGCCACATCGTCGTCGGCGCGGAAGAGGAGGAGAGTCCGCTCGCGATGGGGACGAAGGTCGGTCGCGGGGGGCGCGCATACGATCTTGCCGCCGACCCGCTCGAGGGCCGGAGCGTCGTGGCACGAGGCGAGGCCGGCGCGATGGCCATGATCGCGGTCGGCGATGCCGGGACCTTCCCCCGGCTGCCGGACATGTACATGCGAAAGATGGCGGTCGGCCCGGTCGCACGAGGGCGAATCGATCTCGCGAAGCCGGTCGGAGACAACGTCCAGGCAATCGCGGAGGCTTTCGGACGGAACACGAACGACATCACCTCGATCGTCCTCGACCGCCCGCGGCACCACGACTTGATCGAGGAGATCCGCGCCGTCGGTGGCCGCATCAAGCTGATCCAGGACGGCGACGTCACCTCATCCATCACGGCCGCGATCCGTGGGACGAACGACCACCTTGCGATCGGGATCGGGGGCGCCCGCCAGGCACTCATCTCCGCCGCCGCGCTCCGGTGCCTCGGCGGAGAGCTGCAGGCGCAGCTCTGGCCCACCACGCGCGCCGAGATCGGCCAGGCTGCCGAGCACGGGATCGACGACATCGAGCGGACATTCACCACCGAGGAGCTCGCACCGGGTGAGGTGATCGTCGCCGCGACGGGCGTCTCGAACAGCGACCTCCTGCGCGGCGTCCGCTACCTCGCGGACAGCGCCCGGACGCATTCCGTCGTCATGTGCACCCGCCACAACTGGGTGCGGTTCATCGACGGGATCCACTTCTTCGCCCGCGAGCGCCGCGAGGAAGTCCGTCTACTCAGCTAGTGCGCGAGCTCGCGGCGGAGGACGGCTTCCACCGCACGTAGCGCCACACGTGTCTCGGCGAGCGCAGGTTCACGGGTCGTCAGGCGCTGGAGACCCAGGCCCGGAATCAGGAAGAGACCTGCAAGACGGCGCGGAAGCGCCTGCAGGACGAGCCAGAGCTCCATCGAGAAGGCGAGCGAGACGAGCGTCACTACGACGGGGGTGTAGAAGGCAGCGGTCAGAGGCCAGAGTCTCTCGGCGACGAAAGTGACGGGCAGGACCAGCGCAGCGAAGTTCGTTCCGCAGCGCGTCGAGAAGCGTGAGGGCCTCGCGTCACCTGCCCAGGTGGCGAGAAGCCGCCGTTCCTCGGCTGCGGCGATGGCCCGGTGCTCGGCCCCGTGGAGCGCGAGCGTCCGTCCGCGAAACAGCCACGTGAGGAGGATCGTCGTCAGGATCAGCCCGAGAGCGAGGCTCACGGTCTCCGGCAGGAAGACGAACCCGAACGGAACGACCAGCGCTCCGCCGAGGATGGCGCGGTCACGGTCGCGCGCGATACCCGTCCGTCGGAAAAGAGGAGAGAGCGAGGCCGATAGCCGCGCTAAGCCGCGGACGAGTGGGACGCGGCGCCAGCGGGTGTCGGAACTCGGCATCCGCCCTTCGCTCAGGGCGCCGTCGCGCCGTGCGAAGGCCCAGTAGCGCTCGCTGACGATCACGACCCCATCCGGGCGGGCCATCCCTCCCAGGCGGGGAAGCGACGGGGCGCCGTCGGCGACGGCGAGGAACGGGGCGGACTCCACCCCCTCACTCTGCCGAAAGGCCGCCCGGCCCGGAAGGGCCGAACGGCCTGTTTCGGTGGTCCGACGGTCCTAGAAGCGGCCGCGGCCGAGAAAGCCGAGGACGAGCAGGACCAGAAGGACGATCAGAACGATCATGAGAATGCTCATACGTGCCTCCTCTCGGTTGGCTGGTATGTCCTTCCCGATCCCGGGGCGCCCCTAACCAGGGCGGAAGGGAGGGGCAGCTAGACTGCCTTCATGCCGACTCGCGAAGATGTCTTCGAGGCCCTGAAGGTCGTAGAGGACCCTGAGCTCGGGATGGACATCGTCGAGCTCGGCCTCGTGTACGACGTGGAGGTCGAGGGGCCGAAGGTGCACGTCACCTACAGCCTGACCTCGATGGGCTGCCCGGTCGGCCCCCTGATCGAGCAGCAGATCGCAGAGACGGTGAGCGAGATGCCGGGTGTCGAAGAGGTGGAGCCCGAGCTGACCTGGAGCCCGCCGTGGTCGCCGGAGAAGATGTCCGACGACGCCAAGTTCATCCTCGGCTTCGGCTGAGGCGTCCGGCGAAGGCTAGCGCGGGCTAGATCGTCAGGATGACTTTGCCGAACTGCTGCCCGCTTTCGAGGTGGCGATGGGCATCCGCGGCCTCCTCCAGCGGGAACACCCGGTCGACGAGCGGCTTCACGCGACCGCTCGCGACCAGCTCGTAAACCCCGGCGAAGTCCTCGGCCGTCCCCATGGTCGACCCGAGGATCGAGAGCTGCTTCCAGAAGATGCGGTGGAGGTTGGCCGGTGGGTTCGGGCCGCTGGTGGCTCCGCAGACGGCGATGCGCCCTCCGGTGCGTGCCACCTGGAGAGAGGTCTTCCAGGTTGCCTCGCCGACGTGCTCGACGACGACGTGAGCCCCTCCCCCGGTTGCCTCCTTGACCACCGAGACCACGTCGCCGCTCTCGTGGTTCACGGTCTCGTCGGCTCCGAGCTCGCTCGCTCGGTCGAGCTTTGCGTCGTCCGAGGAAGTAACCACCACCTTGGCGCCGAGCGCCTTGGCGATCAGAAAAGCGGCGCTTCCGACGCCGCTCCCGATCCCCCACACGAGCACCCACTCGCCCTCTCGGAGCCCCGCGCGGGTCACGAGCATCCGGTAGGCGGTTTCGTAGACGAGCGGGAACGCCGCCGCTTCCTCGAACGAGAGCTCCTCTGGAATCGGATGGACGTTTTCGTGCGGAATCGAGATCAGCTCGGCATGCGTGCCGTCGCGATGCTCGCCGACGATCTCGGCGCCGTTTCGGAGACCTGGATTGAGGACGACCCGCTGGCCCACCTCGAAACCGTCGACGCCCTCACCGAGGGCGTCCACAACGCCGGCGCCGTCCGCGCCGAGGATCCTCGGCTTCGGTACCGAGGGGAGCCCCTGCCTCAGCCAGATGTCGAGATGGTTCAGGGACGCCGTCTTCAGCCGGATCAGAACTTCCCCGGGCCCGGCGACCGGATCCTCGACCTCGTCGAGACGAAGAACTTCCGGCCCGCCGTCTTCGTGGATACGCAGCGCCTTCATGGACGGGAGATCCTACTCGCGGGACGCTGGTACCTTGGCGTTCGATGACGCAGGCCGAGCTGCAAGCACTGGCGCAGGCACTCGGAATCGACGCCGTCGGGGCGGCTCCGGCGGAGCCCTACGTCGAGACCGAGCGTCACATCCGCGAGCGCCGCGAGCGAGGCCTCTTCGCCGACATGCGCTTTACCATGACGCAGCCGGACGTCTCGTGCCACCCGGAATCCCTCCTCCCGGGCGCGCGGACCGTCATTTCCGCTGCACTTTGTTACTACACCCCGGAGCCGGAGGCGCCCACGGACCACGGGCGCCTGCCGCGCTACACCTGGGCCGACCACTATGCGGCTCTGGGAGAGAAGCTGGAGGCCCTCGGACGTCAGCTCGGCGGCGGCTATCGCGTCCTCGTTGACCAGAACCAGCATGTCGACAGGGAGGGTGCGGCACGTTCGGGTGTCGGGTTCTACGGTAAGAACACGCTTCTGATCACCCGCCGGCACGGCTCCTGGGTCGTCCTTGGCACGATCGTGACCGACGTCGAAATGGAGTGGAGCCCGCCGCTCGACCTCGACTGCGGTACCTGCCGCCTCTGCATCGACGCGTGCCCGACGCACGCGCTCGAGGAGGCCGGCACTCTCGATTCGACCCGCTGCCTCTCGTACTGGACGCAATCGCCCGACGCGATACCGGAGGATTACCGAAGCCCGCTCGGCACTCAGGTCTATGGCTGTGACATCTGCCAGGACGTCTGTCCCTGGAACCGTGGGGTCGAAAAGCGTCGGCGCGGGGAGGAGCTGCCCGAGCTCGCCGAGCCGCACGTGTCCCTGGTCGAGTGGCTCGAGCTATCGGAGGCCGAGCTCGTGAGCCGCTACGAACGGCTCTACGTGCCGAAGAACGATGCGCGTTACCTGCGCCGCAACGCTCTGGTCGCAGCCGGAAACTCGGGCGAAGCAACCCTCGCTCCGCTGGTGGCGAGCTATACCGCCCACCACGACCCGATGCTCCGCGAGCATGCCGAATGGGCGCTCGAGCGACTTTCCTGAACCGGTTTCGAAACCCGGGCGAGCCGCCCGAGGCCGAGGCCGAGCGCCTGCGCGCCACGGACAACTGGATTGCCTGGGTGCGCGTGGCCGCGGTGCCCTTCGCAGCCGTCCAGGTTCTCCTCACTCCGTCCTACCCGGACGGGTACGAGGCCTGGGCCTGGGCTGCAACAGCCGTACTGGCGGTCGGAGCGGGAGCCTTCCTCTTCATGAGCCGCCTCCCGCGCTCGCTCGCCGGAAGGCACCTGCTCGGAGCAACGTCGCTCGCCTTCGATATCGGCGTGGTGGCGGCTTTCGTCCTCGTGTACTCCTACGAGGAGGGCGCGCCGATTCGCCAGCTTCTCTACCTCCCACTTGTCGAGGGGGCGCTGCGCTACGGGCTCGGCGGCGGTCTCGTAGTCCCGCTCTTGCAACTTCCTGTCGTGGTCGTCTTCGAGTGGTGGCGGACACACCGGTTCTCGGAAGGGTCCTTCGACGTCGACCACGTGACCTTCCCCCTCGGCCTCCAGCTGGTCATGGGGCTCGTGGTGGGGTGGCTCGTCGACCGGCTTCGCCACGAGAGCGCCGTCGCGAGCTCTCGCGCCCGTGAAGCGGAAGAGCTCCGTGACCAGATCGGGCGCCGGGCCGACCAGCTGGAGGCGGTGAGCCGCTGTGCTCGAGCGCTTTCCTCGACGCTGGACCCGGCCGAGGCGTTCCGCCGTTTCCTGCGCGAGGCCCAGATGGCGTTCCGCTTCGACCGACTCGCGCTCGTCCTCGCCCAGGGAGATCGCGCGGAGGTGCTCGCCAACGCCGGTCAGGGCGACGAGACGGTGTTGCCGGCCGGCACGAACGTGCCGCTCGCGGGAACGGCACTGGAGGAAGTATGCAAGACGGGCCGTACGGTCGTCCGCGAGGACATGGGGGAGCCTCCGTTCTTCAACGAAGACCCGGAGCTCGTGGGCTCCGGTCTGCGCTCGCGAGTCGCGGCCCCGCTTCCGGCCGGCGACAGGATCCTCGGGATGCTGTCCGTGTCACGCCGGGAGTCGAGCTCGTTCTCGGCAGACGACGTAAGCCTGATCACCCTGCTCGGACGGCAGGTTGCCACGGCGGTGGAGAACATCCGGTCCTTCGAGGCCGAGCGGAACGCGGCCGAGGAGCTCAGGCGGCTCTCCACGCTCCGGGCGGACTTCGTCTCGCTCGTCTCGCACGAGCTTCGGGCGCCGATGGCCTCTGTGATCGGATGCGCCGCGACCCTGCGAAGTCGGTGGCGCGTCCTGCGGCCGGATCAGCGCGAATCGTTTCTCGCCCTGATCGAGGACGAGACCTCCCGCCTCGCCGCGCTGATCGGCGACGTACTCGACACCTCGCGCATGGACGCTGGGACTTTCAGCTACTCGTTCGCTCCGGTCGACGTCGAGGAGCTGGTTCGCGAGGCCGTCGCCATGACGCAGCTCGGGCAGGAGGACGTACGGGTCCGCGCAGATGTAGTGTCGCCGCTCCCGGCCGTCCGGGGTGACCGCGAGCGGCTTCGTCAGGTACTCCTGAACTTGCTCGGGAACGCCATCAAGTACACGATCGGCGGGGACGAGATCGAGGTGCGGGCAGCTGCTTCGAACGGCCGCGTCGAGATCGCGGTCACCGACCACGGACCCGGTATCGCCCCGGCCGACCAGCGCATGATCTTCGAGAAGTTCGGCCGTGCAACGCCTTCGGGCTCGACCCCAGGCGCGGGGCTCGGGCTGTTCATTGCCCGCTCCATCGTCGAGGCGCACGACGGCTCCCTCGAAGTCGAATCGGCCCTGGGAGCCGGAGCGACGTTCACCGTCGCCCTGCCGACCGGCTCCTAGCGTCGCTGCGGCGACTTTTGGAGCGCGGCCGCGAGGGCCTTGGCCCTGGCGGCGACTTCCTGGCGAAGGTCGGGTGGCTCGAGCACGACGGCCTCGCCTCCGTGCGAGAGGATCTCGCCCACGAGCCAGTCCGCACTGCCCACCTGGAGCGCCTCGAGCGCGCTTCCGTCCGCGAGCGATCTCGCGCCCCGCTCGAGCCGCCAGCGCGCGACCGCGGGTGAGAAGAGGACTCGAGCCGTCCTTGCCTCCTCGAGGCCGCGAGGGGCGACGCCGGGACGAGGCTTGAACCCTGCTCGCTGCTTCTTGGCCTTGCGCATGCGATCCAGGCGAAAGCTCCTGACCGCGTCTCGCGAAGTGTCCCACGTGTCCACATACCAGTGGGGAAGCTCACGGCGGAAGCGATAGGGCTCGACCGTCCGCACGCTCGCCGTCGTCTCACCCACCTTCAGGTATTCGATCTCGACGAGCCGGTGCTGTGAGATCGCGTCGGAGAGCGTTCGGATCAGCTTTTCCTCCTCCGACGCGGCGACGGGCTCCGTAGCCTCGTCCAGCTCGAACTGGCCGAACGTCTCCTCCAGCTTCCGGCGCACGGTGTCAAGGGGTGTGTGAGCCTCCGCGGCGATCATCGGCCCGACGAACTCGAGCGCGAGCCTGATTGCTCGAGCCTCGAGGGGGGTCAGCCTGGGGGGACGCCTGAAAGTTTCCCCGAAGAGCTCCTTTTCGACGTGCACCGTGTTCCCCTCGATCGAAGCGTAGAGCGCGTAGCAGCCACCCCCGAAGTTGACGAGGTTCAGGAGCTGGAGATGCTCGTCCAGGTGCTCGACCGGGATCCGGAATCGCTCCGCGAGCTCGGCCGCGGGGATATCGGCCGAGGGATCCTCGGCGCAGCGTGCGAGGAGGTGGGCCAGGAGCGCCTGCAGGAGCCCGAAACGCTCCGGGGCGACGGGACCCGCGGCGCGCTCGATCACCTCCCCGGCTTCCCGTGCCGCCTTTTCCTTAGCCGGCTCGGGGGGCGGGCCTTCGTGTGCGGCCACGACGCGCTCTACGGATTGCTCGACGAGCTCGACGAGCTCCGGTGGCTCCAGAGGACGGGCTCGGCCTTCCTGGTTCAGGACCCAGGAGCCGAGCCTGCCGAGGCCGGAGTACTGCGTCACGAAGACATCCCCGTCGACGTGGCCGCGGTCCGCGAAGGCTCGCTCGACGAGCCAGGCCAGATCCTCTGCGAGCTCGATCCGGGCCTCGCCCGTGATCTCGCCGACCTGCCAGGGTGGACGGCCTCGATAGATGGAGGCATCGAACTCCTCCGGGATCCGGAAGTCACGCTCCCGTCGCGTCGCGAAGCGAATGTCGCCGCGTACGCGGGAGACGCGGAAGGTCCGCTCCTCCTCCCGGTCGTGATCCCAGCCGACCATGTACCAGGAGCCGGCGTCCGTGAAGAGGGCATAGGGATTGATCGTCCGCTCGGATTCCTTGTCGCGCTGCATCGAGAGGTAGCGGAACTTCACGGTGCGGCCCTTCGAGATCGCTCCCTCGAGCTTGGTCAGGCGCCCCGACATCTCCTCCGAGTAGTCCGGATCGTGCACCTGCACCGCCGACTCCCGGCTCGACTCGAGCGGTGCCGGACGACCGAGAGCGAGGTTCTGGAGAGCGAGCCGGAGCGGCTCGGCGTAGGCGAAGCGGCCGTCCAGGAGGTGGAACGCCGTCTGCAGCGCAGCCAGCTCGTCGTCCTCGAGATCGAGAGCCGGGAGGAAGTACTGCTCGGAGCGCAGGGTGTAGAGCTCCTCCCCCGTGAACTCGTCCCGCTGGGAATGGAGTGGGACGCCGAGGGCGATCAGTTCGCTCCGGTCGGAGTAGAACCGCCGCGCAAAGGCCTCGTCGGACATCTCCGAGTACCCCTCCACGTTCGTCTTCACGTCCCGCGCGGTGATCGGCCGGCGCTCCGCCATCAGGTAGGCGACGAGCGAGAGCTGCCGGATGAGCTTGTCGGTGTCGTGCGACACGGGTCCTAGTATTTAGGACGTGCGTGCCTCCCCGCAGCCGATCCTCGCCCATCTCGACCTTGACGCCTTCTTCGCGGCCGTGGAAGAGCTGGAGCACCCGGAGCTCGCCGGACGGCCTCTCATCGTCGGCGGTGACCCGCATGGGCGCGGGGTCGTGGCGACTGCCAATTACGAAGCGCGGCGCTTCGGGATCGGGTCGGCGATGTCGAGTGCGGAAGCACTTCGCCGCTGCCCGCACGCCGTCTTCGTGCCTCCGAGCAAGGGCCTCTACTCCAAGTACTCCCGCATGGTCTGGGCGGCCGTGCGCGAGATTGTCCCGACGGTGGAGCGTACCGGTCTCGACGAGGGCTACCTCGACGTAGGGGAGGTGGCTCGCAGCTTCGGAGAAGCGCGGGCGGTGGCCGAGGCCGTGCAGGCTGCGGTGCGTGGCGCTGCTGATCTCTCCTGCTCGCTCGGCGTCGCGCCCTGCAAGGTGGTTGCGAAGGTTGCGAGCGACCGTCGGAAGCCGGGTGGGATCACGATCGTGCGACCGGGGCGGGAAGCGGAATTCCTGGCTCCGTTCGACCTGAGGCGCCTTCCCGGCGTCGGGCCGCGCGCTGACGAGCGGCTTCGAACGGCGGGCCTCACGAAGATCGGGGACCTTGCGGTCCTCGACGACGAGAGCCTGCGCCGGCTTCTTTCCGGCAAGGTGGGGCGCGTCCTACGGGATCGGGCGCGCGGGATCGATGCTCGAAAGCTCGAGTTCGCGACCGAAAGCGTCTCGATCGGTCACGAGGAAACCTTTCCGCGGGACGTCTCCGACCGGGCGCAGCTTCACGGCGAGCTTCGCCGGATGTCGGCGCGCGTCGGGGAGCGGTTGCTCGAGACCGGGCATGCGGCCCGCACGGTCACGACGAAAGTCCGCTACCCGGATTTTTCCATCCGCAGCAGGTCGACCACGCTGGAAGCCGGGACGGACGACGGCAAGAGGATCGGCGAGATTGCCTGTAGCCTGCTCGACCGTGCGCTGGCGGATCGTCCCGGAGCCCTGCGCCTAGTCGGCGTCAGTGTCGCCAACCTGGATTCGTACAGGCAGTTAGCGCTCGATCACTAACGGCGTCTGATGCGGCGTCCCAGCCGCGGCTACCGCATTCACGCGGCCTTGCGCGTCTCGAGATGCTGGTGCGAAGGGCAGTACTCGCGCTCGGGGAGAGGTGCCCGCTGGCAAGGCTTGCCCTTTCGCGTCGTGGCGCGGCAGCGCGAGACGCCGCCGTCGTACGCACCGGACTCGATCTGCTCCTCGATGAAGCCGACCGCGGCGCCGATGCCCTCGCTGACCGCCCAGGCCACCTGCGCCTGCTGCGTGATCGGAAAGTAGCGCCGGATGTCCTGGAAGAGAGTGCGCTCGGGTCGGGCGAAATAGCGCGGATCCTTGGCGAGACGCTCGACGGTCTCCTCGCACGCCGCAAGAACTTCCCGGCGGTATTCAGCCTGCCTTTCGGCCTCCACGTACGGGTCGATGAGATCCTTGATCGACCGGTAGATAGCTCGCGAATAGTGATACATGCGAAGGAGCATCCTCTCGTCAGCGGGTTCCGGTGCCATTATCGTGTCCTCCGGTTAAATACCTGCAAAAGAACGTTAACTTGGCGTTAAGCGGGAGCCCGCACTCGGCCGCCAACGCGAGTCTACATGCCGTAAAGCTGTGTTACAAAGTCCCCCGCGACAGCGGTTCCAAACGCGCGGCTAGGGACTGACCTCACGGACGTACGCCAGCGGGAACCCACTCGAGCGAGCGGTGGCGAGCCCGCCCTGGGCCGCGCCGGCGGTGTCGTACACCCCCATGAACACCACGTAGTACCCGGGGTTCAGGGTCAAGAAGTCGGACGAATTCAGGATCCCCACGTTCGTGAGCCCGTTCGCGATCGCCTGGTTCGCCTTCTGCTCCGCGGCGGCGCGCCCCTTGGATACCTCCTCAGAGTGGAGCACGACCGTGTAGCCCTCCTTGCCCGGAGGCCACGAGCGGATGTTCCCGGACGGTGCCGTGGTGGTCGTGATGGTGGTCGTCGTTGCCGTCGTCAACGTGGAGGTGTCGAGGGTCGGGATGGTCTGCGTGGTCGGGGCCGTGATCGTCTCGATCGACGCCGTGGTCCCGATGGTCTGTGTCCCCGGATCGATCGTGCCTACCGTCGCGGTCGTTCCAGCCCCGGTGGACACGACGACCCGTCCTGGTTCGTCCTTGGTGGCGGCCACGGCTGCGATCGCGCCCGCGACGAGCGCAACCAGAAAGAGGGCGAGGAGCGCCGCCCAGAGCCAGGCGGGGGAGTCCCGCGACCACATCTCGGTCCGAACGAAGGCGGCCGGAATCTGTGCGCCGGGCAGGCGCGCTCCACACTCGAGGCAATACTCCTGGTAGAGGTCATGAGGCGCCCCGCAGCGAGGGCAGTGGGGTTGCTCCGGGTGGGGGACGTCCGGTGCCTCTGGATCCGGCGGCGGGGGAGGGCGGGAGACCACTAGTCCTCCTTGGGCTCCTCGGCCTTCGGTGCCACCAGGGTCTGGTCGATCCGCCCCTCGGTGTCCGAGAGGTCGTCGGCCGCGACAGAGTTCCCACAGACAGAGCAGAAGTTGGCCTCGGCGGGCAGCGGATTTCCGCAGTGGCCACAGGCGGCGACCGGCGTCGTCTCGACGGCGGGACGCCCGCAGTGTGCACAGAAGTGGGCTCCGCGAACGAGCGGGGCCCCGCATTTGCAAAGCGTCGCGGTTCGCATGGCGCGAGGGACGGCTTCGCTCGCGGCCAGGAACGCATCGAGCTCGTGGATTCGCTGCTCGATCTCCAGCACCTCGGACGCGCGGCTGACGAGCAGGTCGGGCTTGAAGCGGTCGCGTCGCACCATCTCGACCGCGAGCCCGCCGACGTCCCGGATCTCAATCTCGCGGCGGCGCACGAGCGATCGGCGTTCACGATGGGCGGCCGCGGGCGTGAGCGGCGGCGGAGGCTCTGGCGCGGGCGGCGGGGCGATCTCCCCGTCCCCGTCGACCGCGACTTCGGGCGGAGCAGGCGGCCTGCGCGCGAAGAGCGAGAAGCGACGGGCCGTCATCTCCGGCCCGAGTCTATCCCAG
>WUUC01122551.1_pt1 | contig 19311 bp, 30 predicted proteins | sample 6278441 | NCBI WGS metagenome assembly WUUC01 (sample SAMN13675441, study PRJNA597444) | soil metagenome | isolation source: soil | place: USA: Washington | collected 2017-10 | reverse complement strand
TCGCAAGTATTATTGACTCCTCGCTGCCCAGCGATGTGCAGGATCAAATCTCAGCGCCTTCAGTGCTCGCGGTCTTCTCTGATCTTGTGCGTACCGGCCTAGTGCCTCTAGAGATCACATGGGTTGAAGAGCAGCCCGCACCGGAGCCTGCTCCCGCGCCAGAACCTGAGCCTGAGCCGGAGCCAGAACCATAGCTACGACGCCTCCCTCGGTGTATGCTCTTGAATGGCCCGGACGATAGCTATAGGTGATGTCCACGGGTGCCTCGAGGAGTTCCAGGAGCTGCTGAAACTCGTCTCCTATCGCCCTGGGGTGGACACTGTGGTGCAAGTCGGCGACCTCATGGACCGCGGACCCGACCCGGTGGGCTGCGTCCGATTCGCGCGTGAGCAAAACTTTAAGGTCATACGCGGCAACCACGAATGCAAGCACATCCGCTGGCGCAAGCACGAGTCCGCACGACTAAAGAAGAAGAATCCCGTACAGGGGATCAACGGGCTACGCGCAGAGCAAAATCTGGCGCTCTCTGATGATGATATTCAGTGGCTGAACTCGCTGCCGTTGATGATCCGTCTGCGCCACGGCCTCGTTGCTGTCCACGCGGGGCTCGAGCCGGCTTTTAGCCTGTCACGACAGTCCTCAGCAGTCTGCCGCGTACGGTACGTGGACGAGGCCGGCGTGATGGTCGGCTCGAAGAACTTTGACAAGCCAGAGGGCGGCACCCTCTGGTCTCAGCGTTGGCGTGGTCCGGAGTCAGTCGTGTACGGGCACGCTGTACACTCGCTGCTGGAGCCACGTATCGACCGCTTCGGCGCGGCTGCCTGTTACGGCATCGACACGGGGTGCGTATTCGGTGGGTCTCTTTGTGCCGCTGTCTTCATAGACGGAAGCAAGGAACCGGAGTTCGTGCTTGTCCGCGCTCGACGCGTCTACTACGAGTCCCGATTCATCCAGCCCTAGCATCGGCGCCTGAATCATCCTATCGGACGCCATGGGGGTGGGGTCCAAGCTCGGATACAAGAAGCGCGATAAGGGCGTCCCGGCTACCAACAAGGAGACGGGGCGCACGGTCCGTGTGCTGCCCGAGACGTTGAAGGAGCACCCGGACGAGTTCCAGGGCTTGCCCGAGGAAAAGGCCGGGGACCCCAGGTGGCGTGGCAAGCCGAAGCCACCGCGTGAGCCTAGGCGTCCGGACAAGCCGAAGGTCCCTAGGGAGTCCCCGCCCGCGCCGATTCGCCCGCAGCTCGAGCCGAAGCCGGCTACGAGGATGAAGCCGGTGAACGAGGTGGACGAGGTCGAGCCAATGAAAGAGCCGGAGCCGAGCCCGAAGCGGCGCTGGAAGCAGCCGAAGAAGTTCAAGCCTACAGCAGCGGCACGGTCAGTCCTTCGGCGATATCTCGACTCTCTTCATTGGAAAGCGTGACGGGCGATTCTTGATCGCGCGCCAGGATGGGGCGACGCCAATGGCTGCGACACTGATGATCTGCCGCGTGCGCCCGCGAGCATCGACGACCAACGAGGTCACCCGAAACTCACCCTCTACCCGCAGCTCCTCGGTGCGCCCGCCTTTCTGCCTATGTAAGACAGCTTTGAGCAAGAGCCTATCGCCTAGTCTCATGAGGGGTAGGTCCATACGCATCTGAGGCGCACCTGCCACATCCTCGAGAGTCAGAAACGCTGCGAGCATCGTCGATTTGTACACCAGGCCGCAAAACATGGTGTACACAGTAAGGCCGCGTTGGGCAGGGCTTGCCGTGTCTCAACAAGGTTAGGTTCGACGGCTCCATGATCACTCTTGTAGTGATTCGCTTGCCCGGGACGCTTACCCGGTAGCTTGATGAAAAGCCCGTTTTGCTCCAACCGACGCCTGAGGTCGGATGCTCCGAGGGAGTGGTTGAGCGACCACGATGAACTCGGGGGTAGGGTGGACAGGGGATCGTTCTAGGATCGCAAGATTCGACTCACTCTGTGGGTCCCCCGGACACAGTCCACCCAGCTAAGTAGACCCGACATAGGTCTGAACGGGATCTCAACAAGATCCAGACCTTACCTCCCTAGAAGATCACAGATCTCCCCTAGTGTGTGCGGTTGAAATTGGAGACACTATTACCACTCGCTACTCTGATCCTTTCTCTCTTCGTCTTTTTGATCCTCTCCACCTCAATCCCATACTCCATCATAGAACAAGACCAAGTCATCATCCTGCGCTAGAAGGAAATCCCACAAGAGAACACTCCGATCCTGATCAACCCAATCCAGAACCAAGTAGCCCCGTAGCAAACACACCTTGATCTGAACGTCTACCTGATTCGTTCAAAGCAAGAAGAGTACGTGATTACTCGAGCCTTCTAGGCTATTGTTTCTGAGTCGCACCGATAGGAATTGCCCCACCGAGTCAATCAGTCCGACACCCACGCAGATAGACCAAATGCTGGAACTTGCTGGATCTATGCAGTCATCCACCGAGAACTTCACTGTACCCAAAGACTATGATGAGTTTCAGGCTCGCTATGGGGCACACATCAAGAAGCTCCTCATTCGGTCCAATCAATTCCAGACAAATTTCGATGACTTGCATAGCTATGTGTGGGTCAAGCTCCTTGAGGCGAAGTTCTTAGAGCGCTTTCAAGAGTATGTTGAGCGATTGCGGCCTAAGTGGCTCGAGGCTACCCAGGTGTGTGATTTTCTTGGGGTCAGCTGGCAACAGTGGGTCGATGCCCTTGTGGCAAGCCACACGGGCAAACGACCTTTCTGGATGCCCACGCCAGTGAACGTCGCCGAGTACAATATTCAGGGAATTCCCTGGTACGATTCACGCACAGCAAAGTATGCCTTCGACGACATCCTCGAGGTGTCCTGTGGGGAATGGGATCCCTCGAGCGGAGAGCGCTATTGGGCGTTTGAACACTGGGGTTTTGATGTTGTTGGGGGGGTTGTGAAGGGGGAACGTCGCCCTGAGGTATATCTCAAGTATCCTACTCAGTGCCCCACCGCGAACCTCTTTAAGAACTACCTCAATCGGGCTGTAGGCAATCACTGGGCTAATTTTTGCCGCACCACGAAACGACGCCACAAGGAGCGCCCCCAGAATCCACAGGGTGATGAGGGGCATCTGACCTCCTGGGAGGACACCTTGGTTGAATCGAAGCAACCCTCGATGGAGATCAAGCTTCAGCTCACTGAGGCCCGCGGGATCATGCGCTCAGTTCTCCATACCTGCCTGCAGGATTTTGACATCCCCTCGGGTGCGGATGAAGAGGGCAAGATCTTCGCCTTGCTCGAGCAAGGTGTGTCCCTGTTTCAGGCCCTGAAGCAGTGCGGGTTCCCCACCAAGGTGCGTAAGTCCGTCATCCGCTCCATTCGGCTTCGATCCGATGGTCCTCTGGAACTGTCTGAGGAGCTGGAGTGAGCGACGCTGAAAAGATCGGGGCCTTGATTGATGCTATGCAGCGCATCCGAGCTGCCGCGGAGCGCGGCCTGTCGGACGCGGAGCTGGCTAGTGTGGCGCTGAGCTATGCCACTCACGCGCTGCAGCTTGTCGGCGCGCTAGCGCATGCCCCGCTGCCTAGCGAGGCGCTGGCTTATGGTAGGGACGTGGTGGCGCAGCGTATCGCTCAGCGCTTGGGCCAGCCCAGCGAGTAGCCGCCCGCGGTGACTTTTGTTCTTGTCAGCTCTCTGGGCTGATGGATCGCGTTGCACAGCTGATCAGGACCGCCGAGGCGCTTCGCCGCCGAATCTGGGCCTCGCTGCCGTTCACAGAACGGTTTGCGCGGGTCATGTACCGGCTGGCTACGTCCAGCTCTGACGCCTTCGGAGCGGGCGTCTATTCGCTGTTTCTGCAGCACGGTATCGAGGGAATGCCAGAGGTCAACGGGCGTCCCGCGGCCGAGTTCGTGGGCAAGCGGTTGCCGCCATCCTACGGGCGTGAGTTCGGCAAGAAGGTCTTCCTGGTGCTTATGCGTACCCACCGCAATCCGAGCACCGTGGAGGACATCATGAGCGCCTTCCTGGTCAAGCTCATGGCGAGTGCCGACAAGTACATCAAGCCCGGGTATAACCTCAAGCAGGCTGAAAGTTACGTGCTGACCGGCGTCACACGTGACGGCATTTCACTCATACGGCGCAAGAAGTTCGAGAAGTCCGAGTCGCAGATGCGTACGACCGACGACGATGACTTTGGGGGCTCTAGCTTTCTAGATAGGACACCGGCGCCGCCCGAGGATCTGCGTGAGGATGACGTCTACGAGGAGGCGTTTTGGCGCCTGCTAGAGCGGCCGGACGTTCGAGCGAAGCTTCAACGTATTCACCCCTCGGCGGAGGAGTACGTGCGTCTGAAGTTTGAGGGTCGCAAGGATCGAGCGATCCTCGGGGACCCCCCGATGTTGTCCCATCCGCGTATGCCGAATGGTGGCGCGGTCACACCCGCGTCGTGGACCCCGAACAAGAAGAAGATCTTCGAGGTCTTAAAGAGCGAATACGAGAAGCTCGATATTGCGGTGTAGGCGTTCGGCGTGCTGAATCAGACCCTGCTGGGGGAGTGCCTCGCGGTCCTAAAGACACTGCCGGACGAGTCCGCAAGCTCTTGTGTCACCGATCCGCCACAGGCGCTGGCACCCAGCGAGCCCACCGCGGAGGAGATTGTCTCGTATGTCTTGCGGGATGATAGCTGGCAGGTTCCATCGATCGCGGTCTGGCGTGAATGCTTCAGGGTTCTGAAGCCAGGGGCTCATCTTCTAAGTTTCGGTGGCCCCTCTACGTTTGACCTTTTTGCGCTCGGGCTCCGTATCGCTGGCTTTGAGTGTCGGGATTCGATCGCCAGTCATCATATAGGCCCCAGCTGGGAGCCAGTCTGGGTTTTCAGGAAGCCGCTCGCTGAATCGACGGTCACGAAGCAAGTGCTCGCCACCGGGACCGGCGCCTTGAATATTGATGCTTGCCGGGTCTCTTTGCGCGGAATCGAGGACCACACGACGGCGGGGGTTCGTGCCTCGCGCATCTATGCCTCGAACGTTCCCGCAACCCCGCATTTCCCCAATCCCTTGCAAGCGGAACGAGCAGAGCGGGGGCTAAATCCTCGCTATTCACCTTCGGGGCGATGGCCCAGCAATCTTGTCCTCAGCCACTCCGAGCATTGTCGGATCGCGGGTGCTGAGCCCGAGTTGTATATCTGCGCGACTGGGTGCCCGGCCGCGGCACTCGATGAACAGAGTGGGGTCTCCGTCAGCAAAGCAGCGCATCGCGGGCGGGCGCTATCCTCGCCCGGCTCCATCACGGGCTTTGGCCGCTCGCGGGATTATGAAAGTACAGTGCGCGGCCATGACGATGCGGGGGGAGCTTCAAGGTTCTTCAGTTGCTTTGAAACGGAGGGGGCGGGGAGGTCTCTCAACCTCATGCGGTACCTGGTGAAGCTCGTGACGCCGCAGGGCGGAACAGTTCTAGATCCCTATTGCTCTGGCGCGATCCGCGGTGCCGCGCTCCAGGAAGGTTTCGACTTTATAGGCGTTGAATACTTTGGTGTAGCCGGCAGAGGTGACAGTAAACCAGATCCTGCTTGGCGATTGCTTCGAGATGCTCAAGACGCTCCCGGATGAATCGGTTGATTCATGCGTGACGGATCCGCCGTATGGCTTAGGGACTCGAGAGCCTACCGCCTCTGAAATCGTAGCTTACTTGCAAGGCGCTGAGCTAAAGCAAGGAGGTGATTTCATGGGGAAAAAATGGGATGTTCCCTCGGTAGCCGTCTGGAAGGAGTGCTACCGTGTGTTGAAGCCCGGTGGGCATGTTCTAAGCTTTGGCGGGACCAGGACCTTTGACTTGATCTCGGTGGGACTGCGCACAGCGGGGTTCGAATGCCGCGACACGATCGCGCAGCAGTTCGGGGTCATGTGTCTGCAGTGGATTCAGGGTCAGGGCTTTCCAAAGAGTCGCGATCCGTTCAAGAGCGAGATTCTTCCGGAGATAGAGCGCCAGCTAAAAGAGAAGGATCCCGGTATAGCTACCGTGCGGTTGCACGGGCAGGAGTACGAGATCATCAGGAATGCGGATGGTTCATTCACGCTCCCACCAGAGGTTGAAAAGCTCAAGGGTCTCGGTACGGCACTTAAACCTAGTTGGGAGCCCATCCTCGTCTTCAGGAAGCCCATCGCGGAGAAGACGGTCGCGAAGCAGGTATTGAAGACGGGCACGGGCGCGCTACATATCGATGCGTGCCGCGTGCGTATGTCTGGCCCCGATCGAGAGGCATATACCGCGGTTCGGGAGAGCTTTGCCGCGAGTACTGCAGGCAAAGTCACAGGCGGCTGGGCAAACAATAGTCCGGCGCAGACAGCTGAGGAACAGATAGCGAGTAGCGCCGGGGGTCGGTGGCCGGCGAACCTACTGCTGACGCACACCGAGCAGTGTCGCCTCGTTGGAACCGAGCGTGTCGCCGCGCCGGTCATCAACCGATTCACTGACGGGGCCAAGCCTTTCGGCAACGGTGCGGGGCATGACTACGAGTCTGAGCAGCGGGGCGACGCTGACGGCAAAGAAGCAATCCCGGTCTACGAGTGCGAGGATGGCTGCCCCGTCAAAGCTCTGGATGAGCAAAGCGGGGAGCGAGGCGTTTCGGGATCCGCCAAGAACGGCACGGTAGGCTATCGGTCTTCAGGGCGTGGATTCATTCGAACCGATACGGCTGCGGTAGACGGCTATGTGCCGCCGAACGACTCCGGTGGGGCATCACGATACTTCAACCAGTTTGAATATGAGTGCGCTGACGGTTGTCCGGTAAAAGAGCTAGGAGAGCAGAGCGGGATCTCTACGTCTGTAGGTGGGCGCCTTACTAACATCACAGGGAGCCTGTATGGCGAGTTCGGTAAGTCCTCTGGCTTGAGCGCGGAGGATGCGAAGGGCGATCCGGGATTCGGGGACACGGGTACAGCCGCTCGCTACTTCAACCAGTTCGAAACGCCGAAGGCGCCGTTCTTCTACTGTCCGAAAACGAGCAAAGCAGAGCGCGACCGCGGCCTTCCAAAGGGAACCAACAAACATCCAACAGTTAAGCCCTTAAAATTACTGCGTTGGCTCGTCAAGCTCGTGACGCCGAAGGGCGGCACGGTTCTCGACCCGTTCGCCGGTAGCGGCACCACGTGTCTTGCAGCGCTCGAGGAGGGCTTTCAATTCATCGGGATCGAGCGCGATCCCGAGTCGCAGCACGTGGCGACGCTCCGCACGACTCGCAAGCGGGACATCTTCGACGAGCTTGCGGAGCTTGACGAGTGAGCGGTCCGTACGAGATAATTCTTTGTGATTTTCCTTGGAGCTACACGCCGTTTGGTACCGCTAAGCTCCCCTACGACACCATGACCGAGCGCGAGATCTGTGAGTTTGATTGGTCGCAGTTCATGGCCAAGCGGTGCGCGGTCTTCTCGTGGGTCACCGGCCCCAAGCTTGATCTTGCGATGCGATGTGCGGAGCAATGGAGACTCAGGCACGGGCTGCACTACCAGGGGATCGCGTACATCTGGGTGAAGACCAAGAGCGATGGCACTCCGATACGCGCTAGCGGTCCGCGCCCGCGCTTTGTAAAGCCGCTGGACGAGTTGCTCCTTGTGTTCAGTACGCACCCGAACGAGCGCGTGTTCCCGCTCCTCAGTGAGAGCCAGGTCCAGCATGTTTTCGAGCCTGACCCTGAAGGCACCGAGGTCCTGCCGCCCGAATGGCCCGTCGAGTATGTGCTGGCGCCGAAGCAGCAACGGCACTCCCGCAAGCCGCCTGTCTTTAGAGATTTGATTGTTGAGCTACTGGGTGACCGCCCGCGCATAGAGCTTTTCGCGCGGGAGGCGTGGCCAGGATGGGTTCAACATGGTGACCAGGCTCCTAATTATGATGTTGAGTTTGCTGATTCTAGGCGGTTGTCTCACGACCGGTCGTGAGGTCTTCCAGCGCTGCATAGCGTCTGGTCGCAGTCCTCGATACTGTGAGTGGCGTCGGCAAGACTTTGAGAAGCGTGCCAGCAAGCCAGACCCGTACTGCACCACCAACGTCTACGGCCACAAGGTTTACACGTCGTGCTGGTAGCGGTCATGGCGAACTCCGCGGCTTCCTGAAGCTTTGATAGCCGCGCTACTGAGTGGGGACCAAGCGTCGCTGGCGGGAGCAGGACATTCCGCCGATCGAGATCAGCACTCCGAGCCGCAAGCCCTCGCGCTGGGACGTCCCCATGAGCGAGATCAACTTTCTCGCGGCGATGGCTCTAGGCGCGATTCTCGGGCTACTCGTTGGGCTAGTGGTCGGGTGCCCCTGATCCCGGCTGAGGCCGATCCACGCGTCAGGGCTATTTAGCGTTGCGTTTCGCGTCGGTCAGGGATTTGACTGGTGGTTTGCGGTCCAGGGGATCGCCCTTTAGCAGTTCGAACGCCGCTTGCCATTCTTCAATGGTCCCGCTCCATCCCCTGCGCTTTAGTGCCTCTTTGCGATGCGTAACCATCCAGTTCTCACCATCGTCTAGATTGACTGTTGTTTTACGCTTGTTAGTCATCTGTTCTTTCGTAGTTGTCATCGTAGCCAAAGGTATTGCCGCGCTTGAGGAGTGTTTCTCTTGAATGCAGTGTTGCTTTGCACGCCCCGCTTTCCTCGCCGATCACAACCCATTCGCGCTCGTTATTGCTATCGTATTCAGCGCTTTCGGAATGCCAACAGACTGCGACACGCGAAAAGTGCACCTTTTGCTCCAAGATGGCGTCACGTGAATCCGTGTATTCCTCACGCATGGCTGTCTGGGGTCTCTCTGACCATGAAGAAAGGCCGCGTACCTTGGCCTCAACGTCATGGGTCTCTCCGCGAGATCGTCCGTCGCGTAACTCAGATGCTTGGGAATGTTTTACTCCACGGTATAGGGTGACATAGCCATCCTTGTCGATCACCCCCCTCTTCTGGAGGACCTCTAGCTTGCTACGGATTACAGCTTGGGTGGCTTCGTATTGGGCTCGAGCGAAGGAGTCCGGGTCGTTGAGCGCACTAAGAAACTTCTCGACACTTTCGTCAGTGGAAACTTTCATCCACGTCTTCGACCAGTCCTTGCTCTCTGTCATCGCATTCGAGCTGGCCCCAGTGCTTTGCATGATCCTAGAGACTGGCGAAAGCGTGTTCTCCTTGTACCAGTCGGCGCGCGTACTCTTGGCGCTATCATCGTACTGTTTGCTGATTTCGCTGGAGCTAGTCTGAAATGCGATCGGTCCTTTGCCCTTACCCGCACCGCTAGCCGTTGGTGTGACCGTCTCTGTCTTCGCTGGGGCTCCGCCCGGATCCTTCGCCTCTGGTGCCGCCTCAGCACCTCCGGTGTCGGGCTCTTTCGGTGCGCGCTTTCGCGGAGCCCGCTTGGGTTTAGGCGCCTGGGCAGGCGGGGCACCAGGAGACTTGACCGAATGCTTGGCCGGATCGGCCTTAGGGTGCTTCTTGAGGTATTCTTGAAGCGCGCCGTCCGATGGAAACTGCATCGCAAAACGCCTCGAAACCCGTTCTTGGATGCACGCATCTTGGTACCGTTCTAGAACTAAGCGGGCTGGATTATTAGGGGGCATAGCTTGCGCCTCTATATGAGCAACTGCGTAAAAATGTCTTTGCATCCGGAGGTGTCGTTCAGGCTGACAGTTGGGGCTGGGTCGTTGCTGGCCATCCGGAAATCGTAACGCGTCTCGTTTACCATGTGAAGTTCCCCTCTGCTTTGCGCTGCCGCAGCATGGAGATGATGTACGGCCCATAGGCGGTCATTGCGAACAGCCCGCCGGACCACCGCTTACGGTCGTAGTCATTGCCCGTACGGAGAGCGCGCTCACGGCGATTACGAATGTTGTCCGCCGCTGCCAGTATCGTAGCCTCTCGAAGCTCACCCCAGATAGGAGCGTGCGCCAGAACCCAGGTAGAATAGTCCACGTAGCCCTCGGAATAAAAGCCCTCGAGGTCGTTAGGGAACTGGCTCAAAGCCCCATGAATAAACTCATGGCATAGCTTCTCGAGCGTCGCGCCGGGTTGATCTACTAAGTGGGTGCCAAGACACACCTGGCCAGAGCCAAGATCGAAGCTGGCGTTAGCGCACGCTGCGTGGAACCCATCAGCTAGGGGCGCGATCTCGCGGCGCGGCTGGGTCCCATAAGGGCCTAGTGCATCCTCAACGAATGCGTGAATCCGCGGCGCCCAGTCCTCGACAAACAGGTTCCAGTGCGGAGGATAGAACGCACACGAGAACTCTCGATAGCTAGGGGCAACGCTTGCTCGCTTGAGCATGCCGTGCACGCCCGCGGGAATGGAGATCATGCCCTAGTGCTAAGAAAAGACTTTTAGGGTTCTCTGTTATGCGAGTTCGACAAGAGTATGAGGACCTTCTGCTGATAGATCGTGTGGCAAGTCGCAGCAATGAGCGCGACAAGGAGATCGAGAAGGAGCTTGCGAAGCAGGACCTTCGAGAGGCCAAAGACGGCGAGAGCGGCTGGTACGTAAAAGTTAAAACCTCAGACGGAGTCGTAACCGTTTGGGCCACCGACGACGACTGAGCGCGCGTGATGCCGGTCGCTTACCCGCTTCTAGAGACCTTCTACGCGGCAACATGGGGGTTGCTGCTTGGAGTCCTGCTCGGGATCGCTATACACGCGCTCACCGGGAGCACTGACGACTGACCCGACATCATATAGTGCACCTTGGCGAGCCGCTATCAGACGCGCACCATGTAGTCAAGCCGTTTCGGTGCCGGATTGTTCAACGATTACGGTGTCTTGCAACTTTCTTTCCGAAACCTGCGCGTTTTCTCTTATGGAATCGCTTGCGTGTTGGTACCGCAGGTGTAACAACAGCCAGACGCAAAGGGCTCCCGCCCTACCGACCTTGAAGCCAATCATGACCACCCAGCTCAGAATACAGCCAGCTACCCATACGGTGAAAACCGCAGGGATGTGGTGCGTCCTGAGCTTGTCCAATGAAGGACAGTCGGTCCGCTATCTCGGTAGCAAGCCCACGTCCATTCAAGCCTCGGCGGCCTTTAGCACCCGCAATCCGCGTCCCGAGGCAGAAGATACAAAGGCGGCACTCGACTAAAATCCCGATCAACCAAGGGATCTATCGAGAGGCCGCCAGGGAAACACCCCGGTGGCCTTTTTTCGTTTCAGGGCTCGAAACCATGATCACGCGACACGAACCACTCCACGAACGTTATCGACGCTTAGCTGACACCATTCTGGTGGGGCTGGGCACGAGTGAGCCCAAGCGCCTGTAAAGCGCCCGTTAGTTCTGTGGAGGTGCAAATTCCTCTCCCCACCACTGAGGTCTGAATCACGAGGTAACCATGAAGCGACTCAAACGAAAGCTAGCGACGGTCTATCGCCGCTAGCACCCGATGGCAGGGTACTGGATTTTTAATCCAGCCTCCGTGAGTTCGATTCTCACTGGCGGCACCGTTACCGCGCACGCTCAACGGTCGAGCACCATCCTCTTAAGATGGCTCTACAGGGTTCGACTCCCTGGCGCGGTACCAGCTGAAGACGCGAAACGCCCCGAATACCGGATCGGCGTGGATGCAATGGTGGCGTCTTCTGTTCTCTGACAACTGAATAGGAATTCGAAAGATGGCGCGTACCATTGCTGGCGTATTGGGCGAAACCCTGGGCGCGTATGCAGTGTCGCGCGTCATCGTTGTATCGTCTGAGCGGCGGCTGGGGGTCTGCCAAGGCACTGGCCGCCGCTCGGATTTCTTACGTAGCGTGTTCTGCTGCGTAAATCAAGTGTTTGCCCTCGTGCGCATCTGGATGATGCGGGACCATTGTCGATGGTTTGTAGGTCGGTTCGATCCCGTCCGAGGGCGCCAGCGATGATAGATAGTGGGCTGTACAGCCGGTCAGATACAGCGGGGTGTCGAGAATCTATCCGGTAAGCCGCGGCCGTACCCGCAGCGGCGTTATGGGGAGTACAGACAATGGGGTCGGCCTGGTCTTGCAAACCGGGCGTGGCGGATTCGATCTCCGCACTCTCCACGAAGCTTTTGTGTCGTTGACTGTTGCATGACCTACGACTTCCGAACTGCGGGCGCACTCTCAGTCTATGCAGACTATGTGGTCCGATATGGCGATGCGGCCGAGCTGGAATTCTTGGCCGCTACGACTAAGATGTTTACCGCACGCCAGCGGATGTACCTCGCAAAGGTCGGAGACGTTAGGGGCCGGCCCGCGATTCTCTTAGAGGGCGCCGATCCGACTGATCACCTGAGTCACGGACGCGGTGCCTTCGATAGGCCGCATCAGCCCCACGGGAGCGGTCTGATGCCGGGCTTGAAGTTTCTCCTCGAGTTGAACAACGTAGATCGCGGGTACATTTACGCCGAGAGCTTCAAGGCTCAATCGCTTACGGCCGCTGCGCTGGCTCAATACATACTTGCCACGATTGATAAGATGCCAGAGCGCGGCTGAGGCATCCCTAAGATTCATCCCGCACGGTACGCCCGTGCGCCGGCTGGTTCGCCAGCCACATTCCCGTGTAGCTCAAATGGCAGAGCGCTGGTTTCTGATGCCAGTGGTGGGGGTTCAATTCCCTCCGCGGGGACCATGCTCCCGTTGTCTAATTGGAAAGGCCCAACGCTACGAACGTTGTGTATTTGCAGGTTCGAGTCCTGCCGGGAGTGCCAAGCTTTGTGAGCGGAGGGCCGCGCTATGATCGAGGGCACCAATGCGATCGATGTTCCAAGGTGGAACGCTTCGTTGCCAACGAAGATTTGGCGGGTTCGATTCCCGTCGATCGCTCTACGGCTCTCAAGCTAACCAGGTGGAAGCGCCTCCCTGAAGAGGAGGAGGGCAGGGCTCGATACCCTGGGGAGCCACCGCTGTCTCGTCGCCAAAGTGTCGTTCGGATCTTGCCGAGTATCTGCGCGAACGACGGCGCGGCAGTTAGGCGACTCGGCTTATTGCCAGGTACGTCGCATAGGTAAGACGGGCGGATTGTTACTCCGTTGTGTGGGGGTTCGAGTCCCTCCCTGGCAGCCATGGTTAACCCTTTTATACCTCGTTCGAGAGGTGGCAAAGAGGAAGTTGACCTACTATCGTCTGCAGTATCTCAAGCTAAAAGTAGCCGAGAAACGCAGAGAACTAAAGAGCAGAGCGATCGGCTACAAAGGTGGGCGGTGCGAGGACTGCGGATTTGAGGGGCATTCCTCGGCCTTCGACTTTCACCATACGGATCGATCCACAAAGGACTTTCAGCTCTCGTCGGGGAATATTATTTCGTTTCCCAGGATGATCCCGGAGCTGGACAAGTGCGCGTTGCTCTGCGCCAACTGTCATCGAACCAGGCACGGGCTAGAGCATGATGCTTCTCTTGAGCGTCGCAGAGCTAGTCTTGCGGAGTTACGCGAGCAAGAGAGACCAAAGCAAGGCCGGATGATTGCAACGGTACAGAAACCTTGCGTCACATGTGGCTTTCTTAAAGAGGTGCCCGTGGACCGGCGCGTCGTTGTTTGCAGCAAAACCTGCCTTGATCAACATAACCAGAGAAACTGGCCTGAAGATGAGTGGCTTAAGGAGCTTGTGTGGTCCAAGCCGTATTTGCAGGTCGCTCAGGAGCTTGGTGTCTCAGCTAAGTCTGTTGCGCGGCGTTGCAAGGACAGGGGTATTGCTACGCCAGCGATTGGGTATTGGTCGAAACAGGGTTACACAGCATCAACGAAGGCCTACTGGCCTTCCGACGAAGAACTTGCGAGTGTCGTCATGCAAGCGCCCATGACTCAGCTAGCAAAGCAGCTCGGAGTCACCGAGACAGCGGTGCGCAAGCGCTGCAAGACCAGGAACATCCCCACTCCACCTAGAGGGCATTGGGCGAAGCAAGCGTCTGTTGCATCGCCGTCTTAACGCACTTGTGCCATGCCTCTGGTGTAGGGGGTATCAATGGCAAACGAAGTAACGCCGTGTGAGAAAATGCCCTGGTATCTGTTGCGGACGGACACCGGTGAGTACTCGCTTTCAGCATCTTTGGTGCTGTGGAGCTTTGTGGCCTCGCTAATCATGCTGGCCGCCGAGTACACGCTGACCGCGTTGAAGCTTCCGCATCCGCCAGCAGAGCCACTGATCTCCACTGTATTGTTGCCGACCATCGCTAACTACTTCGGCAGACGCTGGACGGACTCCAAGGTGGAAAGCACGGCCATTCAGGCTGAGAGTGCCGTGGCGCAGGTAAAGGCGGCCACCGATGCCTAGTAAGAGCGACGACCTTATAGACGCTAAGCTGGCGAACATCCGAAACGACATTGCCGAGATGAAGAATGCCATGCGCGGTGACTATGTGCGCCGGGACGAGTTTGCGCCGGTAAAGCAAGTCGTGTTCGGCTTGGTAGCGGCGGTGCTGACAGCGGTACTTGGCGGGTTAATCTCGCTAGTCATTAAGTAACGAAGATCCCGTGTAGCCAATAGAGCGGAACGCTGGTGCAAGTCCAGCCACGGGAGCCGCGGGAAGAGTGGTCCTAGTTTCTCGGGCGAGCCTCATAAGCTCGACCTGACCCAGGGTGCAACACCTGGTCCCGCTTCCATCTAGCTCGCCTGCCATGCGTAGGAGGAGTAGCGAGGCCGTGTCGGAAGAGGCGGCCTTAGCCTTTCTCTTATTGCCCGCGCCTTGTGTATGCGAAGTATCCTCTACATCATCGTGGCTGCGGTATTGGGGTCTACGACCCTGGCGTCCGCACAAGAGCTTTTCATGACTTCGAGAGGCGCTTGTTACTGCGTGATCCCTTGCCCCATTGCGAGCACCCTGACGTGCGTAGCTCGTTGCTCGTGCCCGGCGCCAAGTCCGAATCCGGACCCGGGCGCTACCGGGAGGAGAGCGCGGAGTTACTACGTCGAAGGCAGCAAGCTTTACGATGCATGCGGGGAGCAGGTCGTCTTGAAGGGGGTGAATCAGCTCGGGCAGTACATTGACGAGGGTGGCGCGAGCATGCCGGAGATCGCGAAGACGGGCGCGAATGCCGTTCGTATTTTTTGGTACGTGACGCGGGGCAGAGGGGTCGCGGGCATGGAGCCGGCGATAGAGGCGGCGTTAGCAAACCAAATGGTGCCGGTCATCGAGGCTCACGACTCCACGTGCACTTGGGCCATGGATGGTATTGAGTCGGCATGGCTAGCACCTGATGCGGTCGCGCTGATCAAGAAGTTCGAAGGTCAGCTGATCGTGAACATCGCTAACGAGGCAAACGCCCCGGACCTCGGTACCTTCACGTCAACCTACTCAAGAATTATCAGGTCAATGCGAGATGCGGGTATTCGCGTACCGCTCATGATCGATGCCGCCAGCCGGTGCGGGCGGGACTGGCAGAGCTTACTGAATCAGGGTCGAGCGCTTCTGGACGCTGATCCCGACCGCAATCTGATCTTCTCGGCGCACTTGTACGACCCCATGAGCGCCGAGGGCTACGCAGCGGCGTTTCGGCAGTTCAATGATCTAGGTCTGGCTTTTGTGGTTGGGGAGTTCGCCAACCGGGAGCCTCCGGGATGCGGCGCCGCCATCGACTACAAAGCGCTGATTGCCGAGGCCCAGAAGGCCGGGATCGGCTGGTTCGCGTGGAGCTGGGGCGACAACAACCCGGGTACTGACTGGAACGGGGACTGCGGTGAGTTCGACATGACCGACACCTTCAGTGATTCGACGCTACGGGGGTGGGGGCTAGAGGTCATGGTCACAGACCCTAACAGCGCAAAGATCACTTCAGCGCGGCCCTACTCGTTGCATAACGGTGGCATGTGCCGCCCGTAACCAACTAGATTCTGTTCCTTTTATGTGCCGCTCCCAGCAGGAGGATTGATGGCACAGATAAAGACCCCGGCCGACTTACAGAACGAGCTACAAGCGCTACTACGTTACGCATCTAGCAGTCAGCCTAGCCGTGTAAAGATCGCAAAGCGATTGAAGAAGCTCGCGGCAGGCGTGGACATAAAGAAGATCTACAAGGACTCGGCCAAAGACATCGCCAAGCAGATCGAAGCAGAGCTGGGTAAGCTCCGCCAAGGGGCTAGAGCGACGATCGACCTCTACTCTGATGCCTATCACGTAGAGGGTAAGGTCACAGTGATGGACGAGGATAGCGTGTTGGAGATGGTGGAGGACATGGGGAAGTAGTTCGCGTCGGATGGTGTTCCACTCCTTCAGTGCCTAAATACTTAGGCTGAGCATGCTCAGCGCAAGGGGCGCCCTCGACGTCCGCGGTGTGCGTGAGCCACCTTCGAGGAGCCACGAGCTGTAGTCCATTGGTAGGACGTCGGTCTGGGGGACCGAAGGCAGCGGGTTCGCTCCCCGCCAGCTCGACCGTAGTCTCCGGACGTTATAACTGAGGTTCAGTTTGCCAGTCTGATAAACTGGAGAAGAGGTTTCGATTACCTCACGTCCGACCACGTTTCAGAGCGTTGAGCAATGGTGGCTCGCTCCATTTGGGGTGGAGAGTTAATGCGGGTTCGAGTCCCGTCGCTCTGACCAATTTTACTGAACAGAGTGTAGCCTAGTGGCCAGGCGCGGCTTTCGGGAAGCCGATCACGGAGGTTCAATTCCTCTCACTCTGACTGAACTATGCTGCCGTAGCTTCAAGGTGAAGCACCGCCCTCGTAGCGCGGAACTTTGGTGGGTTCGATTCCCATCGGCAGCTCTATGTCCCCATCGGCTAACGGTAGGCCGCCGCTTTCTCAATGCGGAAATCGCTGGGTTCAACTCCCCGTGGGGACGCCGGTTCGTGGCACAGGCTTGAGACATCGCGGCAGCCTACCGCTGTAGAGGCGGACGTCCCCTCGAAAGGAGCCAGTTGCCCGGCGAGAAAGTGCGGGTAGCACCGCGCAGAAGCTAAGCGAGATGGCTCGGTAGCTGCCGAGCTTCTGCCGCCGCCACGGACCTCTATGCCTTCATAGGTTAGTGGCAGACCACTCGATTTTCACTCGAGGAAGCGCGGGTTCGATTCCCCGTGGAGGCACCAAGTTTAGGATCAGCGCGCGAGCGCAATGGCCACCTGGCAAGAGGGTTGAGTCTCGCCCTTTGGAAGCAAGCGCCCGCTAGGGGGTGCGGTGGGAAAGCCTAGCGCTGTTTGGTGTGCCACCCGCGGACACCGCTGACTAAGTTGTTTTTAGACGCGCTTTGGCTAGAGCCCCAATGATCGGGCGCTCAAGGCCAAGGACTAAACATGATTTCCTTTCTGATCAACCTCATTATAGCGCTGATCATTTTCGGGCTGCTCTACTGGGCAGTGAGTGCGGTGTTGTCCGTGCTTCCCGTCCCGCCGATCGTACACAGGCTGGTGATGGTGCTATTCATTCTGATTCTAGTTCTCTACATCATCGCCGTTTTGACCGGAAACGGTCCGCACTGGCGATTGGGCGGGGACCTGACGTTACTACTGCCCGTGCCTTTGCAAGCGATCTTGGTCTAGGCGTTGGTGGTGAGGGGGGCTTTGGTCTCCCCTATATACGTCGCGGGCTATGGTAGCCAAGCTGCCTCCAAAACAGCAGGACGGGGTTCGATTCCTCGGCGACGTGCTAAACTACGCGGTGTAAGAAGGGGTCAGCGGGGAGCGTCACGATTACCGCAGGAATTGCGGAACGGGCAATAATGTGCTCGTGAGACCTGGTGTAGGGGGGCATTAAGCACTCGCACAAGGGGTTAGGCTCGTGGCAATAAAGAAAGAGAGCGTCGAGTTCGGGCTTGCAGTCTTGGATGCCAAGCTGAGCCACGTGCGGGATGACGTCACCGAGATCAAAGAGATCATGCGTGGCGAGTACATACGCCGTGAGGAGTTCGCACCCGTCAAGCAGGTAGTGTTCGGCTTGGTTGCGGTCATCATGCTCGCGGTTGTCGGAGCCCTCGTCACCCTGGTGTTGCGCAAATGACCGAACCAATGAAACTCCTGCGCGAGCATGAGGAAGAGCTGGACTACGAACGGCTGTTCGAGAATGCCGCTGACGCGCTGATCCTTATCGGCGCAGGCGGCGAGATTCAGTATGTGAACTCGCATGCCGAATTGCTCTTTGGTTACAGCTCGAAAGAGTTGATTGGCGAGGCGGTGGAGACCTTGGTCCCTGAGCGCTACCGCGCGCGACACATATTCCACCGGGCGGCGTACGCCCTGGAGCCCCGTCTGAGGGAGATGGCGCCGTATACTGAGCACGTAGCCGGGAGGCGAAAGGACGGCGCAGAGTTCCCAGCAGCGGTTAACCTAGCGCCTCTTCCCGAAGGTCTGACGGTTGCGGCAATTCGAAAGCGGGAGGATGCGCGCCAGGTACCGCCTAAGCGCAAGCGCTCGGTCTCGCGAGAAGTGCTCGTGGTGCTTGGGGTGCAGCTCATCCTGAATGCTGTGCTGTATTTTCTCCTTGCGAGTCCGGGCTAGCAAAATGGCTGCGGGGCTCGGTGTAACTACGCTCCAGGCACATGGCGTGTGGTCCGGTCTCATAAGCCGGGTACCCGCGGGTTCGATTCCCGATGGAGCGACCGTGCCCCTGTCGCCTCAATGGAGAGGCTCCGATTTTGTACGTCGGTTTTGGTCGGTTCGATCCCGATCGGGGGCTCTGAATAGCGAGATCGTGGGCGCTCTCCGGTGCCTTGCGCCCGACGCTGAGTTGAACAAGACTTTCCTTGCGATCATCGCGCAGGGTACTGGGCACGTGTTCAACCTTGAGCATAACGAGGACTGGTTGCTCCGGGGGCGCCCGATGCTCGAGGCGTTCTTCCATGCGCGCTACATGCTGGAGATGGTCATCAAGCACGGCGAATCCAGGATGAACCCCAAGAAGGACGATTCGCTGTTCGTGGAATCTGGCTGGGCCGCAGTGCTCTACCTCTACAATCTGCGCTGATGCGGTGTAGAGAGGGGGGTGGTTGAAAAAGCGATTGTCGGAGTTATTGCAGGCTTAGGCCTCGTGATCATGGGCATGATTGCCTGGGTCATATGGACGATGTTCGCACCGTACAACCTCTTCGATGCGCCGGCAATTTGGCCCGTATCGCAAAATATTGTCCATCCTGGGGAGGATGTGATCAGTGATCTGAAGTTCTGCAAGTCGACTGATCTTCCAGCCGAGATCGGGCGCATGACAATTGGCAAAGACCTGAATGGGAACGAGTACCTTTTCATCCATCCGACCGTTTCAGGCAGCTTCCCGGCTGGATGTTTTTACAAGCATGTGTCGGTGGCGACCATTCCCCCAAACACACGGCCGGGGAAATATAAGGTCTCGATAGCAATCCGATACCAGTATTCTGCGTTCCGCGTGGTTCAGCACCACTTCATGACCCAAGAGTTTGACGTGGTGCCGTAGCGGGGTATGGTCACGGTAT
>WUUC01202771.1_pt1 | contig 19313 bp, 17 predicted proteins | sample 6278441 | NCBI WGS metagenome assembly WUUC01 (sample SAMN13675441, study PRJNA597444) | soil metagenome | isolation source: soil | place: USA: Washington | collected 2017-10 | reverse complement strand
GCGGTCATCACCGAGATTCTCACGGCGCATTTCTTTGTGACTCGACCGCACTACTTAAGAACCATGCAGAGACTCGCCGAAATCAACCTGCGAATCTGACGAAGTCGTACTAGTCGGCGCCGGCGGTCGGTGGTATGAGGGACAACGCTGTGTCTGGCGAGAGGTCAACTCCAAATCGTACGTGCCATGGGCCGTGTCTCACTTGTCAGTGAAGCGCGCGTCGATGATCGCAAACGATGTGCAACGGGAGTGGTTTTGCGCTTGCATCACATGGGGCGACGTATTAGTGTGACCCCCCTTGCACGAACGCGGCGGCCGGGTGACCTGAGGACGCAACGCGGGTCTCGCAACCGCCGAAGCGCAGGAGCGGTTCGTGGCCCTGGTCCTCATCATCGCTGCGCAAGCGGATGGGCGTTCCCAGTCATGGCGTCACCGACTGACGGCATTGGGGTTCGAGATCGCCGACTGTGCTCATACAGATGAGGCAGTGACGTGCGTTGCGATGAACCCGCATCCCACCGTCGCCATCGTCCGCGTAAACACCACCTCAGAGGGGTTGCAACGGGCGCAACTAATCAAGGCCACCCAACCACGCGCGCCGATCATTCTGTACGTTCGTGACAGCTCGGAAGCCTTCGTGTTGCAGGCGCTGCGAATTGGCGTCGCGAATTACTTGCGCGCGCCGTGTTCGGACCACGATCTCCTCGCCGCGGTGATGGGTGCGCACGAGGGCGTCAGGTCTGAGACGCCTAACGCCGAGGGCTCCAGCGCGGCGGCAACGACGATGATTGGGCGAAGTGCCGTGATTCGGCAACTCCGCGATTACATCCCACGCGTCGCGACCACCGACACCAGCGTTCTCATCACCGGTGAGACGGGGGTTGGCAAGGAGCTCGTCGCCGAGCTCATTCACGCCGGCAGCCCGCGTCGTCACCGCCCATGCCTCGCGGTGAACTGCGCCGCCATCCCCGAAACGCTCCTCGAAAGCGAGCTCTTCGGTGTCGAACGTGGAGCCTTCACCGGCGCCGAAACCCTTCGCGAAGGGACGCTCAAGACGGCAGATGGCGGTACGGTGCTGTTCGACGAGGTCGGTGACATGGGACTGAGCGGACAGGCCAAGATCTTGCGCGCGATCGAGACGCGCGAAGTACGGCGTCTCGGCGGCCGCACGCGGGTGCCGCTGGACGTGCGCATCATTGCCGCGACCAACCAGGACCTCGAACGGCTCACGGCCGAGGGGCGATTTCGCAAGGATCTCTATTACCGCTTGAACGTGGTGCGGATTCACATGCCGGCGTTGCGGGATCGCAAGGAGGATCTGCCGCCGCTGGTGGACCACTACATCCGCTATTTCAACGCGCGGTTCAACCGCGACGTGGAAGGATTCACGCCCGACGCGATGGCGCATCTGCAGCAGCACGATTGGCCGGGGAACATTCGCGAGCTACGGAATCTGGTCGAAGCGGCGTTCGTCAACCTGAACGGTCGGCGCATCAACTACGTCGATTTGCCGGAGGCCTTCCGTGCGGGCCTGGAACGCACGCGATCGTTGCCGACCGATGAGCGCGACCGGCTGCTGTCGGCGCTCTTCGCGACACAATGGAACAAGAGCAAGGCCGCGCAGGAGCTGCACTGGTCTCGAATGACGCTCTACCGGAAGCTCGCGAAGTACGGCATGTCCCACACCAAAGCGTCCTGACGGACGTGTCACAGCTGTAACAGCACGTGTAACACCCAGGTTCCATTACAGCCCACTTCATAAATCCGCGTGATCCGCGGTCGAATGCGCATCGCGCACGTCGCCGTATTCCCCACCTGTAACAGCAACCTGTCTCGCCGGCGCCGCGGGGGATCTCGGCATCGCCCTCGCCTCAGAGGCCTAGGCCGTTCGCGGAGAACGACTTACACGTCAATAGCGGCGCGATGGATCGAAGTGGCGACGGTCATGCTGCAGCGACTGGCGCGCGGCCGGCCTGGGGCGACGGAGTGCGCGATGCAGGGGCGTTGATGACGGAAGCGCTGCCAGAAGGTCGCTATGCGAACGGGTTCAACGTCGGCTACAACGCCTTCGAATTCATCGTCGATTTCAGTCAGCACTTCGCAGAACGGCCCGAGAGCTATGTGCACTCACGAATAATCACGAGCCCGCCCTACGCCAAGGTGCTGCTCGAAACATTGCGCGAGTCGATCGGCCGCTACGAACAGTCCTACGGCGTCATCCCGGGTACGGAACGCACGGGCGAGACGCGCGGCAACGAGCCGACTGGTTGTGAAGGGCAGGCGATGCCGCCCGCCGACGAGGGGAGTACGAACATGCCAGAGCGCCCTGAACATCCGCCGCACCGCCCGACGCCGCCGCGCGACGAGCCACGCTACGGTCGGCCCGACCCGGGGTATCCGCCGGAGCAGCCGAAACCGGGCGGGTACGAGCAGAAGCCGGAGGAGCCTCCGGCGTATCCGCCTCCGCTCTCGAAGTACCCGAGGCCCAAGCCGTATCCTGAGCGTCCGCGCGACCCGTACGCCGACCCGCAGGAGCCCACTGGTTACGAACCACGTCCCGAGAAACCGGAGTACTCGGGCGGGGACGAACCACATCCCCGACACCCACACCCGGAGCATCCGGGCCATGAGCAATCACCGGAGCACACGCCGCGCCCGCCGTACGACGAACGCCCGCCGTACGAAAAGCCGCGCGACCCCTACGGGCAGACGCCGAAGTACGACGGTGGCGAAAAGCCTGAGCCCGGCTACATCGAGGAAGGCGAGTACGGAAGAGGGAGCGATGCGTACGAGCCTGGCAAGTACGTGCCGAAGCCAGACGACCAGGTGAAGACCATGCAACGGGTTCTGGACGAACAGACCAAGAAGATCCAGACCCTCGAGAAGCAGCGCAATTCGCTCAAAGACGATCTCGCGGGATTGCAACAGACCGCCACCGAGCTGAACGCGGTGCTGACGGCCTACAAAGAAGCCTGCAAGAGTCTCAGAGAAGCGAAAGCCAAGCTGGCGCTGTACATCCAGACCAAGACGCCGATGGTCGACGCCGGCATCGGCGACCAGCGCGCCGCGGTCGACGAGTGCATCCGCAGCATCGAACAGTGGGTCGGTGCGTGGGTGAAGTACGCAAAGCAGCTCGAGCCGAAAGCCAAGGCTGCGGCACAGGCCGCAGACCAGGCAGCGGAAAAGGCGGCAGAGGCACAAACCGCCTACGACGAGCTCAAGAACAGCGCAAAGACGCTGGACGAACAGCTGAAGGCGCTAAACGCGCTGCGCGAGCAGATCGAGCAAGAAGACGACAAGAACAAGATCGCGCGGATGTACTTCCTCTTTCGCGAGCTCAAAGTCGGCATGAATCGCGTGCGGCTCCTCACGCCCGAGGAGCTCGAATCCGAGCTCTGCGTCGCCTGGACGGCGCTGAACGAGGCCAAGCAGGCCGCGCGTGCCGCCAAGGGGCATGCCGACTCGATGCGCGACGCCGCGGATCGGGCGAAGACGCGAGCCGCCGACGCGAAGGCGAAGCGTCGCGATCTGATCCTTCAGTGCATCGATCTCACTTGTCCGCCACCGCCGCCTCCTCCGGGCAAGCCCTGCTGACTTTGCGGACCGGGGCAATGAGACGTGAGCGACTACACGGTTCTGGCAGAGGCGGGAGAAGCCCTCGTGAGGGTGCTCTGGGAAGAGGTGCAGAACGATCCGCAGGTGAACACGCTGATCGACAGCGAAGCACGCATCTCATTGCAATCGCCGAACGACTTGAAGGACGACGATGCGGTACGACTGTCTATCTATCTGTACCGCGTCGTCGAGGATCCGTACGTCAAGAACCAGCCGGTCACGGCGGGGCCGGGCCGGCGTCTCCGGCGCGCGCCGTTGACGCTGGATCTGTACTTTCTCGTGACGCCGCTGGTGGGAACGCCGCGGGAGCAGCAGATCGTGCTGGGCAAAGTTCTGCAGGTTTTTCACGACCGCGCGATTCTGCAGGGCCCCGATGTCGGCCCCCTCGCAGAGGCAGATGAAGAGTTGCGAATCGTGCTGAATCCCGTGTCGCTCGAGGAGACCACGCGTGTCTGGCAGGCACTCGAACTCAGTTACCGGCTGTCGGTGGGGTATGTGGTGCGCGCCGCGCTCCTCGATTCGGCCCGCGAACGACTCAGTCAACGGGTAGTCGACCGCACCAACGAGTACGCAGGAGCGTGATAGCGATGGCGAGCCTCGAGACCGTCTTTTCGGAACCGCGACAACTCACACTCGGGTTGGCGCTGTTTCTGTTCGACGGGTTCACGGACCGGAACGAGCTGCTTGGCCTTTATTCCGCCCGTGAACACGAGGTCAACGACGAGGCGCTGACGCACGAGACAGCCGGACGGGCGCGTGTCGGCCGCTACACCACCGTGCGGATCGCCACTCGCCGGTTTGTCCCGCGGCGTCGGGAGTCGGAGGCGACATTTCTGTTCTTCGGTCTGCCGGCCGGAGCGCATACGTTCGAGGTGCGCAGCCCGTACTACGCGCCACTCGACCTGACGCTCACGGTGCCGCGGCCGGATCCGAAGTGGCCCGCATTTCCGGACGTGACGCTGGCAAACGAAGCGCTTCCTCTCGAGTCCCCGTTGCAACCGGCGGCGTATCGCTCGCAACGCGCTTCGGTGACGCTGCAGCCCAGCGTCCGCTACCCGTTTCCCGGAGGCACCACGCTCGTGCGTGGCGCCGTGCGATCTGGTGGGCAGGTTCTCGAAGGGGCGACCGTCCGACGTCAGGGGAGCACGCGCGACGCCGCGACCGACGTCAACGGTGAATACGTCCTGTACTTCAACGACATTGCCGGCACAGGGCAGAACGTCACGCTCGAAGCATTGCATCCGTTGCATCCAACGGTGAGTGCGCCGGTGGCGCTCGTGCGCGGCTTAACCGTGGTGAAAGAGTTCGCGCTGCCGTAGGGGTGCGCCAAGGAGTAGCTCGTCATGCCCGAATACCTCTCGCCAGGTGTGTATGTCGAGGAAGTCGACACCGGGAACAAGCCGATCGAAGGGGTCGCCACGAGCACGCTCGGCTCGCTCGGTGTCCCGGAGCGCGGCCCCATGCAGGCGACATTGGTGACGAGCTTCAGCGAGTACCGACGGCAATTTGGCGGTTACGTCGAGAACCGCTATCTGGCATACGGCCTCGAAGGCTTCTTTCAGAACGGCGGCAAGCGCGCGTTCGTCGCCCGGGTGGCCAGCGCAACCGCCGCGCCCTCGACGCTCACCATCGGCAGCTTCGTCATCACCGCGGCCGGACCCGGCACGTGGGGCGATCGCGTCTTCGTGAAGATTTCGGATGCCGGCATCGGCGATCCGAATCTGTTCAAGCTCACGCTGATTTACTACGACGCGGCGATGGCGGCGGCGACGCACGTCGACCCGACGCATCCGGCAAGCTTACTGCCCGCCAACAGCGCCAAGCGTCGTGAGCCGACGCTGCTCGAGGTGTACGACAACCTGTCGGCCAATACGCTGGCCAGCAGCTTTTACGAGCGTCGCGTCAACAACTCGTCCGCGCTCGTCCGCCTCTCGACGGTGGGCGCGGCGGCGCGCCCGGCGAATAACGCCGCCGAACATACGCAGCCGCTCGTCGCCGGACAGATTCCGCCGCTTGCTGGCGGCAACGAGGGCGCCGCGCTCGCCCTCACCGACGTGCAGAACGCCCTGCGGCAACTGGAGGCGGTCGACGAGGTAGCCATCATGTGCTGCCCCGACGAGCATACGCAGGGTTTCGCCGGCGTTGACGGGGAGATGGTCAACCAGGCGGAGTCACTGAAGGACCGGTTCGTGATCCTTCAGGCGGCGCCCGGCCTTGCGCCAACCGGTGTGGCGATCGCCCGCGACACGAAGTACGGCGGCTTCTATTACCCCTGGCTCGAAATCCGTGATCCGCGGAAAGGCACGCCGTTGCTGATACCGCCAGCCGGCCACGTCGCCGGCATCTTCGCGCGCACCGACATCGAACGTGGCGTGCACAAAGCGCCGGCCAACGAGGTCGTGCGCGGGTTGTATTCCGATCCCGAGAATCCGAAGCGCGGTCTCGAGCGGCAAGTGACGAAGGGCGAGCAGGACATCCTCAATCCCAAGGGCATCAACGTCATTCGCAACTTTCCCGGCCGCGGCAACGTGCTCTGGGGCGCGCGGACGATGTCGCGCGATCCTGACTGGAAGTACGTCAACGTGCGTCGTTTGTTCACGTTCGCCGAAGAATCGATTGAGGAGGCCACGTACTGGGTGGTGTTCGAGCCGAACGATGAGCCGTTGTGGGCGCGCGTCCGGCGCAGCGTGTCCGACTTTCTCACACGTCTCTGGATGGACGGCATGCTGCAGGGCCGCACCAAAGAAGAAGCCTACTTCGTGCGGTGCGATCGCACGACGATGACGCAAGCGGACCTCGACAACGGGCGGCTCATCATGCTGATCGGCATTGCACCGGTCAAGCCGGCGGAGTTCGTCATCTTCCGCATCGGGCAATGGACCGGCGGATCGGACGTCGCCGAGACATAACGGGCGATCGACGGGCGTCGATTCGCAGGAGGCACCATGGCAGACGGCAAGCGTAACGACCCGTACGGTCAATACAACTTCATCGTGGAGATCGACGGCGTCGTGAAAGGCGGCTTCAGCGAGGTCAGCGGGCTGACGACCGACACGAACATCATCGAGTACCGCGAAGGCCAGGATCAGAACCTCACCACGCGCAAGCAGGCCGGCCTGATGAAGAACAACAACATTGTCTGCAAGCGCGGGTACACGAAGGACCGTTCGCTGTACGAGTGGCGCCGCAAGGTGATCGAAGGACGCATGCAGCGCGCCAGTGGCGCGATCGTCCTGCTCGACGATGGCCGCAACGAGGTGTTGCGTTGGACCTTCACCGACGGTTGGCCGAGCAAGTGGGAAGGGCCGGCCCTCAATGCCAAGACGAGTGAAGTCGCGATTGAGACCCTTGAGATTGCTCACGAAGGTCTGGCGCTCGAATAACAGCGGAATTCCACCACCATGCCCGCCTACCTTGCGCCCGGCGTTTACCTCCGTCCCAAGCGGACGGATCTGCCCGACGTGCGCGTCGTCCGGACAGACGTGGCCGGCTTCATTGGATTCACTGAGCGGGGACCGTTGCCGTTGCCGCTGGCGGACGAGCCGACGAAGGAGTGGCAGCCCGAGGAGCTTGCGGTTCGACTCACCAGCTGGGAAGAGTTCCGCGCGATATTTGGCGGGTTCATCCCCAATGGCTTCCTGTCGTATGCCGTACGCGGGTTCTTCGAAAACGGCGGGACGACGTGTCACGTCGTGCGCGTTGCCGCTCTCGCGGCAGCGCGTGAGGAGCAGCCGGCGTTTGCACGGTGGGCCTTTGCCGCCGCGGGCGTCACGCCGACGTTCGCCACGACCCTTGCATCCGCCGCGCCTGTTCGCACCCAGACGATTGCATTTGCCGGCACGGTACAGCCCGCGTCGGCGATGCTCTTGGAGATCGGCTCGCCAACGACAGGCCTGATTTCGACCTATCCGATCCGGGCACTGACTGCGGCGGGCGCGACGTTGGTGGCGCCATTGAGCACGGCTTTTCCCGCCGGCTCGCTGGTCGTCGGCCGTGAGGCCGCGCTGCTCGTCGAAGCGACGAGCGCGGGGTCGTGGGGCAACCGCGTCCGCCTGCAGATCGAGCCGACACAGTCATCGTCTGACGTCGGCGCGTTTTCCTTGCGCGTCACGGTGGAGCCCGGCCCCGATCGCGAACACCCGCGGGAGGAGGAGTTCTATCGCGAGGTGTCGCTGGATCCACACAGTCCGGCGTATGCGCTGAACCTCGTGAACGCGCGATCGCGGCTGGTGCGGTTGTCGGTCCCACCGTCGGCCGCCACTGGCTCGGGATCGTTCCTCCGTCTCGAACGGCCGAGGCCGGGTGCTCCGCCCATCGTGCTGCGTGGGGGGCAGGATGGGCTGCGTCAGGTCGCCGCCGAGGACTTCGGGTTGTACGCGCCGGAGGAGCGTCCACGCGGATTACGTGCGCTGGAAGCGATCGATCAGGTGTCAATCCTGTGCGCCCCCGATCTCGTGCTCGAGCCCGCGCGAATCGTGACGCCGCGGGCGATTCCGACCGCGCCGTGCGCAGCGCCACGCGGAACGGAATCCGAGCCGCCCGTGGTCGATGAGACCGCCGCGCCCGAAGGGTTCGAGGGGCAGCGGGTCGCGGCCGAACTCCTGGCCCAGTGTGAACGGCGGCACGATCGTGTCGCGATTCTCGATCCGCCGTTTGGCGCGCGCGTCTGGCAACTCCTCGGCTGGCGCGCGCAGTTTCTCTCGCCGACCTCGCGCTTCGCTGCGACATACGCGCCCTGGATTCGGGTTCCCGATCCACTGCAGCCTTCCGGTCAGTTCCGGATCGTGCCGCCCAGCGGCCACGTCGCGGGTGTCTACGCCCGCACCGATCTGACGGAGGGCGTGCATCGCGCACCTGCGAACGCGGCTCTCGAAGGCGTGGCAGACGTGTTCGAGCCGATCAGCGTGCCGGAACAGGAAGAACTCAACCCTTACGGCATCAACGTGCTGCGTGCGTTTCCCGGACGTGGCGTCCGCGTCTGGGGCGCGCGTTCGCTCGCCGATCGGCACGACGTGCCGTGGCGCTTCATCCACGTACGACGCCTGCTCTCGATGATCGAGGAGTCAGTCGAAGACTCCATGCAGTGGGCGCCGTTCGAGCCGAACGACGATCCGCTTCGCCGCACGGTGGTGCATGCGATCTCGCTGTTCCTGCAGGAGATCTGGCAACGCGGCGGGTTGCAGGGCGCGCTGCCCGAACAGGGCTTCTATGTGAAATGCGACGAGACCAACAACCCGCAGGCGGTCATCGACGCGGGCCGGCTCGTCTGCGAGGTTGGGGTGGCGCCGGCTGCGCCGATGGAGTTCATCGTGTTCGAGGTGCGTCAGAAACCAGACGGCGCGGAGATCGTGGAGCTGTAGGGTGATGGCCGACTTCCTGCGCATCGACCCGCTCGGCGTCCATAACTTCTTCCTCACGCTGATCGACTCGTCGAACGTCGTCGGCACGCTGATCACGGTGGCGCTCAATTACAAAGTGGCCGGCTTTTCCGAGTGCGCTGGCCTCGATGCCAGCCTCGAAGTCTTCGAGATCAAGGAAGGCGGTGTCAACGACCACGTCTGGAAATGTCCGACGCGGGCGATGCACGGCAACATCACGCTCAAGCACGGGGTCATCTATCTCTACGACGACCTCTGGAGCTGGCACTACGAGTTCGTCAAGGGTACGGGCAAGCGGAAAGACGGAATCATCACGCTCATGGATGACCAGCGCCGGCCCGCCAAAGTGTGGAAATTCGCCAAGGGGCTTCCGGTCAAGTGGGTCGGTCCTGGCTTGAACGCGAGCCAGAGTGCGATCGCGATCGAGTCACTCGAGATCGCGCACGAAGGGCTCAAGCTGACGGTCGGTGCGTAGCTGCGCATGGATGACGACGATGGCGAATGGCAATGCTGACGATCGTGACGTCCGAGTGGGTGAGGTCGTTGTCGATCTCGAGATCACCGAGGGGCTGGGCCCGCTCGCTCCGCACGAAGTGCGTGCGCTGGTCGCGATGGTGCTCGAGCAGGTGCGGCGCGATCAGGATCGCGTGGCTGACCGTGAACGCGACACCGCGATTCACGACCGGGCGTTTCGGCCGAAGGTGGGGTGAGCGGTGCTCGAAAAGCTGCTGATCACGACCGAGCAGGGCAAAGCGATCAAGGCCCGGTTCAATCCCGAGCGCTACACCGTCACCAAGGCGGTGCAGTTCGCCGAAATCGCCATCCCGGGACTCGACTCGCCGGTGCAGCAATTCGTTCGCGGTCAGACGGAAAAGATCACGTTCGAGCTGTTCTTCGACACCACCGAGGTTGGGACCGTCGAAGGCGTGAAAGATGTGCGCGATCTCACCGGTGAGGTCTACAAGCTGCTGAAGGTCACCAAAGAGACGCACGCGCCACCACGCTGCCTGCTGCAGTGGGGCGAGGCCGGAAAACTGTTCTCGTTCGGCACGAACATCTGGCCGTGGTGTGTGCTCGAAAGCGTCACCGAGGAGTTCCTGCTCTTCAGTCCGTCGGGGGTGCCCCTTCGCGCCAAGCTCAATGTGGCCTTCCGCGAGGCGTGGACGATTGAGGAGCAGCTGATGGAAACGCCCCGCCACTCTGGTGACCGCACCAAGGCGCGGCCGCTCGGACCCGGACAGACGCTGACGCACCTTGCCTGGCAGGAGTACGGCGATCCCGGCGCGTGGCGACCGATTGCCGAGGCCAATGATCTCGACGATCCCCTGGCGGTGCCGCCGGGACAGATGCTGCGCGTCCCGCGACTCGTCGGAGGGCGCAAATGACCGCGGTGCTCCCCGTCGAACCGTTCGTCGATCAGGACTTCTACGTGCCGGCGTATGAGATCCGCCTCAGCGATCGAGACATGCCTGAACTGGCCGACGTCACCAGCGTGACCTACACCGACAGCCTGACGGCCATTGACTCGTTCGACTTGACGGTCTCGAACTGGGATCCAGATGCCCACTCGTTCAAGTACAGCGACGGCCCGCTGTTCAGGCCATGGACGCGGGTCGAGCTTGGCCTTGGCTACTACCGCTACGGCAGTGACGAACGACGGCGGATGCTGACCGGCGAGATTACGACGCTGACGCCCAACTTCCCCGCCGGCGGCGGGCCGACCATCGGCGTTCGCGGCCTCAATCTGCTGCATCGCTTCCGGCTGAAGCAGGAAACGAAGCCGTTCTTCAACCAGACCGATACCGAGATCGCGCAATTTCTCGTGTCGCTCATCGATGGAGAGCTGCGCAAACAGTTCCCGCAGATGCGCATCGAGCTCGATGCGGACGACGTCAAGCACAACAAGACGATCGAGGACGAGATTCCGTTTCTCGTCTGTCACAACCAGTACCCGATCCTCTTTCTCATGGAGCGCGCTCGCCGCATTGGTTACGAGCTGGTGATTCGCGAGATCCCGCGCGGGTCGGAAGGAACGGTGCTCCTCGGGTACGGCCCCACCAGCGTCATCGACCGACCGACTTACATCCTCGAGTGGGGCGTCTCGCTCATCTCGATTCAGCCGACGCTTCGCGTCGCCGATCAGGTGAACAAAGTCACGGTGCGAGGGTGGAACGACAAGACCAAGAAGCCGATCGAGAAGTCCGCGACTCGTCAGGACCTCACCGGCGAGCGGGTCGTGCACCCCCGTGACCTCGATCTGCAGGAACCCGCGCTCGCTCAGGAGATCACGGTCGATCGAGTCGTCAGCAGCGAGAAGGAGGCCGAGCACTACGCCAAACAGATCTTGCGGCAGCGCGCATCGGAGCTGGTGATCGCCAAAGCGAAGACCATCGGCCTTCCCGACCTGCGTGCAGGGGTCAAGGTGCAGTTGCGCGGGCTCGGGGATCGGTTCTCCGGACCGCAGGACCAGTGGTTCGAATACGTCGTCACCGATTCCACCCACACCTTGAGCGATGGCGGATACACCACCGATTTCACGGCGCGGATGGAGGCAGGAACGTCATGAGCCAGGTCAACGGAGTGGTCGTCGGTCTCATCACCGCCGTTCGTGCCGACGGCAGAGTCAAAGTGCACTTCCCATGGCTGGCGCCGGAGCACGAGACCGATTGGGTTCGCGTCGCCACGATGATGGCGGGCAAGGACCGCGGCTCCTTCTTCATGCCCGAAGTCGACGACGAGGTACTGGTCGCGTTTCAGCACGGCGCGGCGGAGTCGGCTTTCGTCATCGGGTGCTTGTGGAACGGGGTGGACAAGCCGCCCGGCAAGCACGTGCGCGAGCGTGTGTTCAAGTCGAAGAACGGACACTCCGTTCGATTCCTCGACACCGAGCCGGTGAATGGTGCGAAGGGGGCGATCGTGATCGAGGACGCCCATCGCAATCGCATCACGCTTTCGAACGGGCAAGTGTCCATTCGCAGCCGCAATGTCGTCGTCATCGAAGGGTCGAGCATCGTCTTCAAAGTCAACGGCGCATTGCGTGTCATGACGCCCAACAGCAATCCGATCTGAGCGTCGAGGACATCGTGCCGAACTTCGACATCCCGATACCGGTGGACTTGAACAAGGAGCTGGATCTCCCGCCCTGCAACGAGATCCGCCTGCGCGCGCTCAAGCCACTCAGCATCACGCTGCCGACCGGGGGATCGATCAAGGCCATCAACGACCTCTCGGCAGCGATTCCCACCGATTGCTCGATCACCTTCAGCTTGATGCTGCAGCTGGCGCCGCTGCTGGCCAGCATGGAATGCATCATCAAGATGCTCAAGTTGCTCAAGCCGCTGGTGGACGTGATTCAGAACCTCCCGACACCGCCGGTCCGGGCGGTGCAGGAGTTCGTGAAAGCGGCGGTCGATCTCGCCCCGTGCTTCCTGATTCCGACGCCGGCGAACATGCTGCCGTTCATCCGCGACATCCTCTGCCTCATTCTCAAGGCGTTGCGATGCCTGCTGGCGCAGATGAAAACGCTGCTCGCGATGATGCAGGGCCTGCAGCTGAATCTCGATGCGGCTCGCAACGCCGGCAACTTCGAGCTCCAAGAAGCGCTGCAGTGCGCGCAGGAGAATGCTGCGGCGTCGGCGCAGGGGTTGACCAACGCCATCGAGCCAATCGGCGTCATCCTCGATCTCGTCGGTCCGATGATGGGCCTGGTCGGACAGGAACCGATCACCATCGATCCGATTGGATCGGCAAGCGATGCCGAGAGTCTCAGCAACGCGATCCGATCCGTGCAAGGGGTGATCGGTACGCTCGAAGTCGTGACCGAGGCGCTCGGAGGATGCGAGTGATGGCCGCCCCGGGGGGCAAGGGCGAGCGGCGCGGCAGCGGCATCCGCGACGAGTTCATCGGCCGCGGGTGGCGGTTTCCCGTTCGCGTCAATCGTCGTGGCGGCCTCGACTGGTCCGAAGGGCCGGACCGCGTGCGCGACGCGATTTGGTTGATTCTCAGCACCGGTCTCGGTGAGCGCGTGATGCGGCCGACCTTCGGCGCCGGCGTCCACGACTACGTGTTCCGTCCGAACACTCCGGCGACGCGCGTCGCGCTCGCCACCGCGATTCGACAAGCGCTCGTGCGTTGGGAGCCGCGGATCGAGCTGGATAGCGTCCGCGTCGACCCGGTGGCGGGCGAAGCCAGCCAGGTAATGGCATCGATCGAGTACCGGTTACGTGCGACCAACGAGCTGTTCAATCTCGTGTATCCGTTCTATCTCCAGGAAGGAGTGCGCTGATGGCCGCTCCCGAGATCAACCTGGACGATCGTCGTTTCGAAGATTTGGTTGCCGACATTCGTCGTCGGATTCCGGGCTATACCCCCGAATGGACCGACGTGAATGACAGCGATCCGGGCATCGCGCTGGTGCAGGTCTTCGCCTGGCTGGCAGAGACCATTCTGTGGCGCGTCAACCGGGTCCCCGAAAAGAGCCTGGATCGGTTTCTGCGCCTCGTCGGCGTGGCGCCGACGCCAGCAACGCCGGCGCGGGTTCATCTCACGTTCACAGTCGCTGACACACTTGATCGCGCACAACTGGTGCGGCAAGGCACGCAGGTCTCGGCGGGGAGCGACGCTGACGGGAAGCCGATCATCTTCGAGACCGAGGCGGATTTGTGGGCCGTCAACGTCACCGTCGACGCGATGCAGGTGTATGACGGCGCGCAATTCGATCTGGTAAGCACCTCGGACAACGCCCGTCATTTCTTTCCGTTCGGCGAGACGCCGCGGCGCGGCGCCGCGTGGTACGTCGGCCTGAGCGCCGCGTTTCCATCCGGTCGGCACACGCTGACGGTGTTCACGGGTGGTGCTGCCCCGGGCGAACAAGAGGGCGCCGTCGGCGAGCGTCACGAGACACCGCCGCCTCCGGCGCAGACAGTCTGGGAGTACTGGGCTGGGGACAAGCTCGGATGGCGGCCGCTGCCGATCATCACGGACGACACGAACGCCCTGACTCAGACAGGAACAGTGCTGTTCGACGCACCGCCAGGCACGATGCCGATGGCCGTGGCTGTCGAACCGGTGGGCCTCGTGCCTGCCGATCAACCGCTCTACTGGTTGCGGCTGCGCGTGGTTGACCTGCTGGGTGTCGGATACGAAATCGCTCCTCGCGTCGAAAACGTATTGCCGAACACCGTCGCCGCCGTCAACGCGGTCACCATCATCGACGAGCTCGTCGGGACGAGCGACGGCACGCCGAATCAGCAATTCACGCTCGCGAAGACCCCGGTCGTGCCCAACACGCTCAGTCTCGCGGTGCGCGAGTCGCTCGACGAGGATTTTCTGCCGTGGACGATCGTGCCCGACCTCGCCACCTCGACGCGCACCGATCGCCACTGCACGGTGGACCACGGCACCGGCGTCATTCGCTTCGGCGATGGCCTCCACGGCCGTATCCCTCCGCTCCTCACCGATCGGCGCAACGCCGCGCCGGGTCGTGGTGATGCACCAATCGCCAACATCCGCGCGTCGCGGTATCGCGCCGGCGGTGGACTGGCCGGGAACGTCGGTCCCGATTCGGCGACGTCGCTGCAGACTGCCGTGCCGTTCATCGAATCGGTCACCAATACGCGGCCCGCCGTTGGCGGACAGGACGCCGAGAGTTTCGAGCAGGCCAGCGCGCGGGCGCCACTCGAGATCCGAACGCGCTCACGCGCGGTCACCGCCGCCGATTTCGAGTTTCTCGCGCGGCAGACGCCGGGAGCGCACGTCCGGCGCGCCAAGGCCTTGCCCAATCATCATCCCGAGCTCGAGCCGCGGCGTCCGGCCGGCGCCGGTCAGCCAGTTACGCAGGTTCCCGTTCCGGGCGTCGTCACCGTCCTCGTGCTCCCGGAAAGCGAGAGCCGCCAACCGGTGATCCGCGACGAGACGCTCGACCTCGTCCGCCGCCACCTGGCGCGTCATTCGTTGATCACGACCGAGCTGTATGTCGATCGCCCGCGTTTCCGCAAGGTCGAAATCGACGTGCGTGTGGTCGCGCGAGCCGACGCCAGCCTCGGCGCCGTTGGCAAGGCGCTCGAAGAGCGCTTGCTGACCTATTTCCATCCGCTGACGGGCGGGCTCGAACCGTCGACGCTCGATCAGGAGCGCGGCTGGCCATTCGGCGGCACTATCTTTTTTTCTGACACCTACCGTCAGATCCTCACCGTTCCTGGCGTCCTGCGTGTCGACGCGGACGATCTGAAGACGTTTCTGGACGATATCGAACAGCCGCGCTGTGAAGACCTGAGCCTACGAGCGGATGAGATCGTCTACTCGGAAAGTCACCGCGTCGCGGTGCGCTACGAATGACCGCCGTGCCTCCGGCCATTCGTGCCTGGACGCTTGACGCGGGGACCGATTGGCATGCGCGCGTGCGCGCGAACCTCGACATCGATGTCACTGACGCGTTGACCATTCGCGCTCTGACCGGGCGTGCCGATCCGCTTCCTGCCGGGGGCCTGGTGGGATTGAAGCAGTGCCCCACCGCGCTCACCGCTGACTGTGACGGCACACTCGTCGTGCTCGACGCCGGCTCTGCCACCCTTGGTCGTGTCGGACGGCGCTGTGAAGCCGCGTGGGTCACTGTCGGGGGCGACGGCACATCGCCGCGACAATTTCGTTCGCCGCGTGGTGTTGCGCTGTTGCCAAGCGGCGCGCTTGCCGTCGCCGACACGGGCAATCACCGAGTGCAGGTCTTCGCGCCGGCGACCGAGACCCTCGTTCACTCCTTCGGTCGGCACGACCGGCTCGGCGCCCCGCGGCGCGGCTCTGGTCCTCTCGAGTTCGACGCGCCGTGGGACGTCGCGGCCGATCGACGCGGCCACCTGTTCGTCGCCGATCGCGACAACCAGCGCATCCAGGTGATCGCGGCTGATGGACAGTGGCGTTGCGACCTCGGCGCCGACTACTTGCAGCGTCCCGTGCGCCTGGCGCTCAGCCCCTCGGGCGCGCTCGCCGTGGTCGATAGCGGCCTCAACGTCGTCCTCGTCTTCACGATGAGCCGCAAGCTCCCGCGAATGCTGCGTCTCCCTGATCCAACAAGTGTCGCATTCGGTCGCGACGGTCGCCTGTTCGTCGGCGATCGACGAGGGAGCGTCCACAGTTATGCCGAGTCGCCGTCGGGATCCGGACGCTACGAATTGGTGGGGACGGCGGCGACCGGCATCACCCGCCCGATCGTGGCGATGGCGGTCTACGGACAACCAGCACGACTCGCGCTGATCGCCGAAGCGGCCAGCGACGACGAGCTGCGGCTGCAACCGGACATGCCGGCCGATGATGCCGCTCGCACGCTCTGGACCGTGGACATGGCTGGAGGCCGCGCGCTCGAGGGCAGCGTGATCACCGATGTCATCGACAGCGGGCGCGACCGGCATCGCTGGCAGCGCGTGCGAATCGACGCGGAGGTGCCGCGCGGCACCACCGTGCGAGTCGAAAGCGCCACCGCAGATGACGGGGCGATCGCGTTTGATCAACTCGTGTGGAACCGTTGCATCGAGACAGGAGCGAACAATCCGGATTGTCTCGTTCAGAGCGCGCCCGGTCGGTACCTGTGGCTCAAAGTCGTGCTCCGCTCGAACGGCCGTGTCGCACCGTCACTCCGCCGAATCACCGTCTCGCTCGGCACCAGCAGCTATTTGCAGTACCTGCCGGCGGTCTTTCAGGAAGACGAGGAGAGCCGGCGTTTTCTCGAGCGCTTTCTCGCGATCTTCCAGAGTGGCTTCGACGATCTCGGCCAGCACGTCGAGACGCTGGCCAGCCTCTTCGACGCCCATCGCACGCGCGCCCGGTTTCTGCCGTGGCTCGCGCAGTGGATTGGTCTCATCGTCGATCCGGCGTGGAGCGAGGCGGAACTCCGCAGCCAGGTGGCCGGCGCGGTGCAACGGTACGGGCGCCGCGGCACCGTTGACGGGTTGCAGGACGCGGTTCGGGCGTACGCCAACGTCGAGACACGCGTCGTCGAGCACTACCGCCTGCGGCAACTGGCTCGTCTCGGCGAGACCTCGATGCTCGATGGGAGCGTGGCGCCGTGGAGTCCCGCGCACACCCAGCGACTGCAACTGGGATCGTACTCGCAGCTTGGCGAGTTTCGGCTGATCAGCAACCCGGAGCCGGCTGTCGAGGCATTGGCGTGGGGCGCGCACCGTTTCACGGTGCTCTTCGACGCCGATCCGTATTCCGTGTCGGAGTCGGCGGCACGCGTCGCGCGCGTGGTCGAGCGCGACAAACCGGCGCACACCGACGCCTCGATCTGTCCGGTCTTCGCGCGGATGCGTCTCGACGTGCAGGCTCGACTCGACATCGACGCGTCGGTCGGCGACATCAGCTACCTGGTGCTGAACCGTCTGGCGACGCTCAATTACGACTCGATTCTCGGTTGCACGGACCATGAGCGGACGCTGTCGGACTACGGAACGGCCCGCCGTCCGCGCCTGGGCAGCACAACGCGACTCGCCTAAGGAGTGACGATGATCACCACAAAGCAACCTCCCGCGCATCAGCCAGCGCCGACCGCGCCGGCGAAGTCGGATTGCGGTTGCGGTGGAAAGCACCAGACGCCGCGCAGCCGCGTTCTCGACTGCGTGCCCTGCGATCTCGATCGCTTCTGCCGGAATCACTACTTCACCGGCAAGCTGCTGATGGCGCGCGACCTGACGCTGGAACAACGCTACGTGCGCGACAAGCTCCGTCTGCACCACCGAATCCTGCATGGATGGGGTGTGGCGTGCGGACTGCTGGTCAAACCGCATCCGTACTGTCCCGACCGTCGCCTGATCGTCGAGCCTGGTGTCGCGATTGATCAATGCGGTTACGAGATCGTTGTTCCATCCCCGGTCGAGATCGAGTTGCCGCAGTTGGGCAAGAAGCCGCGCCGCCCCTCACCGTGCCCGGACGAAGAGCACGAACACGGGTATGACGCCGGCGACGACTCGAAATACGAAAAGCCCGGCGCCGACACGGGTCAGAAGCGCGGGTACGGTGCGAACGAGCGGCGAGCCGCTGAGCCACGGTATGGTTCCGAGCGGCGATACGCATCGGAGCCGACATACGACGCCGAGCCGAAATACGGTTCTTCACCGCACGACCACACGCCGCACGATCCCGAATACGGCAGGCCACATCGGCCCGAGCACTGCTTCCCGCTGACGGTTTGCATTCGTTACGCCGAGTGTGAAGAAGAGTTTGGGCCGGCGCCGTTCGACGAGTGCGGATGCAACGGCGCCGAGCGGCGACAAGCGAACCGCATTTGCGAAGGCTTCGTGCTCGAATTTCGCTTCGAGCAGCCGCCACCGGTGGATCGCTGCAGCGCTCACGATGCCGATATTCGTGCGCGGCTCCTCCAGCCCTGTCCGCAACCCGAGCGGGCGGACTGTATCCCGCTCGCCTACATCGAGGACTACCGTCCCGGCGAGACGGTCGTTGAAGGGCGGATCAACAACCAGGATTACCGTCCGTTGCTCGCGAGCACCCGAGTGCTGGAACGTGCGTTGGAGTGTCTGCTCGAGAACGCGCCTCATCATCACCTCACCCGAGTCCAGGATTTCGACTGGACGCACGGGCAGGAGTACCGGTGTCACGACTTCCTCAAGTTCTTCACCGGCGAGAAGCCAGGCGATGGCGCGTTCGACGTCACCTTCAGTAGTCCGGTCCGCACTGACGCGCTCAATCGTGTGTTCCAGGCCATCGTCGTCCGGCACCGCGGCGGCGGCCCTGCAGGACCGCTGGAACTGGCGCCCGCGCGCACGTGGATGAGCAACGACCGCATGCGGCTCTATCTGCAGATCGACCGCTCATGGGCCGAGCGCGAGCTCGACAACACGCACTTCGACCTCTATCTCACCCTTCGCTGCAGCCTGATCCTCGACGACAACGGTCGTGCCGTTGACGGTGAGTTGTCGGCACGACTCGTCGACGACGACAAGTACCTCGTCGCGCCACCGACCGGCAATGGAACGCCGGGCGGAACCTTCGAAAGCTGGATTCTCGTGCGTCCGTAAGGCGCACCGGCGGACAGAGACGACACGGAGCGAACCATGCCCTACGGCCATACGGACCACGACCACGGTGGAACCGCGACGATGACACCGGAGAAGGTAGCGGCAAAGGTCACGAATCCCTGCGGGCCGCCTCCGATCGCGACGTCCACCTGCTGCGATCTGATCTGCTTCGAGCGGCCACGGTACTTCTGCGGCCACCTGCTCAAAGACACGGATCTCACCACGGAGCAGCGCTACGTCGTCGAGAAACACAAGCTGTACCACCGCACGCTGCATGGCCAGGGCATCGTCTGCG
>WUUC01126171.1_pt1 | contig 19315 bp, 3 predicted proteins | sample 6278441 | NCBI WGS metagenome assembly WUUC01 (sample SAMN13675441, study PRJNA597444) | soil metagenome | isolation source: soil | place: USA: Washington | collected 2017-10 | reverse complement strand
GTGGGGCGAGGCGCCGCGGGTGGCGGCGATCAACTCGTTCGCCGACGGCGGCACGAATGCCCATGTGATCGTGGAGGGCGCCGTCGCGCACGCGGATGCCTGGCGGCAGCCGCTGCCAGTGCCGGCGCTGCACCGGATCGATGTCAGCGCGGCCGGCACGCCAGCCTCGGTCGCGCCGTCAGCATCGGTGGCGCCATCGCCCGAACCGCAGCCGGCCTGGGCGGAGGCGGATGCCACCGATCCCTGGGGCGAGGGCGACCTGGTGACGGAAGGAGCCTGGGAGTGAATCACACGGCACGCATGCAGCGCCGAAGGTCGGGCATCGCAATGGGGACGCTCCAGTCATGAGCAAGAAATTCGTTCTTCGCAATTCCAATCCGCTCGTGTCGGTGCACCGGGTGCACGGGCTGAAGATCCTGCCCGGGCTCGCCTACATCGACATGATCTACCAGTACTTCCGCCGCGAGGGCCATGACTTCGCCGGGCTGGAACTGCGTAGGCTGGCCATTCATCAGCCGATGGTGCTGCCCGGCACCGAAGACATCCTCGTGGACATGCAGGTGCTCGACGTGCGGCCGGGCGTCTGGCAGGTGCTGATCTACGGCACGCGGCAGCAGGACGGCCGCGCGGTCGCCGACAAGGCGCGCTACGCCGTCGGCGAGATGCACCGCACGGCGTCGTCGTTCGATCCCGATGAGGATCAGTCCATCGCGCCGTTGCGCCAGCAGGCCCGGGCCACGGAGGAGATCTACTCGTCGTTCCGCGAGCGCGGTCTCGCGCATGACGGCTTCATGCAGGTACGCGGACAAGCGTACTCGTCGACGACGCACGCGTTCGCCGACGTCTCGCTCGGCGACGAAGCCAGCGCCGACCGCGCGAGGTACATGTTCCATCCGGCATTGCTGGACGGCGGTGTGACGTGTGTCGCGGGCGCGCTGCCGGGCCTCGGCTCCGACGAATCGCCGGCGTCGTCAGCGTCGATGCCGTCGGGACTCTACCTGCCGCTGTCGTACGACAGCTTCCGTGCCGTCGCGCTGGTCCGCGACCGCTGCACGACGCGCATCCGCCACGACACGGTGCGGCAGCGCAAGGAACTGTTCATCGTCACGGTCGATTTTCTCGACGCCGACGGCCGCAAGGTGGCCGAACTGCGCGACCTCGCGCTGAAGAAACTGCGCACCGCGGACGCGATTGGCGACTCGACGGTGGTGGCGGGCGCGAAGGATGCCCGTCGCGAAGCCGCCGTGGTCGCGCCGGCCGTCGAAGCGGCGCGGCCCGCGGCGAATACGCGCGGCTTCGTGCGCGACTTCATCGCACGCGTGATCGCGCGTCGCATCAATGTGCCGGCCGACAAGATCGATGCGGACGTCGGCTACTACGAGATGGGGCTCGACTCCACCGGCCTGCTGGAACTGGTACAGCTGCTCGAGAGCCAGCTCGGCATCTCGCTGCCGCCGACCCTGCTGTTCGAATACACCACGATCACCGAACTCACCGATCACCTGCTGGAGAACCACGCCGAGCAGCTCGTGCGCATCGCCGGCGGCGCCGACGCAGCGCCGCGGACCGGACCGCCGGTGCGCGCAACCGCCGAAGCCGTGCCCACCGTTGCGCCGGTCGCATCCGCCGCCGCGCCCGTCGCATTCGATCACGCCGAGCCGCGCAGGCAGGAGATCGCGGTCATCGGCATGGCCGGCCGCTTCGCCCAGGCGGTCAACATCGGGGAACTCTGGAGCAATCTGAAGGAAGGAAAAGATTGCATCGTCGAGATCCCGCCCGAGCGCTGGGACTGGCACGTGTTCGACGGCATCATGGCGTCGAGCACCAACGTATCGCGCTGGGGCGGCTTCGTCGCCGACGCGGACTGTTTCGATGCGCGCTTCTTCCGCGTCACGCCGCGCGATGCGGAGAACATCGATCCGCAGGAGCGCCTGTTCCTCGAAGTGGCCTGGGAAGCGATCGAGGATGCCGGCTACACGCCGAAGACCCTGATGCAGCCGCGAGGGGCGAGCAAGCGGCGCGACGTCGGCGTGTTCGCCGGGCTGATGCATCGTGACTACCTCGTCTTCCAGTCGCAGCGGCTGGCTGCCGGACAGATGCAACCGGTGCTGATGTCGAGCGCCACGATCGCCAACCGCGTTTCGTATTTCTGCAATTTCCACGGACCGAGCGTCGTGGTCGACACGCAGTGCTCGTCGTCGCTGACGGCCATCCACATGGCGGTGGAAAGTGTGCGGCACGGTGAGTGCGAGGTCGCGCTCGCCGGTGGCGTCAACCTGTCGCTGCACCCGGGCAAATACCTCACGTATGCGCTGCTCGGACTGCATTCGAGCGACGGCCGCTGCCGTACGTTCGGCGCAGGCGGCGACGGCTATGTCGCGGCGGAAGGCGTCGGCACGGTCGTGCTCAAGCCGCTGGCGCGTGCGGTCGCCGATGAGGATCACATCTACGCCGTGATCAAGGCGAGCATGTCCAACCATGTCGGCACCGTCAGCGGCATATCCGTGCCGAGTTCGGTCGCGCAGGCCGACCTGATCGTGCGCTGCCTTGCGAGTGCGGATGTCGACCCGGCGACCGTCAGCTACGTCGAGGCGCACGGCACCGGCACCTCGCTCGGCGACCCGATCGAGATCGAAGGACTCAGCAAGGCCTTCCGCAGCAGGAACGAAACCGGCAACGACTGCGCGATCGGTTCGATCAAGTCGAACATCGGGCACGCCGAAGGCGCCGCTGGCGTTTCGGGCCTGATCAAGCTCGCGCTGCAGCTGCATCACGCCACGCTGGTGCCTTCGCTGCACGGCGACGTGCCGAACCCGCACATCGACTGGGCGCGCACGCCGTTCCGGGTGCAGCGGCGCCTGGAGCCGTGGCAGCGGCCGCGGCTGACCATCGACGGCCGGGAATACGTGTATCCCCGGCGCGGAGCGGTGAGCTCGTTCGGTGCCAGCGGCGCGAACGTGCACATCGTGATGGAAGAATTCGTGCCACAGGGCGCAGCCGCAAACGCCGATGCCTACGCGCATTTCCCCGCCGTCGTGCCGCTGTCGGCGCAGTCGCCCGAACAATTGAAGACGTATGTCCGGCGCCTGTTGAACCGCATGCTCGAGCCCGGCCACGACGCCGGCGGCGACGTGCACCGCGTCGCGCGCACGCTGCAGGTCGGCCGCGTGGAGTTCGCCGCACGTGCCGCGTTCGTCGCGCGCGACATCGGCGACCTGTGCGGCCTGCTGGAGCTGTACCTGCGCGACGAGGCGGCGCCCGGCCGCTGGTTCGGCGGCCACGGCAAGGGCGACGACGGCACCGCGTCGGAGGCCGATGCCCGCGCATTCGTGCGCCGCTGCCTGATCGAGTCGCGGCTCGACGCGTTGGCGGAACGCTGGGTCGCGGGCGCGGCCGTCGACTGGCACGCGCTGTATGACGGCGCCGCGCCGAAACGCCTGCCGCTGCCGACCTATCCGTTCACCAAAGAGCGCTACTGGATGGAGAGCGCCGAAGGGCACGCGCCGGCGCACGGCACCGCGCGCGCGCAGGCCCTGCATCCGCTGCTGCACGAAAACACCTCGAACCTGGACGAGCAGCGATTCAGTTCGCGCTTCGACGGCGAGGAGTTCTATCTGCGCGACCATGTGGTCGTCGATGCACGCGTGCTGCCCGGCGTGGCCTATCTGGAAATGGCGCACGCGGCGCTGCTGCACGCCACGGTCGGCCCGCAGCCGATGCGGTTCCGCCTGCGCAACATCGTCTGGGCGCAACCGGTAGTGGTGGCGGCACAGCCGGTGACCTTGCACGTCGCGCTGTTGCGCAGCCCGACCGGCGACCTCGGTTGCGAGATCTACAGCGGCGAGAGCGGCGAGCGCGTCATCCACTTCCAGTGCGGTGCCTCGCCGCTGACGGAGAGCGCCTCGCGCATCGACCTCGACGTCCTGCGCACGCAATGCCACGGCGACATCCCGGTCGACGACTGCTACCACCTGCTCGGCATGGGCGGCCTGAACTACGGCAGCACGTTCCGCTCGATGCAGTGGATTGGCACCGGCCAGGACGCCGATGGCGCGCCGTTCGTGCTGACGCACCTCGACCTGCCCGAGATGCTGCGCGAGAGCGCGCAGGCGTTCCACCTGCATCCGAGCCTGCTCGACGGCGCGCTGCAGTCGTCCATCGGCCTCTCGCTGGCCGGAGGCGCGGCGCAGGGCGGCAACGTGGGATCGCGGCCGCATCTGCCGTACGCCGTGGAAACGCTCGACGTGTTCGCCCCGTGCCGCGGGGAGATCCATGCCTACGTGCGCCTGGCGAGCGGCAGCAGCGAGCGACTGCGCAAGTTCGACCTGATGCTGTGCGACGCGGGCGGCAACCTCTGCGTGGCGATCCGCGGCTTCAGCGTGCGCCTGCTCGACAGGCCGGCGGCGTCGCCCGGTCGTGTCGACGCGCCGGCCGCCGCCGCCAACGCGCCGCTGACGTTCAGCGAGGAGTGGCTGCCGCAGCCGCTGGCAGCCGCCGCCGGCACCGGCGCCGTGATCTGCCTGCTCGCCGACGAGGCGAACCGCGAAATGCTGCAGGCCGTCGCTGCGGACAGCGCGCCGCACCGGCAGACCCTGTTCGTGACGCCGGCGCCGGCCGGAGGCGCGGACGGACTCGATGCGGCGAGCTATGCGCTCGCGCTCAGCAGCGCGGCCGAGCAGGTCGATGCGCTCGACGCCGTCGTGGCGCTGTGGCCGGTGGAACGGCCGGAGGCCATCCCCGACTATCGCGCGCTGCTCGCCTTCGTGCAGGGACTCGCCGGCGCGAATCTGCCGAAGCTGCGCGTCGTGCTCGCGGCGGTCTGCCACACGCCGCTGGAACGCGTCCATGTCGACACCTGGACCGCGGTCGTCGCCTCGCTGAAACGGCTGCTGCCGCACCACCTGCAGATCATCGGCGTCGCGGCCGACGCGGCGGCGCGCGCCGATGCGTCGCTCGCCCTGCGCGAAACGTTCGCCAAGACGCTGGCCGAACTCGACGACCCGCAGGGCGCCTGCGCGTTCTACGAGGGCGGCGAGCGCCAGGTGCGTCGCATGGTGCCGACGAGCCGCACCGCGCCGGGATCGCCGTTGCGCGAAGGCGCGACCTACCTCATCACCGGCGGGCTCGGCGCCATCGGCCAGCACGTCGCCGAACGCCTCGTGCGGGGACATCGCGCGAACCTGCTGCTGCTCGGGCGATCGGCGCCGGATGCGGCGACGCAGGAAAAGATGCGCGCGCTCCAGGCGCACGGCAGTCGGGTGCGTCATCTGCGCGTGGACGTCGCCGACGCGGACGCGCTGCGAGCGGCGCTCGATGCGGAGCAGGCCGAATCTGGGCCGATCGCCGGCGTGTTCCACATTGCCGGGCTCTCCGCGGAACGCAGCGTGTTCGAAACTTCGTATGCCGATTTCGCACGCGTGCTCGCGCCGAAAGTGGCCGGTACGCTGGCGCTCGAGCAGGCGCTGGCCGCACGCGCGCTCGATTTCGTCTGCTACTTCTCGTCGTCGTCGGCCGTGCTCGGCGATTTCGGCCCGTGCGCGTATGCGATCGCCAATCGCTTCCAGATGGCCTACGCGCGGCACGCGCCGCCACCGGCCAGCGGCCGCCGGCTCGCCATCAACTGGCCGCTGTGGAAGGACGGCGCGTTCGGTTTCGGCGACGCGGCGGCGACGGAGTTCTACCTGCAGTCCAGCGGGCAGCGTCTGTTGCAGACCGAAGAAGCCCTCGATCTCCTCGAACGCCTCCTCGCGGAAGCGCCGCCGCAACAGCTCGTGCTGACCGGCGAGCCAGCGCCGCTGCATCGCCTGCTGGCGAATGCCGGCGTGAGCGTGGTCGAGCCGGCGGTGCGGGAGAGCGCCGCCATACCCGTCGCGCCGGCTGCCGCGCCGGCGGACGCGAACGATCCGCTCGCGCCCCGCCTGCTGCGCCACCTGCGCGCCTTGCTCGGCGCGTCGGTGAAGCTGCCGCTCGAGCGCGTTTCCGCCGAAACGAAGCTCGACGAATACGGCTTCGATTCGATGCTGGCGATGCAGATGACGAACGAACTCGAGAAGTCGTTCGGCTCGCTGTCCAAGACCTTGTTCTTCGAGCATAGCGACCTGGCCTCGCTCAACCGTTACCTGCTGCAGACGTATCGCCCGGCGGTGATGCGCCTGTTCGGCGTCGAGGCGACGGTGGTCGCCGATGCGCCGGAGGCGTCGCGGCTGGCCGCCGCGCCGCTGCGCCAGGCGCGCTCGCTGTCGGCCGTCGCGGCGGCGCCGCGGCCGCCCGTGGATGACATTGCCATCGTCGGCTTCAGCGGCCGCTTCCCGCGCGCGAACGGACTGGACGAGTTCTGGCAGCTGCTGCGCTCGGGCGCCGACTGCGTGGAGGAAGTACCGCGCCGACGCTGGAACTGCGACACCGACTACGACCCGGGCAAGGGCACGTACGGGAAGAACTACTGCCGCTGGGGCAGCTTTCTCGACGGCGTGGAGGATTTCGATCCGCTGTTCTTCAACATCACGCCGGTCGAGGCACAGTTCACCGATCCGCAGCAGCGCCTGTTCCTGGAAACGGTGTGGAACCTGCTCGAAGGCGCCGGTTACACGCGGGATGCGCTGCAGGACGACTACGCCGGCAACGTGGGCGTGTACGTCGGTTCGATGTACAGCGAATATGGCGCGCTGAGCAACGACGCCGGCGCGGCCACCTCGCCGCAGGGCGGCATCGCCAACCGCGTGTCGTATTTCTTCGGCCTGCAGGGGCCGAGCCTTGCGGTCGACACGATGTGCTCGTCGGCGTTCGTCGCGATCCACATGGCCTGCGCCGACCTGCGCCAGCAGGTGTGCCAGATGGCGATCGCCGGTGGCGTGAATCTCTCCGTCCACCCGAAGAAGTACATCGCGCTGAGTCAGATGCAGATGCTGGCCAGCGATGCGCGCGGGCGCAGTTTCGGCGAGACGGACGGCTACCTGCCGGCCGAATGCGTCGGTGCGGTCCTGCTCAAGCCGCTGCAGCGGGCGATAGCGGACGCCGATACCATCCTTGGCGTCGTGAAGGGTTCCGCCCTCAATCACGGTGGGCGCGGCAACGGGTACTCGGTGCCCAACCCGGTCGCCCAGATCGAAGTCATGGAGGCCGCGCTGCGCAACGCGCGATGTTCGCCTCAGTCGATCGGTTACGTCGAAGCGGCAGCGAACGGCTCGCCGCTCGGCGATGCGATCGAGATGACCGCGCTGCAGAAGGTGTTCGCCGCGGTGCCGCGGCAGGCGTGTCCGATCGGCGCGGTAAAGTCCAATATTGGACATGCGGAGGCCGCCTCCGGCATGGCGCAACTCGCCAAGGTGCTGCTGCAGATGCGGCACGGCGAGCTGGTGCCCACCATCCATGCCGATCCGCCCAATCCGCGCATCGCGTTCGCGGAGTCGCCGTTCCGGCTGCAGAGCGGGCTCGGTCCGTGGTCGAACGACGCTCCGCGTCGCGCGCTGATCAATTCGTTCGGCGCGGGCGGTTCAAACGCGAGCCTCGTGGTCGAGGCCTATGCGGCGCCGACGCTGCCGGAGCCCACGCCAACGCCATTCGACGCGCGCCATATCGTCATCGCGTCGGCGAAGAACCTCGACCGCCTGCGCGAGCTCGTGCGGGAACTGGCGGCCCACGTCGCGGCGCACGCGTCCGTTTCGCTCGCCGACCTGGCCTATACGCTGCAATGCGGACGCGAAGCCATGGCGAGCCGCATCGCCCTGGTCGTGAGCAATCGCGAGGAGCTTCTCGCCGGCTGGGACGCGTACCTGACGGGCAAGCCGAATGCGCGCTCGGCCAACGTGGTCACGTTCGTCGCCGGTCCCGCCGAGAGCGCATCGATGAGTTCGTTCACCGGCGGCAGCGCCGGCCAGGCGTTGCTGGAAACCTTCATCCGCGAGCACGACCACGAGAAGCTCGCCATGTTCTGGGCCAACGGCGGCAAGGTGCCGTGGGCATCGGTACGCGGTCCGCGCCGGCGCATCGTGCCGCTGCCCGGCTATCCGTTCGCGCGGCAGCGCTACTGGCTGGAGAACACGGCCGCGCCGTCGCTGCACCGTCACGTGGCGCCACGTTCCGTGCCGGTAGTCGACGCCGGCGGGCGCCGCGCGGTGCCCGTCGTCCACCCGCTGCTGCACGTCAACAGTTCCGACTTCAGCGAGTGCCGTTTCAGCACGACCTTCACCGGTGACGAACCCTACGCCGCGCTCGACCGCGTGCGACAGGTGCGGCTGATCCCCGAGGCGGTCTACTTCGAGATGCTGCGTGCCGCGGTGGAACGCATCACGGGCCGGCCGGACTGGACGCACGACGCCGAGACGATCCGATTCGCGCGGCCGCAATGGAACGGGCCGGTGGAAATCGCTGCAGGACCGGTAACCGTCCACGTCGCACTGCGCGCCGTCGACGCGAATCGAATCGAGTGCGAGATCTATTCGCTGACCGGAGCGGCCGTGCGAGGCGAGGTAGCGGCCGGAAATTCCGACAGGATCGTGTATTGCCGTGCAACCGCCGTACTGGGTGCACAGCCTGCCGTACCGCCGCCGGCGGATCTGCGGCAGCTGCGCGCAGGCTGCGCGAGCAGCCTGTCGACGACCGACTGGTATGGCGCATTGGCCCGCATCGGCATGGACTACGGCGAGCAGTACCGGCAGTCCGGCGTGATCCTCAGCGGCACCGGCGAAGGCGGTGCCGGCTACACCGTGGCGGATCTCCACGTTCAGGCTGAGGCGGGTGAGGGAGAGAACGTATACGGCTTGCCGCCGGCGCTGCTCAACGTCGCCCTGCAGGCCGGGCTGCTGCAGCTCGCGAGCATTGGCGCCCCCGGCGACGGCAAGGCCAGGGTTCCCGCCGCGTTGACCTGCGACGAGTTGCTGGTGCTGGCGCCGCTCGCGTCTTCCGCGACGATCCATGTGCATCGCGTGCCCGCCGACGGGGCGCGGCCATCCGCGGTGGACATCGACATCTATGACGAAACCGGACTCCTGCTCGTCCGCATCGCCGGTCTGTCGGAGGCGGGCGAACCGCGCGCAGTGCCGATCGACGCCGGCGAGGCGGCGCGGGAAGCGTCGACGCCGCCTGTTGCCGCGCGCGATGCCATCGCGCCGCGCAACGAACTCGAGACCACGCTGCTTGCCATCTGGCAGGAAGCGCTCGGCTTCTCGGGCTTCGGCGTGTTCGACAGCTTCCTCGATCTCGGCGGCAATTCGCTGCGCGCGGCGCTCGTGGTCGCGCGTGTCAACGAGCACTACCAGGTGGCGATCGACGTGCCCGCGCTGCTGACGCCGGACTGCTCCGTCGCCCGCTTCAGCGGTCTGCTGGTGGCCGAACTGGCCCGGCAGGTCGGCACCGAAAGCATGAGTTGAGGTAATCCGTGTCCTCCAGTCACGACGATGTGTCCGAACTTTCCCCACAGCAGCTGCAGGCGCTCGCCGACCGGTTGCTGCGGCAGCGCAAGGTGGTGCCGACGGCGCCGGCGGCGATCATTCCGGAAGGAACGCCGGCCGCGTTGAGCTATGCCCAGGAAGCACTGTGGCTGGTCGAGCGACTGGGTACCGGCGCCCGGGCGTACAACGAGACGTTCACGCTGCGGCTCGAGGGACGGCTGGACGTCGCGGCGCTGGAGCGCAGCCTCAGTGCGGTGGTGGCGAGGCACAGCGCCCTGCGTGCGCGCTTCGTCGTCAGCGAGGATGGCACCCCGCGCCAGGTGATCGGGCCGGCACAACCCGTGGCGCTGGAAATGCTCGAGCGGCCGGGACTCGACGGACCGGCACTGCACGAGATGCTGCAGGGGCTTGCGGATCGCCCGTTCGACCTGGCGCAGCCGCCGCTGTATCGCGCGACACTGGTGCGGATCACGGCGCAGGCCCACGTGCTGTTGTGGAACGTGCATCACATCGTCTGGGACGAATGGTCGGTGCGGCTCTTCCTGCTCGAGTTCGGGGCGCACTACGCGGCATTCGTGCAGGGCCGGTCCGATCCCGGCTTGGCGCCGGTGGCGCTGCCGTATCCCGATTTCGCGGCATGGCAACGCGAGACCATGACCCGGGAATCACTGGAGCAGCAGCGCGACTACTGGCAGCGCAGCCTGGCCGGGGCGCCGGAACTGCTGGCGCTGCCGGCCGACCGGGCGCGCCCGGCGCGGCGAACCTTTCTCGGCGGCAACCATGGCTTCGAGCTGCCGGCGCGGGTGGCCGAAGCGCTGGAAGCAGCGACCCGCGCCGCGGGTACGACGCTGTACATGACCTTGCTCGCGCTGTACCAGGCACTGCTGGCGCGGCTGAGCGGCAGCGCCGACATCGTCGTACGCTCGCCGACCTCGGGTCGCACCCACCCGCAGGTCGCCGGCCTGATCGGGCTGTTCGTCAACATGCTGCCGCTGCGCAACGAGGTTCACGGCGACGGGCCGTTTGCCGCGCATCTGGAACGGGTGCGCCAAAGCACGCTGGACGCGTTGGGCAACCAGACCTTCCCCTACGAATGGCTGGTCGCGGAACGGCTGCGCAAGCGCGATCTTTCCTACGAGCCGATCGCGCAGGCCGACTTCGTGCTGCGCGAAGAGCATGCGGCGAGTGGCGAGCTGCCGGGTCTGAACGTGCGGCCGCTGGAGACACAGCACGCCGGAGCGATCAATGATCTGACCTGGATCGTCCAGCCGGATGCGGGCAAGCTGAAATGTGAATTCGTATATTCGGTCGACCTGTTCGATGCGCTGACCGTGGAAGAATTCGCCGGGCGTCTGAGGCGGCTGGCTCACGGCGTCGTCGATGCGCCGGAACGGGCTCTGGGCGAGTTCGACTTGCGCCTGCCTTACGACGAGGCGGGAGCGCGCCAGTGTTACCCGCTGACGGCGGCGCAGCGGATCCGCTCGCGGCAGATCGCCGACGCGATGCCCGGCCTGGCCATGATCTGCGTAAGCGTCGACATGAACGAAGCGGTGGACGCGGCGCGTCTGGCACGGGCGGCGGCTGCGCTGGCAGCGCGAACCGACGCGCTGCGGCTGCGTTTCGAGGCCGTCGCCGCCGGGCGCCTGCTGCAGCAGATTGCGGCGGATGTACCGGTCGGTTTCTCGCAGGTCGACGTGTCGTCCGCGGCGGACGTGGCGGCGGCGGCCACGGCGGCAATCGACGCGTTCGCGCGCTGCGACGCGGGGGTCGAGGACGCGGCGGTGTTCGATGGCCTGCTGATCAGACTCGGCAAGGCGCGTTTCCGGTTCTGCTGTCGCTACCATCCGCTCGCGCTGGACCTGTCGCAGGCGGTGGCGCTGACACGCGAGTGCCTCTCGGAATATGCGGCGGAGGCGTCGGTCGTGACGCCGGGCGACGCGCTGCGGCGCCACCTGCATGCCGAGGCGGAGTGGTGCTACGGCCCGCGGCCGCGCGCCACGCAGGACTTCTGGCGCAGTGCGCTCGCCGATTCGACGGCGGTCACGTTCGCGGTGAACGGAACCCGTTCGCGCCAGTCCGCACCGGTCCGTATCGGCACCGAACTGCCGGCGACGTTGACCGAAGCGCTGGGCAGGTACGCGCAGGCGGGAGGCTGGCGCGTCGGCGAGCTGATGTTCGCGCTGGTCGCGCTGTTCGTACACCGGACCACCGGCATGCGTCGCACGCGGGTGGGAACGTCCGCGACGATCGCGGCGCCGCCCGAAGTGGCGACGGTGTCGCAGGTCGTCGTGCCGGTCGTCGTGGCGGTCGATCCGGCGGCCCACGTGGCGGCGGGCGTGAGCGAAGTCCTCGCGCAGCGTCGACGGTGCCTGGACCAGGCACGCGAGTACGCGGCGCTCCAGGACGAACTGCTGGCCGACGGCGAAGCGGCGTTCCGTGTCGTGATCGACGCCCAGGAGGGACCGCGCGACGAAGGCGCGGGCCTGCAGGTGCATGCGGCCGAGCGGCACGACCTGACGATCCGCTACACGCTGGATGGCGCTGGACGCTGTGTCGGACTGTCACTGTCCGCGTATCCGGGGCTGTACGAGACCTGGGAGCTGGAGTCGGTGCTCGCGACGCTGTCGAGCTTCCTGGGCAATGTGTGCATGGCGGTGCCGCTGTCGTTGCAGCACACGGCATTGATGGACATGGACGAACGGGAGCAGTTGCTGGCCCGGGTCAGTGCGCCGCGCCGCGTGGAAGTCGGTAGCGAGTGGGTACACGAGCAGTTCGCGCGTCAGGCCAGCCTGACGCCGGATGCCGCGGCCGTTTGCCTCGGCGGGCAGGAGATCAGCTATGCGCAATTGAACGCGCGCAGCGATCGCTTCGCGAGCTGGCTCGTGACGCAGGGCGTAGGCGCCGATGACGTGGTCGGGCTGTTCCTGGAACGCTCGATCGAGCTGCTCGTGGCGGTCGTGGGCACGCTGAAGGCCGGCGGTGCCTATCTGCCGATCGATACGGAATCGCCGGATGCGCGCATTGCCTATGTGCTGGGCAATTCGCGTCCGAAGGTGCTGGTCACGACGGCGGCGGTCGTCCCGCGCCTGGCCCGGATCACGCCGGACACTGAGATCTGCGCGATCGATACCCAGGATCTCTCCGGTTGCGCCGTCACAGCCGTGCCGCGCGTGGGCGGCGAGCATCTGGCCTACGTGATGTACACCTCCGGCTCGACCGGCCAGCCCAAGGGCGTGGAAACCTCGCATGCGGCACTGCTCAACCGCCTCGCGTGGATGCAGGCGGAATACGCCATCGGCAGCGGCGACCGTGTGCTGCAGAAGACCCCGTACACCTTCGACGTCTCGGTCTGGGAGCTGATCTGGCCGCTGATGACCGGCGCCTGCCTGGTGCTGGCCAAGCCTGGCGGGCACCGCGATGCGGAGTACCTGCACGCGCTCATCCGTCGCGAGAGGATCACCCTCACGCATTTCGTACCGTCGATGCTCGCGGCCTTCCTGACCCAGTCACCGACGCTGGACTGCCCCTCGTTGCGCCATGTGATGTGCAGTGGCGAGGCGCTGCCCGCGGCGCTGGTGCGACGCTTCTTCGCGGCGCACGCCAGCGCGCGGCTGCATAACCTGTACGGCCCGACCGAGGCCGCCATCGACGTCACGTATTTCGAGTGCCCCCGCGATGCGGAGCGGGACGGCGTGCCCATAGGGCGCGCGATCTGGAACACGCGCATGTACGTGCTCGACGACGATCTCCAGCCGGTTCCGCTCGGTTTCGTCGGTGAGCTGTACATCGGCGGCGCGGGGCTGGCGCGCGGCTATCGCAACCGGGCCGACCTCACGGCGGACCGCTTCGTCGCCGATCCGTTCGCGGGCGCCGCGACGGCGCGCATGTATCGCACCGGCGACCTCGCGCGCTTCCGCGCGGACGGCCTGCTCGACTACCTCGGCCGGCGCGACCAGCAAGTGAAGATACGCGGCGTACGCATCGAACTCGGTGAAATCGAGGCGCTGCTCGCGCAGCATGCGGACGTCAAGGACGCCGTGGTGAGGCCGCTGGAGCGCGACGGCGACATGCGCCTGGTCGGCTACGTGATTCCGCACGACGGGGCGGCTGCCCTGCCAGACGAACTGCGTACTCACCTGAAGCGGCATTTGCCCGAGTCGATGGTGCCGTCCGCCTTCGTGTCGCTGTCGGCCTGGCCGCTCACGGCCAACGGCAAGCTCGATCACCGCAGTCTGCCGGCGCCGGACCTCGGCGCGCAGTCGGCGCACGCCTACGAGCCGCCCCGGAGCGAGACCGAGACCAGCCTCGCGGCCATCTGGTCGCAACTGCTGAATGTCGAACGGGTCGGATGCCGGGACAACTTCTTCGATCTGGGCGGACATTCGCTGCTGGGCATACAGCTCATTGCCCGCGTGCGTGCGCAACTCGACATCTCGTTGCCGTTCGAAGCCCTGTTCGAGTGCCGCGACCTGGAGGCGCTGGCACGACGCATCGAGACGATCCGCTGGTCGCGCGAGTCCCGCGATCCGGATGACGATGAAATCGGCGAGTCGCGCGACCGTCTCGTGATCTAGTGTCCTGTCCCGTAAATACATTTGGAGAAATTCCGGATGGATTTCGCCGCGAGACTGGGCGCGATGAGGAGACGTACCGGGAGTGCGGCGACGAATCGCAACGACGTATCGTAGCGGTGTTCAACAGCGGAGCTGGTCAGGACGCCCGAATCATTCAATGTTATTTGCGGGACGGGACACTGGACATCGGCAGCAGAAGGGGGAAGGCACGTTGGGGGGCGGCCGCGAGGTTCGCGGCGCGTGACCGGACGCGGTGGGCCGGATGTGATGACGACCGCGACGGCGGAATGCCGGCCGCGTGACGAGCAGGCGATCGTGCCGACAGTGCCGCGTTTGCATTCGCTGCGGCTGTGCCGGCGGCACTCGGGGTTGCGCGCCTCGTGATCGAGGCGCGCAATACGGGCGGCGTCGCGTGGCATGGCTGCCTCGCATAGCGTGAAGGTGCCCGCGGTACGGAAACGCGCCGCTCGCGATCAGCGAGTGAGCGCAGACGAATCCGGACCTGCGCCGGCCTCGTCGACTCGAATCCGACGCAACGACGGTTTTCGAGATCCCATAATCAGATGAGGTAGTGAATGTCTTCCCGTCACGATGTGTCCGAACTTTCCCCGCAGCAGCTGCAGGCGCTGGCGGATCGGCTGCTGCGTCAACGCAAGACGGCGGCCGCGCCGACGGCGAGCATTCCGGAGGGAACACCGGCGGCACTGAGTTACGCGCAGGAAGCGTTGTGGCTCGTGGAGCGCCTGGGCACGGGTGTGCGGGCGTACAACGAGACGATGACGCTGCAGCTCGAAGGCGCGCTCGACGTCGGCGCGCTCGAGCGCAGCCTGTCGGCGGTCGTGGAACGACAGGGTGCACTGCGTGCGCGCTTTGTCGTGAGCGAGGACGGGATGCCGCGTCAGGTCATCGAGCCGGCGCGTCCGATCACGCTGGAAGTGCTGGACCGGCCGGATATCGACGATGACGGGTTGCATGCCGAACTGCATGCACTCGCCGATCGCGCATTCGATCTGGCGCAGCCGCCACTGTTTCGGGCGACGCTGGTACGGATCTCGGCCAGGTCGCACGTGCTGCTGTGGAACGTGCATCACATCGTTTGGGACGAGTGGTCGGTGCGACTGTTCCTGGTCGAGTTCGGCGCGCACTACGCGGCGTTCGTGCAGGGGCAGCCGGATCCGGGGCTGCCGCCGGTCGCGCTGCCATATGTGGATTTCGCCGCCTGGCAGCGCGGTCACATGACGCAGCAGTCGCTCGAACAGCAGCGCGACTACTGGCGCGGCTGCCTGGCCGGCGCGCCGGCGCTGCTGACCTTGCCGATCGACCGTGCACGACCGGCGCGCCGGACGTTTCTCGGCGGCAACCATTACTTCGCTTTGCCGGTGCGCGTGGCGACGTCGCTCGAAGCAATGACGCGCGCGGCCGGCGCGACGCAGTACATGACGCTGCTCGCGTTGTACCAGGTCCTGCTGGCGCGACTGAGCGGCAGCGCCGACGTCGTCGTTCGATCGCCGACTTCCGGACGCACCCATCCGCAGGTCGCCGGGTTGATCGGGCTGTTCATCAACATGCTGCCGCTGCGGAACGTGGTTCGCGGTGATGTCACGTTCGCCGCGCAGCTGGAGCAGGTGCGCCTCGGCACGCTGGAAGCGCTGGGCAACCAGACGTTCCCCTACGAATGGCTGGTCGCGGAACTGGTGCGCACGCGCGACCTGTCCTACGAGCCGATCGCCCAGGCCGATTTCGTGCTGCGCGAAGAACATGGGGCTGGCGGTACACTGCCGGGCATTGCCGTGCTGCCGCTGGAGACGCTGCATTCGGGAGCGATCAATGATCTGACCTGGATCGTGCGGCCGGACGCGGAAGGCATGCGATGTCAATTCGTATACGCGACCGACCTGTTCGATCCGGTGACGGTGCAGGAATTCGGCGAGCGTCTCATACGGCTCGCCGGCAGCGTGGTCGACGAGCCGGACGTGCGTCTGGAAGCGATCGACCTGCGCCTGCCTTACGACGAGGCGGCTGCCCGCGCGCGCTATCCGCTGACGGCCGTGCAGCAGATCCGCTGGCGGCAGATCGACGATGCGGCCGCGACGACCGTCCCGCGCATGATCTGCGTCATCGTCGAACTGACGGAAGCCGTGGATCCGGCACGGCTCTCGCGGGCGGCGAACGCGCTGTCGGCACGCACCGAAGCGCTGCGGCTGCGTTTCGAAGCGGTCGCCCCCGGACGCGTGCTGCAGCAGGTCGCTGCCGACACGCCCGTCGAATTCTCGCAGGTGGACGTGTCCGACGCGGCGGACGCGGAAGCGGCAGCGACCGCGGCGATCGAGGCGTTTGCGCGATGCGACGCGGGCATCCTGGATGCGGCCGCCTTCGACGGTCTGCTGGTCAAACTGGGCGATGCGCGATTCCGGCTTGGCTTCCGCTATCACCCGCTGGCGCTGGATCCGGCGCAGGCCGGGGCGCTGACGCGTCAATGTCTCGCCGACTATGCATCGGTGTCGTCGGTAGCTGCGCCGGGCGGATCGCTGCGGCGTCACTGGCACATCGAGACGGAGTGGTACTACGGCCCGCGGTCGGGAGCGGCGCGGGAGTTCTGGCGCAGCGTGCTGGCCGATTCGGTCGCGGCCACGTTTGCCACGGGCAGCAGCCGCCCGCCATTGTCGGCACCGGTACGCATCGGCGGCGATCTGCCGGCAGCGCTGACCGGAGCGATCAGTGCATATGCCGGCGCGGTGGATTGCAGCGTCGCCGATCTGCTGTTCGCGTTGATAGCCCTGTACGTACAGCGGGCAACCGGCACGCAACGGCCGCGGGTAGGTACCTTGGTGACGATCGCGGCGGCGCACGAGGTGATGGTGGCAACGCAAGCGTTCGTGCCGGTCGTGGTAGTCGCGGAGGCGGCCGCTGCCGTGGTCACCAACGTGCGGAGCGTTCTCGCACAGCGACGGCAGTCCATCGAGCACGCACGCGAGTACGCGTCGATGCAATCCGGGCTGCTCGCCGACGGCGAGGCGGCGTTCCGCGTCGCGATCGACGTCGTGAACGGCACCGCCGAGGCGCGCAGCGTGCGGGTGCAGGCGGCCGACCGGCACGACCTGACGATCAGCTATGTGCTGGATGATGCCGGGCGCTGCGTCGGACTGTCGCTGCGTGCCTATCCGGGCCAGCATGAAGTCTGGGAACTGGAGTCCGTGCTCGCCGCGCTGAGGAGCTTCCTGCACAGCGTATGCACGGCGACGCCGGCGCTGCCGTTGCAGCGGGCGGACATGATGACTGCGTCGGAACGCGAGCGGCTGCTGACCCAGGTTTGCGCACCGCAGAGCGTCGATGTCGGCACCGGGTGGGTCCACGAACAGTTCGTGCGCCAGGCGTGCCTCACGCCGGATGCCGTTGCGGTGCGTGTGGGTACGCAGGAGATCCGCTACGCGCAGCTGGACGAGCGCAGCAACCGCCTCGCGGGTTACCTGGTGGGGCGCGGGGTTGGGCCTGACCGTGTGGTCGGGCTGTTCCTCGAACGATCGGTCGAACTGCTGGTGGCGATTCTCGGCACGCTCAAGGCCGGCGGAGCTTATCTGCCGATCGATACCGAATCGCCCGATGCACGCATCGCCTATGTACTCGGCAATTCGCAGCCGACCTTGCTGATCACGACGGCGGCGTTCGCGCAGCGGCTCAAACCGGTCGCGTCGGAAACCCTGATCTGCGCGATCGATACCGTGGATTTTTCCGACGGCCCCGTCGCGCCGGCGGCGCGCGTGCACGGCGAGCATCTCGCTTATGTGATGTACACCTCCGGCTCGACCGGCCAGCCCAAGGGCGTGGAAATATCCCATGCGGCGCTGCTCAACTGCATCGCGTGGATGCAGGCGGAATACGGCCTCGGTGCGGGCGATCGCGTGTTGCAGAAGACCCCGTACACGTTCGACTTCTCGGTCTGGGAACTGCTCTGGCCGCTGATGACCGGTGCGCGCCTGGTGCTGGCCAGGCCTGGCGGACACCGCGACGCGGAGTACCTGTACGGGCTCATTCGCCGCGAGGGGATCACGCTGACGCATTTCGTGCCGTCGATGCTGGCCGCGTTCCTCACGCAGTCGCCGACGCTGGACTGTCCATCGCTGCGTCACGTGACCTGTGGTGGCGAGGCGCTGTCCGCGGCACTCGTCGAGCGCTTCTTCGCCGCGCATGCGGGCGCGCGCCTGCACAATCTCTATGGGCCTACGGAGGCCACCATCCAGGTCAGCTATTTCGAGTGCCCGCGCGAGTCGGCGTCGAGCGGAGTGCCGATCGGGCGTCCGATGTGGAACACGCGCCTGTATGTGCTCGACGAACAGCTGCAGCCGGTTCCGCTCGGCTTCATCGGCGAGCTCTATATCAGCGGCGCCTGCGTCGCGCGAGGCTACCGCAACCGCCCTGACCTGACGGCCGATCGTTTCGTCGCCGACCCGTTCGCCGGAACGGCGACCGCCCGCATGTATCGCACCGGCGACTTTGCGCGCTATCGCGCGGATGGTCTGCTCGATTTCCTCGGCCGCTGCGACCAGCAGGTCAAGATACGCGGCGTGCGCATCGAGCTCGGGGAAATCGAGGCGTTGCTTGCGCAGCACGCGAGTGTGAAGGAAGCCGTCGTTCGGCCGCTGGCACGCGACGGCGACGTACGCCTCGTCGGCTACGTGCTTCCCCGCGACGACATGACCGTATCGCCCGACGCGTTGCGCACGCATCTGAAGCAGCACCTGCCGGAGTCCATGGTGCCGTCCGCGTTCGTGTCGCTCGCGGCGTGGCCGGTGACGGCCAACGGCAAGCTCGATCACCGCAGTCTGCCGGCACCCGATGCCGGCACGCAGTCGGCACGCGAGTACGAACCGCCGCAGAGCGGCACCGAGGCGACTCTCGCAGACGTCTGGGCGCAACTGCTCGGTGTCGAACGTGTCGGACGCCGCGACAACTTCTTCGAACTCGGTGGGCATTCGCTGCTGGGCATGCAGGCCATCGCCCGCGTGCGTGCGCGGCTCGAGGTCCCGGTGCCGTTCGAAGCACTGTTCGAATGCCGCGACCTGGAGGCGCTGGCGCGGCGTATCGACGCGATCCGCTGGTCGCGGGAGACCAGCGACGATACCGACGACGACGTTGGCAATTCGCGCGAACGGCTCGTACTCTAGGGAAGTTCTGAACACGTCCTGGCATCACCGCTCTTGTACTCGGCAGCAGATCGCCACAACCCCGCCAAACGCCTGCTGCGCAGGCGTTTTGGCCGGACCGGCCCGCTGGGCGTTCAGAGTGATCAGAACCTGCGGTTCTGAGCGATCACTCTTCGTCCGGCCCGTCGGGCGTTCAGAGCGATCAGAACCT
>WUUC01049779.1_pt1 | contig 19323 bp, 14 predicted proteins | sample 6278441 | NCBI WGS metagenome assembly WUUC01 (sample SAMN13675441, study PRJNA597444) | soil metagenome | isolation source: soil | place: USA: Washington | collected 2017-10 | reverse complement strand
GCCGCCGGATTGCCAACACCCAAAGAGAGACTTGCTTTTAATTTTTATAAGTTCTGCTAATAGTCTTTTCGGCGAATGTGGTAAATCCGTTTTGCAGCACCCGAAAATTTGCTCATTAACCCTTACTTTTGCCCCACTTAAATACAGATTATGAGCATACTCGTTAATAAAAATTCCAGGATTTTAGTTCAGGGGTTCACTGGCACAGAAGGTACCTTTCATGCTACCCAAATGATCGAATACGGTACCCAGCTTGTAGGTGGCGTTACACCCGGCAAAGGTGGCAATACCCATCTCGAAAGACCGGTCTTCAATACCGTTGCGGACTGTGTAAAAACAACCGGTGCTGATGTCAGTATCATCTTTGTACCCCCGGCATTTGCAGCCGATGCTATCATGGAAGCCGCTGAAGCAGGTATCAGGCTGATTGTTTGTATCACGGAAGGTATTCCTGTACAGGATATGGTCAAGGTTAAAAATTATTTATTAGGAAAAGATACAAGACTGATCGGCCCCAACTGTCCGGGTATCATCACAGCCGGCGAATGTAAGGTTGGAATTATGCCGGGTTTCGTTTTTAAACAGGGCCGTATTGGTATTGTATCAAAGTCCGGAACGCTTACTTATGAAGCCGCTGACCAGGTTGCAAAAGCCGGATTGGGCATTTCTACCGCTATCGGTATTGGCGGTGACCCCATCATTGGCACACCCACCAAAGAAGCTGTCGAATTATTTATGAACGACCCTGAAACCGATGCTATCGTAATGATCGGCGAAATCGGTGGCGGCATGGAAGCTGAAGCTGCTCATTGGATCAAAGCAAACGGAAATAAAAAACCGGTTGTTGGTTTTATCGCAGGTCAAACCGCACCTCCCGGTCGCCGTATGGGACATGCTGGTGCTATCGTTGGCGGAGCTGATGATACGGCTGCGGCAAAAATGAAGATCATGGAAGAATGCGGCATACATGTAGTAAGCAGCCCTGCTGATATCGGTAAGAAGATGGCGGAAGTGATGAAGAAGTGAAAGGTGAATAGTGAGAAATAAATAAATAGTTTTCTTCCTTTCCTGGTAAAAATATTAATGCAAAATGGCCTCCCTTGTACAGGAGGCCATTTTTATTCAGCAATGCCTTTTACTCACCACTCACTATCTGTATCTTTGTATATATCTTTCCAGTTCTGCTTTACTACTGGTAAAACTGAATACATCCAGTAACCTGGTATAGTTTCTTTTATCAACTGTATTTGCATAAGCTTGCTTTGCAAGGTCCAGCTTGTTATTTTCAAAACTAAACAGGATCAGAATTTGTTCTACCTGTGCCGTTGTAAGATTGTTCGATTTTACAACCTGTGTGGCCGATTTAAGCTTGTTGCTTTCCAACCACTCTTTATCAATTGCCTGCAATACGCTTTTAAATTCCCTGTCATTCATTCCGGCTGCATATCCTTCATGGCTATCATAATCACCCCACTGACCATCACGATCAAAATCATAGTTTCCCTCACTTCTATTATCCCAATTCCTGTCCTGGCTTGCCCGATCAGTTTTTAATTTATTTTCCTGGATGCTGATCCTGCCGGTTCTTTCTATTGTAATGAATAAATGCGTTCTTTTCTTTACATTAATAGAAGTGTTATAAACCAACTCGTACTTTGTTCCGGATAGATTAAAGAGACCGTTTCTTTTCTGCCTGAACACTTTGATCGTGTGATGTCCGTCATTAATACCACGCAACATCATGGTATTATGATTCGGTTCGAAACGTTTGCCATCCAATACAACACGGATGTCTGAGTTATCCGCTGATTTAACAGTGAGTATACTTTGGGGTTTTGCGGCAGCAAAAACAGCAATACTCATGAATAAGGTGGTTAAGAGTGTAAAAAATGTTTTCATACGTTTTGTTTTTTTTGTCGATTCAAGATTGAATTCAATAGATAGATATAAAGTGTATGTCTTCGTTTAAAAAACGTTTGGGAAGAAAAAGTTAAAGCGTAATGCCCTCCATTAAAAAAGAATATTATAGTGGTACATACAGGCGACCTTCTTCCAACGTCAACGCCGCTTATCAGGGCTGGCATTGTCCGCAAAAGAAGATTGCACAAAAAAGCGTCCTGCTTATGAAATCTTAATCAATCCGGAATCTTATCCCTTGAGCAGGATTGTTTAACTTGTCATCGATTTATAATACATCTATATGAAACTATTGAAGACTTTTTTTCTCTTTACAACCTTATTCAGTTTAATGACTATGAGCGCCAAAAGCCAGGATCCCAAAAAATACGAGGCAGCCTGGAAAAGAGTGGAAGATCATGTGAAAAAAAACCTTCCTAAATCCGCTTTAGCCGAGGTTAAAAAAATATTCCAGTTGGCAAAAAAAGAAAAACAAGATGCCCAGGTCATCAAATCATTGGTCTATATGACGGGCCTGCAAAGCGAGAACCGGGAAGACAATCAGATTTTTTCCATATCTGAAATAGAAAAAGAAATAGCTACCAGCAAAGAACCGGTAACAGCTATTCTGAATAGTTTACTCGCAGAAATGTACTGGAACTATTACCAGCAAAACCGTTGGGATCTTTACAATAGAACACAAACAGCCGGTTTTAAAAAAGAGGATATCGCCACCTGGACAACCACTGATTTTCATAAAAAGATCGGTGACCTTTATCAGACATCTTTACGGCAGGAAAAATTATTACAGCAAACAAAGCTGGAACCATTTGATGCTATTATCATAAAAGGAAATACACGGCATCTCCGCCCTACCCTTTTCGATCTGCTGGCACACCGTGCTTTGAACTATTTTGAAAATGATGAAAGAAATATTGCCAGGCCTGCTTATGCTTTTGAAATAGATCAGGCTTCAGCTTTTGACCCCGCTGCAGATTTTATACACCGGAAATTCGCTACAAAAGATTCCCTTTCTTTGGAATATCACGCATTACTGATCTATCAAAGACTGATCAACTTTCATTTAAAGGACGTTAAACACGATGCATTGATAGACGCCGATATTCAACGCATCGCATTTGTAAAAAATAAATCCGTACATCCTGATAAAGACCAGCTTTACTTTAATGCGGTCAATCATATCGCCCATCAATATGAAAACACCCCTGCAGCAACACAAGCCTGGTATCTTGTAGCCAGCTATTATAACGAACAGGCAGATGAATACAAACCCTATGGCGACACCACACACCGCTACGCAAGATTAAAAGCAAAAGAGATTTGTGAAAAGATCTTATTACAAAAAGATTCGTCTGAAGGAAAAATAAATTGTTATAACCTGTTGAACCAGATCAACGGTCAATCTTTACAATTCAGCCTTGAGAAAGTAAATACACCTGGTCAGCCTTTCAGGGTTTTAGTTGAATACCGGAATTTCAGTCAGCTACATTTCCGGCTTATCAAACCCGATGAAACCCTGAAAAAACAATTGGAAGATCAATATGGTGATAAATACTGGTCATCCATACTTGCAGCCAAATCAATTCGGAATTGGGAACAGGCATTGCCTGCCACCAAAGATCTGCAACAACATAGCGCCGAAATAAAATGTGATGCTTTGCCAACAGGAGAATATTTGTTACTTGGTTCCACTGACAAGGATTTTAACAATAAGAAAGCGCTGCTTGGCGCCAGGCTTTTCTATGTTTCCAATATCAGCTTTGTCAACAACGTCAATGATTTTTTTGTACTTAACCGCGACAACGGCCAACCACTGGCAAACGCTGCCGTCCAGGTGTGGGAACAGAAATATGATTACAAACAATCAAAATACATCAAAGAAAAAGCAAAGCTGTATAAGACGGATGCCAATGGCTTTTTTAAAAAAGAAAAACAAACCGAAGAAGGGGCTAAGCGTTATAGTAATTATTCTTACCTGCTTGATATTACATACAACAATGACCGCCTGTTCATGAACGACCTGGTCACCGATTACTATTACTACCGGGACAATGCACCCAATGAAGCCAAAACAACAACATCGGTTTTTCTTTTTACCGACCGTAGCATCTACCGCCCGGGACAAGCTGTTTATTTCAAAGGAATCGTCTTAAACAGAACAACAGCAGAGAAAAAAGCATGGGCGAATAATAAATATGAAACCACTATTTATTTACGTGATGCCAACTACCAGGACATTGACACGATAAAAGTTAAAACGAATGAATACGGCTCCTTCTCAGGAAGGTTTCAATTGCCGCAAACTGGCTTGAACGGGGATTTTAGTGTCTATACAAAGAAAGATAATGGACACTCAGGGTTTAAGATGGAAGAGTACAAACGCCCTAAATTTTATGTAGACTACGAACCCATAAAAGGAACTTACCAAGTAAACGATACCATAAAGATAACAGGCATCGCAAAAGCTTATGCAGGAAATAATATTGATGCCGCCATGGTAAAATATCGTGTGGTTCGCCAGCCGCGGTTTATTTATCCCTGGTTATTCTGGCGTGGATGGTTCCCACCAACCGCCCCAATGGAAATTGCACATGGCGAAGCAATAACCGATAAGGACGGAAAATTCATAGTTGAATTCACTGCTATTCCGGATCTGAAGATCGAAAAGAAAATGGAACCGGTATTTGATTATACCGTGTATGCAGATATTACCGATATCAATGGTGAAACAAGAAGCGGTGAACAAAAAATTTCGGTCAGTTATAAATCCTTGTTGCTGAAAACAACTATTCCTGCTACACTGCCGGTTGATAGTTTGAAAAAATTGTCTATCCGTACAGAAAATATGAATGGGGAGTTTGAACCAGCCAATGTAAAAGTTACTATCACCAAACTAAAAGAAGAAAAAAGACTGATCCGCGATCGTTACTGGGAAAGACCCGACGAGTTTGTAATGAGCAAAGAGGAATACATAAAAACCTTTCCTTACGATGAATATGACAATGAAACTGATGTCAAAAGCTGGGATAAGGGAGAGATGGTTTTTGAGAAGAGTGATTCGACGGATGTGAATAGTGAATGGTCAATAGTGAATGGCAAATTCGCACCCGGTTTTTATGTTATCGAGATTTCAACAAAAGATAAGAATGGCGAAGAAGTAAAGGATGTAAAATATATTGAGCTGTATGATGAAAATAATAATCAATTAGGCACACAACAATATTTATGGAGCGAAGGCGCCAAGCCCATTGAGCCAGGAGAAAAGACTTCTGTAAAACTGGGAACCTCAGCCGATAATTTATTTGTAGTGCAGCAACTGGATAAGGAGTCGGGAGTCAGGAGCCGGGAGCCAGGAAACAATACTTATAGCTTTACTAAATTAAATAATGAGAAACGTTCATTCGAATTTTCGGCTACCGAAGCCGACCGTGGCGGCTATGGAGTAAGTTGGCTATTTGTAAAACACAATCGTGTTTACCAATACAATCAAACCATTACGGTGCCCTGGACAAATAAAGATCTGTCTATTGAATATGCTACTTACCGTGACAAGACCTTACCCGGCAGTGAAGAAAAGTGGAAACTGAAGATCAGTGGCTATAAAAATGAAAAATTGGCTGCTGAAATGCTGGCAAGTATGTATGATGCATCATTGGATCAGTTTTATCCGCATCAATGGAATAAGCCGTCGATTTGGCCTTCGTATTACAGTGGAAGAGACTGGAACGGAAGCCAGAATTTTGTGAAAGTGGAATCAAATCTGAAACCAGGCGGGTATCCGGATTCAAAACATTTTCCTAAACAGTATGATCACCTATTATCTTATTTTCATAACGAAGTGATTGTAATAGGTTATGGAACAAAACAGAAAAGAGCTCTTGCAGGCGCGGTACCAGGTATTCAAGTAGAAAAATTGACAAATTCGAGAATTGCGAACGAGAGTGAAGCACCCGGGCCTCCACCAACACAAGATGATCTTTCTGAAATTGCACTTGACTCGACCGCCTTTAATCAAACCGTTACACAAAATACTCCCGATAACTCAGCAGTTCAAATCCGAAAAAATTTCAATGAAACCGCTTTCTTTTTTCCTGACTTGAAAACTGACAGCAGCGGTACCATTGAGTTTTCATTCACCATTCCTGAAGCTTTAACCAAATGGAAATTCCAGGCGTTGGCGCATACCAAAGAAGGCGCATTAGGTTACAGCAGCAAAGAGATCATTACGCAAAAGCAATTGATGGTGCAGCCGAATGCTCCCAGGTTCTTACGGGAAGGTGATAAGATGGAATTCAGTACTAAGATCGTTAACCTGACCGATAAAGAATTAACAGGGCAGGCTGAATTGCAATTAATTGATGCCACTACCAATCAACCGGTAGATGGCTGGTTCAATAATATGATGCCTAACCAGTTTTTCACTGTAGCTGCAGGACAAAGTGAGGCAGTGAAATTTCCAATTGCAGTTCCTTACCAATTCAACAAAGCATTGGTATGGCGGATCATTGCCAAAGCCGATGCGTTTAGTGATGGCGAAGAAAATGCGATGCCGGTTTTGACCAATCGTATGCTGGTGACAGAAACTATGCCTTTGCCCATGCGTGGAACGGGTACGAAAAGCTTCAGTTTTGATAAATTATTAAAATCCGGTGGCAGTGAATCCTTACAGCACTATGGTTTGACAGTGGAATACACCTCTAACCCGGCGTGGTATGCCGTACAGGCACTGCCTTACCTGATGGAATATCCTTATGATTGCGCCGAGCAAACCTGGAACCGTTATTATGCAAATTCGTTAGCGACATTTATCGCCAATTCGTCACCACGGATCAAACAGGTTTTTGAGCAATGGAAAATAACTGATACAGCCGCTTTACTAAGTAACCTGCAAAAGAACGAAGAACTGAAAGCTGTCTTGTTGGAAGAAACGCCCTGGGTGTTGCAGGCAAAAAGCGAAACAGAACAAAAAAAGAATATCGCTTTACTCTTTGACATGGTACGGATGAGTCGCGAACTGGACAATTCTTATGACAAGCTGAAACAAATGCAAAGCAGCAATGGAGGTTTTGTATGGTTCAAAGGCGGACCTGATGATCGTTACATGACGCAATACATTGTTACAGGTATCGGCCATTTGAAAAAATTGAATGGTTATGCCGACGGACAAAAAGCTAAACTGGATGAGATATTGGTAACAGCTATTTCTTATCTCGATAAAAAAATAAAAGAAGATTACGGTAATCTTATTAAATACAAAACGGACCTAAAGAAATACACGCCTGGTTATAGCACAATCCAGTATTTATATATGCGTAGTTTTTTCCCGGAATATAAAATACCTGCTGCTACTAAAAAAGCATATGATTATTTCAGAAGCCGGGTGCAACTGACATGGGCAAAGCAGAACAAATACATGCAGGGGATGATCGTTCTGGCCTTGGGCAGAACAGGTGATACTAAAACACCAGCAGCGATCTTGAAATCATTGAAAGAAACTTCTATCGTCCATGAAGAATTGGGCATGTACTGGAAAGATACAAGGCGTGGCTGGTTTTGGCATGAGGCACCGATTGAGAGACAAGCATTACTGATCGAAGCATTCCAGGAAATTGGTAAAGACACGAAAACAGTTGATGCTCTTCGTACGTGGTTATTAAAAAACAAACAAACCAACCGGTGGGAATCAACCAAAGCTACAGCCGAGGCATGCTATGCTTTACTGCTCCAGGGAACGCCCCCGATAGCTATCGGGGGGTTGAATAATGAATCAACGGTTCAAATTAAATTAGGCAACACAATTATCAGCTCAGAAGATAATAAACAAGAAGCAGGAACAGGTTATTTCAAAAAAACCATAGATGGCAAAGACATAAAACCAGCAATGGGAAATATTTCAGTAAACCTCGTCCCCGACTCTTCTCCAAAGGGAAAGGAGGATAACAGTCCGACGTTCGGAGCTGTGTATTGGCAATACTTTGAAGATCTCGATAAGATAACAACTGCTTCTACCCCGCTCAAACTGGTGAAGAAGCTATTCGTAGAAAAAAATACGGACCGTGGTCCCGTACTCACACCGGTTAATGATGGCGATGTATTAAAAGTGGGTGACAAAATAAAAGTGCGGATCGAATTGCGGGTTGACAGGGAAATGGAATATGTACACATGAAAGATATGCGGGCATCCGCTTTGGAACCAGTTAATGTATTAAGCGGCTACAAATGGCAGGGTGGCTTAGGCTATTATGAAACCACCAAAGACGCCAGTACCAGCTTCTTTTTCAGTGACCTTCGTAAGGGAACGTATGGATTCGAATATCCGCTGTTCATAACACACACCGGCAATTTCAGTAATGGAATAACAACTATTCAATCTATGTATGCACCCGAGTTTAGTTCACATAGCGAAGGCGTACGGATCACTGTGGAATAATCAAAAATGGACAATGATCAATTTTCAATGTTCCGTACAAGTTTATTAAACGGCACCTGGTTTAGCATTCAGAATTGACCATTGAATATCGAACATCTAAATTTGCCTATGCAAACAGAATACCTGATCATCGGCCAGGGCGTCAGTGGAACTTTTCTTTCTTATTATTTAAAAAGAGAAAACAAAAGTTTCTTAGTGATCGATAATAACTATTGGAATTCGCCTTCAAAAATAGCTGCAGGCATTATTAATCCTGTAACCGGGCGGAGATTGGTAACGGTTTGGATGGTTGAAGAAGTACTGCCGTTTGCATGGAAAGCTTACCAGGAGATCGGTCATGAGCTTGGCATTACAGCGATCTCCCAAAAAACGATCATTGACTTTTTTCCCAATCCCTTTATGCGGGAAAGTTTTTTACAAAAAATAGAAACCGGCGATAAATATGTTCATGCCTTTCCTGAACAAAACCACTTCAATGCTTTCTTTAACTACGAATTAGGTTGCGGGGAAATAAGGCCTGTCTATACAGCGCATCTGGAAATGCTGTTGCCTGCATGGCGGCGGCTACTACAAGAAGGAAATAATTTATTGGAAGAAGATTTTGATAGAACGCAATTGATGCTTGAAGCGGATAAAGTTTATTATAAGGACATCACGGCCAAGAAGATCATTTTCTGCGATGGCACCAGTAGTTTTGAAAATCCTTTTTTTAAACAACTCCCTTTTGCTCCTAATAAAGGTGAGGCGTTAGTAGTTCGCATTCCCGATTTGCCCGACAATCATATTTACAAAAAAGGAATGATGATCGTACCCATGGCAGAAAAAGATCTTTTCTGGGTCGGCGCAAGCTATGTCTGGGATTTTGATAACGCCGATCCAACAAGCGCATTCAGGGAAAACACGGAACAACTATTAAAACAATGGCTGAAAATTCCTTTCGAAATTATTGAACATCGTTCCGGGCTTCGTCCAGCTACGTTAGAGAGAAGACCTTTTGTTGGCTTCCACCCTGTTCATACCAATGCTGGCATACTTAATGGCATGGGAACGAAAGGCTGCTCTTTGGCACCTTACTTTGCAAAGCAACTGACCGATCATTTGCTTTACGAAGAACCCATTGCAGAAGATGCCGGTATCGGGCGTTTTAAAAAAATACTTATGCGTTAGCTAATGCAGTTGCAAGACGTCTTTTTCTATGTTCTTTCAAAAATCGACGGCAGCGGTAGATAAGATACAAGGTAATCATGAATCGGGTTTAAGAAGTTTTGTTTTCGTAATAGGGTCCTGGTTAAGCACGTGACTTAATGCATTATACAGATCAGGCATATTTTCCTGCAATCCTTCAGGGTTTTCAAAAAAGGCTTCCACGCTTACAGCCCAAAACTCATGCATATTGCTAAACGCATAGCTGCGCAAATAACTGCGCCGGTTAGCTATCACGTCAGCGAGTATGGGACCGGTGCTGGTGGAAAATTTTTCGTAGTTTAATCTGAAATGAGGATCAATGCCATATCGGGTAAAAAAGTTATTGTAAAGTAAAGCATGTGCCATCTCATGCACAGCCACGTTTATATTATCATTTTTATAGGAATAGCCGTATAAAAAATGTTTCCATGACAAATAGATCCCATCCGGCGCTACATGGCCAATATATAATTCTTCCTCATTATCCATATGATAAGCATCCGCCAGTATGTAAATGTCTTTAAAATATGAAAGCTGGTAATTTTTTAACCCAAATGTTACCTGCACAGCCGAAGAACTTACAAGTATAGCGGTGTCCTCATTTTTTTCAAGACCAATAAAATGAAATTTTTTCTGTTGCCGGAATTGGTGCGCCCTCTTTACAAATTTCCATTTTGCAACAATGGGAAGATCATTGAAATAGGTAAAAACGCTTCCGATGATATAAGAGTAGTCATTAAAAATTGCAGCATCAATTGCCCTCTCTTCAGGTTGTGCACTTGAAGCAGAAGTATCAGCTCGTGTAAAAAAGCTGTTCAGTCTGTGGAAGATTGATTGCATAGTGTACGGTTCGGAGATTTAAATATAGGCAACGAATGGTCAACATGCAAGTTCATAAAGTCATTTTCCGTTAGTAAAATTACGTACTAAATACAAAACAACTAACAATCAACACACTAACCGAAACGCTTTTCGAGGATGTATTTCCAGGTATCCGGTGCTCTTATGTGTTTTTACCAAACTCCATTCGCACAGTCGACATATTTGGCATATTTATAGAATGATTCAGGATGCCTGTTCTTTTACTAATTTTTTGTCACGCAATAACCAATTGATTTTCTCTTCAATCCAAATTATCCATAAAGCTTCACCTCTATAAGTTAAGAAAGTTTACCGTCCCCAACCAATTTAAATCGTAATCAATCATTTCCCCGGAACACGTTGTACAAATTTGACATCCACCTTGAATTTGCCGGTACCCTCCGCCTTACTATCTTTGCGCCTCATTAATAACAAGAAACAGAACATGTACAGAACGCATACCTGTGGCGAACTAAGAATAACTGATATTTCGAATAAAGTGACCCTGGCTGGCTGGGTACAAACTGTTCGAAAATTCGGCGCTATTACATTTGTCGACCTGCGTGACCGTTATGGCATTACTCAATTACTTTTTAGCGAGGATCTAACGAAACAGCTGGATGAAAGTCCTTTAGGCCGCGAATTCGTTTTACAGGCGACTGGCACAGTAAGTGAGAGAAGCAACAAAAATCAAAACATCCCAACCGGGGACGTTGAAATAAATATTTCCACTTTTAAAATATTGAACAGGTCATCTGTTCCTCCTTTTACTATCGAGGATAAAACTGATGGGGGCGATGATCTTCGCATGAAATACCGCTACCTCGACCTGAGAAGAAATGTGGTTAAGAAAAATCTTGAATTGCGTTATTCAGTAAACCGTGCTGCAAGAAATTATTTACACAGCAATGGTTTTATGGATATAGAAACACCTTTTTTAATTAAATCTACTCCCGAAGGCGCAAGGGATTTCGTCGTTCCGTCGAGAATGAATGCAGGCCAATTTTACGCTTTACCCCAATCACCACAAACATTTAAGCAATTGCTGATGGTAAGCGGTTATGATCGCTACTTCCAGATTGTAAAATGCTTCCGTGATGAGGACCTCAGAGCTGATCGCCAGCCAGAGTTTACACAGATAGACTGCGAGATGGCTTTTGTTGAACAAGAAGATATCCTGCTCATGTTCGAGGGATTGATAAGATCGATTTTTAAAGAAGTAAAAAATATTGACTACACAGAATCGGTTCAACGAATGACATGGGAAGATGCCATGTGGCAATATGGTAACGACAAGCCGGATATCCGTTTTGGAATGGAACTGCTTAATCTTAAAAAACCGTCGTCTGTTTATACTAATAAAAAAGATCAAAGCACATTGATCAATGGAGCGGAATTTAAAGTGTTTGATGATGCAGAAACAGTTATTGCCATAGCGGTTCCGGGATGTAGTGAATACAGCCGTAAACAAACCGACGAGCTAACTGAATGGGTAAAGCGTCCGCAAATTGGAATGAAAGGGCTTGCTTTTATTAAATGCAACGCCGACGGCACCTATAAAAGCAGTATCGATAAATTTTACAACGAAGACAGGCTAAGAGCTATTGCTGAAGCGGCCAATGCAAAAGCTGGCGACCTGGTTCTGATTGTGGCAGGAGCTGAAGAAAGAACCCGCAAAGCGATCAGCGAACTAAGGTTGGAAATGGGCCGACGCCTTAACCTCAGAAAGGACAATGAATTTAAATTATTATGGGTATTGGACTTTCCGTTGTTTGAATATGACGAGGAAGGAAATCGTTGGGTTGCCCGCCACCACCCGTTTACATCACCGAAACCGGAACAGATTGAAACCATGATCGGCAATGACCCCGTTATTACAAAACCCGCCGAATATTTGAAACATCCTTACGCCAGTATTAAAGCGAATGCATATGATATGGTATTAAATGGAAATGAGATTGGCGGTGGCTCCATACGTATCTTTCAAAGAGAATTACAGGAAAAAATGTTTGCCGCATTGGGAATGGATGCGCCGGAGCAGCAGCATAAGTTTGGTTTTTTATTGGGGGCTTTTGAATACGGTGCACCGCCGCACGGAGGAATTGCGTTTGGCTTCGACCGCCTTTGTTCGATACTTGGCGGCAGTGAAAGCATTCGTGACTTTATTGCATTTCCGAAAAATAACAGCGGACGGGATGTGATGCTGGACGCACCGGCCACAATTGATGAAAAACAATTCGAAGAACTACAGATTAAACTTAATCTGAAATCCTGATGCCGTTACATTGGAAAATTTTCAGGGGTATTTGTATCGTGCAGATGATCGCCGCTGCCGTCAATGTATTGGATCTTTTGTTTAACTTTTTTCGCTACGCATCCTGGAGTGGCTTGGTCGGGTTGGTACTGTTTACATTCATTATGTTATTATCAGTCTTAGCCGTCAACCTGCTTAATAATAATTATCCCGACGAACCCGTTGACGGTAAGCAAAAGAAAAATTTCAACAGGCTTTTCCTGATTAATTTTCTGTTTCTTGCGCTGCTGTTTGGCTTTATTATAGCAGAATACAGGTCATTAAACCAGCTAGTCATTGCAACAGGTAAAAGCCTTTTCGATTACCCGTTTGCTATTTTCCTGATGCTGATCGTTTATTTTGGCATGCTGATCTTTCAATTGCTCATACTTTATGGCTTGTATAAACTACGATTGGAGCTATATTCAAACTTTATGAAACGGGAGTTTGAATTTGAAAAATCTAAGTAAGCGCCTTAGGGCTTTTCTTCGTCTTCCACCTGTAAAAGATGAGTAGGCCGCCAACTACCAGCACCATTGCCATGACCCGGAAAATGTATTGCCGCTTGATGGAATCTTTGTCACTTCCCACCGTAATTTTGCTTGTAGCGGTTTCTATATAATAGTCCAGTAGGGGGTAATCCTTATTGATCTTTTTCACGCCTGCAAATCGTTTGAGTGCCTTTGTATAGTAACCGGTGTAGAAAAACGCAAGCCCTTTATTGAATGCCAGGGATGCCTGGCTCATTTTTGTATTTACATCGACCGAATCAAGAAAGCCTTTTATGATCGCTACTGGAATCGCGAAATTGAAACCGGCGGCGAGGCTTCCTGTTTGTTGTTCAAGGCTGCCAAATGTAGCAAGGCCTATCACCTCGCCTTTGTTGTTGCAAACAGGACTACCGCTACTACCGTGTGCGATAATTGCATCCATCTGGATCACCGGCCATCCGCCTACAGATTTTTTTATTGCGCTTACGATGCCTGTAGTAAGCGTTGGTTCGCTGTTTGTTTCCTTTGCAAGGAACGCATTGGTCGTAACAGGATCGGGGTAACCGTATACCAGTACTTGTTCGCCGATCCTTGCAATCCCTTCTTTACTCAATGGCATGGTTGGAAGCTGATCTACGCTGTCTATCTTAAGCAAAGCGACATCTTTTCCGGGCATCGGCTTGCCCTTAATAATGACTTTTGCGGGAAGTCTTTCGGTTACTGGCTGTTCGCCTCCGTTATCCAACCTGAATTGAACATATATTTCGCGTTGCAGATCAAAGAGGATCAAAGAGGATACCTGTGAATAGATGGTGCTATATGCGTTGTTCATCAGGTTGCGTTGCTCATCGTTCAATGTCATATTCCAGGACGACTGTAAGGCTTTGATATTTGCCTCTGTAACTTCCTGGAAAGTAGACAGCGTAAACTTTCTCCGAATAAAGGCGCTATCGCGATCAATAATATGTGCATTCGTGATAAGGTAGCCATCGCCGGTAACGAAAAAACCAGTGCCGGAGGATAATATCCTGTGCTTTTGCCGAAAGTATTCTGTGGTAGCGGAGAAAAATCGAAATGGGTTATTGTACAAGGACCTTACAACAATATCGAGTTTCTCTTCCGCTGAAAACATGGTACCTGTAGTATCTAATTTTTTTACTGAATCCACTAACAGGTTAAATCTCCGCTCATTCATCTCTACCTTATTTACATATACCGTAGCTGAAAAAACGGTTTGTACCATCGCAACGGCGGGTGAATTACCTGCATAGTTTTGTTCAGCAGAAATAACCTGGCCGCTAACTTGTCCACCAATAAGGGTACCAGCAAATCCTATAACAAAGAATTTTAATTTTTTTGAGATATTCATTATACAATAGTGTCAACAATTGGTCAAAATACAACCCGTTTTCTAAAGTCTGTCTTTCCTTTTCTGAATATACATAACGCAGCAACCGATAAAAAATTGGTGGTTATAAATTGATTTAAAAATAAATCAGCTTTCACACCAGGAAATCATTAATTAGCCATCACATTTTTCCAAAAACTCCGGAACTTTGGCTATTATAATCCCCCAAGATATGGGAAGCTATTTATATACTATTCATTTTTTACCTTACTATCATGACCCCTCTTGCAGAACGGATACGTCCCCGCACTTTAGATGAACTGGCCGGCCAGCAACACCTGGCAGGAAAGCGAAGCATCCTAAGAACAGCTATTGAAAATGGACGCATTCCATCGATGATATTATGGGGGCCCCCGGGCACCGGCAAAACAACAATCGCTAATATTATTGCTAATGCGCTGAATGTTCCTTTTTTTACATTAAGCGCCATCAGTGCCGGTGTAAAAGATGTGAGAGAAGTGATAGAACAAGCCAAAATAATCCCGATAGCTAACGGAGCAGATTGCATTCTTTTTATAGATGAGATCCACCGGTTCAATAAAGGACAGCAGGATGCTTTACTCGGCGCTGTTGAAAAAGGCATTATAACATTGATCGGCGCCACTACCGAAAACCCTTCGTTTGAAGTGAACAGCGCCTTACTCAGCCGCTGCCAGGTCTATGTATTAAAACCATTGGACGAAAAAGATCTTACACAATTGTTACATACTGCTATTGAAAAAGATGAAATACTTAACAAGAAAAAAATTGAACTGAAAGAAACCGCAGCGCTGATCAATATTTCAGGTGGTGATGCGAGGAAATTGTTAAATCTGCTGGAGATCGTATCTGAAACTTCAGGAACATCCGGCACATTGATAATAACCGATGAACTTGTAATGGACATTGCACAAAAGAAAATCGCCTTATATGATAAAAGTGGAGAACAACATTATGATATTATATCAGCTTTTATAAAATCCATCCGTGGCAGCGATCCCAATGCAGCCGTGTACTGGCTGGCAAGAATGATAGAAGGTGGTGAAGATGTAAAATTTATTGCCAGAAGATTATTGATCCTGGCCAGTGAAGATATAGGCAATGCGAACCCAACTGCTTTGATAATGGCCAATGCTTGTTTTGATGCTGTCAATAAGATTGGTTACCCGGAGGCAAATCTTATTCTATCGCAGTGTGCCATATACCTTGCCTCAAGCCCTAAGAGCAATGCCGCCACTGTGGCGATAGGTAATGCAATGGCAGCGGTCAGCAAACACGGCGACCTGTCTGTCCCTTTACATATCCGCAATGCACCTACTAAGCTGATGAAAACTTTAGGATACGGAAAGAACTATGAATATTCACATAGTTATGAAAATAATTTTTCCGCACAGGAATATTTACCAAAAGAATTGTCGGGCACAAGATTTTTTGATCCGGGGAAAAATACAAGAGAAGATGAATTGAGAAAATTTTTGAAGAATTTGTGGAAGGATAAATATAATTACTGATGGATATACAATCAAGATCGGACATTGAATTGCTGATGGCTACCTTTTATGAAAAAGTAAAAAAAGATGACACTATCGGTTACATCTTTAATGACATTGCCAAAATAAATTGGGGACACCATATACCGATTATCTGCGATTTTTGGGAAACCCTTTTATTAAATGGAACTTCCTACCGTAACAACGCCATGGCTGTTCATTATACACTTAACCGTAAGATCCCATTAGAAGAAAAACATTTTCAACGATGGTTGCAATTATTTTTTGAAACAGTGGATGATCTTTTTAGTGGTGACATTGCTACCAAGGCAAAGAAAAAAGCGAAATCAATTGCGGCCCTGATGCAGTTTAAGATGAACCAGCAACACGGCGGTCCAAATATTACACCAAAAAAATAAAGAGGTGACACTTCATTTAAGTAACACCTCTTTAAAATGCCTATTGTTTTGTAAGTTGGCCGCGGATCTCTCCACCACCGTGATCTACGGTGTGGATGTTGACATAATATTGATTGTTTAATAAATCCGCTTCCATTGCAGCATCTAAGGGGCCTGAGGGCCAGGTAAATGGAGACGCTCCCATTGTTCCGTAATTCAGGCCCGCCACCGGAGGGCCACTTACGCCAACTGCACCTTTATGAATGTGCCACATGGTAATGGCACTGGCCAGGCCTGTATAGGTTACGGTTAGCGTCAATATTTTGGTGGTGCGGTCAAATGAGCCGGAAACGCTGCCCGTAGCCGCCGTGGTTACTGCCGGAACTTCATTGGCCCCATTCATGGTGCCGGTAAAAAGTACCGTATTGCTATTGTTGTCATCATCATCGTCGTCTTTGTCACACGATGAAACAGCGGCCAGGCAGGTGATCAACCCAAAAGCTAAAATGATTTTGCGCAACATATTATATGATTTTAATGGTTAACAATCAGAATTCGCTAATTACATCGCACAAAAAAATATAGCGGTTGCCTTATGGGACAAAATTCATACTCATAAAACCAAGTGTATATATCTTTAATTCACTGAACTTCGAAAATCGTACGAAATGGCATACTCGCACTTAACGATAATTTTGTCATCGAACCCGTAAATGATATTGGAAATGAAACCTTGTATTCCTTTGATTGCATCCAGAAAGAAAAATATATCTTTAAAAAAAGACACCACAACACATCTTGAAACAGTTTTATGCTTACCTGGGACCTGAAAAAATTTGATTCGCTTACGCCTCATGAACTGTACGTCATTCTTCGGTTACGAACCGAGGTTTTTGTCGTGGAACAAACGTGCATTTTCCAGGATATGGATAATAAAGACCAGCTCGCTTATCATTTAATGGGCTATGAAAATAATCAGCTTGTTGCCTACACAAGACTGGTTCCACCAGGCATTTCTTATCCGGAACCATCCATAGGCCGTGTAGTTACCGCACCATCGGCAAGAGGTAATGGCATTGGTAAACTATTAATGCGAAAAAGCATTGAGGAGATGATTCATTTGTATGGGAAAACCCCTATCAAACTTGGCGCTCAGTTCTACCTGAGGAAGTTTTATGAATCATTGGGCTTCAAGCAAACGAGTGATGTGTATGATGAAGACGGCATTGATCATATCGAAATGATCCGTTCCTGACTTTTTCGTAATTACACTAAGTATAAAGACTTTTTATTAACCAAAGAATTAAGAAATACTCATTTTTATTCTTTTGATACATTTTTCTTTTTCTATTTTGCCCCCGAAATCCAATAGTAGAAAACCAGAAATCTGAATCTATGAGAAACAAATTACTCTCAGCAGTACGCATCCTTGTACTGATCTTATCACTGAACTTATTTTCATCCCGTTCATTTTCACAATCTATTACTACCGGTAATGGAAAATTCGAAGTCGGTCTTGGCTTTGGGCCCATGTTCTTCCTGGGCGATCTTGGCGGCAGCGCCGGCATCGGAAGAGATTTTGTAAAAGACGTCGATTTTCCTTTGACGAAGTTTTCTAAAATGATCTACGCTAACTACTATGCAACAGAATGGTTGGGGTTTCGCCTGGCGATAAATCATGGTCAACTGACTGGGAATGATTCAGAAGCCCCTAATAAAGGCGGAGCAGAAGTGGATCGTCTCCAACGCAATTTAAGCTTTAAAACATCCGTACTTGAGGGTTATATTGCAGCTGAAGTATATCCTACCGTTTTCTTCGAAAAATATGATGGCTTAAAAGGTAAATTCCGTCCGTACGGAATTCTAGGAATTGGCGTAATGAAATACAATCCAAAAGCTAACTTAGACGGCAAATGGGTCGAATTGAAACCGTTGCGTTTGGAAGGCCAGGGTATGATTGAATATCCTGACCGAAAGGAATACAGTCTTATTCAAAAAGAAATCCCGATGGGCTTAGGCTTCAAATATTATATCAAGGAAAACCTTTATGTAGGATTGGAAGTTCTTCATCGCCAATTATTCACCGATTATATAGATGATGCTAGTACTAACTATGTAGATCCGGCTGTTTTCAGCAATTATTTGTCGGCAGTTGACGCCGCAAAAGCGAGAAGACTTTATTATCGCGGAACATACGCTGCTATCAATCAAAACCCGGGATTACTGCAATCTTTTCAACGTGGCGATCCCACCGATAATGATGCTTTTTTCTCTACCATCCTGCGTTTTGGCTGGAGGTTGAATACTTACGATAATGCAAGAAGACAAATGCGGTGCCCGGTGTTCTATTAAAACATCACGGCACCTTCTTTATAATCCGAACCCAACTCTATGAATCCTAAATCTACATTATCTTTTACTGCCGGTATATGCTTTAGCTTTTGGGCAATGTATCCGTCTTCTGACTTTCACATACCAACAGAAAAGAAAGATGAGAAAACGGAAGCAACCAAAAGAGCAAATTACGTATCAAGGAATAACCATGCAGTAAAGATCTATCCCGATCTTATAAAGAAAACAATGCATGTGATAGCCAAAGAAAACGATGGCAAAAAAATCGATTTTTTTGTTTTTGATCTGCAAGGTGTATTGCTAAAGCATTATAGAATGGCAGAAGGTGATCATGAAAGAATAGCCGGCCTCAAAAGAGGAAAATATGTTTATCATGTTTTCTGCGGCGATGAGGAAACGGCATCGGGAAAATTTGATATTCGCTAACGCTCTTTTACAAGTGCTATAATCTCTGTTCCAATAAGCAGCAGGGAGCTTAATAGAATCTGATACCCTGGTTGATGAAACCTAATCCGTTCT
>WUUC01131913.1_pt1 | contig 19332 bp, 16 predicted proteins | sample 6278441 | NCBI WGS metagenome assembly WUUC01 (sample SAMN13675441, study PRJNA597444) | soil metagenome | isolation source: soil | place: USA: Washington | collected 2017-10 | reverse complement strand
GAAATGCCGGTATCAATGCTGCCTCTACTCAAATCAGAGGATACTTTACGACTGGAACGCAATTGATGTACGCTATCGGTGCCGTTGTGGGATTAATAGGTGCTGTCAAAGTTTATCAAAAATGGAATGCAGGTGAACCGGATACTGGCAAAGTAGCCGCCGCTTGGTTTGGCAGCTGTATTTTTCTTGTGGTGGTCGCTACGGTACTACAATCTTTCTTTGGAGTATAGTTGATTTCGTCATGGCTACAAGTGTTTATAAGATCAATAAAGGCATTAATAAGCCAATTGAATTTAAGGGCTTAAAAGGTCAGTACATTGGATACTTGGCCATTGGTCTAGTGGCTCTGCTTGTTCTGTTTTCAATCATGTATATCGGTGGAGTCAACATGTTCCTTTGTGTGGCCATCATACTTGGATTGGGTACTTGGCTCTTCGTATTTGTTTTCCGACTAAGTGATCGGTATGGTCAGTACGGATTGTTGAAGCAAAAAGCCAAGCGAAGTATTCCACCTTTTATTTCATGTACAACGAGAAAAACTTTCTTAACCTTAAAGACTAACTTACTATGAACGAATTGACCTCATTTCTAAAAGTCTTTCCCGTATATAAAGTCGAATACGACTGCATCTTATCGAAACATGGCGATGTAACAGTTGCTTATGAGGTGGACCTGCCTGAAATATTTACACTTTCGGACCAGGAATATGAGGCGCTTCACCAAACTTTGATAAAGGCGATAAAAGTCCTTCCAAGCAATTCTATTTTCCACAAGCAGGATTGGTTCATAGAACGAAAATTTCAAGCGCAGTTTGATGATAAAGTGTTGTCCTTTCTTAGCACTTCAAGCGAACGGTTTTTTAATGAACGACCGTATCTGGATCATGCTTGCTATATCATGGTTACGAAGAAACCATTTTACAGAAGGCCGTCCAGTTCCACACTCTCCAGCCTTATCAAAAAAAGCATAGTCCCGGATGAAACAATAAACCCTCATCTGTTACAAGATTTTTTGGATAGCGCCGGTCAATTTGAACGGATCATGGAGGACAGCGGATTTTTTAAAATGAAAAGGATAGACAACGAAGGGCTAACAGGGTCAAAATACGAAGTAGGTTTATTGGAGCAGTACTGTTTTCTCCAACCAAAGGGATCTATGCCCTTAATTAAAGATATATCCTTTAGCGAAAGCATTTCAATTGGCGACCATCACTGTAAGCTTTTCACTTTATCAGATGTTGAAGACCTTCCAGGGATATGTGGTTCAAGGATAAATTACGATCGATTTTCAACAGATAAAACTAAATTCAGTATTGGATTTGCATCTCCGCTAGGCCAGCTTCTTCCTTGTAATCACGTCTACAACCAGTTTATCTTCATAGAAGATGTGCATAAAACCATTAAGTACCTTGAGAGCAAACGTTTAAGGCTACAATCACTAGCTGCATATTCACGTGAGAACGCAATTAGCAAAGAAGCAACAAATGACTTTCTTAATGAGATTATCGGAGACCAGAGACTCCCTGTAAAAGCCCATTTCAATGTTTTAGCCTGGGCGGATAATACAAAAGAAGTAAAAGAAATTAAGACTCAAGTTGCGTCGGCTTTAGCCCAAATGGACGCTATCCCTAAACAGGAAACGGTAGGGGCACCTCAAATATTCTGGGCAGGTTTACCGGGAAATGAAGCCGACTTTCCCATGAACGATACATTCGACACGTTCGCTGAACAAGCAACCTGCTTTTTAAACCTGGAAACAAACTATCAATCTTCGATTAGTCCAATTGGGATCCGTCTTGGCGATAGGTTAACTGGTAAACCAATCCTCGTTGACATCTCCGACGAACCGGTCAAAAAAGGAATTTGTACTAACCGAAATAAATTCATCCTTGGGCCTTCTGGGAGTGGGAAATCATTTTTTACTAATCACATGGTCCGTTCTTATTACGAGCAAGGGACGCATATTGTTCTCGTGGATGTGGGACATTCATATAAAGGTCTTTGCGATCTTGTGAACGGCTACTACTTCACGTATGATGAATCAAATCCAATTAAGTTTAACCCGTTCTATATAGCTAAAGGTGATTCCTTAGACACGGAAAAAAAAGAAAGCATCAAAACGCTGTTGCTTGCGCTCTGGAAAAAGGATGATGAAAGTTATCATCGTTCCGAGTACGTCGCATTATCCATCGCTTTGCAGACATATTTTAAATTCATAGAGACACATCAAAAGATTTTTCCATGCTTTGACACCTTTTATGAATTTCTGCGGGACGTATTTGTAAGAATTTTAAAAGAGGACAAAGTGAAAGAGAAGGATTTTGATGTAGAGAATTTCCTATATGTTTTAAGACCATATTACAAGGGCGGAGAGTTCGATTATCTTTTGAATGCAAGAGATAACCTGGACTTGCTCGGGGAACGATTCATCGTATTTGAGCTGGATAATATTAAAGACCATCCAATACTTTTTCCGGTAGTTACTATTATCATAATGGAAGTCTTCATCTCAAAAATGAGAAAGCTGAAAGGTATTCGAAAAATGATCCTGATTGAGGAGGCATGGAAGGCAATTGCTAAAGAGGGGATGGCTGAGTACATCAAATATCTTTTCAAAACAGTGCGGAAGTTTTATGGGGAAGCAATTGTCGTTACTCAAGAGGTTGAAGACATAATTAGTTCTCCGATTGTCAAGCAGGCAATCATTAACAATTCCGATTGTAAGATCCTGCTCGATCAAAGCAAGTATCAAAATAAATTTGAACAAATCCAGGCATTACTTGGCTTGACTGAGAAAGAAAAAGCACTGGCCCTTTCGATGAATAAAAGTAACGATCCGAAGCGTAAATATAAAGAAGTGTTTATCAGCCTTGGTGGAGTTTACTCCAAGGTCTATGCGACGGAAGTTTCGCTTGAGGAATACCTGGCTTATACCACTGAGGAATCCGAAAAAGTTAAGGTGCAGGACTACACTAGAAAATGGGGTGGAGATATTAGGAAAGGAATTTCGGCACTAGCGAATGAAATGCGCTCCGGAAAATTTGCTGCATAAATCAAAAGGCGATGAAATACAAAATCAAAATTTTAGTCATGGGTTTGGCATTAACATTTGCGGCACCTGCACCAAGTGCCGATGGTGCTATCGTGATTGCCATTGCCAAGATCATCAAGGAGGCAGTGAAGAAAGTAATTGTGGCGGTCGATCTTATGATTCAGCGACTTCAGAATAAAACCATCTGGTTGCAGAACGCTCAGAAGGTTCTGGAAAATAAGTTAAATGAATTGAAACTAACTGAGATTGCTGAATGGACCGAGAAGCACCGGAAGCTTTACAAAGAATATTACGAAGAGCTATGGAGAGTCCGCAATGCAATAGCAACGATACAGCGTATTAAGCAGATTGTAGGACGGCAAGTACAATTGGTTGATGAGTATACACGGACGTGGGAATTAATAAAGCAAGACGACCACTTTACTAAGGCGGAACTTGAATACATGTACAGAGTGTACGCAGGGATTCTTGAAGAAAGTGTGCAAAACCTGGAGCAAATTTTATTGGTCATTAATTCATTTAAGACGCAGATGACAGATGCGAAGCGACTTGAGATCATCGAGAAGTCGGGGAACGAAATTGAAAGAAATTACTATGACCTTAAAGAGTTCAACACTCAGAACATTCAATTAAGCATTAGTCGTGCGAAAGATGAACGGGAAATTCAAAGCGTAAAGCGATTGTACGGATTACCAACGGAATGAGTATGAAGACAGTGTTAATTATTATATGGGCTTCCGCTTTCATCAGTCATGGTGCACAAGCACAGACTTTTGAGGAATGGTTTAGGCAAAAGAGGACGCAACGGAAATATCTTATTCAGCAAATCGCTGCTTTGAAGACTTATTTAGAATATCTGAAAGAGGGATATGATGTCGCGAAGAAGGGACTTAACATTATCGGAGATATAAAAGGAATGAATTTTTCGGATCATTCTAATTACTTTCAGTCTCTGAAGAATGTAAACCTTTCACTTAAAAATTTTGGAAAGATTGGAGACATCATTGCATACCCAAAGCAAATCATGATTGATTTTGCACGTCTTAGAAAAGAACAGACATTTACACCAGAGGAAACTCAATACATCGAGCAGGTCTATCATAATCTCATGGTTGAATGTGAATGGTCCATTGCTCACTTGAAACAAGTACTTTCAGATGAAACACTCGAAATGAAGGATGATGGACGGATGACAGCAATTGATCTTGCGTATGAAGACATGAAAGACAAATACACATTTACCAGATCCTTTATTAATTCTGTTCGAATTTTGAGCATGCAAAGGTCACGTGAACAATTCCAGGTGCAAGCGTCAGAGAAACTAAATCAAAATCCTTATTGAAATGAGATATGCATTATTTGGTTGGCTTTTCTTCTTCCAAGTCGGTGTCGGGAAAGCCCAAGCAACCGAAGCAGCGCAATTGCTTCTTAATTATGAAAAGTTACAGCAATTGGAAGAGATTCTCGAAAATATGTATAAAGGCTATAAGATATTAACTGAAGGTTATAACAAAATTAGGGACATAGCCGAAGGCAATTACAACCTTCACCAGATTTTTTTAGATGGCCTCTTTGCAATTAATCCCTCTGTAGCTTCTTATAAACGAATATTAGACATCATAAATTATCAGGAATTATTAATGCGTGAATATTCCAGGGCGTATCAACGGTTTCGCAATGATCCTAACTTTACTCCTTCTGAGTTAAAATATATTTTAAACGTTTATGACCATCTACTTGATCAGACCCTTAAAAACATTGAAGAGCTCACGATGGTGATTACCGCCAAAGAACTAAGAATGAGTGACGATGAACGAATAAATGCAATTGATCGAATATTTATTTCGATGGAAGATAAACTTACTTTTCTGAGGTACTTTAATAACAGTACCCAAATGATTGCCATTCAAAGGGCAAAGGAAAAAGATGATGTTTCAACCACAAGAAAGTTACATAACGTAGAGGACTAAATTTATATGAAGAAAGGATTTATTAAGGCCACGATTTTAGTGGTCATAGGACAACTTTTGCCAAAAAATTCTTTTGGACAACAGTTCGCAGGAGAGATAGCAAGTTTCCAAAGTGTACTTGACCAGCTGTATGTTGAGATGCTACCGCTTTGTAGCCAATTGATCAACGTAGGGAGAGGGTTAGCGGGATTTGCGTCGATGTGGTATATAGCTTCACGAGTGTGGCGACATATTGCAAATGCGGAAGCTATTGACTTTTATCCGTTACTCAGACCTTTTGCATTAGGCTTGGCTGTCATACTATTTCCCTCAGTGTTGAGTTTGATGAATTCGGTTTTAGAGCCAACAGTTTCAGGCACAGCTGCAATGGTTGATGGGTCTAACAATTCTATTGCTTACCTATTGAAGATGAAAGAAGAAGCTATCCGAAAATCGCCTGCATGGCAAATGTATGTCGGTGTTACCGGTAATGGCGATCAGGATAAATGGTACAAATACACTCATCCAAACGGAACTGAAGAAGGATTTCTGGATGGGATTGGAAACGATATCAAGTTTGCAATGGCGAAGGCGTCATACAATTTTCGAAATTCCATTAAGCAATGGATGTCTGAGATTCTTCACATACTCTATGAGGCTGCGGCTTTATGCATCAACACAATTAGAACATTTTATTTAATAGTCCTTGCCATCCTTGGGCCTATAGTTTTTGGATTATCAGTATTTGATGGCCTACAGAATACGCTGACTATTTGGATAGCAAGGTATATCAACATTTTTCTCTGGCTTCCGGTAGCGAATATTTTTGGAAGCATAATAGGAAAGATTCAAGAGAATATGTTAAAGATCGATATCAATCAAGTAAACAAGTATGGTGACACATTTTTTAATTCGACGGACACTGCCTATTTGGTCTTCATGGTTATTGGAATTGTTGGATACTTTACAGTTCCCAGCATTGCGAATTATATAGTACATGCCGCAGGCTCAAATCCTCTTTTATACAAGATAACGAGCATAACTAATGCAAGTGCAAATCAAACGTATTCTACCGCCGTCGGAGGTGCTTCTGCGCTTTTAAATTCAAAAACTGATTCAACAACAACAAGTGCTAGTCCTGGTGTGGACTGCAAGGTCCCTTCTTCAGGAAATTATATGGAAAGAAAAATTGCAGGAAGATAACTAGAACAACTATGTTTCAACAATTTAAAAATATTGATTCCGCATTTAAGCATATACGTCTCTTTTCACTTTTTCTAATTGGTGGCTCTATTACTCTATGCTGCTACACGGTTTTCCAAAGCTATGAAATAGTGCAGGCGACACAAGAAAGAATTTACATTCTTGCTAACGGTAAGGCTATTGAGGCGGTTTCAGCGGAGCGTAAGGATAATATACCCATAGAGGCGAGAGACCACGTTCGAATGTTTCATTATTATTTCTTCACCCTTCATCCAGATGATAAGGTGATACAAGCAAACATTGCGAAAGCACTGTATCTAGCCGATGCTTCTGCAAAGAATCAGTATGATAATCTTAGAGAAAACAGCTACTATGCAAATATCATTTCCGGAAATGTAAGTCAGGAAATTGAGGTTGATAGTATAAGAATCGACATCAGTAATTACCCGTTCTATTTTCGATTTAACGGAAAGCAAATCATCATTCGGCCCGCTTCAATCATTATTCGGAGTCTTGTCACAGAAGGGCTGCTCAGAAATGTTCAGCGTTCCGATAATAATCCTCACGGATTTCTTATAGAAAAATGGAGTACTCTGGAAAATAAGGATATCAAAAGTAAAAAAAGATAAAGTAATAGCATGATAAACGTTCAAACAAAACCAGCTGAATTGAGAAAATCGCTCGTTGGCAAATTCAAATTAATAGCACTGACCTTGTCAAAACATTTAAATAGCCGTTTCAATTCGCTTTCTGCGCAGCGTAAAAAGCTAAGCCTATTATTTTTTGGATTAGTAATGTGTGGAATCAGCTTATCCCTGATTATTCAAGCCCTGCAACAGCAGGAGATTATGACGCAGTATACTGTCGATAAGATTTCAATTCCTAAGGATGCCTATATGAATGACAAGTCAAAAACATCAGATGATCAACTAATACCGGTGGGTAAATTAAAAGGTGAGATCAATGGAGTGTTTGAAGCTTTCTATTTAGCAGTAGACCGAAACGGGATAACGTATATAAATCGTTCGTTGGAATTTTCAGCAGGCGCTTACAATAAATCCCACGGCTGGGAGGAAATAAGCAGGCGGGACCTGGAAAGGTATAGTAAGGAACTTCATTTTCTACGCTATCAAGGTAAACGCTTAAAGCCGTAAGTGTTAAGTAAGGCAATTACAACAGTATGAAGCAAAATCCGCACAAACTCGCCAAACATCGAAAATTCCTTATGGTATTACCACTCCTAGCAATGCCGTTTGTAGCTATGATTTTTTGGGCGTTGGGTGGAGGCAAAGAGGTCGGAAATGTACCCAGCCGAGACAACGATAGGTTGAACCTTGAACTCCCGAACGCTCAATTTGATGAAGATGCGAAAGCATGGGAGAAACTAAGTTTATACCAAAAAGCACAAAGAGACTCTATGAAAAGGCAGCAAGCACGCAGCAACGATCCATACTTCAATTTTAATTCTTTGGATGTATTTAATGATAGCGATAGGGGGGCAAAGGATTCATCGCGACGATTAAATTCTTCCCTGGGTTCTGTAAATCATAACGCAAACGGCCGCGCAGCGCAAGTGAAAAGAAAAATGGACGAGCTATACAAGGCTATCAATGGAACGACAAACGAGGAAGCTAAACCTAATTCGATAACAAGTAGCTATTCCGAAGATGCCAATAAAGTTTCTGGACTAACATCAGATGTAGACAGGCTTGAAAGTATGATGGAGATGATGCAGGCCGGCGGTGGTAATGACAAGGAGATGCAAGAGATACAGTCAATGCTGGACAAAGTATTGGATATTCAACACCCCGAAAGAGTTAATGAAAGGATAAGAGAGCACAGCAAGAAAAATCCCAAACAAGTCTTTAGGGTATCAATTGCAAGCGACGAATCAGTTGGGTTAATGCAAAATCAAACAATTAATACAGATTCCTCAGGTACGGAAATTATTGAGCAAAATCAATTTTATGGCTTAAATGCTAACAATTCTTCGATTGACATACCCAACACGTTTGCCGCTGAAATTTATGGCACGCAAGTCCTTATAACAGGCTCAATTGCTAGGTTGAAACTTAATGATGATATCTATGTCAACGGGATGCTCATTCCTAAAAATCAATTTGTTTTTGGAATATGTGCTCTCAATGGCGAGAGGTTAACCGTTACAATCAAATCAATTCGCAGTGGAAATTCGATTTTTCCAGTTTCGCTTGACGTGTTTGATCTTGACGGCCTTGAAGGGATTTACGTCCCTGGTGCACTAGCTCGATCAGCTGTTAAAGAATCATCAAACGAAACAATATCAGGTTTACAGCTAAATACGATAGATCCAACGCTCAAGATACAGGCAGCAAATGCTGGAATAGAGACAGTAAAAGACATTCTCAGTAAAAAAACTAAGCTGATAAAAGTTTCTGTCAAAGCTGGTTACAAAATTCTCTTACGAGATAGAGGTCAATCTAATAATTAAACAAACACTTAAATTTTTATGCCTATGGTAAAATGAAGAAGTGGAACATCTAAAACACTATAGTTGATGCGTTAATCGAAATAAACATTTTTTAACCTTAAAGAATAAAATTATGAAACAGCCAATGAGAATCTTAACACCAATCCTGTCAATTTTTATAAACTTTTATGTGATGCTCCTAATGTTAGGCGGTCTTGGAAGGCTATTCCTATAAGAAAAAATGGGACTGATTATTCGGTCCCTCTTAACCTTATGTTTCTACCATTATTAAATATGAAAGAATACAAAATTGCAATCTTACTATTTCTTCTTGCTGTTTCGACTACGGGTTTTGCGCAGAAACAAGGTGAGAAGCTTGATATTACATATTTGAAAACTACTAGCATTGTTTTTGAATATCCTATTATCAATGTTGATAGAGGAAGTAAAGATGTTATTGCCCAGAAAGTCAAAGGTGCGGAAAATACCTTGCAGCTTAAGGCAGCACGTAAAGGTTTTCCTGAGACTAACCTCACCGTGATAACAGCAGATGGGAAGCTTCATCATTTTTATATCACGTACGCAGATCAACCGCCTACCCAAACGCTGTGGGTTGATTCAACCAGAAATGTCAAGTTAAAAGACAAGATTAACTTTCATGATTTTGAACGAAAGTCCGACTGGATTATGAATGGAAAGAAAGATGCTGCCGTTGTAAAACGAGGTAAGAATAAAATCCAGTTTTCATTGGTAGGAATATATATTTCTGGTGATGATATGTTTTATCACTTGCGCATCACGAATAAATCAAACATCAATTTTGATGTCCAATCACTGCGATTCTTTATTCACGATAAACAAAAAGTAAAACGGACAGCCAGGCAGGAGAGTGAGTTAGAGCCAGTTTACATTTTAAATGAACCGATTAAGGTTTTAGGCAAGTCGTCCATAGATGCGGTTTATGCACTTCAAAAGTTCACCATTCCCGACGCGAAAGTGTTGGATGTAGAATTATTTGAGAAGAACGGTGGTCGAAACTTGAAACTTCAAATACGAAATCAATCAATAGTTAAAGCTGAAAGGCTTACAAATTAATTAAACAATATCAATTATGAATCAAAAAAATCTTGAGTATCTAAAAGATGGCTTAAAGTATCTGGGATTTGGCGAAGGGTTATATGACAAGTTAACCTCTGAAATTAAAACTCTTAAATCCGAATTCCAGCTTCACACTCAACATGAGTATGGTAAGGACAAAATTTCTTACACATTGGATTTTAAAAAATCAGATCAGTCAGACATGTACTTTTTTAACAAGTATACCGCAACTATTGCGGGTAATGACAACTCTGATAAGACCCAAACCTTTCACATAAATAAAAATGCTGGCATCACGGCAAAGGAGGCGTATAACTTGTTAAACGGGCGATCAGTGAACAAGGACCTTCTTAATTCCGAAGGTCAAAAATTCAATGCGTGGCTTCAATTAAGCTTCGATATCAAGGACGACAGGGGCAACCATAAATTTAGACAATTCACAACGGGTTACGGTTACAATCTGGAAAATGAATTGGGGAAACATGCTATCAAAGAACTGAATGAGCCTTTATCCAAGGAGCGATTAATGCAATCGCTCGAGCGAGGAAATCTACATCAAGTCACATTCGTAAAAGGGGATAGGGAAGATAGAATGTTTATTGAAGCCAATCCACAATTCAAGACACTTAATATTTATGATTCTTCAATGAAAAAAATCTTCATTGAAAATAACAGGAAGGAAGCGAAAGTTGAGAGCGAAGTCAGTTCTACCAAGCAGGAAGAAAAGAGCGGTGAAAAGAAAAAGGAAGAACAAGATAAAGAGCTAAAGCAAGGTTTGGACGATGAGTCTTCTAGTAAAGGCAAAAAAGCATTCCGAAAACCTAAGTTATCAGTGTAGTTTCTTTTCCAATTTATAAAGCTTGTCAGGAGAATTTTTTTGCAATCTACAAGATTGTTTTCTTGGCAAGCTTATAATAGGACATTCAATTCAGATTTGGCAAGGTTCGAAGCTTTGCCAGCTTTTCGGAAATTACCCTGAGGCTTTCTAAAAGGAACCAGTGCGGACAGGCCCGGCAGCACTGCTAACTCATGTCAGACTACGAAATATTTTTTGAGCACTGATTCAAATTGAGTGAGTTTCATGGCTGCGCACACTATGAAATTTAACGTTCCAGTCAGTTTATCTTTTTGTAAACACTTGAATTGTTGCGTCCCATTTTCAAAAGTTTATTTTTTATATCGATATAAAAAGGCATTGCACCTGGTAGATGTAAATTTAAAGAATGGTCAGTTGAATTGTAAGTGGCTAAGGCAACAGGCATTGAGCGATCTTCTGCATGGAACTGATTTTTCCATCCCTCGTTATCATAATCATTGAGTCTCCACTTATTATTAACGATTTCGAATTTATCATCCTTAGGGCTAATAAATATCGTGTCCCTTATGGTGCTCAGTCCTATAACATTGCCAGTTTCAATATGCGTAACTTCAAATGTGTGCTCTCTAACGTAAACGCCAGTTACTTTTTCCGCTAAGGTATCTGACCTATTAAAATCACAGCAAAAAACGGCCATTGAAATTGTAATTGCTAATAGTTGTTTTTTCATACTCTGAAGTTAAAAAGCCAGGTTTACAAAAGTTATTTACGGTAACTCACCCTCATTTCGGCGTTGTAAAATATTTCCTTTGATTTTCTGCAGCTAACGAGGTAGCTGTTTTACCCATAGACACCCCTAGTTTGACGCCAGCATTATATGCCCAGAAAATAGCCTTTGGAGAGATGTTCGTATGAAACTTATAATGATGATAAACTATGACTGAAAACATTAATCCGCCCAGCCAGCTCCAAAAATAAGAATGAGGTATTGGACGTCCGATTTCTCTGACAGAAAGGAAAGTCTCTAACTGACCTTGAACCACTAAGACTTGCAAACCACAGCTAAAAAGTACGCACAAAAGCCACAGGAGGAACCAGGACTTTAAATTTTTTGCTTTTAAAGCGATCAAGGTACCTTTCAGAAAATAGATGAATCCATAAAGAAGATAACCTACCACACCTGTAAGAATTATTTTGATGAAAAAATCATTACCATAGGTAGTTGCTAATGCGTCGGTTAGTAAAAAACTCGCTAAAAGAAAGGGTAGGAAAACAAATGCCAAATAAATTAAGACGGCAAAATACCTTAAGGCCTTACTGAATAATGGAAATATGAAATTCCTTTGGCCTTGCCTCAATCCATCGTAATATCCATCATAGTACTCCATACCGTCGGATGTTTATATGTAAAAAGTCATTGATAGGTTCCCGCTGGTTTTAAGTTTACGTCAACTCAATATAATGCCACTATTATTAAACGAATTCTTACGTCGCTTGATGCAATTAGGGTAAGAAAAGTTTAGGAAAAATTCGGGAGAAAGGTAAAGAATATTCCTGCCAGCCGGAATCCGAAACATAACGGATCATTCGTTTTATTTCAAGTGCTTTCGCATAAGAAAAAATTCTGGCGCTAAAATACTCCGGGTCGGCAAATACAGAGTCTTGTCAAAGACTTTCACAGAGCTGAGCGTAACGCTGATTAATAAAAGTATCGACGTCTGTAGAGAATCTTTGCAGATAGCAAAACGAAACGATCTCCGTCATCTTGACGAAGTTATTTTTGTGGGGGGGGTCCACGAGAATGCCTCTAATCAAAGAAAAGATTTGCGAAATTTTTGCCGTAACACCTCACAGAAAAGGAAATCCCGATGAAATTGTTGCGGTAGGTGCAGCAAATACAAGGAGGGGTGCTCACAGGAGAAGTTAAAGATATGTTGCTGTTAGATGGTGACTTTGAAAACAATTGGTGTGAAGGCCATTCGGAAAGATATAGAAGTGCCCACTACAATTCCAAAAATAATTTCGACAATATTCTTAGACAGATACTTGCCAGAATTTGCAAGAGATTATAATGAAGAAAAAGAATAAAGAATTAAAAAATAAAAAGTTCGTCACGTACATCCAAACAGATTTCTTCGGCCCATAAATACCGAGGACCGAAATCGGCGAGACTTTAAAATTCCGGTCGTCGAAATCATTGGTGTGAAAATGGTCGAACTAGCAATACTAACCTTATGTGATATTCCATATTCCTTTCAGACGCCTACGAGAATACAAGTTACTTTTGATACGGATGTCAATGGAATATTGCACGTGTCGGCTAGGATATGGCCTCAAAGAGAGAGCAAAAAATAAGACTGGAGCCTCTTCGAGCTTTAGACACGATGAGATTCGAAATTTGCGACATCAGTTTAGAAAGTTTGAGCAGAATTTTAAAGAATTAGAGGATGAGAAAAGGTTACACGAAGAATTATTAAAAATTATTAAAAAGTCCGAGTACCAGCTTTCGCTTGTAAATAACATTTCTCCATCAAGCAAAGAGAAAGCCTTTAAAATTTTGGATGATATGCAAGCCAATTCATTACCCACGAACAAGCTCGCCATACATCAATTCACAAAGGAGCTAGATAACATATGGCAAATAATTAGTCAGGAATTATATTTAAATGAAGGTATGGAAAAAGATAAGAAGCAATCAGGGTATTTATTTCCTATGCTCACAGCGACAATGAAAAAGGTCTCGCGGATTTATTTTGTAAGGAATTGCAAGGGCAGTTAAAACTAATGGAGCCGGAGTATGCTTTTGAAATATTCAAAGCATCAATTGATCAAGAGGTTTCAATTCTTCAAACCAAAAGGTCACTGAGTATACCCGGTTGGGTATCATATAGTCATTAAGATCCCAACTAACAAAATATTAAATCGCGATAGCAGCACTGCATCGGTTCTAATATCATTTTTGATTCCAGGTGGGCTGGATCGGATTGGATCAGGTGGGGCAAGGAATCATTACAAGTTACTGCCAGCGATTTCTCCAATTTTATTTTGCTGTCGAGAATGAGAAAGCTGAAGCATGGGGGTGGAAGCCCATCAAAAAATATGAATTTAAAAGGAAGGTGAAGGAAAACGAAAATGTGGTGGAAAAGATTTTTTACCCCATCATTCCAATCATAGAAAAGAGTCTTGCCTCCCATGAATAAGGAGCAGACAACCCATGGCCAATATATGATAATGATCGGAGAGAGTTACTTGAAAAAGAACTGAGTTTGCGAACAGGTGCCTTCCTCAACAGGGTTTTACCTTTCGGAGGAATTGGAAAACCATGGGTGCTGGCAGTCATTGTGATTTCCGGACTATTGGTTATCGCTGGAGAATTCATCAAAGCAGCGCGACCAAATTGCAACTGTATTTGCGATGGTTTTAAAAATTCTTACATCCTTGCCTTTCAACTCATCCTGCTTCTACTGATCGTTGCTGTTGTAACACTCCGTACGTGCCTGGTGCTTATTCGAAATCGCATCTCTTCCGGAGCCTACGAAATGTTTTTAGCGGAAGTAAAAAAATGGGGTATTAAAATAAAAGGATACCTATAAGACTAAACCAACCAGTTACAATCTTAAATATTTTCTTATGCCCTTTTTCGATTTTCATGTACATCCCTCGTTGAAGAGTCTGTTTGGTGAGGGACCACTGAGTCCGTGGAATAACTTGGACACGGCAAAGATCCCGTTTGGTTTGAGATGGTGTTCCGAGTTTGAAAATATTCTGGGATCGCAGGGCAATCTGGCGCAGCTTTGTAAAAATAAATGCGCGATGGCATGAATTGCCCTTTATGCGCCGGAGGTCGGTAAGTTCTAAAAGGCAAAAAAAAGGAATTGATTTCTCAATCCCCTGGGCTCCACAACTCTAATGTTTTCAAAAAAGCTAATCAAATACTGATGGCTTTCCAATTATTTTATTATCAGTGGTGTCGTGATGCGAAATTCCTCACATGCTTGTGAGACCACCATACTTAGTACACGACTAGTTCATCTTCAAAGAGATCATTACTTAGTACTTGTCAAAAACTCCTGTTGTACTGAAGTTTTAAATCTTCACTGTTATCTATTTTACTATTCTTTTAACAATCTCTAAATTCAGTGAATTGTTATCCCTAAATTCAGTTAGTAAAGAATTGATTTCTTAATTTTTATTTTAAAAACTATTGCAGGTAAGTTAGCTTCCATTAATTTCATTCATTCGTAAGCTAAATGTTATGTGTCATAATAAAGCTTTTCTGAAAAAATCAATAACCGGAAATTATTGATAAGCACAATTCATGATACGATGAACATTAAACTTATTATTGAAAATGATTCTCGCAATAGCTAGTGAACGTGAGCTTTACATATAGAGATTGATAACGCTATCACAAAAATTTTCATACACCCGTTGAATTCGTTCATGGAAGAACTCTATGCTCGAGCGATGGAGCAAATGCTGGAGGGTGAAATGGATGGCCATCTTGGCTACTTGAAGCATTCTCCGGAAGGCATCAATAGCGGGAACTCGCGAAACGGCAGGTCAAGTAAAAAGGTCAAAACAACTTTGGGAGAGGTTGAACTGGAGATCCCGCGTGATCGAAATAGCACCTTCGAACCGGTTCTGATCCCCAAGCGAAGCCGAAAAGTCGAAGCTATTGAGGATATGATCATCTCACTCTATGCCCGGGGGATGACTGTGCGTGATATAGAAACGCAGATCCGTGAGGTCTATGGATACAATATATCGGATGCCACCATCTCTAACGTTACGGCTAAGGTACAAACAATGGTGGCCGAGTGGCAAAGTCGTCCGCTCTCATCGGTATATTTTGTGGTTTGGATGGACGGGATAGTTTTCAAGGTCCGTCAGAATGGAAAAGTGATCAATAAGACAGTGTACCTAGCAGTAGGTCTTAATTCGGAGGGTCACAAAGAAGTCCTGGGAATGTGGCTGGGGGAAAATGAAAGCGCCTCCTTCTGGATGAGTGTGCTCACTGACCTGCGATCACGTGGAGTAGAAGATATTCTCATCACCAGCACTGACAACCTGAAGGGTTTGCCCGAGGCCATAACCAGCATTTTTCCTCACTCCGTTACCCAGATCTGTGTGGTACATCAAATAAGAAATGCCTCTCGCTACGTGGTCTGGAAGGACAAGAAACAATTTGCTGCTGATATGAAGACAGTTTATACAGCAGCAAGTAAGGATCTGGCTTGGGAAGCGCTCGAAAAGCTCGATAACACGTGGGGCAAGAAATATCCTCATGCAATTAAATCCTGGAAAGTCAACTGGGCGGAACTATCACATTTCTTTGATTTTCCACTTGAGATTAGGGCTATGATTTACACGACCAACATCATCGAGAACCTCAACGGAAAAATTAGGAAGTACACCAAAGCGAAGATGTCCTTCCCTGATGATGCTTCGGTGATGAAGTCGGTCTTCCTGGCTTTAAGAGAAATAACTCGTAAGTGGATCTTGCCAGTCCGGAATTGGAATTTGGTGATAAATCAATTTATTAACATTTTCGCAGAGCGGTGCAAAATTTAAACCCTTTACGCAGTTACTTAGACGCGATACTTACACACTTAATTAGGCAGTGTCTTGTTAGGCAAAAATGGTTTGCTGCCTTGCATGATCCAAAAAATCCGATGTCTGGTTTTCCTGATTAAATTTAATGCAGTTGAGTCAACAGAAGAATTCCAGCGGCTAATAGACAATCAGTTCATGGACGTCAAGTTCAGCACTTAGATTTATTTCTAACTGAAATGGATCTAGGAAATAACCTTGCAACATTATCTGATAAGTGACAGGATTTATCAAAAGCTGTCTAGGAGCTTTGTTGTTATTGTGTTCGTAATCTTCCAATCAATAGGTTGAGATCATGGAAAAAAGTTGATGGAATCATATGTATTAAAGGCTAACGTGAGAAACAAATATAAACTGATAAAGTGGTATCTGTTATTAAACTCTAATCGAAATATATTAAAACTGTATATGCAATGGCGCATTACTCTTTTAAGGGCGACCGTGGCCTAGTGTCAAACTCTCTAAATCCAAGACTAAGAGTATACACGTTACCATACGTATCATTAAATTGCTGTATAGGCTTCTCCAGGTACTCTGTTATTTTGAGCTTCAATTCCGCTTGGCGGATTGGTTTTATGAGCTCCTCCGCTTCCCCCATTAACTTTTTTAAATCAAGATCTTGTGAAGTTTGCAATCCGGATCGTAGGAGGCTTTTGAAGGGAGTCACTTTTATAGTCAAGGTGTATTTATTTCCTTCAGCATCAGTAAAATCTTGAATATCCTCCTTCTTTACTTCCCATTGTCGTTTGTTCCCTAACTCTTCAACCTCCATAAAGATTGATCTTGCTTTCTGTTGTAATAAGGCTTTATCTAGTTGGTTCATTCGAAATCTTTAAAGGAGACGCTTCAACAGTTGATTATTTTTTTGTGATACCGAATTGTCCAAAATAGGAGAGAATAAGTCCCCTTTCTTTTTAATCCGTGCTTCAATATTCCTAAATGTAAAGTTTTCAGGAGAGAGTGTGTTCTTCAATTCATTCCATTCAATCGGAGTACTCACATTAGGATGATGTGCAGGTCTAACAGAATAGGGTGCAGCTACTGTATCCGCATAGTCATTCTGATTAGGATCAAGATAAAGTTTATTTCCTCTTTTTGAAATCGACACTTCCGTTGTAGTAATGGAGGGAACCAATGAATGAATTTCATCGCAGATGGTTTCCGCAATAATTCTTGCTTGATTAAAATTAAATCCCGAGCAAGGAATGAAAATGTGAATTCCGGTTTTCCCACTTGTCTTCACGAATGCTTTCAATTTTTTCTTATCAAAATATTCTTTCGCTGCTTTTGCCGTTTCAATGGCCTTAGCAAAATCTTCGTCGGATGGATCAAGATCAATAACAATGCAAGTTGGTTGAATTGGATTGCTCGTAGTGGAGGTCCAGGGATTAAGATCTATACATCCCAGGTTAACTATGTATAAAAGCGTTGCGAGATTATTACATACTAAATAATCTATTGTATCCCTCATTCCTTCTTTCTTATGCAAGCGCTTAGTTGTAAATATGTCAGCGCAAGAAGGTTGTCTTCCTTCCATGTCTTTTATGTAATAGCCTTCAGCGAATGGTCCTTTGAGCTTGATGTGCAAAGAGAGAGGTCTGTTCTTTAGATGCGGAAGAATGTAAGATGAAATTGAATTGTAATATTGAATCAGGTCTGCCTTAGTTACCCCTTTCCAAAGTTCACGATCAACATTGTAAAGCGAAATTTTGCAATTATCTATAGTGAATTCCTCTTGATTGAATATTTTCTGAGATTCTACTTTAGGCCAATTACTATCAGGACTTGTTTTTACGTTTACCTGTTTGTCTTTGGGAGGAGCTTCCTTAACCTCGACCTTCTCTTCAAGTACTTGTTGTGGGTTTTTATCTTCTCGAAAACCTAAAAAGATCGCAGGCTTCCTAATCTTCCCTGAACGTGTAAGAGCAGCATACTTAATGTTTGCTACCAATTCAGGTTTTACATAGTGAGCAACGCCATCATAATCTACTTCATTTGCGAATGGTGATTTTGCAATTTCCAGCGTTTTTAGTTTTTGCAGAATTAGAGGCATGTCACGGTCCTTGTAACCTCCACCAGCGTGTCCAATCCACTTGAGCTTCTTTCCCTCGTACGCTCCAAAGAGGAGTGTACGAAAATGCCGTGCTTCACTTTCCACCCATCCACCAATAACAAATTCTTGTTTTAATTCATATGGGATTTTATACCAATCGGTTCCTCTCTTGTTCGGTTGATACTTACTTTCCTTTCTTTTTGCAACTATGCCTTCAAGTCCTATGGATTTAACCTGAGAAAATAGAGCCAATCCATCTTCAAAATCTTCACTATATTTTATGAGGGGATGATCCTTAATAATTTCACAGAGATAATGCTTTCTTGTAACCAAAGGAAGGTGCATTATGTTGATTCCGTTCACCCACAAAAGATCAAACACATAATATACAACTCCTGATTGTTGACCATTGAATCTTTGTAGCGCATCGAAATCAGGCTTACCCTCCTTGTTTAAGACAACTGCTTCACCATCCAATACAACATCCTCTTTGAGTTTAGAAAGTGCTTTAACAATGGGAGGATATTTCTTTGTGTAATCTAATCCTCCACGTGATTCTACCTTAACATCCTTGTTATTCTTGTAGCAGATAATTCGATACCCATCTAACTTTACCTCATACAAATACCGTTGATCCTGAAACGGCTCCTTGATTAAAGTACATAGCATTGGCTTGACAGCCAGAGGCATTTTTGATGGAGTACCTATGGCTTCATGCCAAGTTAATTTGGACTTCATGGTAAAGCCTAAACCAGCTTTTGCTTGTGGTTGTTTTTAATGTTTAATGCAGGCTGTTTATTATAACACTTCAGATCATCTAAGGCATCATCTACGGACATGGTATCAAGCACTGAGTTAACAACACCCTTCAAATAAGAACTTGGTGTCAAGGGATAAATGATCTTGCCTAATTCTGTCACAAAATCTTGCAACTGATCAATATCATGTTTAATCTTTGGTAGCTGTCCAGCAACAAAGCCAGTATTAGCACCAGGGGAGAGCCTGTACAAAGTTTTATCCATCTCTGCAATGAGAGCATGGAGCTTGTCTACATCTGTATTACTTCTATCTCTCATCCTATCGCCTTGTTCCCGGATCG
>WUUC01027787.1_pt1 | contig 19333 bp, 25 predicted proteins | sample 6278441 | NCBI WGS metagenome assembly WUUC01 (sample SAMN13675441, study PRJNA597444) | soil metagenome | isolation source: soil | place: USA: Washington | collected 2017-10 | reverse complement strand
GTCAAGGACGTGCCCCAGGTACAGCCGCACCGTCGCCCCGTCCGTGGTCTGCCAGAACGGCTTCAGGTTAAGTATTTCGCTGTTACCGAGAACAGGAGCGGGCTTCTTCACGGGGGGAGCATCGATACGCGGCATCGGCGAATCCTTAGTAAGTTAGTAAACTATGAACGTCTAGAACGCGATTAGGCGAACGATCCCTCTAAACCGAGCCTAGCCCGACCCTAACTCCGTTATCGCCTTCTAGGCACTATTTTAGGGGGTTAGCGAGGGCGTAGCCTGCAACAACGACAAAACACGGCTTCCCCTCCAATTCCCTGGGAGGAAGAGGAAGGGTACTCGCCGTATCTCATGTCTCGCCGTCGCTCACCTGTTCTCAATCAACTCGCTCCGCTGGAACTCCGGTGTCTCCGCGATCACCCTGTCCCCGCACGGGGCACAAAGGTACTGATGCTCCCCCTCCACCGTCTCGCTCACGTCGCTGCCGTCCACGCCCGTCCTGCCGCCGAACCACTGGCCGCAGTCGGGACATCTGTACTCGTACACCGGCCAGCCGTAGCTCCCCGGGTAGTCTTGATCCACGCCGACCTTACGCTTGTGCTGACTCATCGCTTGCTCCCGTGATCGTGTTGAAGAAAAGAGGAGAGGGCTTCCATACCCTCTCGCCCCCCTGTACCGCCTTCTAGCCGCCTCATCCGTTTGGCTTGATCATCCGCGCCGTGTTGTCCGGGCAGATCGAGTCAGCCAGGTAGAACGAATACTTCCGCTTACCACCCCGGCGGATGTGGACGTACAGTTTGTCGTGCCGCAGCCCCTGCCCGTGCCCCGGTCCGCAGATCCCATCCTTCTCCGCCTCGGTCACCGTCGCCCGCTTGAGGTATCCGTTGCTGTCGTTGCCGACCCAGCGCAGCTCCAGCACGTCGCCCGGCTTCAGCAGTCCGGCAATCGTCTGCCATTCCTCGTTGTATGTTCCGTACAGCATCTCGAAGCAGCGGGCATTAGCCCCGTTCCGCGTGTCGTAGTCCAGCAGGTCCGAGTGGACGTGGACCGAGGACATCGCCGGCACCTGGAGGGTAATTTCCTCGCGCCACGGTCCCTTGACCGTCTTGATCGCCCGCAGGCCCGTCCGAAACTCTCCAGCCCCTCCGCCGCCGGGGACGTGGTCGAAGCACACCCGATCGGCGGTCCTCAGCCCCTTGATGTGGTCGCGGGTCAACGCCAGGTCCAGTTCCGTTGCGTTCGTCGTGTCGTTCATCGCTTGCTCTCCGAAAGTGGGGCTCAGGCCCCGGTTCAGGTTATCGCTCGCTCATCCAGATCACACCCATCAGCACCGCACCCACCAGGCTACCGAACAGGATTCCAGCAAGAAAAGTCATCGTCATTCCCTTTCATTCTAGCGTCCCAGGTTCGACTACCCTTACTCCTCGTCGCTGTCCGCCACGAACAGGTTCAGGACGGTCCAGGTCGCACTCGCGGTAATCGTCACAGCGGCCAGAGTCATGAGGATAGTCAGCATTTTCGTTCCCTTTCGTTTACTGATCGTTTACCTTACACCCTTAATATAATCCCCCCGATTAAATCAGCAAGCCCAATTCTGAAAGATTCTCCAAAATAGTTTCAGAGCCCAGCCCCCCTTATGATTTTGCGTAGCCTTCGAGTGGCTTGTACTTCGCCTTGCCGTAGGCGACCAGCGAGCGGAGGGCCGCATACGTCCGCGGTTCATCCAGGCCAGCCTCCTCGGCCAGCACGGTCGAGGTGTAGTACCCCGTCGTCAGGACAGAGAGAATGGTCAGCATGTCGAGGGCCTTGTCGGCGGGGATGAGGTCGAGAGTCGTCGTCATGGTCGTCTCCCTTGTGGTTCGTCGTGTCGTGTCTCGTTCGCGTCCCAATCCCACCAGCAGTCTCACAGCCCGTCGATCATCAGCTTGCGGGCGATCCAGCAGGACAGGACCAGGATGGCGATGGAGGAGACGGTGATCAGGATCGTGGCGGCCATTGTCGTTCCCTTCGTTGTGTCGTTCCCTTGTTCTCTACCCTTAATATAATCGGGGGGATTAAATTAGTAAAGACCATTTCCATAATTTTCTGAAAATAGTCTTCAGTCCCTACTCTTCCCCGCCGAACAGGGTTGCCGGACGGGGCTCACCTACCACCTCCCGCCACAGTTCGCGGAGCCGAAGAGTAAGACGCCAGCGTACCTGGGACTTGACGCCCGTGGCGATACGGTAGTGGTGCGGCTCGCTGGCGCCGATCCGCCGCAGGAAACGCAACAGCGTCGTGGCCTTCTCCGGTGTCTCCCCGCACAGCAGGGCAACCGCACGAGCCTCGATGCCGTTCGTCCCCGCCGCGTACAGGTGCCGTGCCAGTTCTAGCGTCCGCCCCCGAGCGGTATCGAGGGCGACACGCTTGACCCGGCGCATGACCTCCTCGTCTACCTTCTTGCGGTTCAGGACCACGGCTAGACACTTGGCCAATCGGACGTGTTGGCTCACCAGGCGGGCGGCGAACTCGCGCTCGGCCGTCTCCTCCTGCTTCAAACTAGGACGGGCACGCATGTAGGCCACGAACTTGCCCAGCCGGATACAGGTGTTGAGCCCCTCCTGCGGGAAGGCCACGGCGGGCAGCAGCCGGTGGGCGTGGTCACGCAGGTAACCGACGTAGCCCCCGCTAAGGCGCATAGCCTTCACTAGATCAGGGTCGTGCTGCCCTTCCGCCTTACCGTTGGCCTCGTAGGACAGACTACGCTCCGCCTTGCTGGCGACACGCAGCAGGATCTCATCCTCCAGCTCCTCGTCGATACCGTCCATAATGACGCAATCGAGGAAGCGCTCCCCCAGTTCGCTGCTGTCGATCTGCCGCAGCGAGGAAGTACCGCACAGAAGCCAGGTCATGCGTACACCCTGGTAGTCCCGCGACATCCGATTGCGGTAGTGCGTTCGCGACGTACTGTCGTACAAATCGCGGGCCTCGGCGAGGATCTGTCCCAGGTTCGGCTGTTGGAGCAACGTATCGCCGTCCTTGGTTACCAACGTCTTGTCGTACAGCTTGGCAATCAGACTATTGTCCTCGCCCTTGTCGGTGCCAAAACCCGAGTGGAAGCCACGGATCGTGGACTTGGCGAGGACGTATTGGCGGTTGACGGAGATGGCTTCACAAAGTGTACTCTTGCCACCACTTGGCGGGGAGATAATTTTGCACCAGAGCTGATCTCCTACCGCACGGGTAGATGTTACCGCTGCCAGCATCACGGACAGGGCACGGTCCAGGCCTTCCGTCCACTTCAGCGCCCGCCGCCAGGCGTGGATGAGTACGTCCCACTGCTTACACTCCAGCGGCTCCAATTGCGGGCTACCCTTCTTCTTGCCGTCCTTGCGCCACTCGCTTGGTACGGGCACCAGAAGGCTCAGTAACTGCCCGAACCGCTCGACGCGTTCACCAACGCCCGTCAGGTGGAGGGAGGCAGCGTGACCATTACGGGAGGCACCGCTCGTACTACCATTCTGGTCCGCTTTCGTCAACAGGTCGCGGACATCGTAGCCGCTGAGGTGATCGGGGTCGTAGCCGTCCGGTCCCCACTTCAGGTAGCCTATCTCGGCGGGGGCTCCCTCCCCATCTCCGAGGACACCGGCGGCGTGCCGTGCTCCCGCCAACCCCGCCGGATCTGAGGGCTTCTTTGTGGCGGGGTTAACCGTGGGGTGGTCGCTGTCGTACAGCAGCCAGACGCGCTTACCGGCGAACAACGGGCGCCAGGTCTCCGAGAACACGTTGGCACCCGGGACCGCCAGGACGTTGCTCTTCTTGTACAGGCTACTCGCCGGCTGTCCGGTAACGATCAGCTTATCCCCTGTGAGCTTGGCCGTACGCAACACCTCCCACAACGCCATACCATCCCACGGTCCCTCACACAAGCAGACCTCGTCCTTCTTCGGGTCGTAGGTACCGGCACCCATCAGCTGGTGCGGTAGCCCCGGCGTGGCCATCAGCTTCATCTTGCCCGAGGCGGCGTCCTTGCAGTAGCGGTACAATTGGGCGACCTGGCCGCTCGCCGAGTGCCCCGGCACCAACCACTCCCCCGACAGCACTGACTTGCATACACCCCAGGCCGACAACACCTCGGTAGAGCGCAGGCCGCGCTCCTTCGCCAACCGCTCCAGGTCCGTCTCCTTCGTGTCGCCGACGCAGGTCTCCCAGTACTGGTGGAGGAACGAAGAAGAATTACCAGCAGCCCCACACACCTTACAGGACCACAGCCCACTCTCTGCGTTGACGTACAGCTTCCCTTCCTTACCGCACAGCGGACAGTCGCCCACCACTTCATCCCCAGTCGCCATCCCCAGCTCGACGCCGTGAAACACCATCGCCTTGAGCCCCTCGGGCACTTCACTTACCTTCGGCATATCATCCCTCGTTATCTGATTCCTTCTCGTCCGTGTGACCGAACCCGTGCCCGTCTTGAAAGGATCTCTCCTCCGAAGCGGAAGGAGCGCCTGCGTAAGTTGTCTCCAGCGCTCGCCGCTCCGCCTCGATATCCCGGTTGGCTGCCCGCTCATCGCTGTATTTCTTCGGATACCTCGCCTGGAGCTTCGAGATGTTGGCGTCCATCGCCTGTTCGAGAGTGAACCCCGCCGCGGCGCAGACCTGGTTGAGCCTCCACAAACAGTCGCCGACCTCCTCGATTAGGTTGGTACGGTCCAGTTCCCGCCCGTATTCGATGTACCGCATCACCGCCGAGGAGACCTCACCCGCGTCTCCTGCCAGGCCCCGGGCAGCGTTGTCGAGGCGCATGGCCTGCGGCCCCAGCTGGACTAGTCGGACGAGGATGGCCTCCTGGTCAGCCTCGGTACGGAGAGCTAGAGCAGAATATTGATCTGTCGTCACTTATTGATCTCCTTCGGTTGCTGGTTGAGCTTCGCTTGTTCCCACTCTATCAATTTGTCCAAATAATGACGCGCCTTGAGGAGATCCTCCATCCCATTCTTCTTCCGCCACCGCGTCAGGTACTTGATGACCTGTGCCTCCATGTAGGGGATGTCGTTGGCGAGGATGAAGTCCCAATGCTGTATAGCACTGGCGTAATGCGTTCCCGCCACCTGCCGCTCGTTCGCCGGACCTCGTTCCTCGGACATACTCATCCGTCCTTCCTCGACGCCCCTCGGGATATCGACAAAACGTGGTTGGGGTGTACCCCGTATTTATCCGCCAGCTTTGCCGTGTTCCCACTACCCTTCTTGCCCCTGCGTCCAGAGATGTGGAGCAATCTTATCTCTCTTACCTGCTTGTTTGTCAGTTTTGCCATGCCGTGGTTTTCACTTCTTGCAGCTTTTCTTCTCATAATCTGCTGATGAGTCAACCCCGACGAAACCCGCTTTCGTCCCTTAGAGATCATATCATCCACATTGTCTTGGTGGTTTCCAAGAAACAGATGACTGACTCTAATGCAGGTAGGATTATCGCACTTATGCAGTACGCACTCTCCCGCAGGTATTTGGCCTTTAAGCAGTTCCCAAGCTACTCGGTGTGTTCGCTTAGGACTGCCATCTACCTGTATCTGCCCATACCCTGTGTTAGCAAACTTGGCTCCTGTCCACAGCCAACATCGAGTTCTAAGTACTGGATGGATCGGGCCTCGCTTGTTGCACTTTCTCCACAGTCTTACACCTACTGGAACAGTTAACTCAGGCCTCCTCTTGCCCAGATGAGCAATAGACATTTTCTGCCTACTACTCTCTGACATCTTCTCCCCTTTTTTCATTTCTGTCTTCTCCTCTCCAACCACGATTTACACACATACTTCCAATCATCCGAATCTATCATTTCGCACACCCTGATAGCCTGTTCGGTTTCTCGGTAGATACGATGCAGTTCAAATGCTCGTAGAACTGGACAAGCTACACGCCGTAAAAAAGGTTCAGATATGTCGTCTATCTCTCGGCATGGCCGCTTAACTGTACCATCGAAGTGGTTAACAACTGCATGCATTTCTCTCTCGAATACCTCCACATCTCGGATGAGCGGGACAGATTGCCGAAAAGTCTCATACTGTGGGGTCTCATCTGCTAACCATTCTACTGGAGACCAGTCCTTTCTTTCAATGTAACAGTGCAAGTTATTAGTGAAGTGGTGGTACTTCCCTACCCCTACTCCCAGCCGCGCCGCCATGTATTCGGCGAGTACAGAGAAGCAGGTGTAGTTAGCGGCCAGAAGCCCCCAGACAAGGTCATTCGAGCGGTTGGTGACGGTGATATCCAGGACCCGTTCCGGCGTGATCTTGACTGTCCCAGGGATCGGGACGAGGGGGTTGTGCCGCTCCTCCTTGAACGACATCGTCTCCTTACCCGTCTCACGCAGCGAAAACATCACCGACAAATTACAACAGACATCACGGGATGTACCCTCTCCCGGCCCGATCTTCAGTAGATCTGATTCAACCTCCCACATCTGGAGTACCGCCCGCCGGCTGTTCGGGTCCGCCTTGAGATGGTCGATGAGGACTTCTAGCTGGTCTTGACCCCACTGTCCCTCGGGGTGGTAGAATCGAGCATGCCGCCACCGATACCCGTAGGCCCCATTGAGCGTCTCACCGTCGTCGCTGTACTCGCGAAACTGACGAGTGTAGTAGGCGAGGGGCTCCACGTCGTTCCGCCCCGCCAACATCCACATGGCTTCGTAAAGTAACGCCGTAGGATTAGCGTCGCGGGCCTGGTTGAACAGAACGCGCTCCAGTGGCTTCTCGTAGGTTATCAGTACCGGCTCATCCACTCGAAGGACATTACCGTTGCGCGAAGGACGAGAGACAACGGGGGCGCGATCCCCCGCCATCCGTCCATCGGAGCCGTCGCCGAGCTCACGCGTGTGGAACAGCTTTACCAGTCCACGAAAGGCGTCATTGACTCCTCGAAAAGTTAGCTCCATGTACTCCTCCTCATATATGCTTCCAGTATTGACGCCTGAGAATAGCATTCACTTGAACTTTACACACGCCGAACATTCTAGATAACTTGGCTGTAGGCGTGTTGTAAACTCTCTTAAGTTCCCTCATCCGTCGGACATCATATTCAGTCAATTTAGCGTCTGGATGCAATTCGCCATACGGTCCTCTAATTCTTCTATCCCTACCCTTAGCCACCATGTCATCCATATTGTCCTGGTATGTGCCGAGAAACAGATGTCTTGGGTTTACACATCGTTTATTATCGCACGTATGACATACTAGCATTCCATCAGGGATAGATCCTCTAAATAACAACCACGCCAGGCGGTGCGCATATACAGACTTGTTATGGACCCTAATTTGCCCGTATCCGCTAGTGAAACATCCAGCAGTCCAATTCCAACACGACAATACACCGCCACTACGATCCGATCGTTCCATGAACCGTTTTCTTGGACATAGAGGTAATCGCCCCATTTGCTTGCTCCTCGTTAGTCTGCCGAAGGCTCTTATAGACCTAAGTTATTCTCCGAGACTCCTCCACACCCGATCCCAGCCGCCGTCGTCCGCGGCTACTACGGGGGTATCTACTGTACCCTCCTCCGCGTAGCAGGTGAGCATCTCTCGCAGATAGGCTACCGGATCATCCTGCCGCCGGTGCATGACGTTGTACCACTGCGGGAATACCAAGGCGCTGCCGCCCGCCTCGACAAACCGCTGACAGTTCTCCTCGCGGTCATCTGTGAGGAGTACGTCGGGGCTGGCGAAGATATACTTATGCGGCGTCAGCGCGAAGCGGTCGAAGCCTTGTCCAAAATAGTTGTGTAGCCATTTGACCTTACCGGAGTAGCAGCAATCGCACCTGGACGGTGAGGAGACGATATGCCAGTCCTCGGTAAGCAACTGGACGAGGAGCAGGAGATCTTCCGCCCACGGCAGCGGCTTCAGTCTCGTCCAGAATGATTCGTCGCCTTCGAGCTTCTGCCAGAACGTGTCGAGGGTCATCGGCTCCGCACCGTCCACGGAGTCTGACGATAGTCTCCAGCGGCCCTTCTTCGCCAGCGCCGCGGTCAGGGGCTCGGTCATCTGCCACATGCCGACCGGCCATTCCGCACGTACTTCCTCGGGGGACAGCCCCCACCTTTCGCAGACACCGCCAACGAAATCTACCAGCACCTGGTCCATATCCAACAAGATCCGAAGATTTTTCGCCACCGCTGCCTCCGCTGTAAGTCGTTGACCTTGAAGTACTTCCTAGTATACCCGAAAACTTTCTTCAGAAATCTCGGTAAATATTCCGGGGGGACTATTTACTTTCTAGCCAGTTGGGATTAGGATAAGGGTGTTGGATGAGTGAACGCGGAAACGAAAACGAACAAAGGGAGCAAGCAAATGGTCAACACGAACAACAGCGGCATCAACGTCACCACCCCCCGCACCAATAAGGGCAAGACCCTGCTGGAGACCTTCGGGCAGCCCGACGGCACGCCGCACCAGGCCCCCACGACAGAGGAGCACGAAATGGAACAGAACACCACTGACGCTGCCGACGCTCTCGACGGCCCCGAGGGTGAGGAGACGCCCGCAAGCGAGCCCGCCGCCCCCGTCGAGGTTCCCGCTCCGAGCGAGGAGCCGGAGCAGAAGCCCGAGGAGCAGCCTATGCCTGAGCCGAAGAAGACGCCCGTCAAGAAGGAAAAGAAGACCACCACTACCAAAACCTCGCCCGCCAAGAAGGAGCAGACCATGCCGAAGATCGCTACCACCGACAAGCCCGCGACCAAGAAGACCCAGGCCCCCGCGAAGGAGACCAAGGGGAAGAAGCCGGCTGCCAAGGCCGCTCCCTCCACGAACGGCCACACCCCCCGGGAGAAGAAGGAGGGGCTGCGCGGTCCCCAGGTTCGCATCCTACAGGCTCTGAAGAAATCCACCGACGGTATGACCCGCAACGAGATTTCTAGTAAGGCCAACGTAGATCTGGCCTCCCTGTCCGGGTATATCGGTAGCTACGATCCTGCCCGCCGGGCTAACGATGATCAGAAACTGATGTCACTTCTCAGCCTCAAGTACGTCAAAGTCGAGAAGCGTGATATTGACGGGAAAGATACTCACATCACCAGTATCACCGCTTCTGGCCGCAAGGCTCTGGAGAAGTTTGAGAAGTAATTCTCATCACAGTAAGGGGAAACGATAGTTTCCCCTTACTGTAATAACTCCAGACACTTTCTCGCTACCAACCCAGCCAAAGCTAACCCTACTCGGTGCCCCCCCGTAGCAGCTACTACCCGCTCTGCCACGTTACATACTGTAAACTGCTTACAAACGGGGCGGTAACCGTCTAGGACTCTCATTTCCGTCGCACTACCACAAACGGATCTAAGAACCCTACGACACTCACCTAGTCTAGAGTCCCCACCCTCGAACGTCTTCTCCACGGTATCACCTACCCGTACCAATCCGTTTCCCCAATTCCTTACCGTCCAATGTGTGTAAGGACGGCTCATATGAGTTACTGGGATATCTAGAGGAGACTCAACCCGCGCAATTAACGCTCGTCCTCGTAATCTACGCACACCTATTACGGGCAAACCACTTGCCCGTAACAGTTCGTCAGTATGCACTCCGGCAGCCACAACTACTCTCCGAGCATAAAGATTACCTAAAGAAGTTACCACTCTTACTACCCCCTTCAAGGGGACGATATAGGATACTGTACCCTCTGTAATCACCACTTGACTTTCTAAAATGTTACACGAAGGTACCAAGTAGCAATCATCCCGGAACTTCTCCTCGGGGCACATATACGAAGTGAATATTTCCCCAGTCTTTTCCAGACCAAACTCTTCCAGAAACTTGATACCATCATTAACATCGGTAGAGGTCCAACTAACAGGAGTCATCCCGCTAATAGTGTTCTGTTTGTACCAATGCCTACAAACAATTCCAGCCGCGTTACGGCTAGCTGCATTAGGATCGCGACTATCCATTGTTACTACCGACATGCCATTCCTACCAGCCATAATAGAGACCGCCGCACCCCAAAATCCAGAACCTACTACCAACAAGTCAACTATTTCCACAAACCACCCACTTTCCCTGCCCTGAGTAGCCGTTGGGACAAACCACACCTGGCAAATCGGAGGAGCCCGTCGCGGAGTCCTTCTACATCCTCGCCGACGCGGTAGTGCCCCTTACGGTAGGAATGGAACTTACACAAGACCGTCTCCGCTTCCTGTACGTTCAGCGGTCTCTCGTAGCGCGGCGGAGCGAGGAATACCTTTCTCGTGTCTATACGGCCCGTAGCGGGACGAATGGGAGTAGAGACGGGTATTCTACCGTTTCGAGAACGAATGCCCTGTAGCGAGGCGTTTAGATGGACTAGCACCCTTCCTACCGCCCACGATCCGACCTTGTCTCCTTTCCCCTCCTCCGGTTTACCCTCTTCTTCCCATAGCAGCCGCGCTCCCTGATTCGGGGAGTTGAACAGGAACATCTCCCCTCCCGAGAAATCCACCTTACAGATGTCGAGACGCTCCAGCATATCCGCCATCTTGAACGCGATCCAGGGGCCGAACAGATACCAACGCTGGACTTCTCGCATAACTTCCTCGCAAGGCATCTCTTCACGAAAGGGAGAGAAGAGATCGATCAGACCTTTCGCGCGGAGAGACTCCACAGCCTTGATCGCTGCCTGCCCCCGGAAGTGCCGCCGTTCGTGACACCTTGGATACTCCTTCGAGGAGGCAGCGAGCATCATACGATCCCAGTAGCCTTCCTCCCCGCCGGGAGCATCGGCGATCCAGGAGGAAGTGCCGCTGTGGTAGAAAGACCAGAACGCTATTAGCCAACGGCGGAGGAGGTCCGGCTCTAGCTTGGCCTCCCATAGAGCGACGTAGACCGGGTCCAGATCGTTCTCGTCCAACAGTGCTCTACCAAAATCATAGACAGTAGAGTACGCCACTCGATCAGACACACTATCTTCTTTCTATCACGTAGGCCGAAGCCACTTCAGGATCATTCCCGGGGCCTGGTCCGCCAAACACCGGCGGCAATCGACACCCGCATCCACGAGCCGCTGCCGGATACGGAGGAAATCGTTATACCTCCTGATTGTCCTTGCAGGATCAAACACCTTCTTGTTTCCCGACTGCATACGCCTACTCCTCACTCTCTCCAGACACACATCGAGCGACGTAGTCAGGAACAGAACCCGCAGTCCCTCTAGACGAGTAGACCACTTCACATCCTCACTCAGCATAATCCCTTCAGCAATAACTATGCTGTCCAATGCAAGACTGCTCTGTAGATTGTAGACGGCCTCGTTGCCTGATATCGTATCGCACCCCCCACAATCAATTTCATAGTGCCCCACTATACTAACCAAAGTCCCATCAATGCGTCCACGATAGTACAGGGGTCTCTTGCGACCACTAACATAGTGCGAATACTTATCCGCGAGTCGATCTAGGAGAGATCGTACAACTGTAGATTTCCCCGAGCCGTTAGCTCCCCTAACCTGTATGATCACTTACCTCTCCCAATATATGTTTTCAGAATTATACACCATGATACCCCTGCTTGGGACGCCCCAACCCCAGTAAACACTTACTGTATTTCCAATACTCACAACACAGGTTCTGGTAGTCGTGCGCCTCCAACCTGCCGATAATCTGCTCGGGCAACTTACTCCGACACTTCCGCACGAAGTCGAGCAGTTCCTCAAGAAACTGGGTCTGATTCAGAGAGTACTTGTGATCCCTTCCTTGAAGTATATTCATTCCCCGTATCGACCCCGGCCCTACAGGAGCCCACGTCTTCCTATCCCTCCAGATGCCTGTCATTGCCCAACGCAGATCGGCAATGACCTGACCCGCCATAAACGAGCCAAAGTTCCTGTAGCCCATCAGCGCCTCGGTGCTATTTCGCATTGACGCTGTATCGACCGTAAGCGGAGTATCAACCAGAGACTGCACTGTCTCATCGATTACCATCTCCGCCTTATCGGGGTAATCACCGCTCGCCCGAATAATATACGCCCCGTTGAACAGGTTTCTCCCCGTACCCTTCAAATCTCGAAGTACCCTCCTTATCTTCTCGGGTTCCCAAGTATAAGGAAACCCAATAGCCTGGAGAGTGTTCGGAAGATTGAAATGCCTTGCCAGCGCAGCCGCGATAACGATATTGGGATGGTCCCTGTTCGGCGTGTACCAATTGTCGAGGAGCCACCGGCTCACGCGGTCGTCCATACGGCGTACATTGCAGAATCTGTAAGTATCCAGGATCAAGTCATCCGTCCAGGGTCGATGCTCCCCCGCCTCCTTCCTCAGTCGGATAGCCTCCCGCTCCCTGATCCAGTAGATCATCCTCTCCAACGGCGGTAGCTTCTTGACTTCCTCGATCTTCATCAGTACATCTCCCGGATCAGCGTTGGTAGGTCCCAGTTCTCGACGATTGCCCGCAGTATCAGACCCCGGTGCCGCCGGTCCAGGTCCAGAGCCAATCGCACCCGGTGCATGTTCTCAACACAGTACGGCGTAGGGATCAACAGCAGGTCGCGTGGGTACTTTAGTATACGGGCCACGTCCAGCAGTTCCTCCGCCACGCTCGGCTTGTGGAGCCCTAGCAGGTTGCACATCAGGGCGTCCAGGACAGCCAGGTCCTGTTCTGATACTTGCTCTACTGCCACCACCCACCCCCTATTCCTGGAACCTCCGGTAGACTTACGAGGAGGAAGATCTATACGCCGCGTTTGTACTGTTCGGCCTCGAAGTACAGACTATCATCCGCAAGGTGTCCAACAATTCCTCCAGTGTCGGCCGTAGTAGTCGTGCCCGAGCTTTTGCCCGTTTCAAGGCAGCCAGCGCCTCCTCGGACTCCGGCGGCAGCCACTCACCCCATTCACGTTCCCACGGCGGTCTCATTTGATCTTGGTCCCCTCACCCTACCGGCGTGTTTGGTACCAGTTGTTGTGCGGAGCGAACGCCGCGAACAGGAACAGGACATCTAGCATGACCGCAGTAAATATAGCAGGTATAGCTGTGTCTTCGTACCGCTGCTCCCCACTCGACCCAACACTGTGAGGCAATCGGACGTGGGTGATCTCTACTACTTCCCTCGGTCCGTACTTGCACAGGTAGGTCCAATACAGCGGACTCGTTGCCACTAGCAGTAGCCAGAACGCCGTCCATGCAATCCGTACTACCGTGGTGACTTTCCGCCATCCGGTAGCCAGCAGTTCTCTCAGGGTCTTATCCATCTCTTGCTCCCATTGTCTACTTGATCTTGGTTCCTTCGCCCCAACTTACCGGGTGATACTCCATCGCTACTCGCAGGGGCATTACATTTAAGATATGTGTCCCCATTTACGTCCACTCAGGACATCTTGGATTGTCAGAACGCAAACCCCAAATCTTATAGCCAATGGCTTTTGTCCAAACTGAGGGTGCCGAAATTTATAATTTCTCCTGATAAACCTTACAGCATCAGCGTTTAGTTTTGCTCTACCGTTCAACTCTCCTATAGGATGGTTAGCTCGTCCCTTCAGCTTCATATCTCTCATATTGTCTGCTTGCGTACCCAAGAACAGATGTCTAGGGTTAACACATAAAGCATTATCACAAGTATGGCAAACATATAAATGGCCTGGGACTTTCCTATAGATCAACCCGTACACAAACCTGGCAGCCCTTATCTGCTTACCATTTACAGATATAGTGGGGCGTGTACCTCCGCAACTACAATACCCTAACCAGTTCCAGCAGTCATTCTTCCCCCTTTTATCTGTCTGCAGCCAGAACCTCCTTACAGCAGATATATCTCGTCTACCGGAGCAGCTATTCATACTGGTACTCCCTCTGCCCAACTTTTCTCGTGGTACTCGCAGCTTACTGGCGTAGGCACTCCAATATCATCCCCGCCGAGTTCCATCAGCCGCTTGATCTCTCTGATCCGCCACAAGTTGCTCGTCCGTACCAGCGCCTTGCCGTTCCTGGACTTCCCTCTCTCTGCCTCAGCAATCGGATCTCCGCCCTTCGGAAAGTCAAATACTAACTCATCGTGAATCTGTGCGACCAGGTAGCCGTCAAAGCCCTTCTCTCGCCAGTCCTCCAGCTGCCTGTGACATCGTACCATCGCTTTCGCCATCCACCACATCGCCGTGCTCTGGACGTGGTAGTTGAGTGGGACCGTGGGGCGTATCTTGCCGTACTCCGTGCGGGTACACATGACAGGGTAACCCTTCCGAGGATTGACCGTCTTGTCCGGCATGGTCTCAACGTAGCCGTGTCTCTCTGCAAAGCGGATCCACTTCTGGTTCAAGGACGTTAGCTTGGAGAAGCGTGAATCAATCCTGGCCTGTGCCCCCGATTGATGGTACGCTCGGTCTGCTGTACCCTGTCCGTCATCGCGGTTGACGGCTCCATACGTGACCGCGAAGTTGCCATTCTTCGTCCACTGGTACTGCGTGCTGGCGTACTTCTTCTTGCAATACGGACCCACCTTCTCGATCCCTACTTCCTTCAGCGCTGCGTTCCATAAGTCTGGCCAGAGGAGGTGGAAGATTAGTAAGTGGTTACTGCCGTAGTACGGGGGATCATCGGGGCGCTCGAAGAGCTTGATAAACTCTTCTTCCCCCGCTTCGTAGGCAGGTATCCGCAGCTCGATATTTTTCGCGTCGAGGGACCACCATTCCCTCCCAGGAGCCGGTGCGAAGCAGGCACGAAGCGTGTATCCCTGCTCATCAGGGAGCTTGCTTATGTTCTGGGAGTTTGGATTCTGTGAGGACATTCGCAGCGTATCGGTTCCCGTCTGGTTCAGGTGTGGATGGAGGACGAACCATTCATCTACGGGACCAGCAACACCGTTACTCTCCCAGTAGTTCAGAGGTTGCCAGAACCTCTTGTAGCCCTCCATATAGGCAATCGAGGTATCTCGCTTCCGCTTGCCGCGCAACGCCCGCACAAACGCCAGCGCCTTACTCTTCTCGGGCAGCGTCGCCTCGTACTCCTCCATTGCGCTCTTGTCCAGCGTCGGGTTCGCCGTCTTGGCCTTCTTGCTGTAGATCGGCGGCAGCCTCAGCACGTCGAAGCAGAAGGTCCGTAGCGAGGCGTTGATGCCGTTACGGGGTAGCTCTAGCCTGTAGGGTACTCGTCGAGTCCCTGAACAGTATCCACAGCTAGGTTCCATACCCCTACACTCACAAGACACCATATATCCGGCGGCAAGGTTGACGCACAGTCGCTCGGCCTTCTTGCTCTCCTCACGATACTCAGTCGTCAGAGACTCAAGCTGTGCCTCGCTGACGGTGACACCGCGCTTCTCCATCGCGAAGATGACCGGCGGAACCTTCATTCGCTCCAGGTAGATTTCCCACAGTCCTCGGCGACACAGTTCCTCGCGCATCACGCCCCACAACGCCAAAGTCACGCCACTATCGGCGTTGGCGTAGTCGCGGAGGAGGGTCCACCAGGGGTGATCTCCGTTCGCTATTTCGGGAGGTCGGTACTCCCATCCCGGAGTTGCTGACAACGTGTCCAGTATCTTCCCAGATGACAGACTCGGACAAACCTCCCCAGTCGGGTCCCACGGACCGCTCCACAATCGACAGCACTCGCTACTCTCCCACAACTGCCGGACCATCGCTCGCGGTAGCCAGGTATCGTTCTTCCACGCTTCCTCCTTCGCCGAGGGCATCCCCTCCACGTCCTTGCCCGCGATCATCCAGTGAGCGAACTCGCCCTCCTCCTTACCACGCTTGACCTTGAGCTTCGCCTGCTGAACGATGCGGCGGCACGCCTTGACCGCCTCCTCCAGCCGATCCTCGTAGGGTTGGATATCGACACCCAGGTAGTGGAGGGCGAGCGAGGTCAGGTCGTGGGGCATACTGCTGTGGAGCAGGTGTCCGGCGATCAGGGTATCGTGGGTGTCTTCCCAACGCCAGTAGTCGCCGAACTCCGGTCGCATTCGGGACAGGGCAGTCACGTCGAACTTGATATTCTGGCCTACAATCTCGCCCGTGTTGTTCGGGCTCAGTAACTCACCGATCTCACCTAGGTCGTCCTCGACAACCTCAACCTCGCGAGTCAACGGGTTGACATCCCACTCGAAGAATTGCTGCTCGCCATCTTGACCACAGATCGTTACGAAGAAGGGCCGGCTGGCGTGAAATAAGTCAACCCCTGTCGTCTCCGTATCAATGGAGATAGTCATTGTAGGTTACTCTGCTATGTTTGCTTGTCCCCTGGCCGGATTCTAGTATACCCTATCTTTTACCCTTTATACGCCCGTTCGCGAGGCAGGGATAACAGACGCCGCCCTTGCTGTTCTTCCCCGTGTCTCCGCAAGCGGTGCAGACCGGACGGGGTGGAGGCTTCGTCGGCGGTCCCTTGATCGGTGGCATTATCCTTCCCCTCCCAGATCTTGATACAGCGGCGCGTACTCGTCTTCCCACACCAGACCGTATTCCAGGTCGGCCATCTCCGCTTCCCAGCACAGCCCACACATCCCGTGCGACACCAGCGGGGCCTCGGTCGGACCGTTCATGTGCGTGCCACACCAGGCGCAGACGGTCTTGTAGTTGATAGCAGGCATAGACCCCCGCCGAGGACGCGAACCTCGGATCTCCGATAACCCTGCACTAGTCACAGCAGCGGTTCAACTGCCCAAGGTTTGTACGCTACTGGGGTAGGGCACAGGGTACCGGCGCTCTTACCGTTGAGCTACAGGGGTTAAAGGCCCGTGCGGTTACCCCAACAAGGGGTTGGCGGAGCAAGCACTACACCCCGCACGGGCCTGTCGAATGGTCAAGGGAAACGATCCCTACGCCTCCCCCCGATCGGTGGTCAGGCCTGAATCAGAAGATCCCACTTCACTCCCTTGTAAAGTGTCTTCCCGTCGTCGAGGTTCTTGATCACGACCGTCTTGGCTTTCTTGTCCACGCTGACGATCTCGACCTCGACGGGCTTCTTCGCCTTCTTGGTCTTGGGGTCCGTCAGGGGCTTGCCGCTCTTGTCGAGGAGCTGGTACTTGTACACCTCCTCCTTCTGCGGTTCCCAGTCGGGCTCAGGCTCGTCCGCGGCGGGCTCCTCCTCCACCGCTTCCTCATCCCCGCCCTCGGCGGCTTCCCCCGACGCCATGCGGGCCACCGTAGACCAGTCGGGGGCGTTCTCCACGTCTTCCTCGGAGGCACCGGCAGCTACGGCCAGCTCGGTCAGTTGCTTGCGGGCGTCCTCGTCGCCCTCGTCCGCAGCCTGGGCCAACTCCAACAGTTGGTAGTCCCCGGCCTCAGCAGTAGGCTCCTCATCCGCAGTATCCTCGGCAGCCGCCGCAGCACCGTTGCGTGAGGGGGTCGTATGGTCCTCGACAGCGCCGCCGGGGTCATCGTCACCCGTGTACTCCACCAGGCCGTTCCAGGTATGGTTTACCCGCGGATTGGGGTACTCCGGCGTGGGATCACCCTTCCAGGTGCGGAAGCGGAAGTGGGGCGCGGCCTCCTTCAGGGCGTTCACCGTGGTCTCCAAGTCGTTGACCGACAGGTTGGCAGTATCGGCCCCGAGCTTACGCAGCTCGTTGAGGATGTGCGCCACGTGGTCGGTCAGCGTCTTACGGCCGCGCGTCGGCGTGTCGAACAGCGGCTCGCTGATCTGGGTCCGCAGGCCCTCGATGGGGATGCCGTCCTGAACCTTCGGGGCCTTCACCACCCCGGCGGCGTAGAACATCCACTCGCCCTCGTTCGTCTTCCCTTTCTGGATCTGCACGAACTTGCAGTCCACCAGTTGGGCGATGCCGTTCTCGATGTTCGGTGGTAGGTCGCCGAACTGGCTGTACTCGGTCTGGTCGGTCTTGTGGGCGTCGAACGCCTTGGTGAGGCGCTGGCCGTACTTGGCGAAGATACCGCTGACCGCTTTCTGTGCAGGCATTACGCTTGCTCCTTGGGTTAGGTTATCGTCCTATTCCACACATTATACCTTGCTTTCTACAGGCGGAGAATACTCCCCCTACTCGCTGTGACGGTGAAGCGTGTCGTAGCCCTTCTTCGCCGCCTCCTCCACCGCCTTCTGCTGCTCCTCCTTGGTCAACTTCTTCTCGGTGTATGTAACCGACAGGTACGGCGGACCGTTGACCCAGCTGACCCGGGCGGTACGGCCGTCTTCCAGCTTGAACTCGGCGCTCAGCATGTCCACTGCACTACCCTCCTTTGATGATCTTCTGAATCTTGGCGAACGTGGGATCGGCGATATACTCGGGAACGGGACTGCTCTTGGGCGTCCTGAATTTCGTCATGTAAGTTTCGTGAGGCCCTACCCGTAGTAAATACTCCACCCCCGGGAGGCGCCGCTCCGTGGTCACTACCTTACCCTTGTCACCACCGATCTTGGTCTCCACCTTCTCCGTCCTTTGGCGAAGGAAGGTCTGCACCACATAGTCGCAGGACGGGTTGAGCCAGCCGGTCACCGAGGGTGTAAGGGCAGCCCCTATCGTGGGGGCGATCAGGTCACTATTCTCGCCCTCACCGAACTGACGCTCCTGAGCCACGATCACCAGGTGTGCATTGACGCCGAGGAGGGCGCGGAACAGCTCCTTACACATCAGGCTACTCTGGCCGTACTGCTGCTGGCTTGCCATACCCCAACTCTTCTGCGCTGGCAGTTCGTCGAGGCCGAGGATCTCCTTCAACGTCAGGTCCTGAAGCCCCGAGGCGTGGTCCAGGACGACCGTGGCAAAGTCGTTGACCACCCCCGAATCCAGAATCTCGCGGACGTTGTCGGTGGACTGGATCACGACCGCCCGGACCTTCTTCCGCAGCTCAGGCGTATCGATGCTCTTCAGCTCCCCGGGCTGCTTTCCTCCCGAGCAGATCAGCGTGAGGATCGGTCCCGGGAACGATGACCACAGCGTGGTCTTGCCAGTACCCGACTTCCCGTACAGCAGCATCTTCACCTTGTCGGTCACGTCCCAGGCCGAGGTCAGCCGCGACAGTACATCAGACTTGCTGGTCTGCGTCGGGCTCGTCGTGTTCTTCGCCCGGGTAGGGGGTCCGTTGCCGCCCTGTTGCTTGCTTACCATTGGCATTCGGTTCTCCGCATCTGTGAATCAGGACTCCGTGGAAGTTGGCCAGAATTGAGCCGCACTCCACGCACTTGGGACTATAGTTGTCAGGGGCGAGGATGAACCGCTTCCCCGTCGCTCCCACCGTCGCGTAGCTCGCTCTCATTGCGTTTGGTCTCCTTCCGTAGACTGTCCAGGATCTCTTGCCGATGTACCGCCACGTCCTTCGGGGCGGTGATGCCCAGACGCACCTGGTCTCCGCGAACGTCCAGTACCTCAACAGTCACGTTGCCATCGATAATGATCCGTTCCCCTCTGCGCCGTGTAAGAACTAACATCGTGCTTGCCCTCCGTGCTACCTCA
>WUUC01166545.1_pt1 | contig 19336 bp, 13 predicted proteins | sample 6278441 | NCBI WGS metagenome assembly WUUC01 (sample SAMN13675441, study PRJNA597444) | soil metagenome | isolation source: soil | place: USA: Washington | collected 2017-10 | reverse complement strand
TCGAGATGGCCTTCACCCACGACCACATCAACGCATTCGTCATCGTCGGCGGCGACAGCGACTTCATCTCGCTCGTCGAGAAGCTGAAACAGTACGGGCGCCGCGTCATCGTTGTTGGCGGCCGGCAGTTCACCAGCATGACGATGCAGAAGAACTGCCACGAATTCATCGCGTACGAAAACCTCATGGGCACCACGCAGCGACCGCGGCAGGCGGACCGCGGCGGGGCAAAACCTGCAGCCGGAAGCCAGAGCGAGATCGCGAAGGTCCTGCCGCTCGTGCGGCGCGCGCTGAAAGTGCTGTCCGAGCGCGAGGTCACGCCGCAGCTCGGGTTGCTCAAGAGCACGTTGCTGCAGCTCGACTCCACGTTTTCGGAACGCGAGTACGGCGCCGGCAGTTTCCGGGATTTCATGGAGAAGGTGGCGCAGGCCGGCGCCGTGTCACTCAAGCACGCCGGACGCAGCCTCCTCGTGGAAACGGTCGAGGATGGTGCGCTCGCGGACATGTCGGAACCGCCGCCGCGCGTGGAGCGCGCCGTGAGAAGCGAGCCTGCGCCTCGCGTGATCGACGTCGATGAGGAAGAGGAGATGCCTTCCTCGCCGCTGGGGAACGCCGAAGGCGTGCGCGCGGTGCAGCGGGCGTTTTCCGCAGGGACGCCGCGCTGGCCGATGTACATTCGGCAGGCGAAGCAGTACCTGAAAAACGCGATCGAAGACTTCGACGAGCGCAAATACGGATTTGCGTCGGTGGTCGATCTGCTGCGCGCGGCCGCGAAGGTTGGTGTGCTCCGCATTGAACGCGATCGCCAGGGCGGCATGCGCGTGTTTCCCGGCACCAACCTGAAGGCGGCCGCGCCGGCGACATCGGATGCGACCGAAATGGGCACCGACGCGTTCGGGAAAGATGCCGCCGACCGGGACGAGCAGCGCGTAACCGATGTTGCTGCCGAGCCGCCGATCCTGGACGCCGAGATCGCCGCGGCGGAACCGCAATACACGCCGACACCCGCGGAAGACGTCGAAGGGGCAGCGGTAACGGTGGAGGAACCGGCGCGGCGGTCGCGCCGGCGCCCAGCGAAGGAACGCACGCCGGCGGCCGCAGGTCGAAAGGGGGCGGCGAAAGCGGCAAAGGAGCCGAAGGAGCCGAAAGCCGCAAAGCCCGCCAAGTCGCGTGGCCGAAAGTCGTCGCGCGGCAAGGCCGCAGAAGCCGCGGACTCAGGTGCCTAGGAGGCCGTGAAACTCGCCACGGCCAGCCCGTTCATCTTTCGCCACGCGCTGCTAGAAGATCGTTTCGACATATCCGGTGCGGCGCGTCCACTGGACACGACGCGCCGGCAGATCGTCGGGCGGCGTCTCCGGCTCCCGGATGTAGATCAGGACCTCGTCGTACCGATCCTTGACCGGTTCCACAACCTGCGCGGCGATCTGGCGCGCCGTATCCGGCATGTCGGTTTCGACCTCCACCACCATCATGTGGTGCGCCGAATACGCCTTCGTGACGGTCCAGCCGGGGAATCGCGTTCCCGCGCGGGGCGGCGGCGGCGGTGGCGGCAGCACGGCGGGAAGGGTGTCGCTGGCGACCGTCGCAACCGGCGGCGCCGCAGGGCGCCGGAACGCGAACACGAGTGCCACGAGAACAAGCGTCCACGCCGCCCCGAACAGCAGCACTCGCGGCACCTATACCTGCACCTTTATCCTGCCCTGACCGTTGACCTGTGATCTTGTGATGCTTCATATCACGAACGGAGACTGTGCGGTTTCGACGATTCGCTCTGCGGGGGTGACCGGCGAGATCCTGCCGTGGCGCGATGTGCTGCACGAAGGGCCTGTCCCTGCACCGGCAACTCTCGATTCGCTGCGACCGTTGCGCGCGCGGTTTCTCGCGCCGGTCGGCAGCGGCTCGGTTGTGGATGTCGCACGGGAATTGGAGCAGCGCGACCGCCGGCTCGGCGCGATGTCGTCGGACGAGGAGGTGGCGCTCTGGTTCGAACATGACCTGTACGACCAGCTGCAGCTTGCGCAGGTGCTCGACTGGTGTGCGACGAAGCGTAAGCAACCGCCGTACAACGCGCCACGGCTCACGCTCGCGCAATCCGACGACTATCTCGGCGTGATGAAGCCGGAGCAGGCGCGCGCCTTGTGGGATGCGCGCCTCGATGTCACCGACGCGCAGCTCGAGGCGGCACAGCGCGCGTGGGGCGCGTTCTCGAGCCCCGATCCCCGCGACATCGAACGCGTGCTCGATGAGGTCGGTGCGCTGCCGTTCATGCGCGCGGCCCTGATACGCCATCTCGAGGAATTTCCCGCCGTCGACACCGGGCTCTCGCGGACAGAACGGCAGGCGCTCGAAACACTCGTCGTCGGCTCATGGCCGTTCCAGGAACTGTTTCGCGCCGCGCATATCGAACGCGAGGATCCATTTTTCCTTGGTGACCTCGTCTTCCTGGACCTGCTCAAAACAGTGGCGAGCGGCGACGAGCCGCTCGTGCGCATGGATCACGAGAAGACGTGGCTGACCGATGCGGGGCGGGAAACGCTCGCCGGCATGCGGGACCGGGTCGAGACGCTCGGCATCGATCGATGGCTCGGCGGCGTGCACCTGAAAGGCCGCAGCGTTCCGTTTCGCTGGGACCCGCACGCGCGGCGTATCGCGACGGCGGCTGGCGTATCGTGACGGCGTAGAAATCACAGACGGAATGGCGAATTACACAGCAAAAGACATTACGGTCCTCGAAGGGCTCGAGCCCGTTCGCAAGCGTCCCGGCATGTACATCGGCGGTGTCGGCACCGCCGGCCTGCATCATCTCGTGTGGGAGATCCTCGATAACGCCGTTGACGAGGCGATGAACGGGTATGCCTCGAACATTACCGTTACGCTGCACAAGGATGGATCCTCCGTCACGGTTGCTGATGATGGCCGCGGCATTCCTGTGGACAAGCACCCGAAGACGAAGCAAAGCGCCCTCGAGGTGATCTTCACGGTGCTCCATGCCGGCGGAAAGTTCGAGCACGGCAGCTACAAGACGGCCGGCGGCCTTCACGGCGTTGGCGCGTCGGTCGTCAACGCGTTGTCGAAGCAGCTCATTGCAACGGTGAAGCGCGACGGCGCCCAGTGGGAAATGTCGTTCAAGCAGGGCCGCCCGACCGGGCCGTTGAAAAAGATCGGCCCTGGCCGCGGCAGCGGCACGACGGTGTACTTCCATCCCGATCCGACGGTCTTTCCCAAGATCGAGTTCGATGCGCAGACGATCCGCGAGCGGCTCGAGGTCGTGAGCTACATCCACAAGGGTGTGCGCGTCACGTTCGAGAATGAAGCCGAGGGCACGAAGGAGCTGTTCCAGCACGACGAAGGGCTGCAGGATTACTTGCGGAAGATCGTCGTCGAGCGCGGGGCAAAACCGGTGCACGAAGCGGCGTTCGTGCTGAACCGGGAAAGCGCGCCCCGTCTCGATTTCGTGCTGCAGTGGACCGAGTCCACCGACGAGCACCTGCGCAGCTATGTCAATGGCATCCCGACGGGATCAGGCGGCACGCACGAGAACGGGCTGCGCGCCGGCCTGGGCAAGGCGGTGCGCAATTACATCGACACGCACAATCTCTCGCCGAAAGGCGTGACGCTCACCGCCGAGGACATTCGCGAAGGTCTCGTCGGCGTGCTCAGCATCTTCATCGAGGAGCCGCAGTTCCAGGGCCAGACGAAGGATCGTCTCAACAACCCTGAAGTGATGTCTGCCGTCGATGGAGCCATGCGACCAGCATTGGAGCACTGGCTCAATCACAACCGCACGACGGCGGAGGCTATCGTCGCGCGCATCATCCTCGCGGCGCGCGCGCGGGAAGCCAGTCGCGCCGCCCAGGCAGAGGTCACGCGCAAGACGGCCACGAGCGGCCGGCTGAACCTTCCAGGAAAGTTGAGCGACTGCACCAGCCACGAACGTGAGGACAGCGAGCTCTTCGTCGTCGAAGGTGATTCGGCCGGCGGCTCGGCCAAGCAGGGGCGCGACCGCGCGAAGCAGGCCATCCTGCCGCTGCGCGGAAAAGTGATGAACACGGAGGGGATGACCCTCGCCCGTGTGCTCGAGAACAAGGAGCTGGCCGACCTCGTCACCGCGCTCGGATGTGGCCTCGGCAAGAACTTCGAGCTCGATCGCCTGCGCTACGGCCGCGTCATCATCCTTGCCGATGCGGATTCCGACGGCCATCACATCGCGACGCTGCTGCTCACATTCATCTATCGCCACCTGCCGCAGCTGATTGCGAACGGCAAGGTGTTTCTCGCGCAACCGCCGCTCTATCGCATCGACATCGGCAAGGACACCTATTGGGCCCTGGACGATGCGCACAGGGACCGAATTCTGAAGCAACACGGCAACGGCCGCAGCAACCCCGAGATCACGCGGTTCAAGGGACTGGGCGAGATGATGCCGAAGGTGCTGTGGGAAACGACGCTCAACCCGAAGACGCGGCGCCTGCTGCGCGTCGAAATTTCGGATCAAATCGTCACCGACCGCGTCATCAACGAGTTGATGGGCAAAGACGCGTCGGCACGCTTCCGGTTCATCATGGACCGAGCCGAAGAAGCGCAGGAATTAGACGTTTGATACTGAGACGGGGACACGGAGACTCGGAGACGCGGAGATCATCAAACGATCTTGGGTGAACCAGGATAATTGAGACTCTCCGTGCCCACCTGTCCCGTGGCAGTTTCAGGCGGTCGGCACCGCCCCGCTCTCCCGCCGCGCCGCCACGGCCGCTGGCCTAAATGCGATCAGCAGCAACACCAACGCCGCCACTCCAAGCCATGCGGGCGCAAGGAAGAGCGTCGAGTAATCAACCTGCCCGGCAGGCGTGCGGAAGCGGTCTCCGAGCGCGCCCCACACCAGGCTGCCGACAAACGGGCCCAAGCCGAGAATCAGCAGGTTGAATAGTCCCTGCGCGCTCGCGCGGGAGTCCTTGGGAAAGTGCTCGTCCACGAAGATGTAGACCGCCGCGAAGAAAAAGGCGTAACACATGCCGTGCACGAGGTTGATCGCCACCATCATCCAGAGCGGGTCTCCAATCGCGTACACGAAGAACCGGATCGCGTGCGCGGCGATGCCCACGGCCAACGTCGTTCGCCATCCGAGCCGGCGCAGCACCAGGCCGAGGAAAGCCATCGTGGCAATCTCGGCAACCTGACCGATGCTCATGGCCGCCATGATCCAGTTCGCCGGCAACCCGGCGTGCTCGAGGAACGGGCTCGTCCACTGGAAGTAGCACTGATGCACCACCGCGTCCAGGAAGGTGACGACGAACAGCACGAGGATGGAGGGGACCGCGAGCAGGCGAATGGCTTCGAGCGGCGCGTTCCTGCCGCCTTCGCCTCGGGCGGGCGGTGTATGCGGCAACGCCAGTGATAACGCGGCCAGCGCCAACGATGCGATACCGGCCACGATGAAGATGCTCGACAACGCCGCCTCGAGCGATGGTCCGGCTTTTCCGCGAAGGATGAACACGAACGGCCAGCTCGCCGCAATCCACCCGATCGTTCCCCACAACCGGATCCGGCCGAAATCATCCTTGGCGTCGCGCACGTGATGGAAGCAGATCGCGTTGGTCAGCGAGAGCGTTGGTACGTACGCGAGTTGGTACAACAGCATGAGGGCAAAAAACGGCCAGAACGCCGTCTGCCACGCGAGCGCGAACATTGCGATCCCGCCAACGAAATGAAAGAGTGCCAGCACCTTTTCCGTTGGCATCCACCGATCCGCCACCTGTCCGCCGATGAACAAGGCGACGACGCACGCGATGGCCTGGGTTGCGAAGATCCACCCGATCTCGCCGCCTGAGAACTCGAGCACGCTGCTCAGGTAGAGCGCGAGCAACGGGAGCCAGGAGCCCCAGATCACGTATTCGAGGAACATCATGGTCGACAGCCGGACGGTGGCGGCGTTGTTCATCGTGCACTCCTGGCGCGAGCCGATGATACATTCTCTGCGCCTCTGAAGGAGTGCGCTATGAGCGTCTCGCGACGTGATGCCTTGAAAACGTTCGCGGCCACCCTTGGAGCCGCGACCCTCTCGGAAGCGGCATGGGCGCAGGCGGTCGCCGTTCGCAGCCAGGCCGCCACGCGAAGTGCCGAGGGCCTCGCCTTCTTCACGGCTCCTCAGCATCGTCTCGTCGATGTCCTCTCCGAGTTGATCATTCCCGCCGACGATCGGTCGCCTGGCGCGAGCGCCGCGAAGGTCGCCGACTTCATCGACTTGCTGGTCAGCACCGCGCTCGATTCCGAGCAGGCGATTTGGCGCGACGGGCTGGCGGCCCTCGAGTCCGCTGCGTCGGCGCGGTGGAAGGGCGCGTTCGTCGAAGGCACGCCGGAGCAACAGGCGGCAATACTCACCGAGATCAGCCGCCGGGAGGCGGACCCGCAGACGCCGCTCGAGCACCTGTTCGTGCTGCTCAAGGAGCGCACCATCCAGGGCTACTACACGTCCGAGATCGGCATTCACCAGGACCTGCGCTACAAGGGCAACAAGTTCCTCACCGAGTTCATCGGCTGCACGCATCCCGAACACATGAGTTGAGGAGGACAGGGCGATGGCGTACGACGTGATCATCGTCGGATCCGGCGCGGCGGGCGGAATGGCCGGTTTCCAGCTCGCCACGGCGGGCCTCAAGGTTCTCATGCTCGAGGCAGGACGCGCGCTCGATCCGTTCAAGGAGTTCAAGACGATGGAGTGGCCGTACGCCACGCCTGAACGGGGAGGACTGCCCGCAGCGGAGCACAGCCTGACCGCCGCCGAATACCGCATGGTCGATCGGCCGTATGGAACGGCGAAGGCGTTCGACAAGTACAAGAGCGTGTTCTCGTATTCGGGGAACCGCTACTCGAAACACTCGGTTGTTGACGAGCGTCAGCACCCGTACACCGGGACGCCGTACGCGTGGGTTCGTGCGCGAGTGCTCGGCGGGAAAACGAACATCTGGGGACGGGTCGCGCTGCGCCTCTCCGATTACGACTTCAAGGCGAAGAGCCGCGACGGTTTCGGCGAGGACTGGCCGATTTCCTACGCGGACATTGCGCCGTACTACGATCGGGTCGATCGGCTGCTCGGCATTTCCGGCACCACGGAAAACCTGCCGCAGTTGCCCGACAGCCTGTATCAACGGCCGATCAAGTTGAACTGCGGCGAGATGATGCTGCGCAAAGCCATCAAGCCCATGGGCCGTCACCTGATCCCGTGCCGTGCCGGCGTGACGACCGAGGGCGTTGCAAGCAAGTACCGCAAGCCATGCAGGGGACGTGGACGCTGCGGTCGCGGGTGCGATCTCCACTCGTCATTTCATTCGCCAACGGCGCTGGTCCTGCCCGCCCAGGACACCGGCAACCTCGAGCTCCGGCCAAATTCAACCGTATCGGAAGTCCTTGTCGATCCCGACACCGGACGCGCCCGCGGCGTCCGCGTGATCGATTCCGTCACGCGGCAGGATTACGAGTTCACCGCGCGCGTCGTCGTGCTTGCCGCGTCAACGCTGGAGTCCACGCGGCTCCTGCTGCTTTCGCGCTCGCGGCAGCACCCGAACGGGTTCGCGAATTCGTCCGGCGTGGTCGGTCAGTATTTCTGCGAGCACATCATGGGCCTCGGCGCTCGCGGCTTCCTGCCGACGTTGGCTGGACGCGATTCGACGAACGACGACGGCCGGCCGACGGGCATTTACATCGCGCGGTTCCGCAACATCGCCGAGAGGGACAAGCGATTCATGCGCGGCTTCGGGTTCCAGGGCGCCAGCGGTTGCGCGCCGTTTCCCTCGTACGCCGCGGCGGTGCCGGGTTTTGGCGCGTCGCTCAAGTCGCGTGTCCGCGAGCTGTATCCCGCCGTCATCAGCATCGGCGCCTTTGGTGAAGTGCTGGCGCGACGTGAGAACTACGTCGATCTTGATCCGAACATGAAGGATGCGTGGGGCATACCGGCGCTGCGCTTCCACTATCGATTCGGCGAAAACGAGCTCGCCATGGCGAAGGACATGTCGGCCACCGCCGAGGAGATGCTGAAGGCTGCCGGGTGCGAGGACATTTCCGTCACCCGCGAGCCGCTCCCGGAAGGTTGGTCGATTCACGAGCTGGGGACGGCAAGGATGGGCACCGACCCGAAGACCTCGGTCACCAACTCCTTCGGTCAGGCGCACGACGTCAAGAACCTGTTCATCGTGGACGGCAGCACGTTCGTGTCCGCGGGCTGTCAGAACCCGACATGGACGATCATGGCGCTGGCGTGGCGAGCGTCGGACTACATCGTTGACGAGGCTCGCCGGGGCAACCTGTGATGCTGACGCGCCGCGACGTGCTCGCGCGCGGATCGCTCGCCGCACTCGGTGCCCTCGCCTACCCGGTCCTCGCCGGCGCCGGGCAAGCCACGCGCGCCGTTCGACATGGACGCCTCAAGCAGTCGGTTTCCCGCTGGCCGTACAAGGGCATCGCGTTTCGCGAGTTCTGCCGCGCCGTGGCCGACATGGGGCTGCCGGCCATCGACCTCCTGAACGCGGAGGATTGGCCGATCGCCCGCGAGTTTGGCCTGACCTGCTCGATGGGGTACGCCGGCGGCGGCACGATTGAGAATGGCCTGAACGACCCGGCACAACACGACGCGATCGTGACCGGGCTGACGACAAACATCCCGCTCGCCGCGAAGCACGGCGTCCCCAACGTGATCACGTTCTTCGGCAACCGCCGGGAGCGGGCCGATGCGGAGGCGATCGCAAACTGCGTCACGGCCCTGAAACGTGTGACGCGTGTCGCCGAGGATCACGGCATCACTGTGTGCGTGGAGCTGCTGAACAGCAAGGTGAATCACAAGGACTATCACGGTGATCGGACTGCATTTGGTGTGGCCGTCGTGTCCGCGGTGAACTCGCCACGCGTCAAGCTCCTGTACGACATCTACCACATGCAGATCATGGAGGGAGATGTCATCCGCACGATTAACGACCATTCGCGATGGATTGCGCACTACCACACCGGTGGCGTCCCCGGACGGCATGAGATCGATGACTCACAGGAATTGAATTACGCTGCGATCGCGCGCGCGATCGTGGCGACTGGCTTCAGCGGGTACCTGGCGCACGAGTTCACGCCCACACGCGATCCGCTCACCTCATTACGGGAAGCAGTCGCGCTGTGTGATGTATAACTCTCCGCGGAGGCGGCAGGATGGCACGGGGACGATTGGGAGTGGGGTTCATCGGCAGTGGCTTCAACGCGAGATTTCATATCCGCGCGTGGCAGGCGGTGCGCGACGCGGATGTTCGCGGCGTGTGGAGTCCCAGCCGGGAACGTGCCGAGGAGGCGGCGGCGCTGGCGCGGACGCTGCGCGTTGGCGATGCGCGGGCGTTTCCGTCCATCGAGGCGATGGTGGCGGCGCCCGAGATTGACTGCATCTGGATCTGCGGCCCCAACTTCGCTCGCCTCGAGAACATGGAGCGCATCGTCCACGCGCTGTCGGGCGGCGCGAAACTCGTGGGGATCGCCTGCGAGAAGCCGCTGGCGCGCAACGTGGCCGAAGCCAAGCGGATGGTCGCACTCGTCGAGAAGACTGGCGTGCTCCATGGCTACCTGGAGAACCAGCTGTTTGCGCCCGGTGTCGAGCGCGGCAAGGCCATCGTGTGGGCGCGTGGCGCCGCCTTTGCGGGCCGGCCGTACCTCGCGCGGGCGGCCGAAGAGCATGGCGGTCCGCACATGCCGTGGTTCTGGCGCGGCGATCTCCAGGGCGGCGGCGTGCTGAACGATATGATGTGCCATAGTCTCGAAGTCGGCAGGCACCTGCTCACCCAACCTGGCGCCCGCCGCGACAGCATTCGCCCGGTGAAGGTGTCCGCGCAGGTGGCGTCGCTCAAGTGGTCGCGACCGGAGTACGTGGCGCTGCTGAAGGATTCGATGAGCGCCGACCTCGATTACCATCAGCACCCCGCGGAAGATTTCGCCCGGGCAAGCGTCAACTACGTCGACGAGCGAGGAACGCCGCTCATCGTCGAAGCCACCACGTCGTGGAGCTTCGTCGGCGCCGGCCTGCGCCTCAGCATGGAGCTCCTCGGACCTGAATATTCGATGTCGGTGAGCACGCTCGACAGCGGAACCAAGGTATTTTTCTCGCGCCGCCTGCAGGGCCAGACGGGCGAGGACCTCGTCGAAAAGCAGAACGCAGAGCAGGGCCTGATGCCGCTCGTCAACAACGAGGAAGCGGAGTACGGGTACGAGGCCGAGGATCGGGCGTTCGTCCGGTGGTTTCTCGATGGCACGCAGCCGCCGGTCGATTTTCGCGCGGGACTCGAGGTCACCGAGCTGCTGATGGCCTGTTACATGAGCGCCGAGGAAGAACGCGTGCTCGACTGGCGACCCGCGGGTCTCGACGAATACGTTCCGCCCGTGGCGAGGCGGGCCGTCGTATGAGCACGATGACACGGCGCGAGTTCCACCAGCGCGCGATCGGCGGGATGATCGCCGGGCTGGCGCCGTACAAAGGCGTGACCATCGGTGTCCAGAGCTACAGCTTTCGTGACCGGCCGCTGGACGCCGCCATCGATGCCATGAAGACGATTGGCCTGAGCCCGTGCGAGCTGTGGCAGGGACACATCGAACCCCGCAACGTGTCGCGCGAGGAGACGCGTCGCTGGCGCGAGACGGTGTCGCTCGCGGAGTTCGAACGCATCCGCGCGAAATTTCAGCGTGCGGGCGTCGCATTGTCGGCGTACAACATCAGCTTCAAGGATGATTTTTCCGACAAGGAAATCGAGCGCGGGTTCGACATGGCCCAGGCGCTCGGCGCGAAGCTGATCACGGCATCAGCGCACGTGTCGGTGGTGCCGCGAGTGGCAACAGTCGCCGCGCGCCGGAAGATCCCGGTCGCCATGCACAACCACTCGGATCCGGACCCGAACGAGTTCGCCACCGCGGAGAGCCTGACGCGCGCCGCCGAAGCTCCCGGCGGGTTCATCAAGATCAATCTCGACATCGGCCACTTTACGGCCGCCAATAACGATGCGGTTGCGTTCCTGCGCGCGCATCACGCCCGCATCCTCTCGCTGCACCTGAAGGATCGCCGGCGCAACCAGGGCGACAACATGCCGTTTGGGCAAGGCGACTCGCCCATCGGCCCCGTGCTCCGGATGCTGCGCGACGAACGGTGGAACATCCCGGCGCACATCGAATATGAGTACAAAGGCGCGGACACGATTGACGAGGTGAAGCGATGTCTCGAATATTGCCGTCGGCAGCTGGACTCGTAGCGGGCCGTCGTGAATTGCGGCACGGCCTGCGTCTCGCAGCCCGTCTCATCTTTCTCTACGGGCTGCCAGCCGTTCTGACATTCGCCAGCGGGGGTGCCTTGATGGCCGACGATCCCGTGAATACGCTCACAGCCGCCGAGAAAAAGGAAGGCTGGACGTTGTTGTTCGACGGGAAGTCACTTGCCGGCTGGCGCAGTTTCGTTTCGCCGGAGGCTCCTGCTGGCTGGAAGGTGGTGGACGGGACGCTCTATCGCGGCGGCGCCGGGGGCGACATCATGACGGTGGCGCAGTACGACAACTTCGAGCTGCGCCTCGAGTGGAAGCTTGCGGAGAAAGGCAACAGCGGCATCTTCTTCCACGCGACCACCGAAGGGGATGAGATCTGGCATTCAGCGCCGGAGATACAGGTTCTCGACAACGCCGGCCACAAGGACGGTGGCGTCCCGGAAACATCGGCCGGAGCGAATTACGCGCTGCACCCGCCGGTGCGCGACGTCACCAAGCCAATCGGCGAGTGGAACGACATCCGGTTGATCGTCAAGGGACCGCACGTGGAGCACTGGATGAACGGCGTGAAGCTGCTCGAATACGAGCTGTGGAGCCCGGACTGGGAGAAGCGCGTCAAGGCCAGCAAGTTCGACAAGATCCCGACATACGGCCGCGCGAAAACGGGGCACATCGGACTGCAGGATCACGGGGATCCTGTCTGGTACAGGAATGTAAAAATCCGACGGCTGTGAAATCCCAAAACCGAAATCCCAAGACCAAATCCCAAATCCGAATTCCCTACGTCGATGCGAACGGCGCCGTTGGAATTTGGGATTTGGGATTTGGAATTTGGGCCTTGGGATTTAAAGAGACCAGCCGCTTCGGTACTCGCGCGTCAGGTAATCATTTCCGCCAGGCACGTTGGTGATCCGCATCGCTGGTGCGTCGTAATGAATCTTTCCGCCGGCGCGCAGCGCGACGATGCCGAGCAGCATCACCTCGGTGAGCCGCGCCGCGTATTCGAACGGGGTGGAAGCCTCGCCCTTGCCCTTCGCCGCGTCGGCCCAGTTCTGCTCGTGGCTGGCCGCAATCCGGGGCAGCACACGTTTCGGCTCGCCAACTGAGTCCTGCAGCGACTTCGGCAGCAGCCGTGAGTTCAGGCCGTACGTGTCGTACAACACCTTTCCGCGGCTGCCGATCATCAGCGCGCCGCCGGCGGCGTTGAGCGCTTCCTCGCCAAGTTCCTCGGGCCGTGCCGGCATCAGGCCGCCGTCGTACCACGTGAGTTTCACCGCGGGCTGGGCGCCGCGCGCGGGGAACTCGTAATACGTTTTCGTGGCCGTCGGATAGCACGACTTGTCGTACGGCGTGGAGACGGTCTCGACACTTGTCGGGTACCCGAGGTCGAGCGCCCAGTAGGCGTGGTCGATCAAGTGGGCGCCCATGTCGCCGATCGCGCCAACACCCCAGTCCGACCACCCGCGCCAGTTGAATGGATGGTACACAGGGTGGTATTCGACGAACGGCGCCGGGCCGAGGAACAGATCCCACGACAACGTGTCCGGTACCGAGTAGAGGCCCATCGCGTTCGCGAGTCGGGCCATGACACCCGACATGTTCCAGCGCAAATCCTCGACATTCCGCCCCGGGCTGGGGCGAGGAATGCCTTGCGGCCAATATGCGAGCGGCCGGTTGGTCCAGACATGAACCTCCCGCACATCACCAATTGCACCGGCGCGCACCCATTCGACCGCGCGCCGCCCGTCGTCCCACGAGTGGCCCTGGTTGCCCATCTGCGTGGCGACCTTCGTCTGCTTCGCTTTCTTCGCGAGCTGCCGCGCCTCGTGCACTGACCAGGTCAATGGCTTCTGCACGTACACGTGCTTGCCAAGGTCCATCGCTGCCATCGCGACGACGGCGTGCAGGTGATCCGGCGTGGCAACGACAACGGCGTCGATGTCTTTCTGCTTGTCCAGCATCTCGCGGTAATCGCGATAGCGCGTGAGCCGTGGGAGGTCCTCCGCCAGAATCTTCTCGAGGGAGTCGATGCGCTCGACCGTCCGGCTTCGCGCCACGGCTTCAGTGACGCTCGGCAGCCGCTCCTGCTCACGTTTGAGATCGGCCGGGAGGGTATCCCACGCCCGACCCGCGTAATCCCAATCCACATCGCACAGCGCCACGAGGTTGTTGTTCAACGCGAGGTTCAGCATGTTGATCTTGCCCATGCCGCCAATGCCCACGCCGGCAATGTTCAGCCGGTCGCTCGGCGGGGTCTGACCCCGTCCAAGCACGTGGCGCGGGACAATGGTGAGTCCCGCGCCCGTCGCGGCCGCCGTGGTGATGAACTCCCGCCTCGTGACGCTCATGTGAACCCCTTGCGCGTAGCTTCGTCAGAACAGGAACCTGAGACTCAGTTGAATATCCCGCCGATCGTTGGTCTTGGACGTGATCCGCCCGAAGTTCGCGGTTGTCGGATCCGCGTACCCGAGATTGCCGGCCAGCGCGTTGGTTTGTGCCCCGGTCTGGTTACCGACGCCGCCCAGGTTGGGATGGTTCGGGAAATTGAAAATCTCGGCGCGGAACTGCACCCTACGTACGCCGCCCACGCTGAAATTCTTGAACAGCGCGATGTCCCATTGCTGGTGTCCAGGATTGTAGAGCAGGTTGCGCGGCGCGTCTCCAAAGGTGCCCGGCGCCGGGGCGGCAAACGCGGCCGGGTTGAACCAGAAGTTGTCGTCCTGTCCCGCGCCATTCGAGAACTCCCGGTTGGCATTGGCGCGTGGATCACCGACGAGGTTGTACGGCTGGCCGAAGCCGCCGTCGCCAACGCCGGCGATGTCGTTGGTCCGCAGCACCGAGAATGGCGTGCCCGATCGGATGAACGTGGCCCCGGACACCTGCCAGCCGCCGAGCAGGTTCTTCACGAGCGTTTCCTGGTTCTTCCAGAACGGCAGATCGTAGATGTAGTGGAAGCCAAACACGTGGCGTCGATCGTAGTTGGACGGTCCCCAGAAGCCCGAGTCATCGTACGTGTTCCAGATCACGTTTCGCTTGTCGCTGGCGTTGTCCTCCGACTTTCCCAGCGTGTAGGCGACGCCGACCTTCAGGCCGTTGCTGTAGCGTCGATCGGCACTGATCTGGAGGCTGTTGTACAGCGACTTCGCCGTGTTCTCAGAGATGCGGATGGCGCCGTATCCCTTGTACGGCCGCAACGCCGCGATGTTGACGTTCGGATTCGCCTGGATCGTGCCCGGCTGCAGCTGGTTGATGTTGCGCTCGCGCTGCAGGTATACACCGCGTCGTCCAACGTAGCTGACGTCCACGACAAATCCGAGCGGCACCTCGCGCTGCACGCCGATCGACCACATATAGGCGGTCGGATGCTTGAACTCCGGGTCCTGGCCCGTGATGCCGAACGGCAGGTCGGTGCCGCCGCTGGATCCACCCGCGGGATTGTCAACCAGGCCATTTGCCACCGTCACCATCGGCTGAAACGGCGGGTTTCCGCCGAGGAGCGTCGAGTCGTTCAGCGTCGCGCGGTTGTGGAACACTCCGGCGCTGGTACGCACGATGGTTTTGTCGTTGATCGAATACGCCGCGCCGAGCCTGGGCTCGATGGCGTTGTAATGCGTTGCCGAAAATCCGCGCGGCTGTCCCCGGAACAAGGCCTGCACCGCGGGATCGCCGGCGACCACGAGGTCGTTGCCCTCTCCCTCGAAGCCATCGCCAGGCAGCACGATCCCGTTGTAGCGATCCCCGCCAACGAGGCGCCCTGTTGCCGGGTTGATGATCGCCTCCCGTGCCGGATCGTAGAAGCGCGGGTCGAAATTCGCGATGTTGTTGGTGGTGGAATACCAGGGCGGCCAGAACGCCCAGCGGACTCCACCTTCGATCGTGAGGTTGCTCGTCGGCTTCCACGAGTCCTGGACGAAGATGTCGGTGGCCAGCGCGCGCCATTTGGTCAGGGCTCGCTCGCCGATCTCCGCGTAGTTGCTGAACAAGCCGAGCGCCACGTTCGCCACCGCGAGGCCGCTGCCGGCCGCACGGTTGTCGAGGAACTCGAAGCGTCCGTTCTGGTTGTTGGTGCCGCCGGGGATCGCGTTGACGTTGATCTGGTCGAAGTCGTCCTCACCCGAATATTCGACCACGAGGCCCGCCTTGAGCGTGTGCCGCCCTCTCACCAGTGTCGTCGTGTTGGAGATGGCGTGAATCGGCCCGCGCGAGAACGCCGGGTACGGCCCACCGTCGATCTCGCCGAAACCCGCGACGGAGATCGTCGGCAGCTTGTCTTCGATCTCCTTCCCGGCGAAGAGGTACGGGTAGTTGATCCCGGTGCGGCTGCGCTGGTGCAGGCCGCTCTCGGTGAACACGTTGATGAACACCTCGTCGAGCGAATACGAGTAGCTGAATTCATTCAGCAGGTTGCTGCTGATCGTACTCGTCCAGTTGACGATCTGTGTCTGGTTCGGGCGGTCCCAGTCGGTGCGCGCGAACGGGAAACCGTTCCCCGGCCGGAACGCGTCCACCGCCACCCAGCTGTAGCCGGAGTAGCGGTAGGTCAGCTGGTTGCTGTCGTTCACGCGGTAGTCGAACCGAATCGTGTCCTTCCGCTGGTCCTGCGGATTCTCACTGTTCTGAATCAGGTTTGCCGTTCCCTGGCGGAAGCCCGGCGTCGGGAGCGGATACGCATTCAGCATCGCCAGTCCATTCGCCGACAGTCGGTCTGCCGGAATGATGTTGCCGGGAAACGGCTGTCCGGTCCGCGGGTCGATGATCGTCCGCGCCCCGGTGAAGAACCCGTTCGCCGGGTTCAGCAACTCGCTGAAATCGCCGCGCCGCATCGCCTCGGTCGGAACCGTCTGCGTGTTGGTCTCGACGGCGAAGAAATCCACCCACTCCTGGGCGCCGAAGAAGAACAGCTTGTTGCTGAACCGCGTTCCCGGCACCGGGCCACCGAACGCGTATCCGTATTGCTTGTAGTCGAATGGCGCCGGACCCTCACTCTCGGCCGGATTGGTGCTGCGGTTGCGCGACCACGTATTGGCCTGCAGCGAGTCGTCACGATAGTAGAACGACGTGCTGCCCGTGTAGCGGTTGCTGCCGCTCTTGGTGATGAACCGGATCTGTCCGCCGCTCGCGCGGCCGTATTCGGGCATGTAGTTGGCGGTCAGGACCTGGACCTCCTGCACGGCGTCCACGTTCTGGATACCGATGATCGCGCCCGCCGAGCGCGTCCGCACGCCAATCGCGCCATCGACATAGATCGTGTTCTCGTCCGCTCGGCTGCCGTTGATGTTGAAGGTGCCGTTCCCGAGGTCGTTGAAGGTGCGGCTGTTGAAGGCGTTGCCACTGACACCCGCCTTGAGGCCCACGACGCCAATCGGATTGCGCCCGGAGAAGGAGAGCAATTCGATGTCCTTTGCTTCAACCGTCTTGCGAACGGCGACGTCCGTTTGCAGCGGCGTGGCCTCGGCGGTAACCGTGATCGCTTCGGTGATCGTGCCGGTCTCGAGCGTGGGATCGATCGTGATGCTCGAGGCCGCATCCAGGGTCACACCCAACTGAATCCACTTCTTGAACCCTTCGAGCTCGACGGTCATGTCGTACGCCCCTGGTGTGACGCCGGGGAATACGTAGTAGCCGTTTGCATCGGTGAGCGCAGTACGGGCGATTCCCGTCTGCGTGCTGGTCGCGGTGACAGTCGCGCCGGGAATGACGCCTCCGGACTGATCCTTGACGAAGCCTGCGATCTGGCCGCGGTCGAGCTGGGCGAACGCGGGAGTGGCGCTGAGCGCCACGACGGCGAATGTGGCAAGCAGGGCCCGATACATCGTCCACCTCCTTGGTGGTAGCCGGGGTGGGTTGCGCGGAGCGAGACCGCGATGCTAGCTCCGTATCTGCCGATCGATGCACAAATTTCCAGTGCACAGATGGCAGCGACAATTCCGCACTACAATCCGTTTCGCTGAGGTTATATGCAGATTCTGCGCAACCGCACCGTCTACGATGTCTGCATCGTGGGATCCGGCGCTGGCGGTGGAATGGCCGCGAAGGTTCTCACCGAGGCGGGCGCCAACGTCGTCATGCTCGAGGCGGGCGTTATGTGGGACACCGCCCGCGACTCGCGCATGTTCGCCTGGTCGTACCAGAGCCCGCGGCGCGGCGCGCCGATTCCCGAGCGCCAGTTCGGCGAGTTCGATGCCGGGCTCGGCGGTTGGACGCTGGATGGAGAACCGTACACGACGATTGCCGGCGATCGGTTCGACTGGTTCCGCACGCGCATGCTCGGGGGCCGCACCAATCACTGGGGACGAATTTCGCTGCGCTTCGGGCCGGACGATTTCCGCCGCCGCAGCCTCGACGGCCTCGGCGACGACTGGCCCATCACGTACGACGAGCTGAAGCCGTACTACGACAGGGTTGACACGCTCGTGGGCATTTTCGGATCGAAGGAAGGGCTGCCGAACGAGCCGGATGGAGTCTTTCTACCGCCGCCACGCCCGCGGTGCTACGAATTGCTGATCAAACAGGCCGCCGACAAGCTGGGCATCACCTGCATTCCCTCGCGGCTGTCGATCCTCACACGCCCGCTGAATGGACGGAAAGCATGTCACTACTGCGGCCAGTGCGGGCGTGGCTGTTCGATCCACGCGAATTTCTCGTCGCCATCGGTGCTGCTGCCGCCGGCGCTCGCCACCGGCCGCCTCACGATCGTGACCGATGCGATGGCGCGAGAGGTCACGGTTGACGAGCAAGGTCTCGCCAGCGGCGTGGCATACATCGACAAGCGATCGGGCCGCGAAAACCACGTGCGCGCCCGTATCGTCGTCCTCGCGGCGAGCGCGTGCGAGTCGGCGCGCATCCTCTTGAACTCCACCTCGTCGAAGTTCCCTCACGGCCTTGCGAACTCCAGTGGTGTGGTTGGCCGCTATCTCACCGACACAACCGGCACGGGGGTCCGTGGATTCATCCCGCGGATGATGTCCGGCGTCCCGCATAACGAAGACGGCGCTGGCGGCGCGCATCTCTACATGCCCTGGTGGATCGACAACCGGAAGCTGAATTTTCCACGCGGTTATCACATCGAGATTGGCGGCGGCCGTCGCATGCCGACGTTCGGCGTGCTCGGCGAGGTTCACATGTATACCGGCATCGAGAGCTCGGGCCGACCGATCTCGTCGGGCGGGTACGGCAAGCAGCTCAAGGACGACTATCGCCGGTTCTACGGCGCCACTGTCGGTTTTGCGGGGCGCGGCGAAATGGTGCCCAACGCCGACACGTATTGCGAGATCGATCCGCGCGTTGTCGATCGGTGGGGCATCCCGGTGCTGCGATTCCACTTCAAGTGGACCGACCACGAGTACAACCAGGTGAAGCACATGCAGGAGACCTTCCGCGCGATCATCGACGAGATGGGCGGCACGCCGATGTCTCCAATGCCCACCAGAGACGAGGGCTACGGGATCGAGGCCGGCGGCCGCATCATCCACGAGCTCGGGGTTACGCGGATGGGCAACGACCCGAAAATGTCGGTGGTCAATCGCAACTGCCAGGCGCATGACGTGCGGAACCTGTTCGTCGCCGACGGAGGACCGTTCGTATCACAGGCCGACAAGAACCCGACGTGGACGATCCTGGCGCTGGCCATGCGCACGAGCGAGTTCATCGCGAACGAGAAGCGGAAGGGAAATCTGTAACACGTGGTGATAGACCGATGAGGAAGCTCACATGCCGGACATGAACCGACGTGACTGGCTGCAATTGCTGGCGTCTGCACCTGTGGCCGCGGGATTCGCGTTGACCGACGCCGAGGCGAGTCATGCGCACCGCCTCGCGCAGGCCGCGCGCGACGCTGCGCAGGCGGGGACGGCGTTTACGCCGAAGTTCTTCACGCCGCACGAGTACGACACGGTTCGCATCCTCGTGGACCTGATCATCCCGCGCGACGAGCGGTCGGGCAGTGCGACCGATGCGGGTGTTCCCGAGTTCATGGACTTCATCGTCGCGGACCAGCCGGCACGCCAGACCGCGATGCGCGGCGGCCTCGCGTGGCTCGATGTCGAGTGCCAGAAGCGGTTCGACAAGACGTT
>WUUC01036319.1_pt1 | contig 19340 bp, 21 predicted proteins | sample 6278441 | NCBI WGS metagenome assembly WUUC01 (sample SAMN13675441, study PRJNA597444) | soil metagenome | isolation source: soil | place: USA: Washington | collected 2017-10 | reverse complement strand
TCATGGGATCGGACGGAGCGACCTGCGGATTGGCTGTCGTGATCCGCAATATCACCGACCGCAAGCAGGCCGAAGCCGAACTGCGGCGGGCGGGCGAAGAGCTGCGGGCGAAGAACGAGGCGTTGGCACGCAGCAACGAGTTGCTGTCGGCCGCGCAACACGCCGCCGCCAGGGCCCAGCGGCTTTCAGCCATTGGGCAGTTTGCTGCGACAGTCGCCCACAAGATCGGCACGCCGCTGACGGCCCTGTCGGGCCATGTGCAGCTGCTCATGGAAGACCTGTCGCTGCCGTCCAAGGTCCGAGGACGGCTGCAGACCGTCGAAGCACAGATCGAGCGGACATCGCGCATTATCCAGGATCTCCTGCTCTATACGAGGCGCGCGCCGCCGGTCCGTACGAACATCGACATCAACGAATGCTTGCGGGAATGCGCCAGCCTTTTCCGTACGGAATGTGACCGCCAGCACGTCGCCTGCATCACCGAACTGGCGCCGGAGCTTCCGCCGGTCCAGGCCGATCGCCAGCATATGCAGGAGGCATTCAACCACCTCATTGAAAATGCGCTTCAAGCGATGCCCAATGGCGGATCGCTGTGCCTGCGCACAGCCATGATTGAACCGCTCCCGCTCGCCCGCAGCCTGCATTCCGCAGGAGGAGTGGCGATCGAAATTGCGGATACCGGCCACGGGATCAAGCCCGATCATTCGGCGCAGATCTTTCAACCCTTCTTCACGACAAAACAGGCCGGGCGAGGAACCGGGCTCGGACTGGCCATCGTGCAGGAAACGGTACGCGCTCACGACGGCCGGATCATGGTCGACAGTGAGCCGGGAAAAGGCACCACCTTTACCATTCAATTACCGGCAGCAGAGAAGGAAAAAGTTAATGGATGATCCTGCTCATATTCTTGTCGTTGATGACGATGAAGAAACCGTGACTCTCCTCCGCGAGATTCTCTCGAAGGAAGGATACGACGTCGACACGGCCGCAGACGGCAAGGCTGCGCTCGACAAGGTCAACAGCAGGCCTCCGGATCTTGTCATGTCCGACATCCACATGCCCGATTTGGATGGCATGAGTCTTCTTGCCGAATTGCGTGTCCGGCATCAGGACGTGCCCGTCATCTTGATGACGGCCTACGGCTCGTTGAAAACGGCCGTCGACGGTCTGCGTTCCGGAGCCTTTGACTATCTGAGTAAACCGTTCATTGTGGACGACATCCGCCTTGTCGTTCGCCGGGCGCTCGAGCATAAGAACCTCTCGAGACAAAACCAGGCGCTCAAGGAGCAGCTCAAACATCGCTACCGCTTCGACAATCTAGTCGGAAGCAGTCCCGGTATTGTCTCCGTCTACAAGTCGATCGCGCGGGTGGCCAATACTGAAAGCACGGTACTCCTTCAAGGAGAGAGCGGAACCGGCAAAGAACTCATTGCGCGGGCCATTCATGCCAACAGCGGGAGAAGCGCCGGACCGTTTGTCGCCGTCGACGGCGGTTCCCTTGCCGAGACCTTGCTTGAATCGGAGCTCTTCGGGCACGAGCGAGGGTCGTTCACGGGCGCCGTCGCCTCGAAAAAAGGGCTTCTTGAAAAAGCGCATCTTGGCACCTGTTTTCTGGACGAAGTCGCCGATCTTTCTCCCGTGCTGCAGGGCAAATTGCTGCGCGTCATCCAGGAGCGGGAGATCCGCCGCGTGGGCAGCACGACGCCAATGACAATCGATGTCCGCATCGTGGCCGCCTCCAAAAAAGACTTGGAGCAACTCGTCAAGGCCGGAACATTCCGTGAGGACCTGTACTACCGCTTGAACGTTGTCACGATCATCATTCCGCCGCTACGCGAACGTGCGGAGGACATCCCCCTGTTGACGCAGTACTTTATCCAGTTGTATGGCGGGAAGAAATCTCCTCCCGTCACAGGGATTTCGCCGGAGGCGATGGCGCTGCTCACCCGCTACTGGTGGCCGGGCAATATCCGTGAATTAGAGCACGCCATTGAACGGGCCTTGGCTCTTACGCCCCATCCGGTCATTTTTCCCGAAGATCTGCCGCAAACGATTCAAAGCGCCACCGTTCAGGCCGCGGCCCAGGCGCGCGGCTGGGTCACGCTGGCGGAACTGGAAAAGGATCACATTCTGCGCGTGCTCGAAGCCCATAACCAGGACCTTGGGCGCGCGGCGACGATTCTTGGCATTCATCGCAAGACCCTCCTAAGAAAGCTCCGCTACTTCGGGTTTCCCTGCTAGCGCGGACATGTTGTCCACCCCCGGACAGTGCGTCCGCCGCCGCGACTCGAAAATTACACGCATATCCGCGAATCCTTGAGATTACGCGGCGAAATTCGATTGGTGCAGGTCTGAAGCTTGCTATCTCTTTATCGAGCATCTACAGCAGTAAGGAGGCAGGGATGGACGGGTATGGAAAGCGCGTTCTCGTCGTCGATGATGACGATGACGTACGTGGACTCATTTGCACGATCCTGAGCGAGGCAGGGTACAACGTCTATGAAGCTTGCAACGGCTTAGACGCCGTCCATGCGCTGAAGAAACGGCGCTACGACGTCCTCTTGACCGACTATCACATGCCGAAAATGGATGGGCTGGAGCTTCTTGACCTCACCCAAGCGATGTGGCCCGAGCTGCCCGTCATCCTCGCCACAAGCGATGTCGTGCTCACCGGCCGCCAGGGGGGCAGCAGCCTATTGGAGCCCGCCTACGCCATTCTCGAAAAGCCATTCGACCGGACGGATCTGTTGGCCGTCATTCGTTCGGCGATAGACGGACTGCCCAAACCAGCTGCACCCGGTATCCGTCCCCAGCCCTCTACAGCTCATCAGGCTTTTGCATAACCACATCTTCGTAACACCGGTTCGCCCGGAAAAAGGACCACACGATGGAAGTCGATCGAACATTTTCTCAATGGTCGATAGGAACACCCCGCGTCAAATGGAGTGCGGTGTTTGCCGGATGGGCGGTCGGTTTGGCCGTGCAAATGCTGTTAACGCTCGCAGGGCTGGGGTTCGGCGCGTGGGCAATCGATGTGCGCGAACCGAATCCGGCCGAAGGGCTTCCGATCGGAGCCGCAGTCTGGACTGGTCTCTCGATGCTGATTTCCGCATTTGTCGGCGGTTTTATGACCGCCAGGTTGTCGGGCAGCGCCGCACGCGCCGACGGTTTTTATCACGGCGTCGTGGTCTGGGGGGTGAACTGGCTGCTGTTCGCCTGGCTGACCACGACGGCGATGGCGACAATGATCGGTGGCGCCTTCTCGGTGTTCGGGACGACCTTGCAGTCTCTTGGCCAAGGGTTTTCTGGTGCGGCATCAACCGCCATCTCGCGAGTATCGGGCAATGTTGCCATTTCTGCGGAGGATCTCCGGCGGGAAGTGGAGTCGGTGCTCCGTGCAACGGAGAAACCGGAACTCCAACCGGGAGAAATCCAACGCGGTACCGGTCGTGCCGCGGAAAGCGTAAAGTCGGGAGAGCCGTTGGGTCGCGTCAACGATCAGGCGTTGGCTGAGCTGCGAGGTAAGCTGTCGGCGCTCGATCGCGATGCGGCAATCAACGTTCTGATCAACAAGTTCGGCATGTCCGGCGCTCAGGCACGGGATGTCGTGCAGTCGTCTATCGGCTTGCTCGCTCCGATTCAAGACACCGTTCGCGACGTCAAGCAGCGGTCCGCCGCGGTCGGAGCGGAAGCGCTGGACCGCCTCGGCATGATCGCTCTCTGGTTATCGGGCCTCGCGCTGATCAGTTTGGTCATCTCAGCAATCGGAGGCATGGTCGGCACCCCGGAAGAATCCTTGGTCGAATCGACCACGCGGACCGAATCGTACCGCGACATTCGCCGCGCGAGCTGACCTGCGCGTTGAGCCATCGGATGCGAGCAGGGCGGCTCGCAAGCAAAAGGAGCCAGCGCTGGTCGTGCAAGAAGCGGAAGCCGGAAAGGAACCGCATCGCCGCCGCCCATACCAGGCGCAGGCCACGGTTGCATCCGGCATCCTGCTCCTCCTCAGCCTGAGCCTCACGGCGGCACGAGCAGACGCGGATTGGATCATCACGCCAATAGTTCCTGAGGGAACGACTGCGTCGGCCGATCCACAGCCAATTCCGCCTGCCCCTGTCCCTGCACCGCCTGGAAAACCCATTCCCCCTGCACCAAGTCCTCCTCCTCAACCGGTGCCGATCCCGCCCGCTCCGATCCGGTGACCAACATGCGCGCACTGAGCGACGATGGCCGGGAGGCCGGACTTGAAGTCGACGAAGATTTGCCGTTCCAACGCACCATGTGGCGAATAGAGCGCGTGGGCTGGGGTCTTTTCGCAGTCATCGTTCTCGGGGCGGTCGCAGGCCTGTTTGGCGAAGGTCCGATGAGCCAAGCGACATTGGAAACGAGCGATCCAGGCAAACCCGGTCATACCGTGAGGCTGGAGTATGAACGCTTTGTCCGATCGCACAGCGACTCACGGCTCAATCTCTCGCTGCCTAGTCCACCGCCGGACACAGGTGACGCGGCTTTGCTATCAGTCTGGTTTTCCGGCGAATACCTCTCAGCAGTGGACATGGGGCGCATCTCGCCCGAACCGGTCTATGAAGAACTCGACGCTAGCGGCGTTCGGTATTACTTCCGTCTTCACGATGGACCGCAACAGCTCATCTTCCGTTTCAGACCCCAGCGGGCAGGCTCGCTATCAGGATCGCTGCGTGTGAACGACGGTCCAGCGACCGACTTTCAGCAAACCATTTATCCATGACCTGAAGCAGCGGGCGTCAACAGATAGGATGCGTCTTCACTGAGGAGGTGAATGATGGATGCTGTGGTGCGCGGCGCAATGGTGTATCTCTTCCTGCTCTTGGTGTTTCGCCTGGCCGGGCGTCGCACGCTGGCTCAGATGACGAGCTTCGATTTCGTCTTTCTGCTGATTATCAGCGAGGCCACGCAAAACGCAATGATCGGCGATGACTATTCAATGACAAATGGGATGCTCGTTGTGCTCACGCTGGTTGGCTTGGATATTTTTCTTTCGCACCTGAAGCGCTGGTCGACCACAGCCGACAAATGGCTCGACGGAAGGCCGACCATTATCGTGGAGCAGGGACGTCCGAAGACCGATATCATGAGCCGTGCCCGCATCGATGAACAGGACATCCTCGCGGCAGCACGCGAATCGCAGGGTCTGGAACGGATGGATCAAATCAAATATGCGGTTCTGGAGACGAGCGGGAGCATTTCGATTATCCCGCGTTGACTAGAGTCCCCGGACGATCTTGCCGGTTTCCGCGTCGACTCGGAGATGCCGCGATTTGTTCACGGCGTCAATGATCTCCACGTCATAGTACACATGGTTACCCGACTGACCGAGTTCCACCCCGACTGCACGCCCCTGTCCGTTTCTTTCCGCGATCTCCGCCGCTTGTGACAGCGTGACGACGGCATGGCGAAGCCAATAGCTCTTCCCTTCCTCGTTCCCCGCGCAGGCAGCCGCAAGAAGCATGAATGAGGCGATCAGCGAGCGAGTGATCGTACGCATAAACCCGTCTTTCCTTCTCATCACGCTCCGGTGGCCGGTAATGTGTAGCGTGCCTCAATGGCACTGGCCACGCGCTGCCGGCTGTCGCGCGCGGATAATTCCGGCGTGTCTTCGACCTGCTGCACGACGTGCGCCAGGGAGGAGTCCTTAATGGCGGTTTCCATCCAGTGAGAGTAGTCCCGATTGCGCAAGTGATGCAACCACGTCGCATCATCGACTCCATCAGCGAGCTGACGGAAGACGATGAGGTTTTGGGCGCGGAGGTTCAACTTCCCGTCCGGGCCGCGAAAATAGAAACTCCGCTCCGGAGGCAGCTCCCCTTCCGCATATTTCCGGCGGTGCCTTCGCCGCTCACTGCGGGACGCCGTCACCAGAAACAATTCCGGACGATCTCCGGCACTCACCCGCCAGAGCCATCCTTCGCCAGACTTCAACTCCCCGTCGTCACCGCCGGGAATTGGCAAGCCCTGTTGCTTCGCCACGGACTGCAGCGTGGCAAGCGGTTGCTCTCCTAAGGCCACCGCGATGTCTATCCTGTCGAGTATTTGCGGTGCGATTTGATCGGGATGGACGGTGACGAATACCATCCCCGTGAGATGCCGTAGGGATTCAGCGGTCGCGCGCCACTTTCTGGGCAGAAGATGGTGTGTTTCATCGATGAGAATCCGGTGCGGACGTCCCGTACGGTTCCGCCGCTCGGCAAGAAGAGGCAACAGTTCCAGGAAAAAAGCTGGACGGTCGTTCAACGGCAGGCCTACCAGATTGACGACAACCTGCGCCGCTGGATTCTCAAGCGCCGTCATCACTTCAGGGCCGGTGGGCCCGCGCTGTGAATTGCCGAAGACGATCATTTTTTCCACAGATTCGTAGTCGCCTTCCGGATCGATGACACACGTCTGATAACCCTTGTCGATGAGCTGCTCGAGAACGCCGTGGGCGAGCGTCGACTTGCCGCTCCCAGAGGTGCCCGTGATCAGAAGATTGTCGCCATCCGGCGACATGGCTACCGGCGCGCCGTTCAGCAATGATCCGAGCGACACGTGATGTCTGGTCAATCGGCCCGTGTGGTCGACCAGATCGTTGCCGACCAATGCCAGCAAGGCCTCAGCGGTGCCTGCCCCGTTGGGCTGATCGGTCACCCAATCCGCCGCCTCGCGGAGCGTCGGCACGGCGCTGCCTACGGCAACAGCGAGTTCGCTGGCCTGCAACAACGCATGATCGTTTTCGCTGTCGCCGATCCCCACAACGTTGTGAGCAGACAACTGTAGCTCCTCCAAGGCCGCTTTGAGACCAGTCGCCTTGTTGATTCCCGGCGGCAGGACCATGACCGACTCCCGATTAAAAATCACATGGTGCTCAAGGCCCAAGTCCCGGATCGTCTCCATAATGGCGACTTCGTGCGGCCTGACCGTCGCGATGATCGAGTCCCCGATATCCAGTGGTGTGATCTGTTTGCGCCTCAACGCATCAACGAGGGCGGTGGAAGGCGGCTCACCGAGCAACCGCTGTTCACGAGAGGACGGTCGATAAAGGACAGCGCCGTTTTCCGCTACAATCCGGACGCACAGATCGGCTTGTGGGAACAGCGGTAGTAATTCGCGGAGCATCCGGCCTGTGACGAGGATACATTTACGGCCGGAGGCGATGAGCTGCTCGACGGCAGCGATGGTCGCGGGATGCACGGCGCCGTCTGCCGCAAGTGTTCCGTCGTAATCCACTGCTACTGCTACAAATCGCATGACACGTCCCTGGCGTCGTGATCTGCTTTACTCAATCGGCATGAAGTGGCAACACCCTTCGCGCAAGTGGGGCTTGCATTTCGATGCAATGTAATGGGGGTCTGACCGGCGTCAAGCCGCAGTCAACGCCGGTCAGGCGGATAATGCCCGGAAGTCTATGGTCAAGCGGCCAATGGCCGAGTCAGCTTGAGGTCGTCCTGAATCTCGTCGGCTCCTGCGTCCCAAGCCAGCTCAATGGCCAATGCCCGGTCCCAGTTTGTCGGCACCGAACCGCGCAAAGTCGCCACGCCGTCTGCGACGAACACGGTGACGTCGCGTAATGATGGGCGTCGGCTGAACCACTCCATCAGCGTTTCCGTCAGGCTCTCGTCAGGATTAACTTCTCTCGGAACGTACCAGTCCTGAACTAGCTGCATCATGACGCCTCCTTACAGGTGGAACGGAAACTCGATCAACTCGGCTTTCCGTTCGCTCCCCCATCACACCACAAGGCACAGGGTCACGGACATTAGTGAATGCTCTAGCTCGCGGCCGTCGCAACCCCAGCCGTTCCCCCAGCGTTTTCCCTAGCGGGACGTCACAGGCTCCTCATCAATGTGCGAAGCACGACGTTCTTGTCGATCGCTTACTGGCTCGCGACCGGCGTTCTGCCGCTCGCCACCCACCGAGATGGTGCCGGCGATGTTCTGCTCGCCGCTCGGATCGTTGGATGCCGCTCGTACCACATATTTCACTTCGCCCGGGTCCCGAAAGCACACGCTTGCAGATTCGTTCGATCCGAGTTTTGCCGTGTACTCATTGCGTTTCGTTTGTACGCCCATGATCCCGCCGAAATTGCGCATGCAGGTCAGATTCTCCGTGATCGGATTTAAAAACACGACGCGTACATCTCCCTGGCGCTTGTTGATCCAGCGAATTTCATCTCCAGGATTGACCGTCAAGGACGTCGGTGCGACACCTTCACGGATAATGACGTCTTTGACTTCTCCCGTTCTCGTCAGGCTCGGTATGCCTTCGTTGCCTACTGTTTGGCATCCAGCCAGCACCAGCAAAGCAGATCCCATGATCATCTGTTTTCCTCTCATCATTGCTCCTCCCTCCTTCATATTAAGGTAAAGCGTCAAATGGGAATTCCCGTGTATTCCGTAGCTATGGCGCGACATCCGCGACATCTTCAGTCTGTGCAAGAGGCAGGCCGTACCACGCCTTCCCCAATGCCTTATGGCGCCGAGCGGCACTACCACCGCGACGATCACTGCGAGACAAGATACGCCGGGCAGCGGACAAATCATCCGCGGGATATGTTCACTGTCGCTGGACGGCTGATGAACAAGGCGTGACGAGATGGATAGGTCGGGAGAAAGAACGAAGAAAGGGATGGAGGTCACACCCGGGCGCGACCGGTCGGATGACCGACCGGTCGCGCGCTCGGAGCGGTAGTATGTTACTTCTTGCCTTTCTGTGCTTCGTTCTCAAAACCGGGCGCCGGTGTCGGAGGCGCTGCCCTGTGACTTCCGACCGTATCTTCGCCAAGAGTGGCCGCTCCGGATAAGGTTCCTGGATCCCCAGCCGGTTTCTCATGGCCTCCGGACCCCTTCGGCTCGGATCGCGCCTGTTCGATCTCGTCCATAAACATCGCCAGGTCAGGCGACATGTCTTTCACATCATCCTGGCTCACGCTTGGCTGCAGTTGATCTTTGGTCGCATTCAGCATGAGCTTATCGCCCTTCTGCTGAAATTTGTGCCACTGAATCGGCCGCGCTGTATGGTTATCGGCAACCTGGAGCATCACGTACTCGATGTCCTGGGTTTTTTCATCCTTCAGAACCTTGGTGACCTTGCCGAGCTTTTCGCCCTGTGCGTTGGTAACCTCCTGGTTCAGCCATTTGCTGTCCGTCACTTCCTTGAGTTTCCCTTGACGTACTGGTGTGGTCGCGTACTCATCGGGAACGCCGGATTGGCCGCCGGTGAGATCTGTCCGTTTGTCTTTTGGCACATTATCCGGCGATGGAGTGTTTCCACCCGCCATGGTAGAGGAGCCCGTCGGCTCCGCCGACACGGGACTATAGGCAGTGAAACATGTAAACACAGCCAACGTGATGAGTAGTAGTGTAGTCTTCATGAAAGCCCTCCTGTTATTAGATGACCGCCGTTGAACCCATTCACTCGCCACTTCATTCACCCACTCTGTCAGGACAGGGGTCCGCCCTTCGGCAGTTGCAGTGCCGGCCGACAGAGCTTGATCAACTACCTGGTCATTCGTGCTCTTCAAGACTGATTGCATAATGCACCTGCTGATTGTGTCTATACGGTTAAAAGATACTGCACGCTCTAACCAACAGACCTGAATCCTCTGATGGAAAGGCACCTCTTTACTTGGCTCGATCCGGCGCGTGCTGCCGCGGCACTCTGCGTCATCTTCGTCACATCAAAAAACACGCTATCTGCTTGCCCCGCGCCCGCATTGGAACAGATGTGATATCGCCAATTCGATTCCGGCTTTTTCTGGGACCCGACTTCCGATACGACCGTCACCGGCAGCGTCAACATCAGCGTCAACCCGATTACCACGCTCGCCTGGCGGGTATTGAACTCCATCCGTTACCAACCGTTCCAAACAAGGTCCCTATAAAAAAAGAGAGCCGGAAGAAGTCGATGTGCAACAGGTGCTGAGCACGTGCTTCAAAGCCGGTGGTGCAAATCGTGGGCCCGCTCAGAAGATGGGAATTTCCCCAGGGTTTACCGCCAGGCGGCCCGCATTCCTTCAGACAAGTTGTCTGCCTGCCGGACATATGGTCCATACTCGACACTCGACCCGGGTGATTGCGTCTGCGTTTCACCGCCTGTGTTTCACAATGGATGGGGCCGACTTACTTCGCTTGACGGCACCCTGTTTGCAGACTCTCTGCCTCTTGGATCGAAGTGACCACTTAATGGGTAGAGATCATGGAACCGATCGGTAAAAAACGCTGGGCAATTGCAGAAGGCTATATTCCGCCGTCGAGCACGGGACCGCACCCGCAGATGACGAGCCACGAAACGGTGTGTCTCCTCAATACCGGGCCAAACGATGCGCACGTCTCAATTACCGTTTTTTATACCGACCGCGCACCGGTGGGGCCGTACCGATTGGTCGTGCCCTCTGAACGGACGAACCATGTACGGTTCAATGATCTGTCGGACCCTGCGCCGATTCCCAACGATAAAGATTTTGCCAGTCTCATTGAATCGGACGTACCGATCGTCGTTCAACATACCCGGCTTGATTCACGCCAGGCGGAGAATGCGCTGCTGAGCACAATCGCCTTTGCGGGGAACGAATAACGTTACGCGCCCTGAACTGTATGGACCATTCCATTCCGCCAGGTTGGTCGTACAATCCATCGAGTTGGAGTGAACGTTTGTGGCTCGTGGGCGTCGCCATCCTGGGATTGGGCGTTTCCGGGTACCTCGCGCTCTATCAATGGGGCATCATCGCAAACGTCTGGGAGCCGTTTTTCGGTAATGGAAGCGAGGTCGTCCTCCACTCATTCTTGTCCAAGGTCTTTCCGGTTCCGGACGCCGCGCTGGGCGCCGCCGCCTATGGCCTCGACGCCGTGACCGGCGCGATCGGCGGCCGCGATCGTTGGCGCAGCATGCCCTGGATGGTGGTGTTATTCGGCTTGGCGGTAGGACCCCTGGGAGTCGTGAGTGTACTGCTGGTGATCGCGCAGCCGGCGCTCCTGCATGCCTGGTGCACATTATGCCTCCTGTCGGCGTTGATCTCATTGGTCATGATCGGACCGGCGATGGATGAAGTGCTGGCGAGTCTGCAGTTTCTCAAGCGGTGCACCGAACGACGACAATCGGCGTGGAGCGCATTTTGGAGGGGCGGACGCGAAGCAGGAGCCTTCGGCTCTTAGACACCAGTGAAAGGGAAGCCGTGCCCTGCTAACGAACGGTGGCCAATGTGGAATCAGCTGCTCGTTGTCGTGCTCGGTCTCTGGATCACGGCGTCACCCGACGTCATGGGCTATGAAGGACCGGAACGGCTCAATAACCAAATCGTAGGCCCGCTCGTCATCAGCGTGGCCATCATCGCGGCGGCGGAAACCACCCGTGCGATGCGCTGGATCAACGTCGCGTTGGGTTGCTGGCTGATGCTGGCCCCTGTCCTCCTCCGATACGATCCCTTGCATGTCGGGGTACGGAGCAGTCTCGTCGGCCTCGCGGTCGTCGGCTTGTCATGGCTTCCGGGGTCACACACACACCAGCTTGGAGGAGGATGGGCACGGCTCTGGGCGGATAGGCCCGCGGACGAGAACGGTGATCGAAGCAGCCTGACCGCCCCCGTCGGCCGCCGAAAAGCCGGATGAGTAGGAGGTCCCTCATGTTGACGCTCACGACAGGTCTCTTGTTGCTCGCGGTCATTGTCATCGCCTTGTACGCATTCGGTGTGTTCAATACTCCCTACTTGGGCGCCTTTCGCTTCGCCTTCTTTCTTCTCTTGGTGATTTTGGCCCTATCCGTTTGGTTCGGCAGCACAAACCATCCGAACGAAGGATATGACGCGACCGTCGATTCCAGGTGAAACTGTTGCCAGGCTTTAAGTGAAGGATGGCCCATGGACTCAACCGGGAACGGGAAGCGGAAATGTGAAGTCGTCGTTGTGACCGGCGCCTCCGCGGGAGTCGGACGCGCGATTGCCTGCGAGTTTGCACGACATGGAGCCTGTGTGGGCCTCCTGGCCAGGAGCCGGGACGGTCTTGAAGGCGCCAGACAAGATGTGGAGCGGCTCGGAGGGCGGGCACTCGCCGTCCCGACCGATGTGTCCGACGATCAACAAGTCGAGCAGGCTGCCGACAGCATCGAGCGGGCATTCGGTCCGATCGACATTTGGATCAACAATGCAATGGTCTCAGTCCTGTCCCCGGCCCTCGAGATGACGGCCGAGGAGTATCGGCGCGTCACGGACGTGACCTATCTCGGGTATGTGTACGGTACCCTATCGGCGCTCCGTCGCATGGTGCCTCGTGATCGAGGGACCGTGGTTCAAATCGGCTCGGCACTCGCCTATCGAGCGATTCCCCTGCAGTCCGCCTATTGCGCGGCAAAGCACGCGATTCAAGGATTTACCGAATCCCTTCGATCAGAACTGATTCATGACGGAAGCCGCGTGCACCTGACGATCGTGCAGTTGCCTGCGGTGAATACACCTCAGTTTTCCTGGATAAGAACCCGCATGCCGCGTCATCCGCAGCCGGTGCCGCCGATCTTCCAGCCGGAAGTAATTGCCCGGGCCGTCTTCTGGACCGCGCACCATCGACGCCGTGAATTTGCCGTTGGGTATCCGACCGTGCAAGCCATTCTTGGCGACAAATTCATCCCCGGATTACTCGATCATTACCTTGCGCGCGTCGGCTACGACTCGCAGCAGACGCCGGAACCCGTGCCAGCGAACCGAGTGGACAATCTCTACAATCCATTGCCTGGCGATTATGGAGCGCGCGGTGAATTCAGCGACCGCGCGCTCGATTACAGCCTTCAATCGTGGGCCAACCGATATCGCGGCTGGTTGGCGCTCGGAGGACTTGGGCTGGCCGCGTGGTGGTGGCAAGGCCGGCGTGCTTCGAATCCGGCGGCGCCTTCCCGCCGCAGATCTCCCTATCCTGCGCCGCGGGGACTCGCGCGATCCGTCACCGTATGACCGATCTCATCGCCGCACGAGCGCAAATGGCGATGTCGCTCGGGTTCCACATTGTGTTCGCCGCACTCGGCATAGCCATGCCCCTCCTGATCGCGGCTGCGGAATGGCGATGGCTGGCCGCGGGAAACGAAGACGGTTTATTGCTGGCGAAGCGCTGGTCGAAGGGCACGGCCATCCTTTTTGCAGTCGGCGCAGTGTCTGGCACCGTGCTCTCCTTCGAGTTAGGACTCCTGTGGCCGGCATTCATGGAACGGGCCGGTCCGTCCATCGGGCCGCTCTTCGCGCTGGAAGGGTTCGCGTTTTTTACTGAGGCGATCTTTCTTGGCATCTATTTATATGGTTGGTCGCGCATTTCTCCCAGGGCGCATTTCATCGCAGGACTCATTGTCGCGGCGAGTGGAATCGCGTCTGCGGTATTTGTGGTCACGGCCAATGCATGGATGAATGCGCCGACCGGCTTTGTGCTTCGCGACGGCCGGCTCACGGACATTGATCCCCTGGCAGCCTTCCGGCATCCGGTTGCCTGGCACCAAAGCGGGCACATGCTTCTCGCCGCCTTTGCCGCAACCGGCTTTCTCGTGGCGGGTATTCATGCTTTTCGGCTGCTGCGAGATCCGGCGAGTCCATTTCACCGTCTCGCATTGATGATTGCCTTGGTCCTCGGAGGCGTGCCGGCGATGCTGCAGCCGTTGAGCGGCGATCTGATTGCGAAGTCGGTCGCCGTACATCAGCCGGCCAAGCTCGCCGCAATGGAGTCGCTGTTCACCACCGCGGCAGGCGCCGACTTTGTGCTGGGAGGCGTTCCCGATGCCGCGACGAGATCCGTGCCGTATGCGGTAACCATTCCGCGTGGATTGAGCTTGCTCTTGTACGGAGACCCGCAAGCGGAAGTTGTCGGCCTCGACCGGTTTCCGCAAGAAGATTGGCCTCCCGTGGCCATTGTCCACGTGGCGTTTCAACTCATGGTCGCCTGCGGATTTACCATGGCGGCGGTCGCCTCGTGGAGCGCCTGGCGATGGTGGAAATCCCGGCGTCTCGAGCACGACCGGCCGTTGCTGTGGGCATTGGTTCTCGCGGCTCCTCTCGGTTTCGTCGCGATCGAAGCCGGCTGGGTCGTGACCGAGGTCGGCCGCCAACCGTGGATTATCGACCATGTGATGCGCACATCGGAGGCTGTCACGCCGATGCCGGGATTATGGATCCCGATGGTAACATTCTCTCTCCTGTACCTGATCCTGGCCGGAGTCGTGGTTTGGGCGATCTGGCGTCACGTTGCCGCGACATATTCATCGACCCTGTAGCGCGGCCGGTCATGGGAAACCGATGGGAGCAACGATCGATTGCCCTGAGAGACGGCACCATGTTCACAAGAATCGGCGGGCTTCATTCCGCGCCGCCGGTCGTTCTCGTCCATGGGTTTGTGCTGGCCGGCGATTACATGATGCCTGTGGCGGAGGCGCTGTGTTCGTTCCGCCGGGTGTATGTGCCGGATCTTCCGGGCTACGGGGTAAGCGATGGGCCGAAGCGACCTCTGGACCTTTCATATTTGGGCGACAGTTTGGCCGAATGGATGGAATTGCTGAAGCTTCCCAACGCGCCGTTCATCGGCAATAGTTTCGGTTGCCAAATTCTTGTGGAGTTGGCGGTCCGCCATGCACAGTTCGTAGAACGGTTGGTGCTGCAAGGCCCGACGGTGGATCCTGCTGCGCGAACGCTGGCAAAACAGATGCTCCGCCTTATGAGGAACTCACGCATCGAATCGCCGGGCTTGGGCAGGCTCATGGCCCGGGATTACTGGAGAGCCGGATGGCGCGGCCTCGCAGCCGCAGCGCGAATGGCGCTTGGCGATCGGCTGGAAGCAAAGCTGCCGAACGTCGCCGCGCCGACCCTGGTTGTGCGTGGTTCTCGCGACGTGCTGGTACCGCAAAGTTGGGCGGAACACATCGTCGGATTGTTGCCGAAAGGAACATTATTGGTCATGCCTGGGTTGGCTCACACGATCAATTATACGGCTCCTACGGCCTTCGTGGAGGCGATACGTCCGTTTCTCGGTTGTCATCATGCCGGATAAACCTCCTTACCTGGCTGACTTCGATTCCGCGTCGGCAATGCTGACGGCGCTCGGCCGCTTCCTGCATGGCCGCGATTTCCCGATGCTCGGCGCCGTCCCGCGCTGGGCGATGCCCGCCATGAGGGCATTGTCGGGAGGTATCAACCGTCTTCCCGCGTTTCTACAGGAACAGGTGTACATCTGGAGCGGCCGTCTCGAAGCGATTGCGTCGCGCCGGCTCGACCGCATCACCGAAGCAGACCTGTCGGGATGGGCCGTCAGCCAGTATCCACGGCGCCGGTATCCGGCCGTCGCGATCGGATCATCGAACGGCGCCGCGACGCATCTTTGGGCGGCAATGGGAATTCCTTGGCTTCCGCAGACGTTCCTCATACCCGTCGCCCGCTCACGCGTGCATCCCGACGAACCCGAGGAGGAATTGGAATGGGCGCGCCGTCCGGCCCGGACCGTGCTCGACCGGAATCCCGATCTCCAGCTTCACCACATGCATGATCCGGTACAGGACCGCCTGATGGTGCGCCGCATGAGTTATTTTCGGCTGAAGAAACTGTCTCTGGGGCAGACGTACCTGGCGTTTCTTGATCAATGTCTGGAGCCAGGCGGCACCATTTTTCTCGTAGATTGCCGCTTCTCGTGGCCCGTAACCGATTGCGGAGATCGCCACCTCTTTCAATTCGGGGCCTTGGGCGGGGCGACCGCCGAGGAGATGCATGCGGGTGGACCGCGTGTCGCGGAATATCTGCGTCGGTACCGTTCTCATCGTACGAGATGGAATCCTCCCGCGGCCGACATCATCGCGCCGGAAGCCGAATGGGGATTCGCGCCGCCGCTGGGGCAGGACGTAGTCGCCTATGGCCGCGAACACGGCTCTCCCGTGCACCGCCTGACGTTCGAAGAGCCGGAGGCCATGAGTCCGTTCGTTGCGGACTTGCACCGCTGGTGGAATGAACGCCGTGGCCTGTCCTCGACCCGTTTGCTTGTCGATTCATTCATTCTGATGGAACCCTATTGGACGTTAGCCACGGGGTCCATTCCGTTCTGGATGGTCTTTAATACCGAAGGTTCTTTCGCCGCCCTGCACGAGTATCTCTCGACGCGGGTCTTTGAAGAGATTTACTTAACCCTCTTTTCTCACGGCGTGAATTCGATCGGCTTACCGTCGATTTCCGACTGGCGCGCGCTCATCGAGCACGCCTCCGCGCGTAGCAAGTTTATCGGAGTCGATGAATCGGCCTTCCCTCGAGACTTTGCTGTGTACGCGCGCTACCACGCGGCGCTCTTGCGGACCATTCCGAACCGTCATCCGCTCCCCTCGCCGCTCACGATCGGACAACTCGATCAATTCCTTTACACGAACGCCCAGCGGTATCGGGTGCAATGGATTCGCGGGAAGCAGCCGTTGGCCGCTTGAGGCCCGTCACCGTGTTTGCCCGACGATTTGCCAAATGGAAGCGGATGGCCGTATCGAGACTCTCGCTGCAGTATCCGGCTCTCCTGCGCCTTCTTCCGACCCCTCGTCCTTTAGTGATCAGACGATATCCGTATCCCGGTGCTTCGCCATCTCGCGACTTGCTCGTCTGTTTACCCGGAATCGGCGACGAAGCGAAGGATTTCGAAGACTGGGGTTTCGTGGATCTCGTCCGCGCTCACCAGTGGCCCGTCGACGTGATGTTGGTTGATGCCCATTATGGGTATTACGCGGACCGCACGATCCTCGACCAATTGCATCGCGACGTCTTTGCGCCGGCTTCCCTGTCAGGATATCGCTCCATCTGGCTCGCCGGCATTTCCATGGGCGGATTGGGCGCCCTGTTGTACGCCAGCCGCTATGAGGGAGCGGTGACGGGTATCATTGCCATCGCACCGTTTCTCGGCGCCCATACGCTCGTGCAGGAGATCATCACTGCCGGCGGCCTTGCCCAGTGGACGTCCACCGTGACGATCTCGGATGAAATCGGCGACCTCTGGCGATGGGTGCAGGCCCGCACGCAGCGCCACCCCCACATCTTTCTCGCGTTCGGCGAACAGGATGTTTTCGTCGAAGCCCATCGTCTTCTCGCATCGCGGCTCTCCGGTGCCGAGATCCTGACCACACCGGGCGGACACCGGTGGCCGGTCTGGCAGCAGCTATGGATGCAATTTCTCACTCATCACATACCGCATGGACCCACAAGGTGAAATCATGGGCGCTTCAACTGGTGCCTATCCGAGTAGTCAAGCAACGGCGGCATCCTTATTCTTGACTCGTGAACCATGGAAGACAAACTCAATCAGTCGCATAAACGAGAAAGGATGGACGACATGCCATCGCGACCGCAGAAACGCAAAGTTGGCATTACGCATTTTCCGGTCAAATCGGAACAGGCGCGGCAAGAGAAGGTGCCGCCTCGCGGCACGAAACAAGCAGCCCGATCGGGCCAAAGCAGCCGAGGGCATCGGCTGTCCCGCGAACAGAAGTCAGTCTCTTCAGATGCCGAAGGTCGGTTCCTCGGCAAGGGAGGTAAGGGCGGAAAGACCCGGGGCTCGCGGGCCGGCCTGCTCTCATCCAGCCGGAAGGTCCGTGCACGGAGCCGGTAGGCACAGAGACCGGTATCGATGCTTCCCTTGGAACTGATCCTCGGCGCCTCACTTGTCGGCGCATTGACGTTTTACCTGCTGACCGGCGGAGCGGATTTCGGCGCAGGAATCTGGAGTCTCTTTGCGTTCGGGCGGAATGGCCAAAAGGAACGGGCGCTGATCGATCAAGCCATCGGGCCGATTTGGGAAGCGAACCATGTCTGGCTGATCGTTGCCGTCACCATCCTGTTTACCGCCTTTCCCCCTGCATTCTCGGTCATTGCAACCGGCTTGCACATTCCCCTGTCATTCATGCTGGTCGGTATCGTGCTCCGAGGAACGGCGTTTGCCGTTCGTACCCACGACATTACGGCCAGAACTGATGGGAGCAGCGAGACGCCGGAAATATGGCGGTACGTTTTCGCCGGTTCAAGCGTCATTACTCCGGCGCTCCTCGGCATCACGTTAGGGGCGGTCGCTTCCGGCCGCCTGACGGCCGTCTCTTCCCCTACCGCATCGTTCACCGACCGGTTTGTCTTCCCGTGGCTGGCCGGCTTTCCTATCACAGTTGGCCTGTTGACGACAGTCCTCGTCGCCTACCTGGCCGCCGTCTATCTCCTCGTCGAAGCCCAGGACCGCGAAATTCGACGGCGCTTCGCACGTCGAGCCATGGTAGCCTGCTGTGGCGTATTGCTGGCGGCAGCCGCTGCCTTGTTTCAGGCCCGGGAGGGCGCCCCGGAGATCTACCGGGGTCTTGCTCACACGGCGTTTGGTCTGGCGGCAATCGTGTCGACATTCACGCTGCATGTGTCAGCGCTTTGTACGCTGTGGAAGGGTCGTGATCGTGCGGCGAGAAGATTCGCGGTCGCGGGGGCCGTCGTGATGTTCTGGGGCTGGGCATTGTCCCAGTTCCCCTATCTCGTCGAACCCAACATCACGATTGCCGATGCGGCGCCGCCGCAAACGCTGGGGCTGCTCCTGGCGAGTCTGATCGCCGGATCGATCGTGTTGTTTCCGCTCCTTGTTTATCTCTATCGCATTTTCAAAGGTCGTATCGTACTAGGGTGAGTCGCCGCTCATGTCGGACAAGCTACAAGGGAGGTACGCCATGTTCCCATACGTGCTCCGATTTCTGATCGTTTCGCTCCTCCTGTCGGGCATCGTCTGGTTGCCGTCGTTCTGGCCGCAGACACCGGCGCAGGGTCAAGAGGCCAAGCGCTATGTCTACAAGGTGGTCGACGTTCCACCCGACAATATGGCCATGCAAACCGTCCTGAACGAATACGGCGCCGCCGGATGGGAACTGGTAGTGATCGGGATGGGCGACATGACCACTCCTCGCTTGGTATTCAAAAAGTAACGCTGCAAAGACAGAGTGTCTATACAGGGACAGCTTGTCGTCCACCACGAACGGTTCACCGGCGAAACGCCGAATCCGGGATCGTGACGAACGTCTCTCTGCAGAAGCGTTTCCGTCGTTTCCATTACGAAGGTCTGTGCCTTGCACAACGACACCTGACGCCTACTGACAGAGGGAGACGCTCGACATGCCGAAAAAATCAACCAGCCGCCGGTCCGGAAAGTCTACGCGCAGGCCTGGGGCCGCGTCGAGAAAGACCAAAGCCGCCTCCGCCCGTGGATCGAGGAAACGTCGGGGAAAAACCAAGAGCGCTAAATCACAGCCGGCGCGCGGTCGCTCAGTCAGCAGCCAGGATCAACAGTCGAACCCACGGTCTCAAAGAGCTCGCCGGTCCTCTTCTCGCG
>WUUC01063286.1_pt1 | contig 19341 bp, 12 predicted proteins | sample 6278441 | NCBI WGS metagenome assembly WUUC01 (sample SAMN13675441, study PRJNA597444) | soil metagenome | isolation source: soil | place: USA: Washington | collected 2017-10 | reverse complement strand
CCTCGTGGCCGAGCAGGGTGTTCGCCACGTTGTCGCCGATCACGCTGTCGACGAACTCGTAGGACCACAGCACCGCCAGCAGGATGCCGGCGGCCACACTGGCCACGACGGCCACGCCGGTGCGGCTCTCCTTCTCCGCCGGTCGCGTCGTCGTGTCGGTCGATGTGTCTACCACCTGGAGCCTCCACCCGTTCGGCATGAGAGAGCGTCCCTTTGATGATCGTCCCGTGTGGTGGCGGTCACAATGAGCCGATAGCGCCAATCCTGCCGGTATCCCGCGGCATTCGGACCCCACCGGCCGTCACCGGTCGCGTCCCCGGGCGGGTCGGTTGGGGGCGCGAGACGGGGGTACCAACGGGCGGTGTACGCAGACGACCTCGTGCGTCCCTGGCTGGACGCGCTGCTCTCGGAGCACCCCGGTGCCGACCTCTTCGACACCCACACCCACGTCGGGGTGCACGACCCCAGCGGCTTCCGGGCGACCGTGGCCGAGCTGCGGGACGCGCTGTCGGGCCTCGGCGCGCACGCGGCGGTGTTCCCCCTGACCGAACCGGACGGCTACGCCGCGGCCAACGACGCGGTGCTGGCCGCGGCGGCGGACGACGCCGCACTGGTCCCGTTCTGCCGCCTCTCGCCCGGGCAGGACGCGCTCGGCGAGGCGCGGCGCTGCCTGGACCGCGGTGCCGCCGGGATCAAGCTGCACCCCGCGAGTGACGAGTTCGAGCTCGGCGACGACCGGCTCGCGCCGGTGTTCGGGCTCGCGGACGAGCTGCGGCTGCCGGTCATCGTCCACGCGGGCCCGGAGATCGGCCCGTTCGGGGACACGCTCCGCGACGTGCTCACCCGGTTCCGCGGCGCCCGGTTCATCCTCGCCCACGCGGGGCTGACGGACCTGGCCTGGCTGTCGGGCCGCGCGGGGGAGTACCCGAACCTGTTCTTCGACACGTCCTGGTGGAGCCCGACCGACCTCGTCACCCTGTTCGCCACGGTGCCGCCCGGCCAGGTGCTGTTCGGCAGCGACGTGCCCTACTCCACGCCCGTCTGGGGCCTGCACGCCGCCCTCCGCTGCGCGCGGTACGTCGGGCTGACTGGGGAACAGACCGCGTCCGTCCTGGGTGGACAGTCGCGCAGGCTGGTCGCGCGGGCGGATCCGCGCGACGTCGGCGCGGCGCCCGGGACCGTGCCGGCGCTGGACCCGTTGCTGGAGAGGCTCTACGTCTACCTGGCCGCGGGCGTGGAGGCGAGCAAGCGCGGCGAACCGCCGGGCCAGACCCTGGACCTGGCCAGGCACAGCTGCCGCGTGCCCGCCGACCACCCGCACCGGGACGTGTTCGACTCGGTCCTCGAACTGCTCGACCGCTACGAGCGACACGCGCCGCACCTCGAGACCGGCAACCAGTACCTGCCGGGCTGGGACCTGATCTCCGCGGCCGCCCTCGTCGCACGCACCCCGGGCCCGACGCTGCCGGTCACCGGGTCGGGTGACAGGACTTCCTCGACAGGGTGAATCCGGCCGCGTCCTCGTTCGTGGCTGCGGCGTCGGGTACTCGAGACGCGTCCGCCCGTTCCCGAGCCGCCGGAGCCCTCCGTGAAGATCAAGCCCATCGCGCTCGTCGCCCTCGTCGCGGCAGCGTTGACCGTCCTGCCCACCGCCACCGCCTACGCGTCCTGCTCGATGGCCGCGGGGAAGGTGGACTCGGTGACCCGGGTGATGGAGGACGAACTGGCCGCCGTGGCCCACCTGCGCCCGGGCTCGGACCCGCGGGACGTGGCGTGGCTCAAGGACAACGTCGTGGCGATGGTGCCGGACTGGCTGCCCGGCACCAAAGGCGTCGTCGCGGAGGCCAAACCGGAGATCGACCGCGTGGTGGACGACTGCTACCGGCCCGGTGACTACAGCGTGCCGGGCCCGGTCCGCTTCGACTTCATCGCCTGCGCCAAGAAGGCCGCCCTGGACCAGGTGACGACGTTCAGCCCGGCGGAGTGGACCACCGTCTGCGACGAGGTGCGCGAGGCCCTCGACGACCCCGCGACCGAGGACCGGGTCCGCTCCTGGGTGCGCGGCTGGGTCCAGACCTACCTGGCGTACGCGGAGAACCGACCGGCGAAGTGACCGACGGTGGGCTCGCCGACGCCCTGAAGGGGTTCTTCAGGACACGGCGGTCAGGGGAGTGCCGAACCTGCGGTTCGCGTAGGCTGTCAGCCGGGCCCGGACGTCATGTCCGCCCGTGGCCGGCGATGTCCCGTCGTGTCCCTTGTGGACGGCCGGGTGTTCGGTGTCGAAGACGGTCCGGACCCAGGTCGCGACCGCCTGCGGTGACGGCAGCAGGTCCTCGCCGAGGTAGGCCACGACCATCAGGTCCGCGCCGCTGTGCGTCTCGATCGCCGCCGCCCAGCCGTGCTGCTCGTCCCACAGGAGCGCCACGTCGCGGTCGGGGAAACGCCGGAGCCTGCCGTCGAGGGCGAGGTAGGCGCAGGCGGACTCGTCGGCCTGCACGTAGGAGCACTCGCCCCGCAGCCCCAGTGCTTCCCCGACCTGCCGGATGTAGCGGCGAAGGCCACGCACCACGCTGTCGTCGAAGTCCAGTTCCATCGCCGCCGCCCTCCGCCTGATCAAGGTGGATCCGCGCCGACTGCTTGACGCCCTCACCCACCCTGTACCCCGGACGGCGTACCGGCAACCTTGCTACGTGCGCACTTCGCATCTGTTCCGATCAAGTTCACGACCCATACGTTTGGGTTCGCGACACGTTCGTGGATCAGTGACTCATCGCGCTCTCGCGAGGCAGCGGCCCGACATCCGACCGGCGGCCGGGGGCCTTCGCGGCGTGCCACTGCCCGGGACCGGGACCGCGCCGGGCGGCGAGGGCGTCGGCGACCAGCCCGGTCGCGAATCCGTACACCGCCTTGTGCAGGAGGTCCACGAACAGTTCCTGCCGCGGCCAGGTGGTGGGCGGCGCCCCCACCCCCGTGGCGTTCTCGAGGATCTGGTCGTTGCTCAGCCGCACCACCGTGAACATCGCCGACGCCACCGGCCCCCGCATCCCGGCGTTGGCCATGAGCGACCGGACCACGCCCGCGAGCGCCCCCTGCCCGAAGTGCATGGCCAGGTTCACCGCCGTCGGCTGCTTGCCGGGGTGCTCGCGCATCCCGGTCAGCCGCTCGAGCACCCGAGCGGGCACGTGCGAGTCCGGCCGCCCGCTGATCCGCTGCTCGATCTTCTCGCCCACGGTCATCACCACGGCCCCGGCCGCACCGGCCACCAGCCCCTGCCACAGAGAACTCTTCATCGAACTCGTCATGGCCCCCGGCTACCCGCCCGCCGGGGCTTTATCCCCCGGACGGCGGGGCACCGGTGGCACGACGTCCGCCACCCGCGGCGACGTGATGAGCAGGGGCCCGGCCGGCAACCTGCGGCCCGGTGTTCTTGGGAGCGTTCACAAATGAGCCCGAACCGACGTCGACCTCCCATTGGCTTGCCGGATCCCCGGTGCTTGACGGTGTGCGCGAACACCCGCTACTTTCGAGGAAATCGCTTTCCTGGTGCTCTCCCGGCAGCCCGCGCTCGTCACCGGCTGTCCCGGGCCACCGATCGGGAAGGAACTCGACATGGCGCACAGCAGGAGGACGTTCCTGGCCGCGGGCGGAGCCGGGCTGGGCGCGGTGGCCTTCGGCGCGGCACCGGCGGCCGCGGCCGTGTGGGAGAACGTCGTCAGCGGCTCGTTCGCAGGCTACGGAACGCTGGAAGCGGCCTGGAACTACCGGTACCCGTGGGGGTCGGACCACAACGGCAGCGCCCGGATGTACGCGAGCGCCTCCGACCACAACCACGTCTACCTGGAGAGCCCCGGCGTCCTCGCGATCCGGGCGACCCGCATCAGCTGGGACGAGGGCACCAGCTCCAGCGACCCGCACCTGCCGATCCGCTACCACTCCGGGGCCGTCCACTCGCGACAGCACGTCGTGGTCAACGACCAGTTCCCCAGCTGGGAGGTGAAAGGCGAGTTCCAGGCGCCGTCCGCGCGTGGCACGTGGCCCGCGTTCTGGCTGACCGGCGTCAACTCGTGGCCGCCGGAGAGCGACATCCTGGAGTTCAAGGGCGACGGCCGGAACTGGTTCAACACCTACCGCAACGCGAGCGGCGCCTGGTCGAACACGATCGTCCCCGTGAGCAACCCCGGCGGCTGGCACGGCTACCGCGCGTGGATCACCAAGGCGAACGCCACCGACGTCGACATCCACTACTACCTCGACGGCACCTGGGTGGGGCAGCACCGCGGCGCCGGCTTCGTCAACCGTCCCATGTGGATCATCATCAACCTCCAGACGGAGGGGTCGTCCGGGTCACCCGGTCCGTCGGCCGACACCGTGTACCGCGCCCGCAACGTCTACGTCGGGCGGTCCCGCGCGTGACCACCCGGAACCGCCGCTGAACCGCCGGTGGCCCTCCCACGTGTAGCGGGGGAGGTCGACGGAGGGGGAGGTGGGCGGGTGGCCGCGCGGGGTGGCGAGCGCACGGGCAGACTCGAGGTGCTCGACGGTCTGCGGTTCGTGGCGGCGCTGGCCGTCGTCGCGTACCACTTCACCACCATGGACCGCGTCTGGCAGCGCCCCGCGAACGCGGTCTTCCCGGCCCAGCCCGCCGCCTACGGCTGGCTCGGTGTCTACCTGTTCTTCCTGATCAGCGGCTTCGTCATCTGCATGAGCAGCTGGGGGCGCGGCGTCGGGTCGTTCCTGCTGTCCCGGGTGGTGCGCCTGTACCCCGCGTACTGGCTGTCCGTCGTCGTGATCACCGTCGTGCTGGCTGTGTGGCCGCACTACCGCGGCCCCCTCCCGTGGGGCGACGTGCTGGTCAACCTCACCATGTTCCAGGACCCCCTCGGGTCGCCGCCGGTCGCCGAGGTGTACTGGACGCTGTGGGCGGAGCTGCGGTTCTACCTGCTGTTCTCGCTCCTCGTGTGGTGGGGGCTGACCTACCGGCGCGTCGCGGGCTTCTGCGTGGGGTGGCTCGGTGCGGTCACCGTGGCCAAGGCCGTGGTGCCGGACGGCGGGCTCGTCCACGTGGTCCTGATGACCGACTACGCGCCCCTGTTCACCGGCGGCATCGGCTGCTACCTCCTGTACCGGTTCGGGCGGACACCGCTCGCGTGGGGGATCGTCGCCTGCTCCTTCGCGCTGTCCGTGCCCGCGGCACTCCACCGCGCGGGCCTCGAGGCCACCTCCGTGCAGGCCGCACCGCCGCGCTGGGGCGCGGTCGTGCTGCTGGCGGTGTGCTTCGCGCTGATCGCCGCCGTCGCGCTCGGCGGGCTGAGCCGGGTGCGGGGGCGCTGGCTGGTCGCCGTCGGCGCCCTGACCTACCCGCTCTACCTGCTGCACCTGGAGCTCGGCGCCACCGTGATCCGCGGGTGGCAGGGGATTGTGCCCGCCCCGCTGCTGGTGGTCCTGGTGACCGGCCTGACGGTGCTCCTCGCCTGGCTGGTGCACCGGTACGTGGAACGACCGGTCGCGCCACTGCTGAGGCGCGCGCTGACCCGGACCCCGCGCGACCGCGACGCTCCCCGGCTTCCCGCCCGCAGCGGCACGTCCTGACCCCGGGCTACCCCTCGGCGGCGGCGGTGCGCATCGCGGTGATCGAGTGGCGGGTGGCCTCGACCAGGGGGTGGTCCGGCTCGAAGACCTGGAGCTGGGCCGCCAGCAGGGCTTCCAGCTCGGCGGCGGCGCGGGCGGGGCCGTGCAGCAGTCCGTTGAGGTGGGCGAGGCTGCCCCGCAGTGCGATGGTCTGCGGGTGCAGCGGGCCGAGGACCGCGGTGTGGTCGTCGACCAGCGGGGCGAGGGCGGCCGCGGCGCCGGTGTGGTCGCCGGACATGCTCTGCCAGAGGACGCGGTGGCCGCGGGCGAGGAGGATCTGCGGGTGCTCCGGTCCCATGACCGGCCCGTACTCGGCGAGCAGGGCGTCGAACTCGGTGACCGCGCGGTCCGGCCCCTCGGTCTGGCCGAGCCAGGCGGCTCGTTCGGTGAGCAGGAGCAGCACCTGCGTCCCGTCGGTGTCGTGCCCGCCCCGCCAGGTGGCGGACGAGGTCCTCGGCGACGGCCAGGGCACCCGCGGGATCGCCGGCGAAACCCCGCAGGCGGGCCAGCACCAGCCGGGTGTGCAGGGTTTCCGGGTGGCCGGGCCCGAGCACCCGGTGCCGGTCGGCCAGCAGCGACTCGTAGGCACCGGCCGCTCCCGGGACGTCGCCGCTCGCGTGCTGCCAGGTGGCGTGCGCGCCGCGGATCGTGAGCACGTGGGGGTGGTCGGGACCGAGGTGTCCGGTCGCGACGACGAGCAGCTCGGCGAGGCGGTCGCGGGCCGCGGCGGCCTGGCCGCTGAAACCCAGCGAGTTCTCCGCGAAGACCGTGACCGGGTGCGGTTGCGGGTGCCACAGCGCGGGTCCGGCCGCGTCGCGCAGCGCGTCGGCGTTGCGCCGCAGGACGCGGGCGAGGTCGACGTCCCGCTCGACCACCGGCCAGACCTCCATCAGCGCGGTCGCGACGGTGTGCGGCAGGCCGGCCGCGGTCGGCGGCGGGTACCGCTCGCGCGTCGCCCGCTGCACCAGCGCGTGCGCCCGGATCTCGGTGCCGCTGTGCGTGAGGAGGTTGAGCCTGTGCAGGTTCCGCAGCGCGCGCTCGACCTGCTCCGCATCCGCCGCCAGGTGGGCGGTGACCGCGGGCGCGGTGAGCACGGCCGCCGGGGCGCCGTTGGGGTCGAGGAGCGCGACCACCTCCAGCACCGGCCGGGCGAGCCCGGCGGGTGCCATGCGGTCGGCGTGCTCGACGGACAGGGACCAGACCGCGGCCACCGTGTGCCGGTGTTCGTCCGGCAGCGCGTCCGGCGCCAGCTCGGTGAGCGTGCGCCGCCGGTCCCGCAGGAGCGACAGGTAGTCCGCGCACGGCTTCTCCCGGTCGACCACGTACGCGGCGGCCTGCGCCAGTGCGAGTGGCAGGTGCCCCAGGTCGGCGGCCAGCTCCCCGGCCCCCGGTGCGAGCCCGGGCGTGTCGGCGAGGTTCGCGGCCAGGTAGGCCGCGGACTCCGCGGGGGTGAAGGTGCCCACGCGCAGCAGGCGGCGTCCGGCACCCCGCAGCGCCGCGTCCCGCCGGCGCGTGGTCACGATCGTCCGGCCGTGCTCGGCCCGCGGCGGCCACAGCCCGGCCAGGTCACCCGGCGCCTGGAGGTCGTCGAGCACCAGCAGCCACCGCGCGGTCGTGGACCCGAGCCAGTCCAGCAGCCTGCGGGCACCCACGACGGGGTCCTCGTCCTCGACCCCCGTCAGGTCCGCCGCCCACCGCGCGTACTCCTCGACGATCGCCGTCCGCGACGACGCCGTCAGCCACACCATCAGGTCCACACCGCGCTCGGTGACCGCCCGGTCGGCGACCCCGGCCGCGAGCTGCGACTTGCCGGTACCGCCCATGCCGGTCAGGACCACCGTGCCGGCCGTCGCCACCGCCTCGGCCAGCTCCGCGCCCACGTCCCGGTCCTGGTAGGCGAAGGCGGGCGACGGGTAGCCGGACCAGCGCGGCAAGGTCGCGGGCGCCCGCCGCTCCTGGTGGATGTGGATGCCGCCGGACACGTCACCGGCCTGGACGAGCACCCCGTTCACGTCCCCGACGACGAGGTTCCGCGACCCGGTCGAGACACGTACCTCGCGTGCTCGATCGCCCACGGCGCGAATGTAGCAGCCGCCTCCGCGCGGCCGGATCCCCTGCCGTCAGAGGTCCACGCGGAGGACGGTCGTGGCGTCGCCGGTGCCCAGCCAGGTCCGGCCGTCCGGTGAGCCGTGCAGTGCCGCCACCCGCTGGGCACCGGGCCGCACCGCGATCCGGGCGATCCTCAGTGGCGTGTCCGCGTCCGGGACCGCCGCGCGGACGATCGACTCCACCGCGGCCGGCGCGATCCCGTGCTCCGGCGGGAACGCCGAGGTCCACAGGTCGTTGGCGGTGACCGCGGGGAGCAGCACCTCGGTGGTGCCGTCGCCGCGGGTGAACCACGTCGGGCGGCCGATGGCGATGCCGGGCCACAGCAGCGCCGCGGGGCGCGGTGCCGCGACCGGTTGCCGCTCCCCGGTGTGAGCCGGGGCCGCGGCGAACGGTTCCGGTGGCGTCGCCCGGTAGAGCAGGGTGAGCGTGCAGGCGGTCGCGCCGTCCTCGGTGCGCACGGTCACCGCGACCGTCCAGCCCTCCGGGCGCTGCTCGCCGGCCGCCTCGGTGGTGAACCGGGGCCTGTCCAGGCGCAGCCGGGGGAGGTGCACCACGATGTCCCGGAGCTCGGCCAGGTGCTGGGCGGGCCACCCCGGCGGCACGACCCAGTCGGCCACCGCGCACGCCTGTTCGAGCAGGACCGACACCGGCAGCGCGGGCGCCCCGCCGACGCGGAACTCGCCGAGGCAGGGGTGGGTGCCCGCGCGGTGGGAGATGGCGCTGCGCAGCCTGCGGAACGGCTCGAACTCCTCGACCTCGCCGAGGAAGTGGGCCAGCGCGTGCAGCCGGGGCAGGTCCGGGTGCCCGGTGAACAGCCAGAAGCCGCGGAGCTGGTTGGGCACCAGTGCCGCGCCGACCTGCCCGATGAACATCACCTCGTCCGAGCCCGCCGACCGGATCTCCGCCGCCCAGCGCCGCACGGCGTCGGCCGGGTCGATGGTGGACACATAGCGGACGGCCGCGGAGTAGTTGGCGATCACCCCGAGCCGCTCCCAGGTGGGCCAGCACATCGTCTGCACGGCGAGGCCGTGGTGGTCGCGGGCCCAGAAACCCAGGCGCGCCAGGGCTTCGTTGCCCGCGGCGTAGTCGATCTGCCCGATCATGCCGCCCATCCGCCCGGCGAGCGAGCCGACGTTGCAGAAGACCCGGAGCGCCGCGCGGCGCTCCGGGGCGGCGAGCACCTCGCGCAACAGGTTCGCGAACCCGGCGACCTTCACGTCGACGGTCCGCGCGACCTCGTCGGCGGACTTGAGGTCCAGCCGCTTCGGTTCGTCGATCCCGGCGTTGTGCACCACCACCGCCGGTGGCGGCACCCGCGCGAACAGGTCGGCGACCTGTGCGGGGTCGGTGCAGTCGCACGGCTCGTAGGAGATCCGCAGCCCGCCGCGGGCCGCGTCGTTCAGGTTCGCCCGCACGTCCCGCTGTTCTGCCTGCGTGCGGTGCCGCGCCCGGGTGGCGCGCAGCTCGGCGGCACCGCGGGCCGCGGCGACCTCGGCCGCGCACCGCCGGTCGTAGGCCTCGGTGCCGGCGTCGAGCCAGTCCGCGCCGACGGGCAGCGCGCGGCGGCCGGTCACCACCACGTGGCAGCCGAACCGTTCCGCCAGCCCCCGCGCCAGCGCGAAGCCCACGCCGCGGGCGCCGCCGGAGACGAGCACGACGTCCTCGGCCGTCAGGTCGAACGCGGCCGGCGCCACCTCCGCCTTGCGGGGGCTCAGCGCGTGCCGCACGCCGTCCCGGTACCCGATCTCGAACAGGTCCCACGCGGCCAGCTCCGCGCACACGGCCTCGGCGACCGCTCCGGGGTCGGGCGCGTCGACGTCGACGACCTTCACCGCCAGGTTCGGCAGCTCCCGCGGCAGGCACTTCGCGAAGCCCGCCCAGATCCCGCCGAGCGGCTGCCCGCCGCCCGCGTCGCGGTAGCCCATCAGCCCGCCCATCGCGGTGACCGCCAGGTAGAAGCAGTGGTCGGCACGGACCTCAGCACGCCAGTCGGCGTACCGGTGCTGGACCGTCGCGGTGGTGCGGGCCAGCGCGGCGCGCCAGTGCGCCGCGTCCAGGCCGTACACGCTGCCGGTCACGTTGAGGTCGACGATGCCGTCCCACGCCGCGGCCGCCGGCTCGTGGCCCGGCGTCGCCTCGTCCACGACCGCCCCGGCGGCGCGGGCCCGTGCCGCGACCGCGGCGACCAGCGCCGGGTCGTCGCCGAGCACGAGCAGCCTGCGGCCGGCCACCGGGTGCGGCCCGTCCCGGCCGGTCAGCGGCGTGGGCACCGGGTGCCACACGAGCCGGTGCACCGGCCGGACGAACGAGTCCTCGTCGAAGGCCGACAGGTGCGGCCGGACCGGCGCGACGGCGGTCAAGACCGCTCCCGCAGCGTGGCGTGGACACCCTCGGCCGGGTACATCGTGATGAACGCGGCGGTGGGCACCGACGAGGCGGTGAGGCTGATCCGGAACCGCTGGCTGATCATGGCGACGGCGGTGATCAGCGTGGCCATCGCCAAGTTCTTGCCGATGCACTGCCTGCGGCCGCCCCCGAACGGGAAGTAGGAGCCCGCGGGCCGCTCCTTCGCCGACCCGTCGCGGAACCGGCGCGGGTCGAAGGTGTGCGGGTCGCGCCAGTGCTCCGCGTTGCGGTGCGTGCCGTAGGTGCTCAGCACGAGGGTGGTGTCCTTCTTGACGTCCCAGCGGCCGAGCTGCTCGTCCTCGATCAGGTCGCGCGGGAACTGCCACACCGGCGGGTGCAGCCGCATGGCCTCCTCGATCACCGAGCGGGTCACGGGCAGCTCACCGCGCTGCTCGGTGGTCGGGGCGTGCCCGCCCAGGACCCGGTCGACCTCCTCCTCGACCTCCTCGCGCACCCACGGGTGCCGGGCGATCTCGTAGAGCGTCCACGCGAGTGCCTGACCGGTGGTGTCGGTCCCGGCGAGCAGCAGCGTCCGCAGGTCGTCCCGGATGTCCTGGTCCGTCAGCTCCCCCGAGGCGAGCAGCTTGCCCGCCGCGTCGGTGCCGAGGTCGCCGGAGCGCCGCCGCGAGGAGATCACGCCGTCGATGACGCCGTCGATGATCCGGTGCGCCTTCTTCTTGTCCCGGTTGTAGCGGGTCGGCAGGAAGGAGGGGAGCAGCTCGTTGAGGCCGAAGATCGTGGTCGTGTACATGACCTTCGAGGCGATCGCGGCGGCGTTGGCGTAGTCCAGCGCCGCCTCGGACAGGTCGCGGCCGAGCAGGGCCTTGCCCATCGTCCTGGTGGAGACGTTCATGGCGTCCTCGGCGATGTCGATCACGGCGCCGGTGCGGGCGGCGCCCGCCCACCTGGCCAGCAGCGCCTCGGTCGCCGGGACCGCCTCCTCCGCTTTCTCGTTGACCCGCCGGATGGTGAACGCGGGCGCCACGATCGACCGGTGCGGGCGCCACTCGGCGTCGTTCAGCGTGAGCATGCCCTTGCCCATGAAACCCAGGAACCCCTTGTACAGCTCGCCCCTGCGGTAGTTGTCCGGGTTGGTCTTCGTGACGTGCTCGACGACCTCCGGGTCGGTCACCAGGACGTACGGCTTGGGCAGGTTCACCGACACCATCGGGCCGTACTGCTGCTGCAGGCCCAGGGTGAACGCGGCCGGGTCCTTGAAGTACGTGGGCGCCACGCCGATCACCGGCAGCCCCTTGGGGCCGTGGGGGACCGGGCAGCCGCCCGCGGCGCGGTTCCCGGTGACCGGGCAGGCACCCCCGCCCGTCGTTCCGGCGGCCCCGGGCGTGTCCTGCGTGAGCGTCATCGGAGTGTCTCCCTCGTCTGCATGCTGGTCACCGCTGTCCTGCGTCGAAGCTCTTCCGGTCGACGAAGCGGCCGGTGTGCTGGTCCACGTAGCCGACGATCGCGCCGACGATGTCCTTGACCTGGAGGATGACCTCGCCGTCCTCGGCGACCGCGATGGCGCGGTTGTCGGGTTCCTCGTCCTCGAGGTCGAGGTCGACCGGGGTCACGTACAGCTCCACGGGCAGGCCGGAGGCGGCCAGGCTCGCGTCGGTGTGCGGCTGGTACAGGTCGATCCTGCGCACGGTGCGCGGGATCGCCACCGGCGTCCACCGGCCCTCGACGAGGTCCAGCACCGCGACCCGGACCAGTCCGTCCAGCAGGACCGACGGCACGATCAGGTCCGGGAACCACCGCCGCACCTGCGGCTCGTCCAGCGCCAGCCTGCCGCGGCGGCCGAGCGGGTGCACCCGGGTGTCCGATGTGGACCGGAACACCTCGCGGAGCAGCACGTCCGAACCGTCGACGTGGTACGGGTCGACCAGCGGCCGGCACCCGTGCTCCGGCCAGTGCTCCCAGCGCGGCGCGGGGGTCGGCGTGTCCCGCAGCCGCACCGTCACGGCGAAGTGCAGCCGGTCGGTCGCGAGCGTCATCCCGTTGGGCGCCACGAGGTCCCCGAGCACCCGCACCTCGACGACCGACTCGACGTCGTCGGCGGACACCAGGCGGGCGTGGATCCGCTTGGTCTCCCGCCGGTCCGTGCGGTACACGCGCAGGAACGACTCCAGCCGCAGGTCCTCGAACACCACCGGCACCCGGTCGGGCACCAGCGCGACGGCCGCCTCCGCCGCCAGCTCCGGCACGAACGTGCCCGGCAGCGTCGGGTAGTCGTGCACCCGGTGGTGCTCGAGGTAGCCGTCGCGGTCCAGGTCGAACGTGCGCTCGGCGACCAGCTCGCCGTCGCCGCGCGTGACGCGGTCGAGGAAGAAGAACGACCGCGGCGGCGCCGCGCCCGCCGCGCAGAAGGCCGGGTACCCGGGCACCGCGGCGGCGATCGCCGCCCGCTCCTTGTCCCCGTAGAACACCGTCGCCGACGCCGTGCCGGGATCGGCCAGCTCGGCGAGGAAGTGGGCGACGCCCTCCTCGGTCGAGGTCGCGCTGTACTGGTTGGACTTCGCGAGGAACGCCCGCATCACCGGGCTCGCGCCGAGGCCGATGTCGCGCCACAGCGTCCAGCCCATCGTGTACTCGCCGGGCTCGGCGGCGGCCGCGGAGTAGAGGAAGTCGTTGGCCGAGGCGTAGTCCGTCTCCCCGATCTGCCCGGTGAAGCCGACGAACGAGCCGAAGTTGCACCACCGCCGGGGTGGCCTGCCCGCGAGGGCGTCCTTGAGGTTGAGGTAGGTGTGCAGCTTGAGGTCGCGCACCGTCAGGAAGTGCTCCCTGGACTTGGTGGCCACGTCGGAGGCGCGGTTCGTGCCCGCGATGTTGACCAGCAGGTCGACGTCGCCGTGCTCGGCCGTCACCCCGGCGAGCGCCGCGCGCACGGCGTCCCGGTCGCGCAGGTCGCAGCGCAGGTAGGTGACCGACCCCGGACCGCAGTGGCCGGTCAGCTCGGCGAGGGTGCCGGACACGGCCCGCGCCTCCTGGAGCCGGTCGAAGCGGGCGTTCGCCTCGGCCACCGGGATCCGGTCCGGGCCGGTGACCAGGCCGCGGATGTAGGCGGCCCGGTTCCGCGCGCCTTCCTCGAGGCCGACCCGCAGCTCCGCCTCGGGGTAGCCGGCCAGCGCGGTGCTGCCGAGGATGACGATCCTCGGCCGGTACCGGCGGGCCAGCTCGACCAGGATCGGCGCGCCGATGCCCCGGCCGCCGCCCGCGGCGACCACCAGCGCGCCCTCCGCGAGCGGTGGCCCGTCGCCCGGTTCCGCCGGGCGGGCGGTCGCCCGCAGCGTGCGCCGGGTCCCTCCCGAGTGGACGACCACGGGCAGCAGCTGTTCGCCGCCGAGGTCGGCGGCGGCGCGGTCCAGGAACTCGGCGGGCGCGCCGCCCTCGTGCAGGCTCGCCACGACCGGGATCGAGGGGAACTCCAGCGCCAGGCTCTTGACGAACCCGGTGAAGAGCCCGGTGAACGGCAGGGGAGTGCCGTCGGCCCGCACGGCGTGGTGTGCGGCGACGAGGACCGAGGCGTCCCCCGCCAGCCACGGGGCGCACGCCCGCACGGCGAGGAACATCCACTCGTGGAGCGTGAGCACCGCGCGCATCGGGTCCGACCAGGACGCCGTCGCCAGCTCCGGCGCCGCGCCGTCGACCAGCACCCGGACGTGCGCCGGCCGTGACTCGGCCAGCAGCCCGGCGAACTCCTCCGCCTCCACCGCCCGCGCGGGCCGCCCGCCTGAACGAACGGTCACGCCGTCCACCCCCGCCAGGACGACGATGGCGTCGTCGGGCACCGGCAGTGTGTCCACCGGCGCCGCGGAGTTGGTCAGCAGCACCGTGCCGCCGGGCAGCGCGGGGACGTTCCCGGTCCCGGCCCGCGCCGGGTGGGGTGCCCAGTCGAGCACGTGCCGGTCGAGCAGCCGCGGTTCCTGTTCCGGTGGCGCCGCGGGGGTTTCCGGTCTGCGCAGCACCAGTGTCCGCGCGGGGTCGGACGCGCCCGTCGGCAGCGTGAGCCGCAGCGACGGGTCGTCGCCCGTCAGCCACCGGATCAGCTCCCGCGCGCCCTGTCCGCCGAGGAAGGTGGTCATCGTGCCTCCCGTTCGTCGGAATCGGTGCCGGGAAGGGCGTCGAAGCCGGGTGCCAGCTCGGCGAGCACCGGCAGTCCCGCGGACTCGGCCAGAGCCCGGCCGGTGACCGCGAACAGCAGCGCGCCCTCGCCGATGCGCTCGCCGTCGGCGGCCATCGCGTGCCAGGACGGCAGGGTGTTGCCGCTGACCCCGGCGACCAGGGCGACGTCGATATCGCCGAACTCCAGGTAGCGCTGCGCGGTCGCGAACGCCTCGGCGAGCGAGGCGGTGCCCGCGTCCACGGCGATGTTCAGCCCGCGCAGGTCGAAGTAGTTGCACAGGCGCGCGGGCACCACGTTGGGCATCTCACCGGGGAACGAGTCCTCGGTCGGTGCCTCGATCCGGTCGAACGCGTAGGCGCGCACCCGCTTGAGCAGCAGCGCGAGCTGCTCGCGGCCCTCGACGCCCTCGTCCTCGGCGGCCACGCGCTCCAGCTCGTCGAGGTAGGCCCGCACGCCGTACAGGGTGGCGTTGCGGGTCGGGCCGGTGTGCCCGACGACCACGCCGACCTTGCCCTTGTGCCGGTCGCAGAACGAGCGCACCGCCTCGGGCAGCCGCTGCATGCACTCCACGACCATCAGCTGGGTGCGGTCCGTGGCGCGCAGGGCGGAGGCGGGCAGGCGCAGCCGCTGGAACGGGGGCCGCGGGTAGGTGGTGCCGAAGGACTCCGGCGCGTCCTCGCCCCGTGCCCAGTCGGCGACCCCGGCCAGGTCGTCGGTGCCCGGCAGGTGGCCGGACCAGCCGACGAGCACGAGGTCGCCGTCCGGGGCGGTGGACCGGTCGGCCCGCACGCGGTAGGTGTGGTCCGGGCGGTACTCCTGGACGAGCAGGTGCGCGTTGGTGCCGCCGAACCCGAAGCCGGACACCGCGGCCGCGCGCGGCCGGTCGGTCCTCGCGGGCCACGGCACGGCCTCGACCGGGATCGTCAGGTTCGTCGTGTCCAGCTCGAACGCCTCCGGTGCCGCGGTGAACCGGTTCTGCGCGGGAATCGCGTCGTGCGCCATGCCGAGCAGCGCGTGGATGAGCGACACCACCCCCGCCGCCCACCCGGTGTGCCCGATGAGCGACTTGTTCGACGTGACCCGCACCGGCGCGGAGCCCGCGTAGGCCGCGCGCAGGGCGAGGAACTCCGCCTCGTCGCCCGCCGGGGTGCCGGTGGCGTGCGCGATGACCCAGTCGACGTCGTCCGCGCCGAGACCGGACCGGTCGAACGCCCGCGAGATGGCCAGCCGCTGGCCCGCGCTCGACGGCGCGTAGATGGCCTTGCCCTTGCCGTCGGCGGACAACCCGGTGCCCGCGAGCACGCCGAGCACCCGGTCGCCGTCCGCGAGGGCGCGGGACAGGCGCTTGAGCGCGACGATGCCCGCGCCGTCGGAGAACAGCACGCCGTCCGCCGAGCGGTCCAGCGCACGGACCGCGCCGCCGCGGGAGAGCCCCTGGACCTTGGAGAACAGCACGGACCCACCGGGGGCGAGTGCGAACGCACCGCCGCACAGCGCGACGTCCGCCCTGCCCGACAGCAGCTCGCGCACCCCGAGGTCGATCGCGTACAGCGACGACGAGCAGGCGGTGTCCACCATCAGCAGCCGCGTGTCGTCGGGCACGAGCCCGTCGAACGCGGCCAGGCCGACGTTGTGCGGGGTGGGGACCACCGCACCCGCGCCGCCGGCCGGCAGCACCCGGGCGGTCAGCCGGTCCACGTCCCGCGCGAGCCGGTCGTCGCCGTCCTCGGCCAGCAGGGCCGCGATCTCGCCGCGGATGAGCGACTCGTGCAGGTGCTGGCTGCCGTCCGGCGTGTAGCCCAGGCACACGCTGAACCGGGCGCCCTCCGCGGCCGCCATCTGGTCCAGGGCCTGGTAGGCGCAGTGCCGCAGCCACACCGTGGTGAACTCGGGGTGCTCGCCCCACGCCGGGAGCTCGGCGGCCAGCCTGGGGTGCGGCCGGAAGCCGGTCATGAAGCCGGACTTCGACTGGTAGCTCTTGTCCGGCGCGCGCGGGTCGGGGTCGTGGAAGCCCGCGGCGCGCCACCGGTCCTCCGGGGCCTCGACGAAGAGCTCCACCTTCTCGTTGAGCAGCGCCCAGAACTCCTCCGGGCCGGACGCCCCCGGCACGGCGATGCCGGTGCCGACCACGACGACCGGGTCCTCGTCCGGAGCCGGCGGCCCGGTGACGTGGACCGCGGCCCGGGGACGCGGCTCCTCGGTCGGTTTCGCAGTGGATTGCTCGCCGGATTCCACCGCGGATCTCTCCGCCGGTTCCGCCGAGGTGCCGGTGTCGGTGCCGGTGTCGGTCGCCGTGCCGGTTGCCGTGTCCGGAGCCATCGCCTCGCGGAGCAGGGACAGACCGCCGTCGGCCAGCACGGTCTGGCCGGTGACCCACCGGGACTCCGGTGACGCCAGCATCATCACGGTGCCCGCGAGGTCGTCGGGCGTGCCGAGCCTGCCGAACGGGGTCGCGGCCGCCGTCTTCGCGCTGACCGAGTCCGCGCCGGGGAACATGCGCCCGACCTCGTTGTCGATCAGCGCGGCGGAGGCGGTGTTGACCCGGATGCCGTCGACGGCGAACTCGGCGGCCAGGTACCGGGTCAGGGCCTCCAGCGCGGCCTTGGACACGCCGACCGCCAGGTAGTTGGCCGGCGCGTGGCTCGCCCCGATCGACGAGACGTTGACGACACAGCCGCCGCCCGCGCGCGCCAGCAGCGGCCGGGCGGCGCGCGCGCACCACAGCGCACCCTTGACGTTGGTGGTGAAGGCCTGGTCGAGGTGCTCCTCGGTGATGTCGTCGAGGCCGACGAAGGTGCCGGCCGCTGCGTTGTTCACCAGGATGTCCAGCCGCCCGTGCGTCCGCCCCACCTGCTCGAACATCCGCTCGACCTGCGCGGGCTTGGCGACCGAGGCACGGATGACCTCGGCGTCGCGGCCCGCGGCGACCAGTTCGGCGGCCAGCGCCTTCGCCGCGTCGTAGGAGTGGAAGCAGTTGATCAGCACGGTCGCCCCCGCGTCGGCGAGCATGCGCACGACACGCTCGCCGACACTGCCCGCGCCACCGGTGACCAGGGCGACCTTCCCGTGCAACGGACCGGTCATCGGCGCACGCCGTTGACGGCGGGCAGCGAGCCCGCGACGAAGTCGATGACCTTGCCGAAGGTGCGGTAGTCGCCCATCCGCAAGCCCTCCGGGCGCGGCCCGAGCTCGAACAGGTCGCCGAGGCGTCCCATCAGCTCCGTCTGCTTCACCGAGTCGATGCCGAGGTCGGCCTCGAGCTCGGCATCGGGCTCGAACACCTCCTCGGGGTACTCCAGGGCCTCGGCGTAGAGCTTGCGGACCTTGGCCTCGACGTCGTCGCGGGAGATCGCCGACCGGTGCTCGGGCGTGACCGCCACGGGCAGCGCCACGGACGGCACGACGGCAACGGGCGGCGGTGCGGGCGCCGGTGCCGGTGCCGGTGCGACGGGCGCGGGCGGGGCCGTGCGGACCTCGGGCGCCGCGGTGATCGTCGCGGTGATCGTCGCGGGGTCGCCGCCGAGGAAGGTCACCGTCGCGGCGAGTGCGTCCGGTGCCCCGTGCAGCGGGGTCAGGACCGTGACCTCCGGGTGCCGTGCGCGCACCAGGTTGGTCAGCACCCGGCCCGCGCCCACCTCCACCCAGATCCGCGCGCCTGCCCCGTGGGCCCGCGCGATCGCCGCGCCGAACTCCACCGGCGCGACGAGGTGTGCCGCGAGCAGCGCACCGAGGTCGTCCTGCTCGCGGTAGTAGCGGCCCAGGACCGGTGAGAACACCGGGATCCGGAACCCGTGGGAGCGCTGCCCGCGCACCCGCTCCGCGAAGGCCCGGCGGGCCGGTTCGAGCAGCGGGTTGTGGAAGGGGTTCGGCGCCCGCAGGCGGGTCGCGGTCATGCCGATCGCCTCGGCGACGCGGGCCACCCGGCCGATCGCGTCGGCGGGACCGGACACCGCCGACTGGGTCGGCCCGTTCGCCACCGCGACGACCACGTCCGACGACGGCAGCAACGCGAGGATCTGCTCGGCCCGCTGCCGGTCGCAGGGGAGTGCGAGCATGCGGCCGCCGCTGGTGTCGTGCTCGCGCAGCGCCGACAGCCGGTGGCAGAGGATCCGCGTGCCCTCCTCCAGGAGCAGCGCGCCGGAGCACACCAGCGCCGCGATCTCGCCGAGACTGTGCCCGACCAGGACCGCCGGGGTCGCGCCGCGCACCCGCAGCACCTCGAACAGTGCCACCGACACCGCGAACGCGGCGACCTGGACCAGCTCCGGCTCCGCGTCGAACAGGTCGTCGTCCGAGAGGGACGCGTTGTCCTGCAGGGAGCCCAGCAGCCGTCTGCCGAGGGTCTCCGCCACGATGTCGTCGACTGTGTCCAGTACGCGGCGGGCATCGGGATCCGCCAGCAGACCGTCCAGACACCCGGCCTTGTAGCCCCCCTGGCCCGGAAACAGTCCGACCGACAACTCCATGTCCGTCATACGCCACACCCTTCATCCCGCTCGGAAAAAACGTCCGCCTGCCTGTGGATCGGTGGGTCGCCGCTGTCCAGTCCAGACCGGCGGTCTCGTGCGCCGCTCCATCGGTGCATGAGCGTCGGTCGTAGCGTCGGGACGGCGCAACGCACACGGGATCCGTGTCAGCGCAAACACTTCGGAGGAGGGTCGTAGGGCAGACAGTCCGATACGGACGGTTGGGCTGGCGCGGGGCGTCCCGGGGACAGCGTCCGGCTCATGACGACGACCTGCGTGCCCGGGTCGTGACCCGGTTCACCGCCGTCAAAGGCGACGCGGTGCGCAGGGCATTCGCGTCGATGCGAAACGGGCGCCGGTGAGGGTCGCCCGCGTCGCACAATGGGAAAGTCTACTCAGGACTTACTGTTTCGCGAAAAGTGTGGCGAGGTGGCCGTCGAGAATCGCGAGGGCGGCCGCCGGCTCGTGGTGCCCGGCGAGGGTGTGCGCGGTGAGTCCGTCGGTCAGTGCGAACAGCAGGCTCGCTTCCCGTGCGGGGTCGTCGATTCCCGCGGCGCGCAGGAGTCCGGTCAGCTCCGCGTGTCCTTCCGCGTAGCCGGAACGGAAGTA
>WUUC01167579.1_pt1 | contig 19344 bp, 15 predicted proteins | sample 6278441 | NCBI WGS metagenome assembly WUUC01 (sample SAMN13675441, study PRJNA597444) | soil metagenome | isolation source: soil | place: USA: Washington | collected 2017-10 | reverse complement strand
ATCTCGATGATCTATCTCTGCTGTGGCGGGATCACCGTCCAGCTACCCACAGAAACGTGAGGAGAACCGAATCTCCGAACTACCTACTCCTGGTACCTGCTCCGATTCGACCAGAAGGGGCGGCTATGGGTGAACCCCCTGATGCAGCGCCTTCAAGGCGCCGATGCGGTTCACACATCGTCCCGCCACCTCCACTACGGTCATTGGCCTTACCAAGCCATTTGTGCACGTCGGAGTCACGAATGTTGTTTCCGTCGCTCCCACCTCCACCGATGAACGAAATCCGACTATCGAGCAACCTCATTGACAACGGCTGCGGCGGGAGAGCTGGTCCCGGCGAGCGTGAATTGTCTCTTTCAGGGACTATGGTCCCGCGATGAGTTCGAGGTTTAGTTCACCGGATCCATGAGCCTCAGAAAGAATAAGGACTGCTGAGAAAGGGGTTCTCCTGAGCGATGGGTCCGCTACCCGCTAATCAAGAAGCGGAATGCGCTAAACAAGCACGATCAATGGCACCTGCTGGCAGACCCGCTGACGATGCAGTCGTCTTTGACGAGAGGGATAAGATCGGCTCCCGTGCGGCACGGCTGTGGCTAGACATCCGGAAGGAGCAGAGAGATGAAATCTCACAGGAAGCTGGAGCTGTCTAAGGAGACCCTGCGAGATCTGACGTCGGATCTGCCCTCAGGCAAGCTCGTCGACGTGCGGGGTGGGAACGAGAGCCTCAACACCTGCCTCGAGTGCGTGACGACCCTCATTGCGCCAACTTGGGTCGACCCGGGTTGCTGGCAAACGCGCTAACGATCGAGTCTTCCTGACGAGAGGGGATCAGACAGGGCATCGAAGCGCGATCACCTCTTGGTTAATTCTCCTGCTCCGCCCCCGTGCCGTCGCAAGGCTGAGGATTCGAGGAACCAGGCTCCCCGAGCAGAGCTCCCGCGAGCCGAGACCACGCGTCGGGCACGTGGTGGCACGTCTGCAGATCCGTTCTCGGTCGGTCCTCCCACGTCGGCTGCAATCTCGTGCGGCGAACCCACGTCCGATGCATCTGAAGCAACCGACCGACCCTTGGCGACCACGTAATACAGCCGGGAGCCGCAATCACTCAATAGAGGATGTTCTCGACCAGAGTAGTGCTCGGGCACACCTTGCAACTAAAGCGGGCAAATGGTAGTAAGGCAAGCGATGGACGGGGCGGCCGGGCGGCGATCGACGTTCCGGGCTCCACGACGGCCTTCGCGGCGTCGCGCGGCGTCCCGCGCGTTCGGCAGAAAGGGGATGCAGCATGCAGAGACGCATGGCTGTTCTGGTGGGGGTCGTGGGGTTGCTGATGGCGGCGGCGCCTGCGGCGCACGCGGGGGAGGGGCCGATCCCGTTCACCGTTGACGTGCCGATCGGCGAGGTGGGTCCGGTCACGGTTGACGCCGTACCGGACGTGGACACCGGCCTGGTGGGCGTCTGTGACCCCGAGCTCCAATGCACCGGGTTCCGCGCGACGGCGGAGGCCTCGGCAATCACCGCAGGGACCACACCGGGGCGGGTAACGCTGCGCGGGTACGTGTGCGTGATGGACTCGGGCATCGAGTGCGGCAACGGCATACCGTTCACGGGCCTCAAGATCACCGAGCGCCTCGTGGACACTCCAGAGCCCTACGTGGGCCCGATCTACATCCGCGTCAATGTCTGCATCTGGGTGATGTCGCCTCTGGACGATCCCCACGCGTGCGACCTGCCCGTGATCGAGTCGGACGAGACGAGGGCTCCCGACTCGGGAAACCTCGCCGACACCCTCCCGGCGCTGAACCTTGGGATCTCGTTAGACGATTCCGACGACTAGCAGGACTACGGCTCGCGCTCGCGGCGCCACGCGGGCGCGGGCTGTTGGGGGCGCCGACGAGGTCGCGGTTATCGGGATGGGAAGGCTCGGCGCGCGGGAGCTTAAGTACGCCTCCGACATCAACGTGATGTTCGTCGCGGCCGGCGCTCCGCGACGCGAAGCCGGTCGCGGAGCAGCTCCTGCACGAGCTCGGCGATTTTGCGCCCGAGAGCCACGCCGTCCGTATCGAGGCGAACCTCCGGCCGGACTGTCTTGGTCATCTCGGTGCCGAACTACGGACCTCACATCTCTCTTCTGAGGGGCCACGCTATGGCCAGGTATGACAGGCAGACCTCCGGGCCATAGCGTGTTGAAGGAGCGTCGCCCTGGACCGGGTGTCCAAAAATGGCAGACCCCTGGATCCGCTTCGTTCGCCGCGCCGGGTGGATGGGAGTGCCTCGCAGCGAGCGCACCGGCCCACCTCAAGTCCGCCTCGTCCGGGGGCCTGCATCTTCCAAGGATCTCCGAAAACTCTCCGACGAATCTCCGAACTACAGCAGCAGGCAGACACCACTGACGAATGCCTGCCCGCTCTTTTAAGTCACGAGAGAACGCCTTGATACAGGGCTTTCAAGACGCCGATTCGGTTCACACATCGTCCCGCCACCTCCACCATTTTGCTCTTGTGTGAACCGGTCTCCTCCGGAGGACGGCCCAAACCGGTGTTAGAGATGCTTCGCGTCCAGGACCCAGGCCCCCGACCCTGAGTTCACCCAGATCCGGTTCCTGTGGAAATACGAGGACCACACCGCCTGTGTATCGGGCTGGAAATAGGTGACCTCTTCCGGCTCCGCGGGGTTCGAGATGTCGATGACCGACGTCCCGGCCTGCCACCAGCCGATGACCAGTGTGCGGTTGTCGATGAAGTTGAAGTTGTGGGCCCAGCAGGTAGACGGCCCGCGCGGGGCGTTCATGAAGCCGGCGAGCTCGGGCTCTTGGCGGTTCCGGATGTCGTAGATCGACAACGCCCCACGCTCGCGCTCTTCCGTGTTCCCGGAGCAGGAACCCGTCGGGTCCTCGTCGCCGATCACCAAGTACTTGCCGTCCGGGGTCGCCATCGCCTCGTGGTGATAGCCGATCTCGGCGTCGTCGATCGTCGAGACGACCGCGGGAGTAAGCGGATCGCTCACGTCCCAGATCTCCGTGTTACCTCCGCCGGCGCAGAAGGCCAACTGCTCTGTCTTCGTGACGCGGAAGGTGATGTCGTGGCACCCCTGCATCCTCGTTGGTATGGGAAGCGGCGTCAGTGGATCGCTCACGTCGACGACGAAGTTCGGATCGGTGGTCGAGCTGGACGCGTAGATCAGCGGTTCGGTCGGATGCGCCGTCAGCGTGTGCGAGCCGGCCGGCAGCGCGGCGAACCCCAGCTGCTGGGGGTTGTTGGGATCGCGGACGTCGAGGATGTTGATGCCGCTCGAAGGCTGGGCCATGCACGTTCCCCAGTGGTTACCGACGGCGATAATGTCCTCGCTCAATGCCGCCACGTCGTTCTGGTAGCCGCCACAGGTGAACTCGCCGAGCAGCTTCGGCTTCGTCCCCTTGGTAGCGAAGATCCGTACCTTGCCGTTGACGACCGCTCCACTCTGAGTGAAGAAGGCCCTGTCGCCGGCGAAGGAGATGTCGGTCCCGCTGCTATACGGGACGTGAGCCAGCACGCGAAGGGAGCCGCCGAGGCGCTTCGCCCCCGCAGGATGGAGCGTGCCGGAGGCCGGGATGAGCAGGGCCACGGCTAGGGAGAGCGCGGCGCCGAGGCGCCATCCGGAACGACACATGCCAGGCTAGTTCGGCATCGGCCGGGCGGGTCCTTCCGCGACTCGACGAAGGGCGTGGGACTCCTCAGTCGGGCAAATCAGATCCGGGAGCAGAGGGACGGGCGTTCGCATATCGGGAGGTAGTACTTCCTCGACGGTGGCGACGGTACGGACCGGCTTGCGGCACCTACCGGGGGCGGTTTAGCGCTTGCCGCTGGTAGTAGGTCGCCCACCACGGCCTGGCGCCGTTCTCGCCGGGCCTGAACGCGCTGGCGCCGATATGCATCCGGCCCGCGGCATCGAGCCGGATGTTCTCGAACTCGGGGATCTGCGACGCGCCCGTGAACATCGGGTCGCTCGTCGTCGTCCCGGTGCGCACCCGGGCCGCGTCGAGCTCGCCCGCTGGGATTCGGGCCCAGTAGAAGTACCAGTCGGACTCCGTCGTCTCCGTCGTGGCAGGATCCGGGCTCCCGTACCAGACGACCGCGGCACCGCCGCCGTCGGCGGCCACCCACGGTGCGTACCCGGCCGTGCCACTCGTCAACGGAACCGACTCCATCCACGTCCTTCCCTGGTCGACCGAGGTCGTGTACCAGATCGGACGGTCGAACTCCGTCTTCGACGAGAAGACGACATGTAGCTTCCCGCTCGGATCGAGGGCGATGCTCGGATAGAGGTAGCTCATCGGGTTCGGCAGCGAGATCACGAGGTTCGACTCCCACGACCTCCCCGCGTCGTGGCTAGCCGCGACGAAGAGCTTCTCCGGCCCTGCCGAGTCGAGGTCCGTGAGAACCGCGCCGGCTCGCCGCGTGTACGCGAGGTAGAGGTCCTTCCCGTCGCGTGAGGCGGCGAGATTCCCCTGCCACGTGAACGCGCCGTCGGCGCCGGCCGTCGCCACGATGGACGTCGGCTGGAACGTGCGCGCGTAGTTGGTCGAGCGCGTGTACCAGATCGCCGACGGCATGCAACACTGCAAGTCCTGGTAAGTGACGTGCACCGTTCCCTTCGGCCCCCCGACGAGCCAGGGCCGGTCGACGACCAGACCGGGAACGGCGACGGGCGTTCCTTCCCAGGTCCCGCCGTTGTCCCGGCTGTGACCGACCGAGAGGTTCCCCAGCCACGTGTCGGCCGCGTACATCGTCCCGCTCTCGTCGAACGCGACGTCGCAGTCGCCGCCCTCGAATGTGTACTTGCGCGCGTCGTTCGAGTCGTCGTTCTCGACGCGGAGGGGCTCCCACGTCCGGCCCCCCGTTCGGCTCAGGTGGAAGTACGACTGGTTGTCAGTGGTGTTCGGGGCGCCCGACGGCGAGCAGGCGAGCATGATGCTCTCGTCCTTCGGGTTGATGGCGAGGCTGGCTTCGCGGGCGGCCTGGTCGGCGTGGACGAGAACCGGGGCCTCCCATGGCTTCGCCGGCCTCGGCGCAGTGGGCTCGGCGGCTCTGCCGAAGGAAGCCCCGACGAGGCCTGCCGAGACCGCTGCGAGTACCGCGACCGGCACGACTTCTTCCGCCCGCCCACTCGCAGCCTCCCGCGTCGAGCCGATCCCGTCTCTCGCCGTCGCGAGAATTCGCCGTGGGCGAGTCGATCCCCTGGTTGTGCTCCCTCGCGCCGGGGGCTGATTGGGGCACTGGGGCCACTTGCATAGGAACTGTCGGTCACGGCGGCGAATTTTTCGGGGAAGGATCGATAGAGAGAGGAACGGATGAACCACGAGCGCTTGCTCAGCCTTCTGGTAGCGGTTGCCCTCATCTCGATTCCTGCCTTCGCCACCGCTTCCGGACCCGCCAACAAGAGTGAGAACGTCAAGCTCGTCGAGCAGTTCTTCTACAAGGGCAGCACCGAGGTCGCCGCCAGCGGCGACTTCGTCTACACCGGTGAGCTCGACGGCATCACGCAGCGCGGCGAGAAACCCGAAAAGGGCGGCATGCACATCTTCGACGTCTCCGGCAAGACCCCGAAAGAAGTCTCGTTTCTCCACTGCCCCGGGAACGACAACGACGTCGAAGTCGTCAAGCCTGGACTCGTTGCGCTCGGATATCAAAGGAACATGTGTGCGCCTCTCGGCACTGGTTTCATGCTCATCGATGTTCGCGACGCCAAGAATCCGAGGATCTTGAGCAACCTCTATCTTCCGTCCGGCGCCAACGCCCACACGATCCAGCCCTATCCGGGCGGCGACTACCTCTATGTCTCGCCGGGCGGACTGCGCAACGGAGCGGCGATCGAATACATCGCCGACATATCGAATCCCCTCAAACCGAAGATCGTGGCCACGTTCAAGCCCAACGAGGCGGGATGCCATGACCTCTCCTTCTTCTTCGCGAAGAGGAAGAGGCTGGCCTTTTGCTCCGGGCTGGGCGAGACGCAGATCTGGGACGTAGCGGATCCGGTCGCACCGCAGGTGGTCGGGCGCATCGTCAACCCCGCGATCGAATTCCATCACTACGCGGTCGCAAGCTCCGACGGCAAGCTGCTCGCGATCGACGACGAGGCATTCGCTGCCCACGAATGCAGGACGACCCAATCTCCCTTCGGTCGGGTCTGGGTCTACGACATCAGCAATCCCACCATCCCGCTACCTCTCGGCAGCTTCGCTCCACCGCGCGGCGGCAACGAGGTGGGGATCGGCAACTACGTCGACTGGGTTGCCTCCTGGTGTTTGGCGCATCTGATCGCCTGGAAGCCGGAAACGCACGTCTTGGCGGTGCCCTGGTTCACGGGAGGGATGAGCGTGCTGGACTTCAGCGACCCCTCGCAACCGGAGGAAATCGCTTACTACCAAGCCGATCCGTCGGCGACGTATGCGGTTATGTGGCATCGCGACCGGCTTTACGCCAGCGACGAGTATCAGGGTCTGTTGGTCTTCGAGGTCAGAGGCCTGTAACTCTCTCGCGGTTCGCACCACTCTTGGCTGCTCCGGCAAGGTTGCGGTGGAGGCCCTGAGGGCGCGCTATGCCAGGGCTCGAGGTGCTCGGGATGCCGAGCTGCAAGGCGGGTCGCTGATTCGCCAAATGGGGAAGCTGAGTCCATCACCGGCCCTCAATTGCCAACAAGGGGCGGATCCAATCTCCCCTTGTATCCAGGACCAAGGCAGACACTGACGAACGCTTATCCACTCCAGTCAGGGAGAGAAGACCTTGGTGCAGCGTCTTCAAGACGCCGATGCGGTTCACACATCGTCCCGCCACCTCCACTGACGTTCCGCTGCCCCGCCCACGCCCGATGCCACAATCGAACCGCCGCGCGGTCGGTTCACTACCCGGCAGCTCCACTCCGCTGCGCTATCGCAGCCTCGCCGGCCGCGGTCCCTCTCACCCGAAGCGCCACTCCCTTCGCTCGTCGCGCCGCAACACCTCAGCGCCTTTCTCTGCTGCGTGTGGGCCATGCGGGCGCACGTAAATGCTTGTTTTGGGGGTCCCCCAGACGCCCCCGAGAGGTAGGTGAGTCAAGTGACCTCGGAGGGAAAGGTAGGTGTAGTCAAGGGACCTTGGAGGGGGTGAATTTGCATGCGAAAGGTGAAGGTGCTGCTGGCGGCGACCGGTCTCGCGCTTGGGACGTTGACAATCGCCGCGTCACCCGCGCAAGCCGTTGTATGTCAGGACTATCCAGGTGGCTGCTGCGAGGGGATAACGATTCTCGGAAAGACGTACGACCCCATCCCGATGGATTGCTAGGTCGATTGCAGACTCAGTCAGCGAGGACGTCAGCGCCTGCTCGTCGGCGCTGACGATCCTCTTCCACTCGGGTCGCAGGGAGGTTCGCGCACCGATCAATCAGCTCCACTTCGCTTATCCGATTGCGCGTTTGTAATACCGCCTCGCGCGTTTTACGTCTCGCGCCGACATGATGCGGTGAATCCCGGAGCCTGTCCGCTCGTCCCCGACATAGAGAACGTCGTCGCGATGCGTATGTGGACCGTATCCCGTGGAAGCCTGTACCACCGCCGTCTGACCGGCGCGGACGCGACTCCACCAGAACCACGCGTCCCGTTGCTCTCCCGTACGCTCCAAGTAGATAACCGCTTTAGTTCCTCGGCGAGCGTTTTGATAGACGGATTGCACGAAAACTACTTCGCATCCCGGCAAGCTGGAGGCGTAGTCACGCATCCCGCTGAGAATGTCTTGGGCGCGAGCATCGCGGCGTTTTCGCCACTCCCAGACCCAGCGAAAGAGCGGCGCCACGGCTACCGCAATCTCAGCTCGGGTGCGCGGTCTTCCATCCGAATTGCCTCGCCCCCGCAGCCATACGATCGTCGTACGTGACGATTTCAGCGAGGTCGTCGCCGAGTTGCTGTGCGGTCGCGAGGTGGATGGCGTCGAGCGACCTGAGTTCCAAGGGCAGCAGCGTGCCGGCTGCGCTCAGGACACCATCGCTGATCCGGATGAGGTCGACCCGCGCGAGGACCGCGCCCCCTCGTTGGACGGCGTGTGGCCCGATAGGCAACAAAGCTCGGGTCACTTCCGTCTGTGCGAGGGCACTGGATACGAGTGGCCGTCGCCTGCGGATGTACCGACGCAGAGCCTCCGACTCCGCTTCTCGCACCGCGAGCTTCACTAGAGCGGAAGAGTCGATGTAGGTCGCCCGCTTAGCGCTCATTGCGCCGGAGGCGGTCGAGCACGCGTGATGGAGGTTCCTGGTCGGGGTCCAGTGGTATCGGGTCCGGCAGGTCGTCCAGATACTGGCGCGCCTGAATGAGGTCACCCAAAGCCTGTAGACGATTGATCGGCCCCTGGTCTGGGAGCGGCGCCAGGATTGCCACAGGCCGACCTCGGTCCGTTACCTCGATCGTCTCGCCGCCCTCCACTAGTCGAAGCAACTCGCTCGCTCGCTGCCGGAGTTCGCGAATCCCGACAGTCATCATGTGCTATTTGTAGCACATGATGACTTCTCTGTCGACGGGCGCGCGCGGCACCTCCGCGATCTACGGTCGTCTCGTCCAGACGAAGTCCTCGCGGCATAGGTATCGCCTCCGACACGCGGTTCGCGCACCGATCAATCAGCTCCACTAACGTTCGGCTGCCATGCCCTCCCGGCGCGGTCCACGCGACGCGGCCCGACGAGTCGGTTTCTCTCTCTGCTGGTTAAATCGGTGCATGGAGGAGGTCGCGCTAGTCGTTTCGGTTGCGGCGCTGCTTCTCGCGCTGGCTGCCCTCCGCGCGGCCCGGCGCCCGCCCGGGGCGATGGACGCGCTTGGGTTTCCTCCGCCGCCGCCTGCTCGATGGCCGCGCGACGAGCCAGAGCCAGATCCCTTCCGGGCGCCGGGGGAAGCGGTGTCCGTCGTTCTCGTGGAAAGCGGGCCCGGCAAGATCCAGGTGATCAAGGCCATCCGGGACGGGACCGGCCTCAGGCTGAAGGAGGCGAAAGACCTCGTAGACGCCCAGATACCGGTCACCGTCGCCCACGATCTGCCGCCCGAGCGCGCCCGGGCGCTCGTCTCGGCGCTGCAGTCCGCAGGTGCCACGGCCGAGCTGAGCTGACGGTCAGCCGGTGTTCCAGCCGCGCTGCGCGTCTATCCGGTGATCGCCGTCACGATCGCGTTCGCCGAGGCGATCAGCTCGTCACCCGACTCCGTGGGTAGCCTCCCGGTCCTCACGTAGGTCTCCACCTGCTTGACGAAGTCCTCGAGCTTGGAGACGGCCGCCTTGTCCTTGCCCGCCTCGACGAAGTCGAGCGCCGCCCGCAGCCTCAATCGCAGCGGGGCCGCGTGCTTGGAGTTGAGCTGGCCGGCGGGTGGCGAGGGCGTCGACGTCGGCTGTGAGGTGGGTATCGCAGAGCCATGATCAACGTCTTGATCTGCCACCTACGTCCTAATCTGCCACCTACTTGATTTGCTTCCGCATTGCTCTGCGAGGGGTCTTGATTTGTTGGCAGAACCTGGGGTTCGAAAGGAGCTCCATCAGGACCACTAGCTGCGTCTTGCCCGTCAAAGTGATCTTGAAGTTCTTGTCAGCCGTTGCTAGGCTCCGGCGGCTTGTGTGTGTTGGGCAGATCGGGCGAGTTCCGCGGCGAAAGGGAGGGCTCAGTGAGGAGTCGTTTCTTGTTAGTGGGAGCGTGTGTTCTCACGTTGGGAGGACTCGCGGTGCCGGCGGCAGGCGCGGGCGAGACGATCTGTGTAGGCGTGCTGCCACCGGGCGTTTACGACGATGTTCTGGTTCCGGAGGGAGCGAGTTGCTCGTTGTCGGGATCGACCGTGAAGGGGAACGTCAAAGCTCTCAAAGGGTCTGAGCTGATAAGCAGGGGCAACACGGTGGGCGGAAACATCCTGGGCGATTACACCCGGAATTTCAGTCTGCAGAACGACACGATTGGCGGCAACATCGAGGTTGTCGGCTCCAATGATGTCGGCATCTGCAACGAGACGCTCTCCAAGGGGAATATCTTCGTTCAGAAGAGCAATCCCAATCGCCTTCCTGGAAATGGATTCGTGATCGTGGGGAGGGGCACCATCGGCTGTCCCGGCAACACGGTCCGGGAAGGAAATGTGATCGTCGAGGAGAGTTACATCCCCCCCAATGGCGAGCTGGAGATCTCCGCGAACACGATCAGCAGGGGCAACCTCCAGGTGTTCAAGAACAAGGGCCCCGGCCCCAAGGACGTCTCGAACAACACGGGTGGCGGCTCGGCCGGCGGGAACCTGCAATGTAAGGAGAATGACGCCCCCTTCAACGGCAATGGTACGAACGTGAACTGGAAGTCCAAAGAGGAGCAGTGCAGGTAGGAGGCAACGGGGTATTCAGCGCCAGAATGCATGATCGCGCCAAGCAGGCAAAGGCAAGCGGGAAGGGGGCGGTGGCGGATACCGACGTTCGGCGTGGTTTGATGGTCGATGCTTGGGGGTGGCGCGCGGGCGTCGTCCACTGACGTCAAAGGAGATATCAGTGCAAAGAAGGACTTCACTAACTTTCGCCGCCCCCATGGCGGCGATCATGTTCCTGGCCCTGGTGAATCCGGCGACCGTCGCGGCGGCCCCTCCCGGGAACAACAGCGATCTTCTCTGGGGATACGAGGGGGCGACGATGAACTCTCGTGTTCTCTCGTACCGGATCGGCCCTCCGGTGGTGGCGGGGCCGGAGTGCGTGCCGGCTCCGGGAATGCGGAGCGGGCGGGGGATCTCCTACGACCCCCTGAGCGGCAACCTGTGGATCACGCATATCAACTCGATAACGGGGAACGGCGACGGCTTGATCCACCAGATCGTGCCGCCCAATGTCGATACGGCCTGCCCCGAGGTCAAGACGATCCCATTCGGTGACGGCCCGGGTGGAGCGATCCAGGACGACATAGGGGCCCTCGACGCCGACACCGACTCGAAGCATCTGTGGGCGGCCGGCCACCGTCCTGTGGGCGGCATGAGCTTCCTCTACCTCGTCAACCGGAACACAGGGGAGATCCTGCAGTCTTGCTCGATCCCGTTCCAAGGCGGTGGCCCGGGCGCCAACGACATGGGCAACGACACCCTTGCGACGATCCACGATCCCCGTCAGCCGGGATCGGCGAAGCTCCTTCTAACCGACGCGGGCGGGGAGGAGACGACGTCCAACATGCTCTTCCTGATCGAACAGTCGGCCTGTCATGGCGGCCAGGAAGTGACGCCGGTTGCGGAATTCGAGAAGAATAATCCGATGAGCGGGATCGACTTCGAATGGCCGGGGCTTCTCAACACCGACTCCGATGAGCTGTTCAACGACGGCGCACCACCCTTCGCGACCAGCACGTCTCACGGCCAGTGGGGAAACACGGATGCCATGGAAGACATCACGCTGTGCGGATTCCGCGCCACGTTCGGCGGCCGCGGGAACGACATGTGTCGCCACCCCTAGCTCCGGACCGGCGAGCAGGATTGGAGAGGGGCCCCGAATCGGGGCCCCTCTCTCGTAAGTCCTATCCGCTCCTTATCCGTCGGCCAGGGGCTGCCCCGCCCACGCCGCGGGCCCCTCGTTTGCAGGGAGGGCGCGGTCCGTGCCGAATTCTTGGGTGATCCCGGCGGTCGACATCCGGCAGTGGAGGCGTGATGCGTTCTAAATCCCTGGCCCTCTTGGTTGGCCTACTGACCGCGACGTCCTTGATCGGGCTCCCCACGGCTGCCAGCCCGAAGGCGGGCAAGGGGAAGAGGAGCAGGGAGCCGGAGCAGATCGCGATCGAGCACCTCGGTGTCAAGCGCAAGGCGGTCGAGGTCACCGACCTCTACACGTCGGATCACAACGGGGTCACCCACGTCTATCTGCGCCAGGTCGTCAAGGGCACCGAGACCTTGGGGGCCGAGGCGACGGTCAACATCCAGGACGGCGCGGTCGTGTTCAGCGGGTCGCGCTTCATCGATCCGAAGGACGCCTCGGGCGATCCGGTGCTGGATGCTGGGTCGGCGCTGGAGGTGGCGGCCGCGTCGGTCGAGGCGGCCGATGCAGAGATCGTGACGGAGCCGGTCCTCGTCTACCGGGTGCTCCGGGACCACACCGCGCGGCTCGTGTACGACGTGCAGATCTCGACCGCTCGTCACTGGTGGGTTATCTCCGTCGACGCAGAGACCGGGGGGATCCTGGAACGCCACGACCTCGTGGACAGCGAGCACGTGGGTCACATCGCGGCCCGCACCGCTCGTCCCGAGGATGCCCGGCTGGCGCAGGCGCTGGTCAAGCCCATCCTTCCCCCGCAGCGCGTCGACGACGGTTCGTCGTACAACGTCTATGCCATGCCGCTCGAGAGCCCGAACGACGGAGACCGGTCGATCGTCGAGAACCCGGCCGACAGGCTGGCCTCCCCCTTCGGGTGGCACGACACCAACGGGGTCGCGGGACCGGAGTTCACGATCACCCGCGGCAACAACGTGAACGCGTACCCCGACAGCGCCCACGACAACTCGCCCGATCCGGCAGGTCAGCCCGACGGAGGACGCGGGCTCGACTTCAATCATCCGATCCGGACGTTCGACGCCACGCCCGCGGTGTACCGCGACGCCGCGGTCGACAACCTCTTCTACTGGAGCAACGTCATGCACGACGTGACGTTCCGCTATGGCTTCAACGAGGAGGCCGGCAACTTCCAGGCCTCGAACTACAGCGGCCGCGGCCGTGGAGGCGACGAGGTCATGGCGGAGGCCCAGGACGGCAGCGGCGTCCTGAACGCGAACTTCTCGACCCCCGCGGAGGGCATGCCGGGCCGCATGCAGATGTACCTCTGGGTCGACGCCTTCGACACGTTGGGCCTGGGAACCGACGACATCGTGCGCGAGTACAGCGGGCAGGTGCGTGACGGCGACCTGGACGGCGGCGTGATCGCGCACGAGTACGGGCACGGTATCTCGAACCGTCTCGTCGGGGGTCCCGACAACGTCAGTTGTCTGCGTACGCACGACGAGCGCGAGGGCGAGGGTTGGAGCGATTTCTGGTCCTACGTGCTGACCATGCGCCGCGGCGACGACGGCCGAACGCCCCGCGGAATCGGCACCTACGTCGTGTATCACGAGGAGGGCCGCAAAGGGACCGGCATACGCATCACGCCCTACTCGACGAACATGAAGATCAACCCCTCGACGTACGAGACGATCAAGACCGCGGCCGAGCCCCACGGAGTGGGTTACGTCTGGGCGACGATGCTGTGGGACCTCTACTGGAACCTGGTCGACGAGCACGGCTTCAACCCGAACCCCTACGGGTCGTGGAAGACCGGCGGCAACAACCTCGCCATCCAGCTCGTCGTCGACGGCATGAAGTTCGCGCCGTGTGAGCCGGGATTTGCCGATGCCCGGAACGCGATCATCGCCGCCGATGCCGCGCTGACCGGGAACGTTGCGAAGGGCGTCCCCGGCGACAACGAATGCCTCATCTGGCGGACCTTCGCCCGGCGCGGCCTCGGCGTCAACGCCAAGCAGGGCGACTTCGAGAGCAAGGCCGACGCCGTCAACGGGTTCAAGGTCCCGGCGCACTGCGGGGGAAGCAGGGGAAGCTAGGCGCCCCCCGTCCCTCAGCTCCTGCATCGCTCTCGGCGACCTTTCTCGCGCCGGCCCCCCTATTCGCGGCCCCTGCGAGAAACCTCGCATCGAATGAACCAAGCCCCCGGCCGCGCAGTCTCCTTCTGTGACCGACGAAGGAGGACGCTATGCGGAAAGCCGGGCGGGTAGGTGTATTGGGGCTCATCGTCGTTGCCGCGGTCTCTTGTGGCGAAGGGCCGGGCCCGGTGGCGCAACGGGAGGACCTTCTCTACTTCGAGACCCCCAGGGGCGTGGCGGTCCTCGCCGCAGGGGCCACCAAGTCGCCGGCCCCCACTGCCGGTGTGCCGTCGACGGACTGGTCCAGCGTCGTGACCTACGACCGGACGAGCCGCGAGAACCACATCGAGGCCCTCGACGCGCGCGACGGCGCCTCTCAATGGACGAAAGCGATCGACGGGCCGCGTCTCCAGGTGAGGGTCGTCTCGCAGAAGGCGGAGATGGTCGCGCTCACGCCGGTCGACCAATACCACTACACCCAGGGCCGCAAGACGACGACGATCGTCGTCGCGGGACGCGACGTCGAGCCCCAGACGGTGGAGCTCGCCGGCAACTACGAGCCCGAGGCCTTCTCGACCGACGGCAACAGCGTCTTCGTTCTCCAGTACCTGCCCCCGCAGGCGCCGAACAGCTATCGGGTCCGCCGCCTGGACCTCGCGACTGAGGAGGTCCACGGCGTCTACAGCGTCGACGCCGAGCTGCAGGAAGCGATGCGCGGCACCGCGCGTATCCAGTCGATGAGCCCCGACGGCAAGTTCCTCTACACGCTCTACACGACCGGCGGCGGACGCTTCGGGCCGCGCCGCGCGTTCATCCACGTGTTGAACCTCGACGAGCTGTGGGCGCACTGCATCGACCTGCCGGCGGAGTTCGGGCAGCTGAGAGAACCGTCGATCGCTATCACGGTCGCACCCGATGGCGGGCGGCTGTACGTCAACGACGTCGACTCGGGCGCGATGTCCGAGGTCGACACGCAGACACTCGAGGTCCTCGCGACGAAGACCATGGACGTGCTCACGTCCGGGTATCCACCCATCGGCGTGCACGACGGCGACCACACGCTCTATCTCTCCAGAGGCCCGTTCCTCTCGGCGATCGACACGGACACGCTCACCGAGCGGGCGACGTGGACGCTGTCGGGCAAGATCAGGGGCATCCAGGTCTCCGCGGACACGAAGAAGCTCTACGTCGCCCTGGCGACGAACGTCCTCACGCTCGACGCGGCAACCGGCAAGGAGATCGAGGCGCTCGATCCCCCGGGCGTCGGACGTATCAACCGGATGGGCCCGGTGTTGCGCGGGATCGACCAGCCCTTGTCGAAGCTGTCGTGCGCCTGCTGATGCAGGGGTGAGCGACCTCGCCCGCACCGTGCGAGTCTGTCCGGCGTGGGCGAGGGGGAAGCGAGAGACGAGCTGCAACCCGCCGCGCCGCGCGCGCGGCGAGGCATCGTCGTCCTCCGCCTGATCTCCGCGGCGCTCGTCGTCCTGGCGGGGACGGCGTTGACGCTCGACCTCGCGGACAAGGCCTCACGAAAGGCACCCGCGACACCCGCGCCGCCGGAGGAGACCGCGGCCCCCGAAGAGGAGCGCCACCGGGCGCCGCGCTACGTCCTGAGCGCGGCGGAGCCCACGGTCTACGATTCGCAGGCGGACCTGGAGGAGTGCGCGGCGAGTCGTCACAGCTTCGGCTCGCCATCGGACGCGCCGGGACTCGACGACGACATCCGCGCGATCTCGGAACGCGTGGAGCGGATCCGGAAGCTCCGGTTCGTCGGGGACGTCGACACGCGCCTCGTCCCGCGCGCCGAAGTCGGTGCCCGCTTCGTGCGCGGCTTCGAGCGCCAGTACACCGCGGTCGAGGCTGCCCAGGACGAACGCGTGCTCGTCGAGCTCGGCCTGATCCCCGAGGGCGTCGATCTGCGGGAGCTCGGCACGCGCTTCCTCACCGAAGGTGTCGCGGGCTTCTACAGCCCCTGGAGGAAGCGTCTCTTCGCAGCGGCGACCAACGGCGAGCTGACGCCGTTCGACGAGGTCGTCCTCGCGCATGAGCTCGACCACGCGCTCACCGATCAGGTCCTCGGGTTGCCGGGGACGATCTCCCGGGACGCCCTGCTGGCCGACGTGATGCTCGCCCACCTGGCGCTGGTGGAGGGCGACGCGACGCTGGCGATGAGCAGGTACGGGGCCGCGCGCCTGGAACCCGAGGCTCTCGACGCGTTCCTGGGGCGTTTCTCGGGGAGGGTGGTCTCGGCGCGGCCCGATATCCCGTACGTCTTGCTGCGATCGAGCGAGTTCCCGTACTACGAAGGACTGCTCTTCGCGTGCGCGGCCTGGAGTCGTGCGGAGTGGAGCGCGGTCGACGCGATGTACGCGCGTCCGCCGGCGTCGACCGCGGAGATCGTCTTCCCGGGGCGATACCACGCGGCCCCCGGCGTCCGGCTCCCACCGTCTCCGCGCGCGCTCTCCGGCAGGTGGGAGGAGATCGGTTCGCAGTCTCTCGGCGTCTTCGATCTGATGCTCCTGCTCGAGAACGCGGACATGGTCGCGAGCGGGCAAACGGTGCCCGGGTCGCATGCCGACGAGGTCCGCGGCTGGGACGGAGGGGTCCTGCGCGCGTGGGAGCGAGGGAGCGACACCGCCGTGCACGTCGCCCTGGTCGACGCGGGCGTCGAGACGGACGCCGGCCGCCGGAAGCGACGACTGTGCGGCGTGCTGGCCGGCTGGTTCGAGAAGACGTTCCCGGCCGCGGCGCCGCTGGAGCGGGACATCGCCGGTGCCGAGATGTGGCTCAACGGAGACACGTTCACCGGGCTGCGATGCAGGGGCAGGCTCGTGGCGATGGCGATCGGCCCTTCGGTCGCGGTGGTGGAGCGGCTGCTGAGGCGCTGATCCCTCCCCCATCTGGGTGAAGTCTGGGGACGAGAGGGGCCAACGGCTTTACGACGTTTTGCCTGACTTGTATGTTGCGCAGCGTTCGGCGGCTTTCCTTACAACCGGAGGTGGGAGATGCGAGTCAAGGTCGTCCTGATGTTGTCGGTCGTCACCGGTGCATTCGGCCTGGTGGCGGGTGCGAGCCCGGCTCACGCGTGCACCGCGGAGCTCCCGAGCACGGCGTGCATCGTTCACGACGTCTGCATGGTGGCCCACAAGGCCCCGATCTGCCGCTAGCGGCACGACGTCTTCGGACGGAGCGGGCGCACGACGGCGCCCGCTTCTTCGCGCCCGGGGCACGAAGCTAGCGACGGCGCGGCGTTAGTGTCGGTTGCCTCTCCCGTCGTCTGCGAGGAGGCCACCGGTGCAGGAGAAGGTAGAAAAGACAGAGGAAGAGTGGCGTAACGAGCTGACGCCCGAGCAGTACGCGATCCTGAGGGGCAAGGGAACCGAACGGCCCTTCACCGGCAAGTACGTCGATTCGAAGGAAGACGGGATGTACCGCTGCGGCGCTTGCGGCGCGGAGCTCTTCAGCTCCGACACGAAGTTCGACTCCGACAGCGGGTGGCCGAGCTTCACCGAGCCGGCGAACCGGGCGAACGTCGAGCTGCGCAGCGACCCGAGCCACGGGATGATCCGGACCGAGGTGACGTGCGCGCGCTGCGGATCCCACCTCGGTCACGTCTTCGACGACGGTCCGGGACCCGCCGGCCAGCGCTACTGCATCAACTCCTGTGCCCTCGACCTCGATACACAGCCATCCGCCTGAGCGGAGGGATCGGGGCAAAAAGGACGAATACGGTCCATAGATGATCGCCATCCGCTCTCGTCCCCTCCTCTGGGTCGCCCTCGGGGTCACCGTCGCCTTTCTGCTCGGGTCGATCCCGGTGCGGGCGACGCCGGTCTGCTCCGACGAGCCCCGCGCCGCGTGCGGGGGCCGCATCTTCCCGGAGGCCGAGGGCTCCGCGTCGTTCGTGCAGCACGACAACGGCGAGTACGAGGCAGGTCTGCTCGCGCTGGAGGAGGAATTCCCGAGGTACTTCAGGGCGACGACGTTCTCCGAGCTGCTCGGCGAGGAGGCCCTGTCGGTCGAGGGTCGTGAGATCTGGATGGTGGAGATCACCGACTTCAAGGCCCCGGAGAAGGGCAAGGTCCCGGTGGCCGTCTCGCTATCGGTCCACGGACCAGAGCGCGCCGGTCTCGAGGGCGGAGTCCGGTACATGGAGGACCTCGCGCGCTGGGCGGCCGAGCAGCCGGAGCACAAGCTGCGCAACGGCACCGACGGCGACTCGATCGCGGTCCCCGTGTCGGAAGCGCTGAAGAAGGTCCACGTCTACATCTCCAACATCAACCCGGACGGGTGGGCGAGCGGCGACGTCGCCAACGGCGGCGTCTTCCAGCGCGGCAACGGCAACGGACAGGACCTCAACCGCGAGTACCCGACGATCGGCTGGACGGATACGGGGAACACGCCGGTCTCGGAGCCGGAGACGAGGTGGTGGATCCGAGCGCTGCGGCGGGTGGACCCCGTCGTCTCGACCGACATCCACGGGGAGCTGACGTCGGCGAACAACGCGTTCGCCGACCTGATGCTTCCGGCGGGCCAGTGGGACCCGGTCGAGCAGGCGCAGCACGAGCGGCTGGCGCGGCACATGGCGTCGAACGTGGAGAGGTACTTCGAGCAGCAGAACATCGACACGTCGGAGGTCATGGGCGAGGAGGGCATGACCCCGGCGGAGTACGCGACGGGCTTCGACGTCGTGGGGTACGACGCTTCCGGGTTCATGGGCGACTGGTTCACGCAGAACGGAGCCGTCGACATGGACGTCGAGCACTTCCTCTCGCACATGGTCCCGAACTCCACGTGGGTGGCGGCTCTGGAGAAGGCGCACATCGCCGCAGTCCGCGGAGAGATCGAGACGCTGATCGTCGAAGCGCTCGTGACGCGGCGGGTGAAGGTGTCGCTGAAGCTCGGCCGCGTGAAGTACCTGCGCAACGGCAAGACGGTGAAGAGCTCCGACGGGTACGGCGGGCCGAAGCCGCCGAAACGCGTCGAGCCGGCGCCGTACCGGGCGAACCGGCTCCGGTACTTCCGCGACCTTTCGAAGCACGCGAAGCGTCCGCTGCGCGGTGTCACGCCGGCGCGGCTCGCTCGTCGCGGCGTGGGCCGGACGAAGACGTTCGTGGTCACCGGCGCGTTCGGGAAGGCGTTCCGCAAGATGCCGAAGCCTCTGAAGGCGCGCCGCGCCGCGACCCGAGGCGTGAAGCGGTTCGTCCGCCGGGGCGGCAACCTCGTCCTGACCGACGGGGCCCTGAAGCTGCTGCCGAAGCTCGGGATCGTGAAGAAGAGAGCGGTGCAGAGGCGCGTCTACACCGCGGGTCACGTCAACCCGACGGCGTGGGGCGACGCGTACCTGAAGAAGGTGCACGGGACCGCGAGCCAGACGTACTACGAGGTTCCCCTCGGCTATTCGCTGGACGAGGACACGTCACCGCACTGGATCGTGGCGCAGGCCGCGTGGGAGAACGCGGGCGGCAAGAGCATCGCTTACGTCGACGACGAGACCGAGATCGCGCTGGGCCGCGTGAAGAGGGGCCGGGGGACGGTAGGGATCTTCGGCGCGATCCTCCCGGACCCGACGGAGCGCTACGACCACTTCTACGGTCTTGCCGACTACGCGGTCACCGTCGCGGGAGGCCAGATCCTGAACAACATGATCGCCTTCCGCCGCTAGCTACCCAAATCCCTCGTTAGCTCAGGCTGAGCGTCCAGCAAGTGCGCTTTCCCTTCCTTGCGAGGGT
>WUUC01207426.1_pt1 | contig 19355 bp, 27 predicted proteins | sample 6278441 | NCBI WGS metagenome assembly WUUC01 (sample SAMN13675441, study PRJNA597444) | soil metagenome | isolation source: soil | place: USA: Washington | collected 2017-10 | reverse complement strand
TTAAGAAGGCTTCAATTTGCGCTTTAGCTTCCTGTCCTTCGTCTGTCGCGAGGTATGCGGCCAGTTCCTTGTCAGGAGATCCTCCAACCCTCCGGCTGCCTTTATAGACTAAGGATGTATCCTTGGTCGTCCAGAGGCCGTCAGATTTGCTATACGAGATAGCTTCTTTCTTCTTCGCCAGCTTCACAAACTCGATCAGTTCATTGAACTCAGCTCCACCTTTTGATGTGCTGCCGTCAAGAAATTTACGGGCCCCGCCTTTTTCGATATGATCTTCTAAGAAGTCTTTTCTTCCCATTGCCGAAGAAGGCATTGGTACCTTGAGCGTTTTGATGTAAGTGGTAATCTCATCATCAGTCATTACCTCAACCATATTCAACGCTTCCTGACGTTGCTTACGCAAGTCACGCAGTCTGTTTGAATCAGAGTCCTCTTCTACACGCTCAATCAAAAGCTTGGCGGAAGGATCGCGATGAGGGTTGTCAGAAAGGAAATTGCAACGCTCGATGTAGTCATACATCTTCTTGTGCTGCACCTGTCCGCCATGTAGTGTGAACATACATAATCCAGTTGCTTCAAACCATACTTCACCGAAAACCGGTTTTCCAGTAGGGTCAAAGTTTTTCACATACCCAATCTCATATACTTCACCTGTGTCAGGATCTGTAATTGAATCACGGTTTGGTACAGATACATCTCTTAACAAGTGTACCTTTTTAACTGGATCGTAGGAATTGTAAAGACGGTATTTAGCAACGTCTCCCTTACCGAAAGGCTTTACCTTTTTGTTAAGGACAGAGTCTTTAGGAATCTCGTTGACTCTATTGCGCGTAGTAGTTTCGCTCATTGGATATAAATTGTTGTTTGGTTTGTACTATAATTTTAAAAAGAACTGAGTAGCCCAATCAAGAGCTACTCAGTTGAATATTACTAGGAGAAGATACCGAACTGACGGATACCAGCTGCCTGAAGACCCATTACCGATTCGTAACCTACTTTCAACGCAGCCTCAGAATCTGTAGGGGTCGGAGCCAGTTTACCAGTAAGTACTTCAAGGTGCTTAAGGTCAGTGCCATCGCCACTCATGTAGCGGAGCATCAGACGGTCTTGCGTATTGCCAGACTTATCAATTTTAATCTTACCTGTAGGGATCACATAAGCTTCAGACGCGAAGTCGAAACCTGTTGCTCCAAACACTTGTGGATGATCGTAAGCTTTGATGTCTTTAACGTGCAGTGTACGACCGTAGATTTTCAATGAATCAACACCTAAATCAAGGGCCTTCTTCTTGCCATCACCAATTCCCCATGAGTTGTAAACGATACCGTTTTTCACTCCTTCAAGAGTTGTGATAACATCATCGAAGTCAGCACGGAAATCACCACCGGCCCATAACCAAGCTTCTTTAGGAGCACCACGCTTATCCAGCGCGCGGCTCATTGTACGAAGGTTAGCTTGCGACACAGCGGAAGATAATGCTACGTTTACACCACCAGTTGTGTTAACCGATCCGTCACCACCAAGGATATACTCACGCAGACCTTGTGTCATGTAGATTGGCTCAGTTCCGTTAGGATCTGTAAGCGTTGCTTTCTTACCAGTTAAAAGACCGAAAGCGATATCAGAACGGTGCTTCTGAAGCGTGTCGTGCTGAAGTTTATACATGATGTACTCAGAGCCAGCGTACTTAACCTCAACCTTAGAAACCTTCTGAAGATCAGTGATCTTAGCAGCAGTTTTGAAGATTTGGATTTGGTTCTGTGAACGAGTGAAACGTGGCTTACGTCCGATTGGATCAACAGATCCTTCGGCAGATGCGTTAGAGAAGAAAATAACTGTCTGACCTACAGCAACCAAGTTGCCTACAGGCGAAAGAGTATTTGCATCTGCGATGCCTTGAGGTGTTACTACCACTGTGCGAGTTCCGTTGGTTACAGATGAAACGTAACCGATTCTCTTGTTCTGGAACATGGCAAGCTCTCCAACTACTGGCATTTGCTCGTCAGCGGTTAAGGTCATAGAGATGTTCTCGTTGGTCGCGCCAGAGTCTTCACCGTTCAGGGTTCCGTCAATGGTTGCAATCACACCCGCTTCGTACAGGTAGTTGTTTTCGAAATGATCAAATGTAGGCACGTCAGTCACCTTAAATTGACCGCATGTTTCCATGATGTCAATGATGGTAGACTCTTCGCCTGTTACGTCAAAGACGCTTTCCAAGATATCTCTCTTATCCAAAAAGTTGATAGAGGAGATATATGTTTTGTTGGTTGTTCCTGTTAATAGAGCCATTGTATAGCTTTGTTGTTTTTAAATGCGTTTACTTATTTCTTTTGTTGTATAGCCGCCTTTAAGAAGCCTGATTTCCAATCACCACCTTGAGATTCAACGTGTTTCTTGGTTTTTTCTTCGAGAACATTATCGATGTTCTTTTTTTCCTTTAGGTTCTTTTCAAGCGCCTGTGTTTCTCCAAGCTTCACCAGTTGCCTTTCGAAAGCCTCGGGGTTTGTAGCGTATGCGTAAACTTTTGCCTGCTTTGCGCGGTCGATAACGCCTTTGTCATCGCGGAATAAATTCCAGAAGTTCACATCGTTACTCATCATCTCGATGATTTGTGATGGCTCTTCTACCTCGTAACCATAAGCGGCTCCATTCTCACCTGCTACTTCCAACTTCAGAAGCTTTGTCCCATTGAACTTGGCCAAGTCCGGATGAGCCATTAATTGCTTCTTGTATTCCTCAACATTGAGGGTTGGTTGTGTAACCTCAGCTTCCTTGGGCTTCTCTGAGATGGCGAACTTCTTCTGCTCTTCTTTAAATTCACCACGGGCTTTCGCAGCATCTCGCTGCAGTAGTCCTTGGCCGATTTTGTATTCAGCAGAATCTGTATCTACATCCTCCGGAGAGGCATTTGGATCAATATTGTATTTTGTCTTGAGCTCCTTTTGAAACATCAGGTCCACTGTTTTCGAATCGATGTCGGAGTACTCCTTAAAAAATTTCTTTCTAACCAGCGCCACGTTATCCTCCTTGTCGTAGTCCACTGTCTGGGACTCAAGGAAGTCGCGTAGGTCACCACCATTCTGGCGATGCTGGATGATTCTCATTAAGAGTTCATCCTTTTCCACTGCTGCAACCCTCTCGGCCAGCTCATCACGCTCATCAAGGAGCTCGTTCACTGACTTTGTTTCTCCGTTGACTTCGAGCGTTAGCTCATTCAGGTCAACTTCTTCGGGTTCTGATGGCGTCTCAGGTGTTTCCGGAGTTTCAACTACAGGCGTCTCAACGACTGGAGTTTCAACAACGGGAGTCTCTGGTGTTTCCGGAGTCTCAACTGGAGTTTCTATCGGTGTCTCTGGCGTCTCAGGTGTTTCCGGAGTTTCAACTACAGGCGTCTCAACGACTGGAGTTGAAACTGGAGTTTCGTTTTTGCGTGCAGCAATTATTGCATCGAGATCGATAGCCATAAATATTTTGTGGGTTTGTGAAAAAGTTCTAGGGAATGGAAAAAGACTCGGCAAAGTGTGCAGGTCTTACGGGATGCCTGCCGAGTTTTTGTTGATGCAAAGGTATTACCGTTGCGTATATATTACGCAATTTTGGACGTGCTTGCCTTCTGGTTTTTGATGATCTCCTTCTGGTTAGCTCCATCAACACGGATTTCTTCAACCTCTTTCTTCGCCTGATTCGTGTCGGCAACCGCCACTCCCTTAAGCTGAAGTTCAAGCTCGCGCTCTTTGATTCTCCACTGGCCCTTAACGTTTTCGATGGCGATCTTAGATTCGGTTTCCAACTTGATAGTCAGGCGTTTCTCTTCCTCAGCGGCCTTGGCAGCCATAGCTGAAGCTTCAGCGTTGGTGAGTTGTTCCTGCTGTTTAGCATCTGCGGCCTTCTCTTCGTTCTTCCGGATACGGTAGGCAAGGAGTAGTTCCGCCTGCTTGATGTTGCGGACGTTCTTTATGGCAATCCTGTCGGCTATGTTTATTTGTAGGTTCTTCTCCGCCTGCATGATGCTCATGTTGAGCTCTTGCTTTTCAACATCGTCCGCATCGTACTCAACGGCCATGCCATATTCGCGATGAAGCGCACCAATATCTTCCTTAGCGGATTTGATGTTCGAGGCCCCAACGATATTTCTGTATGGCGAATTTTTCTTCAGCACCATAGAGTCGTGAACCCTTACCGCCACATCATCAGCCAGCATTTCGATCAGGTAACGCTCGGCCAATAATAGGTGATGGAGCGCGTTTGATGTTGCTTCGGTTGAAAGTGCCGCCACTCCGTTCAGTGTTTTAGGATCGGGCGTGGACCCGTCAGTAACATCGTTCATACCGATGATTCCGGATATCCAGTTCATGTATCTTTCGATTACCGAGAAGTAATCTGAAGCCTCAGTTCCGAGGCCGTTCTTTAATTCTTCGATTGGCTTCTGGTTCGATGGCGTACCATCTGCCCCGATCTTGCGATATGCCAACACCCCTGTTTGGGTAAACATATCCAAGATTGACAGTGGCGTCATGTCTTTCATTCCGCCATCACCCATAGAGATATCCTCCAGTGCGCCAATTTCAATAGCAATACCGGAAGGGCGAGCCTTAGCGATAACGTTCTGCAGCTTATACCAAGCAATAATAATCTGATCCACAACCGGAATCATCTGTTCGATCATCGGGTTGGTTTCCATCTTATTGAGCTCAGGCGCGGCTGCGATGTAGCTCAGTTTAGTATCCCAAAGGCAGGAATTCTTACGGACCACATCTGATTTGAGCCCGTAGTTGAAGATGATCTCGGTATCGATAATCCACTTAAACCGGAAAACCACAACGTCCTCATCAGCATAATACTCGCGATCAGACTTGGTTCCTTTCTTATCTACTTTTCCGACAACGGGGTTGCCACGTTTGTCCCAACGCTTCTCATACCATTGCTTGTTGCTCGACAGGAATTCACCATCGAACACTGGTATCTTAGTGCTGTCATAGGCGTAAGAGCCCAATGCCCCAGTACCAAATGATTTTGCATTTCCCCACTTTCCGATGTGTTTGCCAGCAATTTCTTCCAACATTTGCTCGGTGATATTCACACCGGACGCCTCGCACTCTCTACGAATCTCATCGATCGTCATGAGGATTGCTTCACCGGCATACCAGATATCCCTGAAGAACGGATCTTCAGTAGGAGAGACGATCCAGTTTTCTGGCGCTACGGTCCTGAATGTCACTTCGCCCGTGTCGGGCTTGGTTATGGATTTTACTATTGCCACCCCAGAGTCAAATAACCGGTCGCGAACGACAGTCAATGATTCTTTAATCCGGCCCGCTGTGAAAACAGCGTCAACACGCTTCTCGATATCGATAGCCATGTTGTGCTTGTAGCCAAATTCCATTTTTATCGCCAATTCCTCTTCGTCCTTTGGTTGGTCCACCTCACCAGTGTCAAGAACATCTGATGGAATACCCAACTCATCGAGCATGCTACGAACTTTAATGTTCGCCTGCTCGGTGGCCTCGTATTCCAGCTTATCATCCAGCGCATACGGGTCAATAGCCTGAGCGTTGATCCGGAAGTCTATCTTGGAGTGTTTGTTATTTATAATCCTCTTGAACTTCGGAAGGATAGCCGGAGGTGATAGATCAAGGTTGATGAACGAGCTATTCTGATCATCAGAAACCTCGAACATCGGCTTGTATTTATCGGCAGAGTTCTTTCCAATTGCGTACAGTCGGTTAAGATTGTATCGGTCGTGACCTTTGCTGAAGCTCTTCAAAGAGTTGGTATCCCACTCTTCGTAGATCGCCTTGATCATCTGGCGCATCCAGTCTTCACCTTTTTCCGATGGATTAACGAAGTGGCTTGGAAAGTTGTTTCTCACGGTTGTATAGTTTATAAGTTTTCTGGAATCTGTTTAGAGAGTGTCCCGACCTCCTTTTTATTCTCACCTCGCGGTTCTTAATTCTTTTGGCGCCAATCAATGCGTAGCCGGATGCCATGCCTAAGTCGAACTTCTCGGTGTCCTCCATATCGAATGCTTTCCAATCGTTCAGGAGATCATCGTGATTGACACGGTGGCAGTTATCTTCAATAAAGAGCTCAGTGTGCTCGACAATAGTCTGGTGTGTTTTCTGAGATGCGGATATACCCTCATTGCCTTTGTCGTCTTTCATGATGAAGGCTGCATACCCGCGATCGTGGAAGTAATTCTTGATGCCTTGCTTCTGATCTTCGAACAGCATTTGACAGCCGAAGTAGTGACAGAGCTTGATCATATCTTCGTAGAAGAGCTGGGCGGTTTGCGGGCGGGCCACATACGTGCAAACGAAATTGTCTGAATCGTCTTGGCTGAGAGGGTTGAACTTCATATAAACCGCACCCGCACCATTTGAGAACCTTCCGTTCTTTGTGCGGTTGTGATCATACGGGTCAATCCCTATTACAAACCGGAGAATGTTTTTAGGAGAGACATTAGTCCCGCGGACCTGTACATTATTCGCCTCTTCAGGGTTTCCGTTATCCTCAAAAGTCCAGCTAAACTTGAATTTACCTTTCGCACTTTTTACTAGTTTTACTTTAGTCTTAGTCTCGTCTGTCCAGATGAGATCGTATTTTTCGTAGGAGTCTTTCTTCCAGTTGAGGGTGTCCAGTCGCTCATCGATCTTCATCGCATTGTAAAGACACTGCTCTCCATCTGTACGGAATGCTTCTTTCCAGTTGGTTGGGTTCTTACGGATGAATGATGCCAACCCTCTTGGGTCATCCATTAGATCAACCCTCTCGGCCATCAGTTTTTCAAGACCCTTCTTCGAGTCTGGCATGCCGTACTTATCAATGAAGATCATGTCCTGAGCTGGCGTGAAGAACCGGTACAGTCCGGACTTTGTCTTTCCGGAAGTCTTCTTTTTGCTCTGATCACTATCGGCCCACAGTTGGATGTAATCATCAAGCTGACCCTCCATTTCTTCAACTGTTGAAGTATAGAGCGCCTTTCCGATTACGTTACCAGAAGAATCCTCCAAACACGGCATGTGCTTGCGATGGCGTTCAAGGATGTCTACATCTGTCGTTTTGAAAATCTCATCGCAGAGATATCGCATAAGCTTTTCACCATCATACGCTTCCGCCTTTGAGTTTCTAAAGTCAACCTTCGATTCAAGTTCAGTTGATGTATCGTACTCATCATTGCCTTTAAATCCTTTCTTTGATGTTTTGAAAAATCTGAGTTCTTTCTTTGGAACATCCCCACCGGTTCTGTCATATTCCGGTTTGAAGAAATCGATAAGCTTACGGAACGGTTGTACCACAGCCTTACCGAAAACAGACTTAGCATCATCGCCAGTTTTGGATTGGATGCCAGACCAAGCATTTGGTGAGCGTGATGAAAATTCTGTTAGCCAACATCCGGAGAAGTAAGTCTTACCCGCCCGTCTTTTTGTCACCTCTAGGACCCCATAGCATAGCGGATCTCCTTCGCAGTATTTAACGAAATAAGCTTTCTTTAAATCCGAGTACCTGAATTCGGGAGGTCCGATATCGATCTTCCAATGTGTTAGGTAGTAGTAATGAAAGCCGGTCAGATAGATCATCTTACCGTTATTCATAAACCAACAACCGTATAATCTTCGATGCCACTCTCGGGCGCGGTATTTCTGCAAATCAGGATCGTTATAAGAACCGTCTGTTCTCTGAATCTCCTTTTCTTTCTTAAGCTTCTTTGCGTAATCGGCTGGCGGCAGTGGTCTTTCCCAATACTGCTCAGACTTTATCATTGAGCGAACAATGAGCTCACATGGCTCAAGTGTCTTCTTATCGTGATTCCAAACTTGTCCTTCAGGAGGTAAATGGACAACAACAGCAAGGTCACCCTCGCCAACAGTCATTGTCGATCCTCCCTTTATCTTATTAAACATTATCGTTTGGCCATTCCTTCTGGCGTGAACTTTTCGGTTATTCTCTTTGTCAGTTCCTCACCAAATAGTAACTGGTAGTATTTGTCAAGACGGGCGCATATCTCATCGCTGTCTTCCATTAGTTTTGTTTTAATGACGGTCGTAGAAAGTTTGTCCTTATCGCCATCTGTCATGGTTATTTCTGTCAGTAGGGCTTTCTGGTATTCGTAGAATGTCTGTTCGTTTGAAACAATCATCGACCAGACTCTGGCGTTTTGATCTTTTAAGAACTCAATCACCATTTCAGCAAATGCCTTATCGGTAAAATCAAACAGTTCCTTAAGAATTGCCTTATCAGTCCTCAGATCATATCCGGCCAGTTCTGCACATTCATGCTTCCTCTTGGTTATATCCTGAAAGTATTTTATGGTTGGCGAGTTTTTATCGTACATCGCCACCACATACATGATGAGATTATCAATGTCTCCTCGTCTTTCTGCTGCCTTGAAGGATTCGAGTTTCGCTAAAGCCGGAATAGCCGAGAGGATTGATCTACCAGCCGGCACTTCGAAAACGTTATACTTGAGGGCCTTGAGTTCTTCTGTCCTGAATACGGAGTTGTCCATCCCCACAAAATTACCGCTATGTGGCTTAATTTGTATAAATTACGCATTGGCGTTGTATATTTGTGACTCATTAACAAGACCACCATGACCGATCCAATCAAGTCCAGAAAAGCAAAACGCAAAGCCAAAGAGAAATCAATCGAAGAAAGAGTCGTTAGTTTCCACAAGCAGGGACAGGCTGGATTCAAGAAGATCGCGGACGCAGAGGTGGCCTCTGAAAAAGCTTATGATGCGAAAGCCAAGGAAAATGTCGATGGCCGCACAGGTGGAAAATCAACTTACGGAGAGATGCGCCAACAGAAAGCGGTGAATGATCGGTCTTATGCTGGAAAGGGCGCTATTGGAGATGCTGCTAAAAACGCGGAAAAGCGGTTGGAGGCAACTAATGCTGATGGTCAGTTGCAGAGTGGATCAAAGAAACAGATTAAGTCAACCGTTAGAAAAGCGGTGAGAAATAAAGATCGTTCAAAGCAGGCGCGTCAGTCTGATAAGAACCGGATTAAGAGAATGTAGTGCCTTAGAAAGCTGAATAATAAAAAAGCCCTCCGATTAAAGAGGGCTTTTTGATTTTATTAGAATGTAATAATGTCTTTTTGATTTACCTTCAATACAAAGAATCGCCTTGTATGATCTGTTGATCCGGAGAAATATCGACTGCCTATACTGAATTGAATTTGTTTTAATGACGGGTTATACAAATAGTTAAATTCAAATCCCCATATCCTTAATACAAGATTCTTAAATAATATCCTCATCTATACGTTATCATCGTTGCATATAACCTCCCTGTCTTACCCTCGACCACCGATATTGTAACTCGGTATGCAAGAGGGTTGAGCACGAACCATCCATCCATAAACAGTTGTCTCGCATAGGATAGGAGCTCAGTCTTATTTGGCGCATGGAGTATTCCATAATAAATTCCTTCTCCACCCTCCATCGTTGCCTTTCCGAGGTTTTTACTTTCGTCTTCAAAGAAGTTCTTAAACTCGTCCTCATTAACACCTTTAACATTTTGTGGCGTATCAAACTTCTTAAACAGAACGTTAACGACTGAATCTGCCTCGGCTTGGAATCGTGGATGTTTCTCAACCTTCCAGATTCCGTAGGTTGTGCGCGTGGCGTTGATGTCAGTAAATAGCTGATCCGATATGTCGGTACGTGTTTTCTGTGCCTGTCCTGTAAAGGACACCGCAAGGAGGAGAATGAGTATGAGGTGTTTCATTGTGTCAAGTAAACACATTTTGAACTGAGATGCAAGAGGGTTGCGGAAATAAATTTACGTCAATTCCTGAATAATCCTAACAGCCATAGCCGCCACCTGAACGGCTTCGTCTCGGATCTTGGATTTGTGAATAATCCCAGCGGCTTCTTCACGCATTTCGATAGGAACACTTATTCCGATTTCTTTCTCCACCAGCTCTCTACCCAAAAGTATCTCTTTCTGCAATTCTTCAGCCTTCCCTAACAAGGCCTCAAATCCTTCATGCAAATTGCCTAATGGTTTTTGGAGTTGCTCGGGAGTCTTGAGCAGTTCATAAGAAATGAGATTGAATGTCGATTTTTTAAAGACGATCATATCGCTTGGGTTGATAGTAATTCTCTTCTGATTTTGGTTTTGATCTTACTCCTCTCACTGTCATTCTTCTCCACGGATAGCATAGCTGTTAGTAATGATATTTGTTTGGCTGATGCTATATAGCTAGGGACTAATGGGTTTTTCCTTTTTACAACCCTCTTGGGTACCTTAACAACTGCACTAACCGCATCTTTAATCTTGCTATCTAAGAGGGTTATAGAGGCCTCCGGATACATACGCTTACCTCTAGCATTGCGATTGAATGGTATATCAAACTCATCGGTAAGGCGGAGTACATCAGCCTCGTTGATATTATGCTTGGCCGCTATTTCTTCAGGACGGTAGTATAGTTTTTTAATCATTGTTCAATTTTAATTCCTCACCAGTTAGGGCGAAGTATATATTTTGCAGTTGGTGAACGTGTTTTATACCACACGATATGAAATCAAACTTGTTATTATCCTCATCATTTGAGGCATCGGTATATGAATGGTAGAATCCCCAGTCTTCACGGAACGGAGCATAAGCAAATGAATATTTATAATCCATTACCCACTTGCTGAAATATTGACTGTGTTCTCTTGTTGGGCTTTTATCTTCTCTCTTTAATCCGAACTTCAGCAACCATTCTTCGGTTAGCGCTATTGGTTTAACCCAGTTTCTTTCTGCTATCCACACCTCTAAAATTACGTCAGGGGTTACGGTTTTGTATTCCCCGTTATGGTCATACAAATTGCCGATTCTTAATTCATTTGCTTTCATACCACCAACGCTTTAAGCAACTCAGCATGCTGCCAGAAATTTCCGATCGGCTTCAGCTTCTTATACTGTGACGACAGATAAGCACTGTGTTCGCCATTGGTTATGATGAAGCCGTCTAATTCGTAGACGATTCTGGCGTTGCAGTACTGTCCGTGTAGGAGGGCGTTGGAGACAATCTGGTCCTCGTAGAGTTCTTCGCCATCTGAGTTGGAGAGGCCGGTGAATTGCATAAGGTGACACGGCCTCCAAACCCCATCATCTACATCCTGCCAGTCTTCAGCATATTCGAAAGGAGCCTCATCAAACCTATCATCACCAACAGGAGGGTAGGATCGATTTTTGAAACAGTATGGCTCGTTCACAATTCTATCGTTGAACGTATCGAATACTTTAAACTTTATTACTCTACTCATAATTATTTCCTGTTAAAAAGCTCATGCCGCAGGTCATCCTTAAGAGCATCGCTGTATGTGTCTGGTTTATTAAATTGCCGTCTGTATCCTAAGTACTTTCCAGACGAGTGCATTATAGAAGGCACGTTATCCGTGTGGTCACGACTTAAAAGTGCATGGCCTAACTCGTGAAAAACCACAGTTTCAACTAACAACTGATCTTCCGTCTGGCAATACTCTGCATCGATTAGGACAGTAATCTGTCCGTCCCACAAGTACAGAAATCCGCGATCCTGAATGGTTCGCCCGAGGCTGCCCGTTTCTTTCAGGAGGTTTTTCTTTTGAATGACAATCAGGTTATCTGACTGTAGATTAGTATCGGATAACGAGTAAAATAAATCGACATGAGGTTTTAGTCTTGAGTCGATTACGAAATCGTTGCTACATGATGATAGCAAGAAAAGAAGAAGTATGAAGGTTAGTGCTCTCATGCCAATTCCTTTAATGATTTGATTCGTTTGTAACCTACGTTGTAACGCCTGTTGTGAGTGGCGTCCATGAGGAATGTACAGATGCCAGCCTTGTTCAGCTCGACAAAGTTTGAATAACTGTCATCAACGAATATGTCAACCTTTGCATCCTTACAAGCCTGAACTTTAGACATGCCATGCCCAACTGTGTATACCGGTGCTTTTGGAAACCCGTGGGCATTCAACCACATCTGAGTTGTCTCAGTGTCAATTGTGCGAGAGGTGATGTACGCCACTGGTTCGAATGGAAGCTCAAGAGGGTTGTGCTTCGGCTCAACACTCAGCCAGAACTCTTGATCAGTTTTAATCTGTTCAAACCAGAAGCTTAGCGATGCGTCATTCCAGTAGACTGGCTTGTTTTGTATTGCTGGGAATTCCTTCATGAGTGCCCCAACAAAATCAGCCAGCATCTCATCGATATCCAGACCGATACGTTTCTTAACCAGATACGGGTGCTTTCGATCATCCAACTCAGGATGTGTATGCCGGTATTCCATCAGCGATAACATCCCCCAGACTGCGTTCGCCAAGTGTTGTGTTTGCAACTCCGGATCTAAATCCTCTCCAGATTTCCATGCTTGGAAGTGGCGCTCAACAGATTCGGCACAGCCGGTCCAGCTTAGTCCTTTGCGCCAGTTATCCGCTCCGTCATCAATCACATGCAGTTTCAGTTCAGCAACTTTCTCCAGAGGAATGTCTTTCCCGAGATACTGCTTGCCTTCCGCATCAGAATACACGCTATATTTATGAGCACCGCGAGTGTAAACCTCTGCCACATCTGCCAGCGGGCGCGATGGGATCAGTCCGTACCGGAGCTTGCCGGTGTTATATCGTTTTGCTTTTTCGGCCATTGCTTTATTCGCATTAAAACTTTTAATCATTTCAGCCTCTATCTCAGGCGGGAACACTCCGTGCTCAGCGTAGTAGTGGGCTATATCTTCAGCGCTCATCGCACCAAAAATTTAGCCTCAGGACATACACTCATTACCTTCTCCAGCACATCAGCATCCAGCCATTTATACAAATAAGCGCGGATGCCTTTCCTTCCGGCCCGCAGCCATGCGAGTGAAAGCTTCTGCTTGTGGTTCTGTTGGACCACAGCCGGCACCTGCATCTCGTAGACTCTGTTGGGATCGATTTTCTCGTCCTTTGGAAGTTTCGCGCCAGTTAGCATCAATTCAGATCCGGTAATGGTCTCCGGCACTGTGATCACCTGATGCTTGATCTTAGGCGCAACGATCTCAATGAAATCGTCTATCGTAAGTTGTTTTGTCTCTCTTGGGTCTGTCATAGTGGTTGTATCAATCCTCTCAATACTTCAAATGATATGTATCCGGTGATCCGTTTATCAACCCTCTTGAGTCTCCCGTGGGCTGCATCAAATTCGGGCTTGATGAATTGTTTGTCTTTCAATGCGAGTTCCGCCAGCTCTTTTAGCACCGGAAGCTTTATTCCATAGAGCATGACGTTACGCTCGAAGGCAACAAGTTTAGTATCGCTGTAGAGCCATCCGAGTTCGCCATGCTCGTTCTTGATTTCTATCGCCAGTAGTTCATCCTCCTGCTTGCCGAGCCAGATCACTGGGAAGGAGGCGGTGAACTGTGTCGGGGGAGATTGTATCTTCTCCGTCATAGCGACAGCGTTTAAGAAGTGTTCTTTAAGTAGGCTCATTAGATAGCTTCTAATTCTGCGCGGTACTGATCGCGTTTCTTTGTATAGAAATCAAGCTGAGCCTTCACTGCAGTTTTCTCTATTTCCTGTAATTCAGGTTCGTCTGAATGATAGGATGGTTCTATCAACTCTCGGGAATATGTTGCAACCCGATTATCCATAGCTCTGTAGTTTTTATAAACTTCGTTCGCTTTTTCAAGTGTTTCGATTGTCATATTATTCTGTGTCTAATGCTTTTGTAACAAGGTCAGCAAGAGGGTTGTCATTGGGAACCACATGAGCATAAGGCATAAACCTTATACAAAATGCTTCTGCTTCTGCGTATGAGTCTGCCACCACCGGTTTGCCCTCAAATGTTTTTATCTCTCCGGATCGGCTCAGGGCGTATATCTCAGTGGCGAATACCTTCATGTCGTTGGTTAATAGCCTCATCCCCACACAGATTCTATGACACTTGCGATTATTACCGTCAGGATTATAAGCAACCACATTAGGTTGTCGCCAATCTCAATCTCTCGGGTTTCTTTGCTCATCAGTTCTTCGGTCTATACATAAGAAGATCCTCCTGCACCATGCAGAAATATTTTTTACCATTTATTGTGTTTTCAAAGTCAGCATCTTTCGGATACCACACCTCATCACCGGCAACCACCGGCAGGGCAGGAGCGCCCTTCAGTGGTGTGCCGATTTGGGAAAGAAAAGCCTTCTTTAAATCATGCTTGACATTTATATCTGTGATGATTCCGCTCTCGGATTTCTTCACCATCATTCCATCTTCTTCGACTGCGCCTTCTTCATAGACTGCTTCGCACAATACTCGGCCACCGATCATTATCATCTGTCCATTGCGGAATGCGCAGAAGATGTACTCATACGGCACCATGTAGAATTTCTCGTTATTGTACTCTACTTCAGCATCCTCGGTGATGGCGTTATAATGAAGCACCACCTCGTCACCGATCTGTACTTCAGGCTCAATGTATTCGTAAGGAATCCCCTTCGACATAGCGCGAGGGACACTGAGTACCTCGCCCATCGTTTGGGCGTAAGCCGAGGCGTCCGTGTTATAGTCGATACCAGCGATCTCCAACTCAAGCGCACCGAGCTTAACTCGGTTGGCCTTCTCAGATTTTACCCTGACAAGGAGATGGTTGAAAACTGGTTTCGGATACGGCATGAACAAACGTACAAAATGCGTATGGTATATACAAGAGGAAGGCGTATAATTTATTCTTCTATCGTTCGAATAGGCGATATTTGTCACCTATGGAACCACTGGGACGTTTAGATTTAGACTATTTGCTGGATATCACCACACAGCAACTGCAGCGGTTCGACTATCAGGAAGGTCTGGATTACGACTTCCGAGAGGATCACGTACATGAAAAGGGTGAGCCAAATCTTGCCCGACCTTCATATAACCTGATGTTGTTCTACGGGGATTTACTGATTCTGGAAATCTGTTATGAAATAGATCTGAGGTTTTCGCTTGAGGTCCGGAAAGAGGAGTTGGATAGGATTGAGAATCTGTTGGCTACTAGAGCAATTGGTATTATCGGAGCGAATGGAATCATTACGATAATGAATCACAGTAAGATGGGCGATATGGTTCTGACGAGTGTGATTAAGGAGAGTGAGGATAAGAAGTTTTTGGGGTTGAATTAATGGAGAAGCGGGACCGGACGATGTTGAGGGAAGCTTTTAGGGGATTGCGCGATGCTATCCGTAAAGACAATTTCGCCAAGGATTTGCCGGTGCACCACATGGATTCGGAAGGATGGATGGTTATGGAGTATCCGGATGGTAGGCGGGTAAGGGTTAAGAATCTCCGGAAACAAAAAGCCCCAATCAATAACGATCAGGGCTTTTCGATTTAGGCTTTGTCAAACCAGAATGCAATAGTAATAACCCCCACTAGATAATACAAGAGGGTTGGCTAAATTTTATACCAAGCATCAATATAATCATCCCATTTTGAACTCACTAAAAAATATGCAGTATCAATACAGTTAAACGGTATGATGTACCACCGGTCTAGTGGTTCAATATAGAGTGCAAAAACATCAACTTCTTGTAATAGATATTTAGTCTTTTTGTTGTTTCCTTTATACAGACATACTTTATACCCGCCATTCTCAGTTCTTGATGCCCCTCCTTTAACTTGTATTTTTTTAAGTGAGGAACCATCCGCTATAAAGTCGTACGATAGTTCCGAGCTGATAGGCTTGGATAAGTTTATCTTGCGAGTCAAGCATTGCATGACGAACGCCTGTTCGTAGTATATTCCTTTAGTCATTATTTCATGGGAAAAGACACACTTTTCCTACCCTTTTAATTCCTGCTGAGCTTATCCGAGTTTCTGGTACGATCCGTAATTACGGTGTCACATACAAGGGTACAGGTGTGTGTCTTTATTTTTTCATTACCGGCCCTCAATCATTTTCACGCCACATCTCAGGCACCGGAACCTGATGGTGATCCGGCCCGCATGCTCCATCTGCAGGTCATGGCCGAGCACCCAGCACTTTAGACTGAGCAATCGCTTTAATAAGCGTCTTCGAAATGAACGGAACCATTCGGGCACCGATATATCCAGTAAGGTATGCTTGGTTCTCATCCTCGTTAACATTTAATTCGACTCCTCTTTCCGAATAAATAAAGTTTATGACATGCGCACATTCATGAAAAACAGTTTCTACATCAACGGATCCACTGGCGAACAAGACACAAACCGTTCCTTCTTGAACCCATGTGATAGCCTGCGTATCCGGAGATAGCCCGCAGGCTATGTCGTGCAGGTTTTCAGCGATGGTGATCCTGACATTGATGTTGTAGATTGGGATCGTAAACGTTGTGTCGCCAAGGACTTGGGCTGAACAGACATAGGCTGCTAAGCTTAGGAAGAGGGTTGTAATTAGGGCTCTCATTCTTCTACCGATGTTGAATTAGTGTTAAACAATCTTATAGTCCTTGCCACCTGAATATCGGTGATGTTAAACTCCATTACATTGACGCCCCACTTCCGGCCTTCTTTTTTCACGTCAGCCGTTATCGCATCCGTTATTTCTTCGCCATTACACTGGTCCCAGTTCCGCTTAGCGAAGTGAGAGCGGACAATGCCTTTGAACATATCAGACATTGCGTCCTTGGCGTCATTGACTTTCAGCAGCTGCTTGTGGACGTCTTTTATTTCGTACTTGATCGAAGTCTTTAGGACCACTCCCTTCCAGTCTAATGTCGTCACCGATTGCTCGTTGAGGTTCATTGTCGTTGGGGTTATGAGAACGGTGAGTATCCTGTCGAAGTAGGGTACTTTCCAGACCAATCCGGTTACGACCTGAAACTGCTGCTCGTATTTTTCTAGGCCCCAGTAGGGGATTTTTACGCCATAGATTTTTAGGTGTTTGAGTTTGGCGCGGTAGTATGTCGCTGTGTTGCTGCCGTTCCTTAAGCGCACGCCTCTCTCGTATTCGTCTACCATCGTCCATGGCCAGATGATCTCCAGCCATTCGAATAATTTGGTGAAAACAATTTCAAATCCCATAGTTCGTTTTTGACCAATTTTATTCTTTAGAAATTCCCGACAGGGCACACTAAGGTCTATCCGTAAAACTCCTTCTCCTCGGAAGTAAGCCCTTACGGTTAACAATCAAGGAAAGAGAAAAATTGGTTTTTTCGTCTTTTGCATCCTTACTGTTCATGCTGACAACAAACTCCCAGAATCCGTACTGGCGGTCAAGTGGAACGATTCGAAATCATTTTACGGTCGGGTTGTTACCTTTGAAACATAGCCCCATTTTGTCCACTGCCGATACCAACCAATCTAAGCTCTTGTGTTCTTTTCCTAGATGATTGAGTTTATTTCAACTGGTTTGCTTTTTACCATTCATTGCAATTCATGGCGTGGCTAAGCGTTCCGTAAACGAACCACTACTCTTCCCACAAAGATAGCTAAAAATGTATTAGATATACAAGTTCCGACCTCTAATTTATTTTACGCTTTTCCCTTGTATATGATTTACGCATTTTGTACTTTTGGTTTATGGTCAAGGCAATCAGGGTTTTAGCGGTGTTAAGCCTGCTCTTTTTAAGCAGTAATCCACCACAAAGAAATTTTGCTCAACCAGAGGTTCCGCGCCCAATTATCAGTAAACACACTGCCCAAGAGGGTTGGATAACGGTCGGGATTATTGACAGGGTGGATGAGATCAAGAACTCGGAGAAGTGGAAGACTTTGGAATAAACAACGCTGGCTGGTTAGCTCGCCAGACTTGGAGATTTGCCGGTAATAAAGAAACAACAACAAACGACATAAGCATGGAAGATAAAATCGCAGTCTTAGTAAAGCTAGGGAAGATTCAATTCAACAAAAAGGACAATGTCTTTGAATACATTCCGAACGAAAGCTCGCTATTTAACATTCATTCAAAAGAAAAGTACTGGAATACTTCTATTTCCGAATTAGCTGAAGGTGCTTATAGCGCTTTACTCACCGCTGACGGTAAGGAGGCCCTTGAGAAGACAGCGAAGTGAGCCCACTGTTCATCGCAGCGCTAATAGCGTATGGGTTCCAGCTCACGATCGTTACCAATCTTCGGAATAACGGGTTCTTGGATGACAATGTCGCATACGCTTTATGGCTGCTGCCTTTTGTCAGGCCGGTTTGGTTGATAGTTAAATTAATTAAGTCCCGATATGAAAATAACTGAGTACATAACAACCAACTGGGAGACTCTTCCTAAATCTCGATTCAACGAGGATGAGATTGTGGTTTTCCTGTGCTTGGAAGATAGTAACGAAGGGTGGGGTCATCATGGCTACTCCGGCTATGGGATTGATAAAGACGGCAAGTTGGTTCATGCGTTCTCTTCTGGCTGCTCATGTAACGGAACGTGCGGTGTGGATCATGTTAAGGACTTTAAAACATTTAGCGTTCAAGATGAGGCTCTTTCTGACTCAATAGATCCCGAGAAGATAGACTTCAATGCACTAGCTGTAAACTTCAGCGATTATTAGCCAAGAGGATTGATAGTGAAAGCAACAATACTTCTCCTAGTCCTAATCCTTCTGGTATTACCACACATAAAAACTAAGCCCACAAAACAATGAATATCTTACTTAACATTCTCCTCTGTACGCGCTCGGTATCCTATCCACAATCCTCTTGGTCATCGTTGGCAGCAGAGTCGCGGGCGACAAGCTGAAGATCAAAGATTTTATCACTTGGCCGATGTTGCTATCGTGGGGAGTCTTTCTCGTGGCGCTCTGGGTCTTCGGTGCTGAAGCGATATGGACATCTATCAGAAAGATAGGAGATATTGAGATTTCAAAAGGTAAGGATTAAGTCGAAGCGGTTTTTCAAAATTTTCAGGATATGAAAGAAACATTACGAGACGGAATAACAAAGTTCCTGATGGCAGCCTTTTACTTTTTGATGATCATAGTAAGCGGGGCCACGGTTGAGCAGTACACAACTGCACTAACAACGCTTTTTCTATTTATGATGTTTAAGAATCTCAACGAAGCCTTCGGGCATAAGATTTTCAGGTAATGACCATCCTCGACAAAGCCAAGCTCTACGCGAGCAAATGCCACCGCGAGACAAACCATCTTTATGCTGGCGAACCATACGAGACACATCTCGAAGCGGTTGATAACGTTGCGTTCAGGTTCTCGCACTTACTTCCGCTGGAGGATATCATCACGGTCCGTGCGGCATGCTGGTGTCATGATCTTATCGAAGATGCAAGACAAACATACAGCGATGTAAAGTACGCGACATCCGAGAGGGTTGCAGATATTGTATATGCCGTGACCAACGAGAAGGGGAAGACACGGAAGGAGAGGGCGAATGACAAGTATTATGCCGGCATCAGGGCGGTGCAGTACGCGGACTTTGTGAAGATCTGCGACAG
>WUUC01122403.1_pt1 | contig 19355 bp, 16 predicted proteins | sample 6278441 | NCBI WGS metagenome assembly WUUC01 (sample SAMN13675441, study PRJNA597444) | soil metagenome | isolation source: soil | place: USA: Washington | collected 2017-10 | reverse complement strand
CGTCGGAGATGCTCGCGGAGTCGAGCACCAGGCGCCGGATGATCGTCTGCGGCACGCCGACCGTCTCGTCGAACCGGCCGCCGAGCCCGTTGGCGTTGAGCGCGAAGCCCGCGGAGTTGGCGCCCTGCCGCCCGATCTGGCCGGCCTCCACGTGCATGACGATCGTCGGCTTGGGCGGCTGGACGATCCGCAGGACCACGACCGTGTCGCGGACCTCGTGCCGCCAGTCCCAGTTCTGTCCCGCGTAGACGTGCCCGTCGCCGGCCGCCGCGCCGATGAGGGAGAACGCCGTGCAGCCGTCGACCTCCTCCTGCTTCTCGCGGCCGAAACCGGTGTCGTACACGATCTCGCCCCGGCAGTTGAGCGTCACGATCTCGGTGAGCGTGACGCCCGCTCCCGTGGCGACGCCGGTCATCTCCTCGAGCAGGTCGGGAAACTCGTCGGCGATGAGCCGCTGCCAGGACCGGGCCCGCTCGAGGACCTCGGGCCAGCGGAGCCCGCTCTGGTGCTCGAACGCGCGGGCGTAGTAGGCGATCGCGTCCGCGACGAGATCGGCCGCCGCCTGCCCGTACCGCGTGCCACGTTCCAGCGGAGAAGCACCGGACACCTCGATCGTTCTGACGGCCATCGCACCCCTTGTACTGGTCGTTACCAAACTCGGCGTTTCGTATCATCCACTACGGCACCGTAATGTACGCTACAACCGTGACGGAAGATGTAACGGATGCGACACGGAATCCGGCGCTCGTGGACCTGCGCGCCCGGATCCGTGACCGCTGGGAGGACCTCTCCCCCGCGGTCCGCGGCGTGTGCCGCTGGCTGTCGGCGATCTCGGCCGAGCAGCTGCTGTACATGTCGGCCCAGGAGATCGGCGCGGAGGCCAAGACCAGCAACGCCACGGTGATCCGGGCGTTGCAGGGACTCGGCTACTCGGGTCTGGCCGAGCTGAAGGGCATGGTCGCGACACCGTTCACGAGCCACATCGCCCCGGAGGAACGAGCCAGGCGGCGGGTCGAGTCGACGGGCGGCGACCTGGCGGAGGTGTGGGAGCGGGTGGTCCAGGAGTCCCTGGACCGCATCGAGCTGCTGCGCGAGAAGTTCGACGTGACCCGGTTCGAGCTGGCCGTGCGCCTGGTCGTCGAGGCACGGCAGACGTGGGTGTACGGCTTCGGCGCGTCGTTCGTGGCCGCCGAACACCTGGCGCTGAAACTACGCCGCCGCGGCTACCGGGCCCGCCCGGTCCACTCGACCGGCTTCCGCCTGGCCGACGACCTGCTGGACATCGAACGCGGCGAGGCTGTGGTCGTCTTCGCGCCGGGCCGCCTGCTCACCGACGTCGAGGTACTGCTGGACCGCGCGAGAACGATGGGCGCGACGACGATTCTGGTGAGCGACCAGCTGGTCGACGAACTGGCCGACGACGTGACGGTGGCCCTGCGGGCGCCGCACACCCCGACAGGCATGACCGGCGAGACGCTCACCGCACTCGTGGTGGCCGACGCCCTGGCCCAGTCCGTCGCCGCGGTCGACCAGGAACGCACCGTCGAGGCGTCGCACACGCTGACCGCACTACGCCAGCAACTGGGTTTCTAGGTAGTCGCCTTCGCCTCGACCGCCGCGACAAGCGTGTCGAGCTGGCCGCGCATCCGGGCACCCGACAGGTGATCGAAGTAGTCCCGGGAATCGACGATCTCACCGTCGCGCACCCGGAGCACGAAGATCGCCGGCACCGCGAACGGCTCACCGGTGTCGAGATTGGTTCCCCGGTACTGGAACTCGGCGACGATGACCTCGGGGTCGGTCGTCTCGTGGATCGTGATGTCGACCGGCCGCCGGTCCAGCCGAGGACCGGCGCCGGTCGGCCGGAAGTGCTCACGCAGCTCGTCGCGGCTACGCAGCGCGGGCGCGCGAAGCGGGTCGAACGGGTGCACGACGTGGGTCTGCTCCGCGTAGAGGTTCGGCAGGTCTTCCCAGCGGCCCTCCGCGACGCCGTTGACGAGCGCGAGGAAGACCTCTCGCGGGCTCGCGGGTGTGGCCATGACTCCTCCTGCTGTCGATGCTACTATCCGAAGTCGCGACTCCGAATATATGGAGTGCCGACTTCGGATGTCAATGAGGCGATGACTACCCCAGGTAAGCGCGAAGGGCGGCCACAACGCGTCGACGCGCGCACCAACCGGGGCCGCATCCTGGACGCCGCGGAAGAGGTCTTCGGCAAGGGCGGCGAGTCCGCGTCCACGGAGGAGGTGGCCCGCCTGGCCGGCGTCGGCATCGCGACGGTGTTCCGCCACTTCCCCACCAAGGTGGAACTGCTGGAGGCTGTGCTGGTCCGGCGCTTCGACCGCCTACGCGAACGGGCCGAGACGCTCCTCGACGCCGCCGACCCGGGCTCGGCCTTCCTCGACTTCTTCGCCCAGGTCGTCGCCGACGCGGCCACGAAGATCGCCATAACGGAAGCCCTGCTCGACGCAGGCGGCGACAACGACGGCGACGCCGAACAAGCCGCGAACAGGCTGCGGCGAGTCATCGGCACCCTGCTCCAACGCGCCCAACGAGCCAACACCATCCGAGCAGACGTCGAACTCCCCGAGGTCTACGCCTTACTGGTCGGCACCTCCCGAGCCGCCGCCAACACCCACCTCGACGCCGAGGTCAAAGAACGCATGCTGACCATCGTGTTCGACGGCCTCGCACCAGGCCGCGACACCTCTGCGCACGCCGACGATCAGCCGTCCCAGCCTCGTCGCCGGTCATAACGATCCCAGGCTGTCGAGTACCGGGCGCCAGTTGCTGTCCCGGATGATTTCGTTCGGCAGCACAGTCACGCCCCACTCGCTGAGCGTGCGCAAGTTCCGTTCGAAGACGGGATGAGCCGCGAGACTGGCTTTGACATAGGGGGCGAGGACGACAGGCAACCTCAAGCCGATTGCTTCGTTGAGGATGCCCAGCGCGAAGGTGTCACTGATACCGGCGACCCATTTGTTTATCGTGTTGAAGGTCGCAGGCACGACGACAATCGCGTCGGCCTTGGGGAGAACGTCGGGGTCGCCTGGCAGTTTGTGGTCGTGACGAACGGGATACCCTGTTTGCCCGGCAAGGGCGGCACTGTCGATCCAACCGGCAGCGCGAACAGTTGCGATGACGCACACCGTCCAGTTGTGCTCCTGCATGAGATGCACCAGCCCGCCTATGTCCTGCACAGGAGGCGCGGCACAGACGACGAGATAAACTATGCGGTTTTCGTGGGCCCCTTCCACTAAACGACTCCGGCCCTGGTCGCGAGAGCACGAAGCCCTGGAGTCGCGCTGTGACGCTCGCGAGCGAGAAGCGTCGTCAGCAACGTTCGTGCCGCGATGTTCCGAGACACGGCCTGCTTGGCGACGCGCTCCGCTTCAAGCAGGTGTAGCACAGCCAAACTGTCGTCCCCCTGGCCGACCGAGGCCCAACCAAGCTCAAGGTGCACCTGCGAACGCCGGCCCCGCAATACCGGCGGCAACGCATCAACATCGATCCGCGACCCCAGGTGCAGAGCGGTTCGTGAATCTCCGAGCGCAACCTGTACGGCCAGTTCGTGGATGGCGATGTTGGTTGGACCAAACGCGGTCCACAACCAGTTGCCATCGTGTCCCAGACGTTCCGCCAATACCGAAGCGTCTCGCAAGTATCGCTTCGAAAGCTGGGCGTCCTTGCGGCGAGCCGCGGTTATCGCAAGGAGCAGTAACAGCGCGCCGTGAGCTGCGACAATATCGTGGGCGGCCGACCGAGCTGGTCCAGCACCGGAAAGCTTCTCGACCGCTCGCTGGGCGGCGAGTTCAGCATCAGCGAGATGACCGCTGCCGAGGAGTGCACAGGCAACTTGGTAGTGCGCAACACCAACAAGCCCTTGCCGACCTGTTTCGCTGGCCAAGCGAAGGCTGCGGTCGGCAGCCACCCAGGCAAGTCCGCTGTCTCCCATTTTCGTGGCCAACTTGGCCGCCGCGAGGTAGGCCGCGGCCTTCATGCGCACCGGAACGTCCACCTGCGACGCCTCGATGCGATTGATCACCAACGGCAGAAGTTGCGCCGCCCCGTCGTAGTCCGCCCGCTGATACAGCGTGTGCGCCTGAGTCACGCTGGCGCCAAGCTGTGCAACACTCTCAGGCCCCGTCTTGTCGGACTGCGCATCGTCCGACCTGTGCAAGAGGAGCGCGCGGCGTAGCTCGTCCAGCTGGGGTACGCCCACCTGCGTCTCGCCACCATCCTGCGTCTGGTCTCCGACAGGACTGCGCCGGCCGCGTAGCTCAGCAGCCTTGGCCCTGACATCCTCCAGGCGTCGATCGCGGTCCTGCTGCTCGTGCTCGGCCTTCGCTGTCTCCAGCTCCAGATAGGCAGCGAGGAGAGCGCCGCCCGCGTCGCAGGCAGCATCAGCCGACCGCCAGAAACGCTCATCCCCTCTGGCCCGCCCCTTCTCGATGTGCACGATGGCGGTGCGGTCACAAATGACGATCTTGGCGAGCCGGCCTTGAGTCAGCTCAGCGGCGAGTCTGAAGGTGGCGAGCTGCGCACCCAGTGACCGGCGCAGCTCCGTGATCGCCTCTGGCTCTCTCGCCATGTCGTCGTCTTCCACCCGTCCAGTGTCGCCATACTACGGCCACACCAAGCATAACCGCTGGTGAAAGGGGGTGTGAAAGCCGTCCGCACACACTGACGCACAGCATGTACCTGATGGTTTCGTGATCGTCACGGCACCCCGCAAGATAAACGAAAGATGTGTGACTCCGTGGCACTCGACCTGTTCTCCCCGCTCAAGGTGACCAGCTGGGCCAGCGCTCACGCCGGCTGCCCGATGCGCTACACGATCAACAGCGCGGACGAAGTGGTGATCATCTTCGGCAGCGGCTCCGACGAGTTCGAGTTCTCCTTGGATGCCGGAGCACTGCGGAGCCTGATACAGCTCGGCACTGAGGCGCTGGCCAAGATGGACACCTGCGCCGACGAGCGGCTGAGCGAGCTGACGACAGCCGGAGAACGCTCGTGATGACCGCAGACACCGCCTTCCACAGCGACAAGCAGCTCATGGCCGACCTCGCGACGCTGAACGAGCACGTCAGCCGGTACCTGTTGCGCCTTCTTGACGCCGACGCCGGCCGAGCAGAGCCAGTCAGCGTGCCTGACGAGAGGGCGTTCGCCTCATCCCTGCAGGCAATGGCCGACCGGTTGCAGGCCCGAGCTGACCGCCACGCCAAGCTGGACACACCACACGCGCGGTGAGCAACAGCAACCATGGCCAAGCAGCGATGAGCGTGTCTCACCCGGTCGAGGCTCGAAGTGAGTTGTCGGACAAAGTGTTCAGCCGCGTACTTGGCGAGGAACTGCGCCGGGCGCGTGAGGCACACGGCTGGTCCCGGGCCCAGTTCATCGCACTACTGCCATCAGGTATCAGTGAACGAACCCTGCTTGCCTACGAACACGGCCTGCGGCGGCTCACCACGCTGCGGCTGATCGAGCTGTGCCACCCGCTCCGAGTAGACGCACCCTCGTTGCTGGGACGTGCGCTGCAACGAGCCCAGATCCACCTCGAAACCCTGCCACTCACGATCGACCTTCACGCCTTGTTGAACGACTGGAGCCCCACGTACCGACCATTGGCTCAATGGGCGCAGAACACCCTCAACGAGCATCCCGACGGGACTGTGGAGATCACGCCGGAGGTAGTCAGGAACCTGGCCTTGTTCATGGGGCGCACCAACGAGCAACTGGCGACGTACCTGGCGCGGTTCTTGCCAGAAGTGAGCGAGGTCGCAGGCAGGCCCGGCGCGTGCGGAACCCGGCGGATGACGCGGTCGTTACCGGAGGCGTGCGGGTACTCGTGATCGGTGGCGGTGTCGGTGGGTTGGTGCTCGGGCGGGCGTTGCGGGACGCCGGGGCCGACGTGCTCGTCGCTGACCGGGACAGGCGGCCCGAGGACACCGCGGGCTACCGGCTGCACCTGGACTCCACAGCCTGCGAGATTCTCGGCCGGCGGCTGCCGCCGGCTGTTTACCAGGCTTTGCTTGCCAGTTCCGCAGGACCCGAGTCGTTTCGGCGGTTCACTTTCGTCGACCATCGGTTCAGGTCGTTGTTGCGGATACCGCTGCCGGCCGACGGGGCCAACCTCCTGATCAGTCGGGTCGCGCTCCGAAAGCTGCTGTGTCACGGGCTCGACGTCGCGTTCGGTCGGGAGTTCTCCCACGCCACCACCGGGGACAACGGCACGGTGGTCGCTCACTTCGCTGACGGGACGACCGAGACCGGCGACGTGCTGGTCGGGGCGGACGGGGCACGCTCCCGAATCGCTGCCGCGCTTGCCGGGCGGCCTACCGCGCGGCGGCTGCGGGCGAGTGGGCTTGCCGGGCGGACACCGCTCCGGGACACCGCACGGCTTCCGCCCGACCTGCGGGCCGGGCCCGCGTTCGCGTTCGGGCCCGGGGGGACGATCGTGTTCCTGTCCGCGCACGACCCCGGCACCGCGAGCATCGACCCGGCGGCCTGCCGCGAGGTTCCCGCCGTCGTCGACGCGCCCTTCCTGCTCTGGGGCATCACGACCTTGCGGGAGCTCCCGCTCGACGCGCGACCCGACGTGCACCACGAGCTGGCCCGCTACCTGCTGCGTAACTGGTCACCACAGCTGCGCGACCTCGTGGCCGCCGCCGACCCCAACTCCGTGACCGCCTACCCCTACTACGCCGCCGACCCGGACACCGACCTCATGCCCTGGCCCGCCGGCACCATCACCGCGCTCGGTGACGCCGTGCACGCCATGCCGCCGACCGGTGGCCGTGGCGCGATCACCGCCATCCGCGACGCCGACCTCCTCGCCACCGAGCTGACCAGGGCACTGCACGGCGAGACCACCGTGCCCCTGGCTGTGCACACCTACCAGCAACAGCTCCCCGGCTACGCGGCCGACGCCCTCCGCGAGTCCCTCCAGCCGCTCCGCTGGCAACGCCGGCTCCACGACAACCCAGCCCTCTTCCAGGCCGGCCGCCTGCTGCTGTCCGCCGGCAACGCCGTCCGGGAAAGGTCAGCGGGCCGGCGCCGGGACGTGGTCGATGTCGAGGCCCGTTAGCCTGCGCACGACGGCGTTCGTCGCGTCCACCATCGGGGACGGCAGGCCGGCGCGCACCGCGAGGCGCTGGGCGATACCGACGTCCCTGGCCAGCGACTCCAAGCCCTGGGGGTCACCGTCCCGGTCCGTGCCGTTCGACTGGTAGCCCTGGATCAGCGCGGTGCGCGCGACCTCGGGGTCGACGCCGCTGCGTTCCGCGAGTGTCAACACCTCGGCCACCGCCATGATGCCGCTCGCCACCAGGACCTGGTGGCACACGCTCACGACCCGGCCCGCGCCGGGTGGGCCGCAGCGGGACACCCTGCCGAGCGTGGTCAGCCACGGCATGGCCGCGTCGATGTCGTCCGGCTCGCCGCCCGCCATGATCGACAGGGTGCCGGTGGCCGCACCCGTGGGGCCGCCGGAGGCCGGGGCGTCCACGAAACGGTGGCCTCTGGCGCCCAGTGCGGCCGCCATCTCGACCGCGACCGTGGGCGCACCCGCGCTGAGGTCGATGACCAGCAGCTCGGCGTCCTGTGGCAGCTCGGCGAGCAGGCCCGTCGCGCCGAACACGGCGTTGGTCACCCGTTCGCCCGGTGGCATGCAGATGAGGACGGTCATCCCGTCGCTGTTGGTGGCCAGTTCGGTGATGACGTCGGCGGGGCTCGGTCGGGTGGCGATGGCTGGGTTGCGTTCGACCTTCTGCCGGCCGGCCGCGTCGGGTGCGGTCGCCACGACGGGAACGTCTTGGCTGGCGAGGCGTTCCGCGACGGCTTGGCCCATTGCGCCCAGTCCGATCACGCCGACCGGTGGATTGATCACGCCCCGATCGTATGAATGTGAACACGGAGGGTCAACAACAACACCCTTAACCTCGTGGTCAGCTCACCACGATGGTTCGGTTGAGCCCTCGCTTCGTACGGCCGTGGTACGGACTTCGCTACCCACGGTCTTCGAGCGGCGGTACGGCCCCCACCAGCTCCGTGCGGCGGCGCACCCCCAGCTTGCGGAACGAGCTGGTCAGGTGCTTCTCGACCGCGCGCCGGGTCACCCCCAGGAACTGGGCGATGTCGTGGTTGGTGTGCCCCTCGGCGGCCAGCCGCGCCACCCGCAGCTCCGTCTTCGTCAGCGACCGGTGTCCGTTCCCGACCGTCACGTCCGGGCCGGTCCGCTCGGCCAGCGCCTGGTCGTCGAGCTCCAGCCCCAGCTCGTGGCACCGGCGCAGGTGCTCGGCCGCCTCCGGGTCGCCCTTGTCCCGCAGCCGGGCGCCGAGCCGCAGCAGGGACCTGGCCAGCTCCAGCCGGTTGACCGAGCCCTCCAGCACCTCGACCGACTCCCGCAGCACGAGGATGCCCGCGTCCCCCTCGATGGCGTCGCCGAGGAGCCGCTTGGCGCGGCCCAGCGCGGACGGCGCACCCCACTCGGCGGCCCGCCGGCAGTCCTCCTCGGCGATCTCACGTGCGGTGTCGAGGTCGCCGAGGCGCCGGTGCAGGTCCGAGGTGATCGAACGCCACGGGCTGAGCACCGGGTTGCGCCAGCCGGACCGAACCGTGTGCCGGCCGCACTCCTGGAAGTGCTCCAGCGCCGCGCGAAGGTCGCCCTTCGCCATGGCCAGGCTGCCCCGCAGCAGGTGCGGCACGCTGACCAGGCACGCGTTGGTCTCGTGGCGGCAGCTGTCGAGCACGGCGCCGGCCAGGTCGACGTCCCCGGCGGCGGCCGCCACCCCGGCCAGCGCGATGACGGTGGTGGAGTCGGCGGTGTTCCAGTCGAGCGCGCCGAGCTCGAGCGCGTCCCACGCGGCGCGGCGCGCGTCGGCGAGGCGGCCGGTGAACACCGCCACCACGGACTGCTCCGCTCTGATCAGCGCCTGCTCGATCACCGCGCCCTGTCTGCTGGCGTGGTCGTGGCACATCTCCAGCCACGGCACGAGCCGTTCGGTCGACTCCGCGGCCGCCAGCGCGGTCACCAGCATGGGCAGGCCGGTGTGCACGTGCGAGGGCGACGCGGGCTCCCGCTCCAGGATCCGCTCGGCCGCGGCGGCCACCGCGGCGGCGGGCACGCGGGTGGTGAGGGTCGCGCCCATCAGCAGCATGGCGAGCAGCTCACGCTCGGCCGGGGTGTCCACCGGCGGCTCGGCGCCGAGCCCTTCGAGCCGCCGCAGCGCGTCGGCCAGCTCGGCCGGGTCGGTGTAGTCGAGGTGGCGCACCCTGGCCTCGAGCCGCAGCTTCAGCTCCCGGTCCGCGCCGGGCAGCTGGTCGGCCTCCCCCAGGTCGTCGTACACCTGGCGGATCAGCGAGCGGATCACCGGCGAGGCGTCGCCGAGCAGGGCGGGCGCCAGCCGCACCACCGCGCCGGCGCGGTCCCGTGCCGAGGCGAGCAGCGGGAGCGCGTGGGTGATGTGCCTGATCGAGGTGCGCATGTCGAACTGCCGTTCCACGGTGGCGAGATCGACCAACAGCCTGGCCCGGTCCTCCCCGTCCGGCGAGGTGTCGAGCAGCGCGCGGCGCAGGTAGCGCGCCGCGATCTCCGGGGCGCCGCGGCGCAGCGCGGTGCCGGCCGCGGCACGCAGCACCTCGGTCGCCCACCGCCCCTGCGGTGCGGTGACCGCCAGCAGCTGCGCCGCCACCTGTTCCGCGGTGTACCCGCTGCCGTGCAGCAGGTGCACGGCCTGGACGTGCAGCCGTTCGCGTTCCTCGGCGGTCATCGACTCCTCGACGCCGTCCTGCACGACGGCGTGGGTGAACCTCGGCTGCCGGGAGCGGGTCAGCAGGCCGAGCTGGCGCAGCACGCGGATCGCCTCCGCGCAGGCGACGCCGTCCAGCCCGGCGAGCCGGCCGATGATCTCGAGGTCCGCCTGCCCGTTCAGGGTCGCCACCGCCTTGGCGAAGGCCTGGAGGGGTTCCGGCTGTCCGTGCAGGCAGTCGATGACGCGGTTGCGTATCTGGGCGGGCCGCAGCGAGCGGGCCCGCTCGGCGTGTTCCGCCTTCGGCGGGACGCTGTCGATGGACAGGGTGAGCAGGATCGACCCGAGGAACAGCGGGTTGCCGTCGGTCGTCTCGTGGCAGGCGAGGACGAACTCGTCGTCGCCTGCCTGCCCGCACCGCTCCTCGATGAAGGCCCTGGTCGCCGCCAGCGTGAACGGGCGCGGCCGCAGCACGTGGGTGGCGGCCCTGGTCACCGCGCGCACCTCGGGCGTGGTCGAGGCGAGGTCGCCCTCGCGGACCGTGGCCACGACCAGCACCCGCAGCCGGTTCACGCGGTTGGTCAGGTGGGCGAGCCACTGCAGCGACGGCTCGTCGGCCCACTGGAGGTCGTCGACCAGGATCATCAGGGGCCGCTCGGCGCTCAGCCGCTCGGCGAACGCCTGCAGCCCCAGCGACACCGCCTGCCGCACCGCGACCGCGCCGCCCTCGGCGTCGAACGAGTCGTCGGCGAAGACCATGTCGGCGAGCCCGGCCGGCCCGGCCAGCCACCGCCTGCGCTCCTCACCGGAGGCGCTGTGCAGCGTGGCCTCCAGGAGCTGGCGCACCACGCCGAACGCGTAGTCCCGCTCCAGCGCCGAGGCACTCGCCGTGAGCACCCTGGTGTCCTCACCCGCCAGCGCCGGCAGGGCACGCAGCAGCTTCGACTTGCCGCCGCCCAGCGACCCGCTGATCACCAGCAGCGCGCCCGCGCCCTGGTGGGCCGACCGGAGCGCGTCGGCGACCGTGGCCAGCTCGCTGTCCCGCTCGAGCAGCACGAGTGTCGAACCTCCCTCAGTCCCGACCGTCTAGTCCCGACCGTCCCGACGGGAGTCCGGCCCGGGGAAGGGCTCCCAGCCCAACGTCCGCGCCACGTTCGCCAGGCTGCCCGCGCCGTGCGTCCTGGCGAGCTCACCCGCCTGGGTGGCCAGCCGCACCGCCTCCTCGGACCGCCCGGCATCCCGGTGCACCGCCGCGAGCTCCAGCAGTGCCTTGAGATACCGCAGCCGCGCCGGCGAGGTGCGCAGCGTCTCGACCGCGGTCAGCAGACGGTCCAGCCGCGCGCTGCCATCCAACACCATCGAGGCCGCCAGCTGTGCGCTGCCGATCATGCTCGCCGCTCCCCAGCGCCGCGCGAGCACCAGTTCCTCGGTGGCGAGCCGCCCGGCCTCCTCCGCGTTCCCGAGTGCGCGGTGGGCGATGGCCGCGAACGACCGCCAGTTGGCCAGTGCCGGGTTGACCCACTGCCGGGCCAGCAGTCTCCTCCCCACCTCCCGCAGGTGTTCGACGGCGTTCCCCGGCTCCCCCGTGAGCAGCTGGAACACGCCTTTCGTGTAAAGGTACCTGGCCCATCCGACACCGGACTCGACGCCGGGGAGCAGCTCGGTCCCCACGAGCTCCGCCGCCCGGTCCAGGTTGCCGGCCTCCAGGTGCATGCTCATCTGCATGGCGAGCACGGTCGGCTGCGTCATCGGGTGCCAGCACGGGAGCGGGACCATGGTCAGCGCCCGCTCGACGTCGTCGGCGGCGTCGTCGAGGCGGCCGGTCCTGGTGCCCAGGTCGGCCCGCAGCAGCCGGGCCCAGGCGGCGACGGTCCGGTCCCGCCGCCGCGTCGCGTCGACCAGCACCGCGTCCAGCCCGTTCTCCGCCTCGACCACGTCGTCGCCGAGGAGCAGGACCCGGCTGGCGGCGATCCGCGACGACAGGGGCACCGGCGTGCCTGCGGCGAGCGTCGTCCTCGCCAGCGCGCGGGCGCGGGCCGGGTCCTGTCCCCTGACGAGCAGCTGCCAGGCCAGCGTGGCGGATCGCGCCGGGTCGCCGGCGCGCTCGGGTATCGAGGGCGCCGGGGCCGCGCCGTCGTGCGGACCGTCCACGGTGAGCAGGTGGACGGCCTCGAGCCCGGCACGGTCCGCCCGGGGCAGGTTCCGCGTCGCGAGCGCTGAGGACACCGCCTCCCGCAGCGCCTCGGTGTTCCCCCTGGCCATCAACAGGTCGGCGGCACGCACCCGCAGGGGGCCGACCGGCTCTCCCCCCGGTCCGCCGATCACCCGCACCAGGCGCCGGTCGCTCGCCTCCGGCGCGTGCGTGACCTCGGCCGAGGCCAGCTCGGTCAGCAGCGTCGCCCTGCTCACCTCGTCCACCGGTTCCAGCAGCGCGCGGGTCAGCAGCCGGGCGGCGTCCTCGGACCGCCCCGCCGCCTCGGCGCGGGCCGCCTCCTCCGACAGCACGCGCACCGCCCAGGCCTGACCGACGGTCGGCGCCGAACACAGCAGGCGGGCCAGTGCGGCGGAGCCGATCGCGGCCCGCTGCCCCAGCCGCGCCGCGTCGGCGAACAGCTGCTCACGCTCGGCGGTGGTCAGGTGGGCCAGCACCCGGCACTGCGTGTGCGGGCACACCAGCCGGGGCGGGTCGCCGCGGACCGGCGCGCCCTGCTCCCGCAGCCCTTCCATCGTCCGCGCCGCGGTCGGCTCGTCGAGCCCGGCGAGCGAGGTGACCAGGTCCCAGTCGAAGTCGCCCTCGCACACGACGATCGCCCGCAGCAGGGCGAGCTCGTCCGGCGTGAGCTCGGTGATCATCTCGTCGGCCCAGTCGGAGATGTCGCCCCGCATGCTGTCCTCGGCGACGGACAGGTGCTCGACGGTCGCGGTGAGCTCGCCGTGGCGCAGCGCCTCGGTCATGGTGCGGAACAGCCTCGGCAGGCCGCCGGTCCTGGTCAGCACGAACTCGACGAACCCGTCCTCGGGCGCCGTCCGGCCCGCGTCGGCCAGCAGCCGGCGGACACCGGCCGTGCTCAACGCCGACGGCCGCAGTGCGTGCCATCCGACGCCGGCCGCCACGGCCCGGTCCTGCGCCTCCGCCAGCGCCGTCCTGCTGGCCGGTCCCGACCGCCCCGAGGAGAAGACGACCATCAGCGGCGCCTCCCCGACCCGGCGCAGCATCGCCAGGAGCCACTGGCGTGAGTACTCGTCGGTCCAGTGCGCGTCGTCGATCGCGAGCAGCAGCGGGGTCCGCCGGGCGGCCGCGAGGAACGTCTGGCAAAGGGCGACCGGCGACGGGAACGGGTCGGGTGGGGTGCCTCCGGTGAGGAGCTGGGTCACCAGCCCGCGGCTCAGGCCGGTCTCGGCGTGCGAGCCGCGGGCGTACATGACCCGCAGTCCGGCGTGCTCCGCGTGTGCCATCGCGGCGGCGACCAGGCTGCTGCGCCCGACGCCGGGCGGTCCGGTGATCTCGACGACCGCGGCTCCTCCCGCCGCGGTCCCGGCCACCAGCTCGCGCAGCAGCGCCACCTCCGCGTCCCGCTCGACGAGCGCGGGCACCGTGGTGAGGTCAGGTCCGTCCATCGCCGGTCCCCTCTCGCCCGGCGGTGACCGGGCACGCCGACGCGGTGGCCGCCGCGACGGGGGGTTCCGCCGGGACGATCTCCCGCAGCGCCCGGGTGATCTCCTCGCGGGAGGACACGCCGAGCTTGCGGTACACCTTGGACAGGTGGGTCTCGACGGTGCGGACGCTGATGAACAGCTCCTGCGAGATCTCCCGGTTGGTCGCGCCGGCCGAGGCGTGCGCGGCCACCCGCTGCTCCGCGGTGGTCAGTGGGCCCGGCGACCCGGCACGCGGCCTGCCGCCCGCGGCCGTGAGCAGCCCGGTCGCCGCGGAGTGGAGCGTCCGGTGGCGGCACCGCGCCGCGAGGTCGACGGCCCGGCGCAGGTACTTCCGCGCGCCGGCCTCGTCGCCGGCACGCAGCAGCGCGGAGCCGACGCACAGCTCGGCGCGGAGCTGGCTGAGCCGGGCGGGCGAGTCGGCCAGCCGCTCGACCGCCGCCACCATGAGGTCCACCTCGCCGGTGGCGATCCCGCTGACCAGCTGACCGAGCCCGACGGCCTCCGGTGTCCCCCAGCGGGTGAGCAGCTCCGTCTGCTCCTCCACGAGGGGGCGTGCCTCGGCATGACGGTCCTGTTGGGCCAGGATGACCGTGGCGAGCAGCCACCACTGCGTCAGCATGGGGCCGCGGAACCCGGCGGAACGCATGCTGTCGCCGGACCGCAGCAGCAGCGACAGCGCGCCGTCCGGGTCGCCCCGCATCCATCTCGCCTGTGCCCGCACCAGGAGCACGCCGTGGTGCTCCCACATGAAGTTCGGCTCGCGGACCTCGTTCAGCACCACCTCGGCCCGCGCGTGCTCACCCCGGTCGAGCAGGACGGACGCGAACGCGATCCTCGGTGACGCCCAGTCCCTGTCCCGGCCGATCCGCATCGCGGCCTCGGCGTCGGCCGCGGCCTCCGCGCACCGGCCCATCCCCGCCACCACGGCCGAGCGGAGCGCCAGCACGTGGCAGCGGGTCCGGCTGTTCCCGTCCCGCCTGCCGGCCGCCGCGATCCCGTCCAGGACGGTGAGGGCCTCGACCGGCAGGCCCGCGCGGTCGAGGATCCGCGCGGCCACGATCACGGGTCCGTTGTGGACGACGACGGCCCCGGACACGGCCGCCCTGGCCCGCTCGGCGGCCTGGGCCGCGGTCCCACCGTCCACCATGGCCGTGGTCGCCAGCATGCCGAGCACCAGCCGGCCGGCCGGGGTCTCACCGGTCGGCACCGGCATCGCCCTGGCCCGGCGGAGCGCCTCCGGCGCGGTCGACGCGGTGTCGAGCCCGACGCCGAGGGTCACCGACTCCAGCCGTCGGCGCACCTCGTCGTCGAGGTGCCCGTCGAGCTGACCGTCGAGCTTGTCCAGCACGTCGCACAGCAGGGGGAACGCGGTGTCCGTCCGCCGCGTCCGCAGCGACAGCATCCCGAGGCGGTCGGCGAGCTCGGCACGGGTCCGTGGCTCGGTCGTCGCCTCGATGGCCTGCCAGAGGTGCACCGACGCCGCTTCCGGGTCGATGTCGGACATCACGTCGGCGAGCGCCACGAGGGTCTCCGTGTGCCAGGACAGCGCTTTCCCCACCCGGCTCAGGAACGACGCACCGGCTTCCGGGTCGCCGTGGCGCCGCGCCTCGACCGCGCCGTCCCAGAGCGCCTGGTACATCCACGGTTCGTCGAGGTCGGGCAGGTCCACGAGCAGGCCGGCGACCCGTGCGGGCGGGTGGCCCTCGTCGTGGAGCAGGCGGGCGGCACGGAGCCGGAGCGTGGCGTCCGGCGACGCGGCACGCAGGACCTCGCCGCCCAGCAGGCCGTGACGGCGCAGGGTGTCCAGCCCGGCGGTCACGGCGGCGGGCGGCAGCTCCAGCAGCGTGGCGACCAGCCGGGGTTCGTCCGGTCCGAGCAGTGCGACGGCGGCGGCCACCCGCCGTGCGCTGTACGGCAGCCGGGTCAGCCTGGCCGGCAGCGCGGCGGCCAGCACCCGCTCCCCCAGCTCGGCGGCTTTCGGTGCTTGCGCGGCGTCCGGCCGGATGCCCTGCTCACGGAGCCCGTCGAGCAGCGTGCGCAACGCCAGCGGGTGGCCGCCGGACAGCTGCGCGCAGACGTCGAGGAACGGTGGTTCCGGCACGTCGCCCAGCACCACCGTGACCAGCTCGGCCATCTCCTCCGAGGACAGCGGTCCCAGCTCGACCGCGATGCCGTTGGCGTGCCCGGTGACGGTGGTGAGCAGCTCGCGGTGGGCCGCGTCCGGGTCGTGGGCCATCACCACGAGCAGCCGGCCGGCGCTCCGGTGGAGCAGGGCGTCGACCCACCGCAGCACGAGCGGGTCGCACTCGTGCGCGTCGTCGATCATGATCGTCAGCGGGCCCTCGGCCAGCATCGCGTCGGCGCGCCGGCACAGCCTGTGCACGACCTCGTGGTCCTCGCCCTGGCCGAGCGGGCCGAACCACGTGACCAGGGGCTGACGCCGTCCGGACGCGAACAGCACGGTGCCCTCGCGATGCTCGAGCTCCGCGCGCGCGGCACCCAGGAGGCCGCTCTTCCCGGCCCCCGCCACCCCGCTCACCGACACCGCACGGGCGTGCCCACCACGGGCCACCTCCCGCACCACGGCGAGCGCCGCCGCGGGCCCGAGCCGAGGGAGGTCACCGGAGGAGCCGCCCACCACACTGCCAGCCACGCGACGGTACCTCCCGAGCTCCCGGGCCCAAGGTTACACAGCGGGCCACAGGTCCACAGTGGAGCAGGCGACGACCGCGTACCCCCCGCACATCGCCACGCCGAGCGCGACCAGCAGCGGGGCGAGCACCGTCACCCGGGACGCGTCGACGGCGAGCCCGATACCGGCCGGTATCACCGCACCGCCGACCGACGACGCGGCGACCTGCCAGCTCACCACCCGCGTGGCCCGCGTCGTGAGCGCGAGCAGCGGGAAGACCGGGGCCGCCGCCACCCCGACGACCATCATCGCGACGACCGCCAGGACGCCGCTGCCCGGCACCGCCATCAGCGCGGTGCCCACGGCCACGCCCCCGACCGCCCAGGCCAGGACGACACGCGCGCCGACCCGCTCGGCCACCGCGCCGAGCAGGATCCGCCCCACGAACATCATCGCCCAGTACGCGGAGACGGCGAGCCCGGCCGCCTCGGGCCCCATGCCCCGCCCCGAGGTGAGGAAGAGGAATCCCCAGATGCCCACGCCGATCTCGATCCCCGTCTCGACCGCCGACGAGGAAATAGGTCGAACAGGCAAGACGGAACGACGGCACAGGCAGAGCTCCCCGCGAGTGGGCATGGTCGTGCCGCGAACCAGGAGAGCGGCACGCGATGACAGGTCCGGGGTCAACGCGTGCGTGGCCGGCCGGGCACTCCAACTCCTCGGGCTGTACGTGCTGCCGGCCAAACCTAGCAAGCAGCTGGCCGGTCGGGCACGCCAACTCAGGACGACGTCCACCGAGATCCGATCACCTGAAATGCTGTGCCGCATGTGGGAACGCGCGGACGAAGAGACGATGAGGCGGCGCAGGGCGCTCGCGATATATCTGCGGGAGGACCTGGCCGCCGCCGGGTTTCCCCTGACCCCGGGAGGCCTCCACGAGTCCGCGCTCACCTGCGGCGTGAACGTCTCGATCGACGAGGCGAACGACGGGACGGGGAGCGGCGTGTACGTCGAGTGGGAGACGCACCACGTGCTGCGCAGCGCGTCGATGCACGCCGTGTTCTCCGGGCGGAGTGACGAGCCCGCGGCCACGTACAACGGCGCCGTCCACAGCGCGATGGAGGACGCCTTGTTCGCGATCCTCACCGCGGCGGGGTACACCGTGGAGAAGGGCCGCGACGAGTACGCGCCCTACCGGCTCGACGTCAGCGACCACACCCCGAGGACACCGTCCTGGCGGGAGTGGCTCGCCGAGCAGCGTGATGCCGAGACCAAGCTCATGCGCGCCACCCACCGCCGGGAACGGGGCGTCGAGTAGCAGTAGTTACCCGCCCAGCAGCGCCAGCATCTCCTCCAGGTCGAAGAAGTGCGCGATGTCGAGCGCGGACCGCGGGCCGAGCGCGGGGTCCGCGCCGGCCGCCAGCAGACGGCTGACGCTGCGCTCGGAGCGGCGGAACACCGCGGCGCCGAGCGCCGTCTGGCCGCGGTCGTTGACCCTGGCGGTGTCCGCGCCCCGGTCGAGCAGCGCGGACACCGTGTCCGGGTGGTCGTGGTAGGCGGCCAGCATGAGCAGGGAGTCGCCGACCTCGTTGGTGAGGTTCACCGGGATCCCGGCGTCGATCGCGGCGGCGAGCCGTTCGGTGTCGCCGCCTCGGGCGAGGTCGAACATCGAGCGGAGCAGGTCGAGCTCCTCGTCGGTGAACGTGGGCCGGGTCATGAGGCGGGGAAGCGTTCCCACACGCGGTGCGCGCCGAGCAGCTTCGTCACCTTCGTGACCACCGACGACGGGTCGTCGCCGAGCACGACGCCGTCCGCGGTGGCGCAGCCGGCGGCCTCGAGCGCGGTGCGGGCGCTCCCCCACCCGCCGATCGCCTTCGAGTGGCGGAAGCACTCCTGGACCATGAGGACGACGCGCGGGTCCACGGCGCCGTCCGGCGCGCCGGCCTTCGCGTCCCTGGCGGGCAGCGCGTCCGGTCCTGGCGGCGGGCTCGTCGCCAGCAGCAGCGCGTCGAACTCCACCGACCGCGCGGTGAGGAAGGTGCGTTGCGCGACGAGGCCGTCCTCCAGCGGACCGCCGGTCGGCGCGATCAGCAGCGGCACCATCCCCGACGACTGGATCGCGTCCCGGACCGCCCGCACACCGTCGATCGCGCTGAGGTCGACGACGATCCCGACGATGCGCCCCTCGACCGGCCACTTCCCGCCGACCTGGGACAGCGCGGGGCTCGGCACGACCTTCTTCGGTCGCCCGGTGGTGGTCGGCGCGGGCAGGCCGAGCCCGGCGGCCACCTGCCTGCACAGCTCCGGGTCCACATTGGACAGCACGCGCAGCTCGCGTTCCTTGACGGCCTGCTCGTAGCACCTGCCCAGCTCGAAGGTGAACGCGCGCACGACGTGCTCCTTCTCCACCGGTGAGAGGGAGAGCCAGAACAGCCTCGGCTGCGTGTAGTGGTCGGCGAAGGATGCGGGCGACTGCCGCGTCTTCACCGCCCTGGCCAGCGGCTGCGCCACCTCGACGTACGCCCCGGTCCCGACCTCGGCGGGGAACGGGTTGCCGCCGTCGAGCGTGTTCGGCCGGTACGGGGCGACGCCGGCGTGGACCGCGTTCTGGTGGAAGCCGTCCCGCAGCATGTCGTTGACCGGCGCGTGCGGGCGGTTGATCGGGATCTGCCCGAAGTTGGGCCCGCCGAGCCGGGTGAGCTGGGTGTCGAGGTAGGAGAACAGCCTGGCGTGCAGCAGCGGGTCGTCGGTGACGTCGATGCCCGGCACGAGGTGACCGAGGTGGAACGCCACCTGCTCGGTCTCGGCGAAGAAGTTCTGGGGGTTGCGGTTGAGCGTCAGCATGCCGATCGGCTGCACGGGCGCGAGCTCCTCCGGCACGATCTTCGTCGGGTCCAGCAGGTCGATGCCCTCGAAGGTCTGCCGTGGCGTGTCCGGGAACACCTGGATGCCGAGCTCCCACTGCGGGAACGCGCCGGACTCGATGGAGTCGGCGAGGTCGCGGCGGTGGAAGTCGGGGTCGACGCCGCTGATCATCTGCGCTTCCTCCCACACCAGGGAGTGCACGCCGGCCTTCGGCTTCCAGTGGAACTTCGCGAGCGAGGTCTCCCCGTCGGCGTTGACGAGGCGGAAGGTGTGCACCCCGAAGCCCTCCATGGTCCGGTAGGACCGGGGCACGGCGCGGTCGGACATCTGCCACATCACGTGGTGGGTGGCCTCGGTGTGGGTCGAGACGAAGTCCCAGAAGGTGTCGTGCGCGCTCTGCGCCTGCGGGATCTCCCGGTCCGGGTGCGGCTTGGCCGCGTGGATGATGTCGG
>WUUC01103054.1_pt1 | contig 19355 bp, 15 predicted proteins | sample 6278441 | NCBI WGS metagenome assembly WUUC01 (sample SAMN13675441, study PRJNA597444) | soil metagenome | isolation source: soil | place: USA: Washington | collected 2017-10 | reverse complement strand
CCTGAACACGTCCGCACACACCTACGAGGAGAACGAGGCCGCCGGCGTTTCGCAGCTGAAGACCTAACCCCAAAACTCCACTGAAACCACTTCACAGACAAGGATATTGAACATGCCTGGAATCAAGTATGAGTTCGGGGACGTCGACAACCTCGCATCTGTCATGCAGGCGCAGGCCGGACAGCTCGAGGCCGAGCACCAGACGATCCTCAAGCACCTCAACGAATGTGCAGAGTTCTGGGGCGGCGCCGGTAGCACGGGCTTCCAGGAGTTCGTCACCGAACTCAACCGGAACTTCGCGATCATCTTCCACGAGCTGAACAGCCATGGTGGAAAGGTCAAGAACGTCAACGGCAACACCGAGCACACCGATTCCGGCGTCGGCGGCACCTGGGCCGTCTAGCGCACGGAACGGGGTGAGCCGTTGAGAAACGTCGGCGGCACATCGTGATCACAACCGATGGCGGCGGCACCCCACAGGGTGCCGCCGCTTTCGGCTTCTCAACGCCTCGTCACGCCACTTCGACATCAAAAGGACAGGTCCACAATGATTCCCGCTCGCAGCTCTGATCCGGTCGCCGACGTCACGGTGAACCTGCACGGCATGTGGATGCTGCAAGCGATGCTCGACATCGCGACCGTTGCACCCGAGCTGGCTACTGTGCCCTACGGGGCTCCCAGGGAAAGCACCTGGCTCTCAGGCGATCCCCGCATTGAGCAGCTCCAGAACGCCGGCGTCGTCGGCGACGATGGACACGTCATCCCAGAAGTCGCGGCCCGCATGCGCGTCCTGGGCTTTCCTGATGTGGAAGTGGCGATTCTCATTGCGCGGGGCGCATTGTCGTGGAAGGGCCGCATCGATGTCACCGATCCCTCGACGTGGCGACGCGACATTCCTGAGGATCAACTACAGATTGTGCTCGCGCGCCGCGATGGCCGGTGGGTGTCGGCGGCCAGGGCCGGCGACGACATCACTATCGACGACGTCGGGTTCGATGGCGGATCGGCTATATGGTTGCGTGACATCGTCGTTGATCAGCTCAACGCACTCAATCCGGTGAATCCGTCTCGCATTGAGGCCATGAACTTGCCGTACGAGGATGTCCTGTCCGCCGCCGCCGAGCGCGCCGCGGCAGGGGAGGGCTCTCAGCGTGAGGTTCCGCTCAGGACGCTCGGAGTTCAACCGACTGCTGTGGCCGAATTGGGTGCGCTGCTTGATGATCCGGTCATTGAGGCCGTGATGTACGCCCGGGCGTACACCGATACGCGGCGCGTTTCGGCCGTCACTGCCCTCAACATCCGTGACACCGAGGACGGCCGGGTGGTGCTGTATCAGATGCTTGCTCCGCGCGGCTCCTCGCAGGACTGGATGGTCATCGCGCCGGGCAGCTCTACCCAGATCCTGCAGGGCATCCAAACGGTCCTGAGCAGCGTGAACGTGCGGGACTGGGAGAACCATCAGCGCTTCTCGTGACCGCGGTCAGCGCGGCTACGGTTGTACCGAACTTTCTCATTTGGGCGTAGTTAACCGGTAAAACGCGGCCTTACGATTGCATCATTACGTCATCAAGCCATTGGGGTGGTTATGAGCATGGATCCAGATTTCACCGCGCGGTATCTGAACGAACCCGACGCTGAGGCCGAGCAATCGTCTGGGCGGGGTATCGATGCCGAGCCCGACATCGGCACAGGGCCGCAGGCGCCGGGGGTGCCGTCCATTCCCGAGCCCGCGGCGCCGTCCTACCCTCCTCCGGCGCCTGAATGGGGAGAGACGACTCAGGTGACACAGATGGTGCCGCCGCCCGTCGTGCCGGGCCCGCCCGCTGCGCGTCCGGCCGCGGACCCGCGTGCGCGCTACGACGACGAGCAGCGCTGGCCGCAGAGCGCAGCACCGGCGGCGGCGCAGGGCGTCCCGGAGTCCCGGGAGGCTCAGCCGCGTCACCGGGAGGCCGCGGGTACGGACGGCACGGATGCACGCCGCCCACAACACAACGGCCCTGCCCAGGGAGGCCCGGCGGCAGCATCCTTCGACAGCGCCTTCGGTCAGCCTCAAGGCATGTTCTCTGAGCAGCAGTCGGCGCCGTCATTCGTTCAGCGCCCACCAGAAGCAGCGGCAGAGCAGACCCAACAGTTCAGCCCGACGCCGAGGCCCCAGTCCGCGCCCGGCTACGAGATCGCGCGCAGCGAAGCTCAACCCCCGGCCTGGGATGCCAGTGGGTCTCATTTCTCCGCCGCTACGCCGGGATTGCGCGCCGAAGACGTCGTGCATGCACGCAAGCTGCCCCCCGAGCAGGGTTGGCGCAAAGCGGTCTACCTGAGTTCGGCGAAGACGATCAACCTCGGAGCCGGGCCGGCCGAGCAGCGTCTGCGCGACCACATCGACGCGATCAAGACCAACATTCCCGGCAACTACCTCATCGGGGTGGTCTGCGTCCGTGGCGGGGTCGGCAAGACCCGCACGACCGCCGGCGTCGGAACGGCCTTCGCCACCTATCGCACCGAGCCGGTGATCGCCATTGATGCCAACCCGACGTACGGATCGTTGGGACGCGTCATCGATCCCACCGCGACGGCGTCGATCCGGGAGTTTCTCGCCGATACGACTCTGCAGACGTACCCGATGGCAAGGCATTACACCGGCAAGAACAAGGAAGGCCTGGAGGTCCTGGCCGCTAATCAGAACGTGGCCAATCCTTTTGACCTCTCTCCTCAGGCCTTCGGTGCCGTGCTCAACCGGATCCGGCGGTTCTACCAGCTGTCGCTGGTCGACTGCGGACCCGAGATCGAGCATCCCGTCATGCAGGCAGTGCTGAACCGCGTCGATTCGCTGATCATCGTGGGCACCATGAACTTCGACGGCGCTGCCGCCGCGGAGACCACCATCAAGTGGCTTGCCGCTCGCAGCGAGTATCAGGGGCTGCTACGCCGGTCGGCACTCGTGCTCAACGACGTATACGACAACGCGGACAAGGACATTCTGGCCAAAGTGCGCGAGACGATCGGCCAGGCCGTGGGCGGGACCACGGTGATTCCGTGGGATCCGCACCTGCGTGACAGCGCGCAGCTGGACTTTCCCGCGCTACGTCGCCGCACCCAGCTTTCCTACATCGAGCTGGCGGCGTGGCTGTCGCAGGGCTTCCGTAGTGGGCGAACGGCGCTGCGGTGACCTCGACACGAGACGCCACGCTCAGCACCGGGACGGCAGAACAAACAGAGCAGCTCCGCCAGGTGCTGGTTGCGCTGATGGTCAACGACGTTCAGATCGGTATGCGCCTGGACGCCGCTGCTCCGATTGGAGTCCAGACGCCGGCTCTGGTCGACGTCCTCAATACCCGCCTGGCCGAGCTTGGCCATCAGCGCCTTTCGGTGCGCCCCACCGATACCAAGACCGCACGGGGCCGGTGGGCGCTGTGCTGGGTCGACGGCACACCACTCAAACCGAAGCGCTCCCTGAGTGAGCAGGGAGTGTTCGATGGGGCCACGCTGTGGCTGCGCTTCATCGACGACACCGAAACGCGGATTCCGGTCATCGAACACGTGACCAGTGCCATCCCTGCGGAACTGCGCAAGCGCTGGCCATCGGTGACGCCGCCCTGGGCCGCCCGCGTCGGGGTCGTCCTTGTCGCGGTGGCGATGGCGCTGGTTCTCGCACTGTTGCTGCGGTGGCGTTACGGGCACGACGGCGCGCTGGCGAGCTTGGCTGCCGGTGTCTGCGCCCTGGTGCTCATGATCGCGGCGACCGTCACTGGCATTCGGTCCTCGCGCAGCCGACGAGCTGCTGGCGATCTGCGGAACGTCGCCCCCGATCGCGCGGAGACGATCAACGCCGAGTCGTTCGTTGCGGACACCCTATTGGTGTTGGCCGCAGTGACGACGACCGTGGCAGCCGCAGCCGCGATCCCTGGGCCACTGGGCGCTGTGCATGCCGGACTCGGCGCAGCGATCCTGCTGGCGGCCGCCATCCTGGTCATGCGGTTCACCGGGCGCCACGTCGCCCTGTGCACTGCGGTGGTGGTCCTTAGCGCCGCGACGTTGACCGCCGGCGTTCTTCGGATGCTGCTGATGACTTCTGCGGTCACGCTGCTGGCGTCGATGCTTCTCGTCTCGCTAATCTGCATCAAACTGGCACCGGGCTTCGCCCGCACGCTGGCCAACCTGCGGTTGCCGGTGTTCCCGTCGTCCACCGGGCGGTGGATCTTCGAAACCCGGCCCGACCTCCCCAGCGCCGTGGTCGTCCCCAGCGGCAGGGCTCCGGCCCTGGACGGCCCGGAGTCAGTCCGCAGTGTCATCATCTCGGTGGACCGCGGTCATAGCTTCCTGACTGGACTGCTCGCGGGCTTCGGCACGCTGCTGCTCATCTGCGCCACCGCGCTGTGTGATCCACATATCGAAAGGCGTTGGCTGCCTTTGGTCGTCGCCGGGACCAGCGCCGCGGCCGTTCTACTGCATGCCCGTTCCTATACCGACCGGCGTCAATCAACGTTGCTGGCGGTCTTGGCGGTCGGTGTGGGGCTTGCGGTCCCGGTACGCTTCGCGATCGAGCTGTGGAACCCCCCGGCGCTGCTGATCGGATGCGCCGTGCTGCTGGTGCTCACCGCCGGCGGGCTGATACTGGCGGCGATTATCCCGTCGCACGTCTACAGCCCGATGTTCAAGCAGATCGTGGAATGGGTCGGCTACTTGCTCCTGGTCGCTCCGTTCCCGCTGGCGTTCTGGCTCATGGGCGTGTTCTCCGCGATCCGGTACCGCTCATGAAGGCCGTCAACGTTTTTCGCGCGACATCGTGCACCGTCGGGGCGATGCTGCTGGCGCTTGGGCCCGCGCTGGCCACCGCTCCGTCCGCCGGTGCGGTGAACCCGCCAGTGATCGACCCTGGCGCCCTGCCAGCCGATGGTGATCCCACACCACCGGAGCCCATGAAGCAGGGGGCGTACTGCCCGGGCGTCGGCACGCTCCCCGACACCGATTACCGCGTACAGCCCCGCTACATGGATATGCTCGACCTCGCCGACGCATGGCAGTTCGGCCGGGGAGCTGGCGTCAAAGTGGCGGTCATCGACACTGGCGTCAACCCACATCCGCGCTTGCCCAACCTAACTGGTGGCGGGGACTACGTAGTCGATGGCGGCGACGGCCTGCAGGACTGCGATGCGCACGGCACGATCGTGGCCTCGCTGATCGGTGCGGCGCCAGCAGACGGCAAGACGCCGTTACCGCCCGCACGTGAGACACGGCGACCCGAATCCGTTCCGACCTCTGAGGCACCGCCGCCACCCCCGCCGCCACCGCCGCCGCAAACGGTGATCGTTCAGGTGCCGCCGCCTCCACCGCCACCACCGCCGCCGCCGCCGCCAAATGTTCCGCCGGCGTCCTGGGAGCAGAGCACCGGTGGCGCGTTGCAGGTGCAGCTGGTGGATTTCCCCTCACCGCTACCTGCCCAGCCACCGCCACCACCGCCCGCACCGGTCATCCCACCGCCGGACGCTTTCAGCGGGATCGCTCCGGACGCGGAAATCATCTCCATCCGGCAGTCCTCACAGGCCTACAGCCCGGAGAACTCGTTCGGCAACGAGGACCCGGTGACTCGCCGCAAGGCCGGCGACATCGAGTCGATGGCGCGGGCGATCGTTCACGCCGCGAACATGGGCGCGCAAATCATCAACATCTCCGAGGTGTCGTGCATGAGCGCCCTCGATGTGATCGACCAGCGCGCACTGGGAGCCGCGATCCGCTACGCGGCGGTGGATAAGGATGTCGTGATCGTCGCTGCCGCGGGCAATACCTCGAACAAGGACTGCAAACAGAACCCGATCTACAACCCGCTGCAACCCGACGATCCCCGCGACTGGGACGGCGTCACCACGGTGGTGACCCCGGCCTGGTTCTCCGACTATGTGCTGACCGTGGGAGCTGTCGACGCCGACGGTAATCCGCTGGCCGACTTGAGCATGGCTGGTCCGTGGGTGTCGATCGCCGCACCGGGGACCAACATCGAGAGCCTCTCCGCTCGAGATGACGGACTGATGAACGGCGTCGAGGGCCAGGACAAGCAGCTCGTCTCGCCGGCAGGGACCTCATTCTCGGCTGCGATCGTGTCCGGTGTGGCCACCCTGGTCCGACAGAAGTATCCCGATCTGACGTCTCATCAGGTGATCAACCGGTTGATTCGCACCGCCCGCCCGCCCGCTCGCGGCGTCGACAACCAGGTGGGTTACGGCATCGTCGATCCCGTCGCGGCCCTGACCTACGACCTTCCCGATGGTGATCCCCGGCCGCCGGAGCGCATCGCCGAATCGCTGGTGCTTCCGCCGCCGCCGACCGAGCGTGACATGTCAGGGGTGTGGATCGCGCTGAGTGCAATCGGAGGCGTCGCCGTGCTGGCGGCGGGGGCTGTGGGAGTGGCAGCAATCGTGCGAGGTAGGGGGGCGCAGTGAGGTCAACGTTTCCGCTGGGATTGAACCTGGCGTGGTGGCGAGTGCTGCTGGCCTTCATGGTGACCGTGGCCCTGCTGGGCGTCGGTACGCACCTGTGGCACGGCCCGGTCGCCTTGGCCGCACCGATCACGTTGGCGGTCATCTTCGCAAGCCTGCTGTTGCTGACCTGGCGTCACGGCACCCTCGGCGCGCTGCTGGGCCGGCGGCTTACCCGCCGCCGTGCCGACACATCAGTGGCTGAACCGGTGACCTCGCACCGCCTGCGGTGGACCACTGAGGAAGTCGCGATCCGTGGTGACGAGTTTGAAGCGTTGGCGGTCGTGGCTGTCGACGGCCCCTCGCACAGCCCTTCTGTTCTGGATCAACATCAGGTCCAGTCGGCAGTGCTGCTCCCGGTCGAGGTCGTCGCCCGTGCGCTGTACCAGTTCGATGTGAACCTGGCCGGCATCGACATTCACAGCGTTGGGCGCCGCCGGGCAGGTGAGGCCCACCATCACTACGCCACCACCTACAGCGGAATCATCTCCGACTACGCCGCCGTGGGTGCGCGCCAGACGTGGTGTGTGCTGCGGCTGCGCAGCGTCGACAATGCCGGCGCGATCGCCACCCGCGATTCGGTGGCAGCCACGTTGGCGGCATGCGCGCGACGGCTCGCCGTCGAGCTCAACGCTCATGGATGCCCGTCGCGGCTCGTCGACGCCGCCGAACTCGCCGAGATCGACGAGGCGTTGACGGGGCCGCTGGGCAACGACCCCCAGGCGCACTGGTCCGGGCTGGTGCATTCGGCGGGGGTGGTCTCCAACTACTGGATCTCGCCGCCGGACATCACGACCGCCACCCTGGATCGGCTGTGGTCACCCGATACCGACGCCACCCTGACTTCGATTCAGCTGCGTCCCGCCGCTGATGGCGGTGTCGCCGTAGGCGCTCTGGTCCGCTACGCCACCGCGGGGAAGCTCAAAGAGGCGCCTCTGCGGGGCCTGAATCCGATGTCCGGACAGCACGACCGTGCCGTGCGTGCGACCGTTCTGGACCCTGCACTGCCCGAGCTACGGCTGCCGCACCGTGTGCTGGGGGACAGCGAGATTCTTCGCGCGCCGATCGGCGGGACGGGCATTCTGGTGGGCACGACCGCGACCCGTCATCCCATGCTCGTTCCCCTTGGCGATGCTTGCCCCGGCAAGCAGTCCTCGGTGACCGTCGCCGGCGAGCTGGCGCTGCTGATGCAGATCGCGATGCGCTCTGCGGCCATCGGATATCTGGTGGCCGTGGTGTCCGATCAGCCAGCGCGGTGGCGTAACGCGTCTGCGGCGGGGCTGCGCGTGGTGCGAGACCTACCCGACACGCTGCCTGACGGCGGCCGCGCGATGATGGTGGTCTATGACCTCGCGAGCACTCCTGCCGTGCATCCCAGCGCCGCGATCACCGTCCGAGCGGTGGAGCGGGGAACGGCCAGCGTCGCTGACGTCCACCTCGAACAGGACTCCAACAGCACTGCGGTCATTCGCACCGCGGACTTCCGGTACCGGCTGCACATCGACGTCCAAGCGGAGCGCAACCTCATCGCTGCCGTGACCCGTCGAGTGGCGTGACCGGGCCCGCCGCCAACACAATTTTCAGAAGGGATCCTCCGGCGATGACGAGCACACAGGCTGCCACCGACGCGGCACGTAATGCGATGGCCAAGGGCTTGCTGGCGTCGGGCATCAGCGTCGATGGCGTCATGGCCGGCAGTAACCCGGCGGTGGCCGCTGAGATGTTCAAGAAGGCCACTGTGCTCGACCCGGGGATCTGCGATGCCTGGCTTGCCCGCATCGTGGCCGGCGACGACAGTGTCGACGTCGTGGCGGCGGCGTGGGAGGCCCGCGAGTCCTACGGCTGGGAGATTCACCGCCTCAATCTGCGCGGAACATCATTTCGGCCGATGGTCTCGGATGGGCTCTTCCTGCGCCTGGAGATCACCTCCCGCGACGCGCTGCGCTCCGCGCTCGCCGTGGCGCTGATACGGGAGAACCGTTTCGCCCAGGCCAATGCGCTGCTCTCCGAGGAGACTCCCAAGGATCCGTTCGATGCCGACGCACACGCCTATGCCCGTGGGTTGCTGCACTTCCAAGCCAAGCGGTGGCCGGACGTGCTGGCGGCGTTTTCCCCTGACCGGGTGTGGCGGATGCCCATTTACGGTGCGGCGGCCTCGGCGATGGCCGCTACGGCTCTCGCCTCGCTTGGGGTGTTCGAGGATGCCTACCGGCGTGCGCAAGAGGCCGTTAACAGCGACCTGGCCCCCGGTGCCGCGACCGTGGCGCTCTACACCCAGGCGATGTGCCTGCGACACCTAGACAAGGCTGACGACGCCAATCAGCTGCTGCGGCGAGTGTATTCAAGGGATTCTCAGTTCGCCCTGGCCCGCCAGGCGCTCGACGACCCGACCATGCGCCTGGTGCTGACCAGCCCGGAGGCGATCGAGTCTCGCACGAATCCGTGGGATCCCGACAGCGCTCCCTCACCGGAAGCTGCTGAGGCGGCCAAGCATTCGGCCGAAGCAAGTGTTCTGCTCGCCGAAGGGGACGCGGAGCTGAACGCCATGCTCGGCATGGACGCGGCCAAACGTGAGGTCAAGCGGATTCGGTCCACCACGAAGGTCAATCAGCTGCGCAGCAAGGCGGGCCTTCCGGTGCCGGTCAGCTCGCGGCACACCCTGCTTCTAGGTCCGCCAGGCACCGGCAAGACGACGGTCGCCCGCTCACTTACCAAGCAGCTCTGCGGGCTCGGTGTCCTGCGCCGCCCCACGGTGGTTGAAACGCGACGCTCGAAGCTTCTCGGCCGGCACATGGGCGACGCGGAAAAGAACACCGAAGCGGTGGTGGAGGGCGCGATGGGCGGTGCGCTGTTCATCGACGAGATGCACAACCTCTACGAGACCGGCTACTCCGGCGGAGACGCCTACGGGACAGCGATCCTGGAGACGCTGCTGCCGTACCTGGAGAACGACCGCGCCCAATTCGTCGTCTTCGGCGCTGGCTATCCCAACGCGATGGACCGCATGCTCACCGCCAACCAGGGTTTGCGCCGACGGTTCCCCACGGTGATCCGCTTCGAGTCATACAACCCCGAGGAACTGTGGCAGCTCACGCAGCTGATGGCCGCGGAGTACAAAGACGTCCTCGCCGACGATGTCGAAGCCACGCTTCGCCCCGTGTATGAACGGTATTACCTGCAGGAGAACAGGTCACCCGACGGCGACGTGATCCGCGGGACGGACTGGCTGGGTAACGCAGGCTTCGTCCGCAACATCGTGGAAAAGGCGCGCGATCACCGCAATAACCGCGTCGACAACGAGGACCTGGACTCCCTGCTGGCCCAAGACGAACTGCTGACCGAGGCGCAGCTGCTGCCTTTCCAACAGCTCATCGCCGAAGACATCGCCGAAGGCGTCGCGGCCGCAGTGTCCGATGCCCAAGACGACCAGATCCTGTAGTCGGGCGCGGCCACACGCGCACGCCCCTGTCAGGGAATCATCGCAGGTCAAAAGCGGTCCTACCGATTCGCTGCACGGTCGTTTCGTACGGTGAAGCTCATCCGCACGACACCCGCGCGGACCGGATGAGAAGGACCAGCCATGGACACGACCACTACCGCCCCGAGCATCTTTGTCTTCGACGCCGCGCCGGACCACCTGATGCCGATGAGCGCGGATTACTACCGCGAGTGCCAGATCGCCGGCGCGGGCAGCGTCGAGGTCGAGCTGCCCGACCACAGCGTTGTCGTCATCTCCGCTACTCGCTACCTGCCGGCCGATGCTGATGTGGCGGCAGTCGTCGTCAACGACGTGTTGCAGGTGCTCTGCACCCGCACCGGCCGCGACGCGGTCATCATGCGCGAGTTCACTGACTGGACCGCCTACACCGTGCGGCGGTCGACACGATGAGGGAAGTGACGTCGTGAGCGACCTCAGCCCCGAGGACATCGCGCTCCTGGAGGCTCAGGTGCCGGTGGGCCTTCTCATGCCGGCCGACGAGACGATGCGCCTTGTGCGCGTCACCCGAGGTGTCGTCGAGGCGCACGTGGGAGGTTCGGCCGAGTCAGTCACCACCGCTGACGGGCTGGTCTTCTGGTTCGACACGGCGGCCGACTGCTTGGCGGTGAATCGGATGGCCACGCTCAATCTGCTGGCGGTGTCGGAGTTCTCGCCCCGAACAGTGCCGCTGCTGCGTGGCCAGGTCTTGATTACAGGTCGCCTTGGCGGCCAACCCGATGGCCTGACGCACCCCCAGATGAAGGCGTTGCGTCGGGAGCCCGGACCCGTGTGGTGGGTGAACTGGGTGATGCACATGCGGGTGGAACGCGATGAGCAGCAACGCGGCCGGATCTGACGGGCACCACGACGACGACGGCTCATCGAGCCGAGCGCTCCCGCGGCGTTGACCCGTTCCCCGTCATTGCTGGGCAAGGATGGTGTCCGCTTCGACGAAGTAGTACTCGGCGTAGCTGCGCTCGATAGCAGTGCTGCCCGGCTCCAGCAGGACGGTGGCGGCGCTGTCTCGCGCTGAGAGCGCGTATTGGGTGCGGCGGTGGCCGGTGTCGGAGTTGACGGCGCTGTGGATGTCGGCGCGAGCCATGGCCAGGGCTTGGCTTGTCGACATCGCTGCGGCATGGACGACAGTGCCGGTCATGAGCGGTTCCTTCCTGACACGGGCGGGGGAGCATCATCGGGGCTGGGACGGCTGGCGGGTTGGCGCTGCGGACGGGGATTTGACGAGACGGGCGCTTCCGGAAGCTCGGTGGTGCCCGACCGCCGCCCGGCCGGCACCGCCGAAGGCTGATGCTGGCTAGTGCCGCTGGGTCGCTGGCCGGCGGGGGAACCAAAGTTCGGGAACCGCTGATCTTTTCCGGACTTCGCGCTTCGCCCGCGCACCTTGGAGGCTGCGCCCATCGCGACAGCCGCCGGGATGGCCACTTCGGGAGCGAGCACGGCCGCTCCGGTCTCTGCCGCCCCGGCAACACCGGCTGAGCTGCCCGCAGCCCCTCCGGCTGATGCTGCGCCTCGGGTTGCGGCGGTCGCCCCTCCTACACCCGGAGGGCGAGTCGCCTGCGATGAAGCGTTGGGCGGGCGCATGTTCTGACTGGTGGGTCGTCGAGCTGGCCGACCGGCGGCAGGTCGGCCCGACACCGGCGCGTGGGTCGACCGCTGACCCGCTTCGTCGTCAGTGACGGAGCCGGAAGAACCGGAGAACCGGTCCCGCGCCCGCCCGCCGAGGTCGCGACCCTGAGTGACGGCGTCCTGGCCGCGCTTGTAGCCGGAACTGCCGAAGTGCACCGCCTGCTGGACGGTGTGAACGAGGTCCTGTCGCGTGGTGTCGTGCAGCAGCTCCTTTTTCAGCCACCAGAACACTCCGGTGGCCACCGCCGACCACAGCGCGACCAGAACGAGCATGGCGACTGGACTGGTCATCCCGACCTGGGATGCGAGTCCTCCTGGCGTGACGGTCTTGAGGATGAGCAAGGCCGCCACGCAGGTGTAGAGCACGTAAACGAACACCAAGAAGGCGTGGCGGAAGAACTGTTCGAGCCGGCGGCGGGCGCGTCGGCGAGGTGCGCCGTGGATCATCGCCGGGCCGGCCGCGAAGATCGCCATGATCGCGTTCATCAACGCCGCACCGCACACCATGATGTAGCTGTAGGTGACGTACAGGACGAAGACTGCGAAAAACAGTCCCAGCACACCGAATCCGGCGCCGAGGGCGAAGATACTGCCATCGATGCTCTGCGCATACTGCAGCGCCTGGGGCGCTCCGCAGCCCTCCATGGCGTGAGCGGGTGCGTCGCGGACACCACTCATGATCGCTGCCGACCAGTCCTGCCCACAGCTGCCGATGGAGTCGACCGTCATGCCGAAGTTCCAGATTTGCAGGGGCGCCCGAAGCAGAGCGTCGGCCAGGACATTGGTCAGATGGCCGAGCTGGGCGGTGGCACCTCCGCTGGCGATCGGGCCGTTGTTGGCAGCTGCTTGGGCGACACCGAAGCCGAGCGTCCTAGCCTGGTTGAGTAGGCCATCGTCGCCGGTCAACTCACCGAGCGGATCCCTGGTCAGCCACAAACCCAACATGCCAATTGCGAAGGCAGTCAGAATGATTGCTGCGCCGTGGCCGCGCCGGCCGTGCCACAGGATGTGGAAGGCACCGACGGCGATGCCCAGTGCTAAACAGATTTCGAAGAACCGGAGATCGACGAGCAACTGCCGCAACGCTTCGAGGATCGGCGCGAACCAGATCGCCAGCCAGTACAACCAGGTGCTCGACATCGCGAACTTCAACAGCCACAGCACCGCGGCGATCAAGAAGATGTACACCGACGCCTGGGCCTGCATCCAGCTGGCGACGGTTTCATGCGTCAGCCCCGAGGTGATGGCGTGCGCTCCCCAGCGCACCCACGAACCGGGGTCGATGACGCTGACGTCCGGGCCGCCCTTGGTCAGGGCCTCCATCGTGTCGACGGTGGACAGGTAGTACGCGCCCACGGGCACTCCGTAGCTGTCGGTGATGCCCGTCCAGTTCAGGGCGGCCGACATGGTGGCGGCGGCGGCGCGCGGCGCTGCGATCAACGACCACAGCGCGAGCAGGTGGGTGGTCAGCCAGAAGGCCAACACCTGCCGCAGCCGAGGGTGGACGGCAAGCTCGTATCCCACCCGCTCGGCGAACGCGTGGGCAGGGGCGGGGCGCAGGGCTAGCGAGGCGGTGCTCATCACGCCGCGTCCTGGTCGGGGGTGGTGTCGTACGCCTTGTGAAGGCGCTCATCGGATTCGCGGGCGATGCGGATGGCGCCGAGCCGGCGGAACTCATCGACCATGAAGGCACGCCCCTCCAGCTCACCGCGGTCATGGCGTACCGCGGCCCCGTCGTCGTCGAAGTCTTCGTCGAACGCCGTGGGGTCACGCATCTGGTCAGGCGGCGGTTTGGCCAGAAAGAAGTCCTTGAACTCCGGATACTCGTCGAGCGGCAGTCCGACGCTGTCGGCCACCGCCCGGGCGATAGCCTCTTTCTCGAACGGGACGATCAGCTGCTGGGTGATGAACTCATCGCCCATCAGCGCGAGGTCCTTGAGCGGGTTCTGGGTGATGATCAGCATGCCGGTGTAGTGCTTGCGGGCCCGGCGGCTGATCAGGTGCGCGTCGCGGGCCCCGGTGCGCGAGTTGAGCAGCGGGCCAGCCTCTTCCAGGACGAGCAGACCGAATCGATTGCGGTTGTTGAAGAACGTCACCCGCGCCAGGCGAACGAGCATTCCGTAGATCGCGATCGAAGCACGCTGGCGGTCACTGAGGGCTTGGTAGAGGTGCGGGTTGGCGACTTCCTCGGCGTCGGGCATGTCAAGGCTGCCGGTTAGCCAAATGGTGGCGTCCAACGCGGAAAGGTCTGGGACCGGCAAGGTGTCGTCAAAGATCGCCTGAGTGAATTCGTAAGTGGCCCAGGAATCCAGGGCCAGTAGTACGGGCCGCAGATCGTCGGCCAACTGGACGACCTGCGGCGGGCGGGTGTCGGCTTCACCGACTAGGGCTTGAATGTCACGGATGTAGCTCATCAGCGTGGCGGTGCTAGTGATACCGAGCTTTCGGCGCGCTGTGGGTGTCAGAAGGGTTCGTAGGCGGCCGACCGCGACGCTGCGGACATCGAGATCGAGCATGGGGATCATGTAGTCGAGCCAGTAGGAGCCGGCCACACGCTCGGGGAAGACGCGCAGAGCGTCGCAGCCGAAATCACCGCCGGCCATGTCGATCACGGCCTTGTTCGGTATATCGGCCAGTGCTGTGGCCCATTCGCCGTAGTCGTCGGGTTCGACGATGAACGCTTGCGCTCCGCGCTGAAGTTCGGCTCTGACAATGCGTTTGGAGGTGTAGGACTTTCCGTATCCGGGTGCACCTGCGCAGATCAGGCATGGGTTGTGGTTGCGGCGGGCGGCGCCGGGAAGATCGAGGAGCACCGCGCTGTTGTTGGCGTTGCTCTTGTTAAAGCCCAGCAGCATTCCGTTGGAGTTGCCGAGCTGCGCGGAGATGAGAGGGACGAACCGGGACCACTTCGTCGCCGTGGTGGCGTGGCTGAACTGATCAGCCCCGCTCTTGTGCTGAGCGACACCGGGATTGAAGACCGACCATAGGCGCGCATGGGCACCGCGGTAGTGGCGGATCACGATCTGCCCGCTTTGGGTCAGTTCCTCCCGGAGACGCTTGATGCTGTGGTCGAGCGTTCGGGGGTCCGGCGCTCCGACATGGATGAAGAACGATGCGGCGAGGGGCTGCTCATCGATGTTGGCTGACAGCAGCCGGTTGTACTCGGAGATTTTGCGGTCGGTGGACTGCAGCTCGGTGTGTCCGTTGCGGACATCGCCGCGGTGGTCGTACTGGTCCTCGACGTTGCCGCGGGCCCGGTCGTTGCGACGAAACTCCATTTCGCGCGGTCGCGCGGAGAGGTTGATCGCGAAGTCGAACACCGCGCCGGTGTCGAGGTCATCGACGGCCGCGAGAAACTCCGACCCCGGGAACACGATGCCACCTTCGGGGGCGTCGACCACCGGTAGAACCGCTTGGTAGCTGTCGGCGATGGGGGCGGTGCTGTCTTCGGGAGTGACGCGCATGTACTTCTTCCACGAGGGGAGCGCGTTGAGGATGCCGGGGCGGCGGGGACGATTGCCCTGGTCGCCTTCGTCGAACACGGCGACTGGCAGCTGCTCGGCGCCGATGTTCACCGCGTCGCCGCGCCGCCGCCGTGGCAGCGCCTCGCGGTAGGTGCCCAGCCAGTTGTTGTGCTGCCAGAACCAGGCCGCCATGGGGGCCGTCACCGGCATTGGTGAGAACTCGGGCGGAAGCGAGTTGGCGATGTCGTAGGCAAGCTCGGCGTAGGCGTTGAGCGACGAATCGGAGTCCTTGTCGCGGCCGGCGACCCAGTCTTTGAGTTTGGTGGCCTGGCCCACGACGTTGTGGCCCGCGCGGCCCGCGTCGACGGGGACCATCAGCCAGTAGAGCCGCGTCTTGGGTGCTTCATTGGCCAGCTGGGCGGATACCTGAGCGCAACTGCGCACCCAGTCGTCGCGGTCGCGATAGCCGTGCACCATCGCCCGCAGAAGCTGGCGCTGGTCCTGGTCGACGCCAAGGCCGTAGAGCCAGCTGTCGGCGGGCAGCTCGCGCCCGAGCAGCATGTGCAGGTCCGCCACCGCGGTCTTGCGGATGTCAGATTGCAGGTGATACGGCAGCCCTGCCAGCAGGAATCCTGCGTAGACCGATCCGTCGGGTCCGAACCACAGGTTCTCGATCAAGTTGGGCCGCTGCAGAACTGCGGTCTCAGCGCTGGTGAGCGGGGCTGGCCGTATAGAGGCCTTCATGGCGCGAAGGCGAAACGCCATGTTGGGCCGGGTGCGCGGTACCAGAGCACCGAGGAGGGTGAACAGGCCGGTGAGCAGTGCGCCGCCGAACAGGATGCCCAACGCGTGCCCGGAAGCCAGGTTGGTCACGACCAGAAGCGCTGTGCTGACCGCTCCCACCACTGCGGGTACGGCCACCCACACCCGCAGGGGCTTGTCGAACAGGACGTTGGTGTAGACGGGGGTGTCGTGGACTCCGGTGAAGAGCTGGGCGTTGTCGGTCATCAGCCGAACTGTCCTGTCGTAATACCGGTGTGGTTGTCGAGAGTCTGCTTGGTGGAGACGTAGATGGCGTAGGCGCTGCCGATCACGACGGCGCAGATGATGCCGGCGGCCACCCAACCGATCGCTGATCCGATACGTCCACCTCCGAACGCGGCCAGGCCGCGCGCCCCACCGCCGATCAGGAACAGGATCGCAAGGATGCCGACGCCCACGGTGTAGAGCCCTTGGGTGCCTTGGAGGAGATCCGCGGCGGCGAGGATGCGGGTGTCGGAGGGCAGGGTCGTTGCCGCGGTGACGGCCTCGGAGTAGTGCGTCATGTGGGTGTTCCTCTCGGGTTCTGTTGCGCGGGTGGGTGTTACCGGGCCGGTTGGCCGGGGCTCGGGGCGACGGGGGTGAGCTGGGCAGTCCCGTTCAGTAGCGGACCTGGGTCGATGCGGGTGACGCTCCAGCTGCCCGACTGCACGGTCAGCGTCAGGGGGTATTGCTCGGTTTGGGGGGCGTAGCGGTTGGTGAGCTCACTCACCGTGGCCAGGACCTGAACGGTGGTGCCGTCCGGTGGGGTCTGCTGGTCGGTGCCGACTGCGCGGGTGGCCAGCAGACCGGTCAGTAGGACGCGCTGGCAGGTGTTGACCGGGGTGATCCCAGAACCGGCGGCGACGTAGCGTTCCAGGCCGCCGACTGGCGTCAGGTAGCTGTTCAGAAATCCGGCCACCGTGTCGGAGACCGGGTTGGCGGTGGACCGGTTGCGGCCCTTGTCATCCGGTGCACCGACGGGCAGCGTGCTGGAGTAATCCATGGGCAGGGTGGCGCCATTGCCGCTGTCATTAATGGTGGCCGGCAGTCCCGTGGCGCGCAGGCCGTAGGTGCTGAACAGGACATTGACCTGTCGCAGTGTGGTTTCCGGGGTCGCGGTGGCGTAGGCGCGTTGGTTGACCCGCACGATGACCTGCCACTGCTCGACGTCGCTGTAGCTCGCGGCGAGCGCGATCTTGGCGACCGCAGTGGAGTCCACGATGACGGGGGCGGTGCTGGGCAGGGTGCGCAGTTCTTCGGCCGACCAGCAGTCGTTGAGCGCTGAGCGCTGTGACTCGGTGGCCGTCAACAGCAGCCGCACGCACGTGGTGGCGTAGCCGCTGACGTAGTCGGTGCGGTTGACCGCAGCGCGGGCGGGTCCGGTGATGTCGATGGGTTCGTCGGTGAACCATCCCCAAATGGTGCTGAGCGCCACGATGGTGCATGCGCCGAATGCAATCGTGCTGAGCGTTCTTCTCATTGCGGAGCCGCCGGAATCGAGGCGGCGCCGCCAGGTGTTGGTCAGCAGGCTTGTCGTTGACGAGGACATGGTGTTCAGGCCTTTCTCACAGTGGGGGGTGGCCGATGATCTGGATCGACGAGATGGCGACGGTGTTGTCGACGGGATCGGAATTGCCCTCGCTGGTACCGAAGTTGGGGTCTACGCCGGGGGCGGGCGCACCGGCCAGGGGTGCGCCCAGAACGCTGTCGAGGAAGCCACCGCCGTTGGCCGGCCCGGCCCCGGGGCCAGGTGTGGTCGGGGTGTCCGCGGGCGGGCGCGATGTCTGCAGAATGATCATCTGGATCTTCGAGGCGAGCACGCCTTGATCCGGTCCGTTGGAGGGCATCGGCTGCACGACTGGGCCGTGAGCGTTCTTGGTGTCCTGGGTGACGACGGTGCGGTCCGCTCCGTTGATCAGGATCCACTGCACGCGGGTGACGACACGGTGCTTCATCCATTGATCGGCGCCGCTGGCGTCGGTGCCGATCCATCCCGGGGTCAGCGAGATCGCGGTGACCTTCATCGGTTTGCCCATATCCAGGGTCAGGACTTGACCGTCGGAATCACGCATGCAGACCCATGCCCGGGTGGGATCTTCACTGGCGACGTTCTGGGCCGCCCCTGAGCCGGCCTGCGGGCAGGGTGAGGACGCCTGGAAGGGGATCGGCACATCTTCGGCCGGGTTGGTCACCGGTGCGGCAGGAGCCGGTGGAGGTGGCACCACGGCGGCGTGAGTCGATGTGCCCGCCTGCGGTGCGGCCTCAGTGGGGCTGGATTGCATGCTGATCATTGCCCCGGCCAGGCCGAGGGTGACCACCGCGACCACGCCGACGAAGCCGATTACCAAGAGCTTGCTGAATCGCGGTGCCGTGGCCGCTGAGCCGATGTCACCGAAGTCGGTGGTGTCGTCGGGCAGCGGGTCGAGGTCGTAGTGATCGGGCGAGGCGGGCGCGTCATCGCCGAACTCATCGGCACCGGAGTCGGGATCGTCTGTGTTCTCGTCGAAAGGCGCGACTCCGAAGGACGTGGTGCGCGGGTCCTCAGGTACGTCGGCGTCACCGGCGTGGGTGTAGTCGGTTGGTTCCCAGCCAGGCTCGTCGTAGCCAGGCTCGTGGTCGCCGGGCTCGTCGTAGCCGGGCTCGTCGTAGCCGGGCTCGTCGTCTCCTGGTTCTCCGGCGAGCGGCTGGTCCAGGTCGAGAGCGCCGAGGTTGTCCTCGTCGGCGATTGGCCCGGCGCGCTCGTCATCCAGCTCGGCGAGGAACTGCTGGGTGCTGCTGTAGCGGCCCCATGGATCGGTGGTCATCGTGTGCTCCCGTCGTGCAACGGGGCCGCAGCAACAAAACCGTGTCGGCGCGTCGAGTTGGCAAACACGCGCCCCTCCCCGGGCGTCGAGTGGCGATGCGGTGCGCACTGAGCAGTGCTGCACCGGCCGCGGAGTGCGGTTCTCAACATCATGGTGGGTCTCCTTTGGTGTTCTGATGCTGAGCGTAAGGGCGACGAATACGGGTTTTCTACGGCCATAGCTAAAAGGTTTCGGCCATTGTTAGCGTCTGCTTTGTGAGCGCAATACCGAAAGACGGAACAGGGCGTCTGCTGTTTTTCCTGGAGCAGCGACTGGCGCAGCTGCGCTGGTCGCGCGAGGACCTGGCAGCCCAGGGCGGACCGTCTCCGTCCACGGTGTACAAGTGCGTCGCCGGAGGGCGGCGCCCGACTGAACGCACACTGGCCCGCTTGGAGCTGGCCTTGGGGTGGCAGCCGGGCTCGGCGCATCGAGTACTCGAGGGCGGGGCTCCTGCGATGTCGATAACACAGGAGGTAGCGACCGTCGCATCGCGTATCGACCAGGAACTGTCGCGGGGCGAGTCCGTGGGCGTGGCACGCACCGCCAAGGAGTTGCGCGAGTTTCTTATGGGCGTCGCACAAGGCTTGGAGCGCTTCTACGCTGGACCTGAGCCCGCCGCCGGGGAGGTGCTCAATGCCAGTGCCAGCTGATCGCT
>WUUC01063083.1_pt1 | contig 19359 bp, 16 predicted proteins | sample 6278441 | NCBI WGS metagenome assembly WUUC01 (sample SAMN13675441, study PRJNA597444) | soil metagenome | isolation source: soil | place: USA: Washington | collected 2017-10 | reverse complement strand
GGTCGAGGCCGACATACGCGACGAGCGCGCCCGGCGCGAGGCGCTCGAGGGCGTGGACGCGGTCGTGCACCTGGCGGCGATCGTCGGCGATCCCGCCTGCGCCAGGGACCCGGACCTCGCACAGGCGGTGAACGTCGACGCCACGCGCGCCCTTGCCGGCGAGGCCCGCGACGCCGGCGTGCGGCACCTCGTCTTCGCCTCGACCTGCTCGAACTACGGGCGCATGGCGGACCCGAACGTGGCGATCGACGAGACGGGCGAGCTCGCCCCGGTCTCGCTATACGCCGAGCAGAAGGTCGCGATCGAGAAGATGCTGCTCTCCGGGACCACGGCGCCGATGGCGGCGACCTGCCTGCGCTTCGCCACCGTCTACGGCGTGGCGCCTCGCATGCGCTTCGACCTGACCGTGAACGAGTTCACCCGCGATCTGTGGGCCGGCCGCGAGCTGGAGGTCTTCGGCGAGCAGTTCTGGCGCCCCTACGTGCACGTCCGCGACGCCGCCCGCGCGATCGCCCTCGTGCTCGCCATTGGTCCGGAGCGTGTCGGCGGCGAGGTCTTCAACGTGGGCCACTCGGACGAGAACTACCGGAAGCTCGACCTCGTGGAGATCATCACCGGCGAGCTCGGCCGGGGCAAGGTGCGCTACGTGAAGCGGGACGAGGACCCGCGCGACTACAAGGTGGAGTTCACCAAGGTGCGGGACGCGCTCGGCTTCGAACCGCTCATGCAGGTGCCCGACGGGGTTCGCGAGGTCGCCCAGGCCCTCGAGGAGCGTACGTTCGCCGACCCCTTCGCGGCCCGGCACCGGAACATTCCCTGAGTGGTACCCGCGCCGCCATGAGGATCGCGATGGTGGGCCGCTACTACAACCGCCAGGGCGGCGTCTCGCGCTGCCTTGCAGAGCTGTCGGACCGGGCGGCGCGCGAGGATGACGTGACCGTCTTCTCGCACGAGGTGCTCGATCGCGGCGAGTCCGAGGCCTGCTTCGTCGAGGTGCCGATGTTGCGGCGGCCGGAGTGGCTTCAGACCCAGGCCTTCGCGCTCGCCCTCACGCGCCGATTGCGCTTCGAGGATCACGACGTGGTGCACGTGCACAACCCGCAGGGCCTCCGCGCCGACGTCTACACCGCGCACTCCTGCCACCGCGCCTACATCTCCATGCGGCGCGCCGACGGCGGGACGGGCGCATTGCTCAGCCGTCTCTACCCGCCGCACGTGCTGGAGCTGGCCTTCGAGCGCCACTGCTACCGGGCCTCCCCGGCTCTGATCATCGCGCTCACGCCCGTCGTCAGGGACGAGCTGGTGTCGCACGTCGGCGTGGACCCCGCACGCATCCGGGTGATCCCGAATGGCGTTGACACCGCGGCGTTCCGCCCCCCGCCGTCGAGGCACGAGGCCCGCCGGACGCTGGCCCCCGCCGTCGCCGAGCTGCCCCAGGACGCGGTCGCGCTGCTGTTCGCGGGCTACGAGTTCGATCGCAAGGGGCTCGCCCAGATCATCCAAGCCATGGCCCGGCTGGGAGATCGGCGCCTGCACCTTTGGGTCGCCGGAAGCGCGGAGCAGGGCCCGTACCGGCGGCTGTCGGAGCGCGCCGGCGTGGCCGAGCGCGTCCGCTTCGTGGGCCACCAGGCGGACATGGCGCCGCTCTTCCAGGCCGCCGACGCCTTTGTCCTTCCGACCAGCTATGAGCCCTTCGGGCTCGTGCTGATCGAGGCGCTGGCGTGCGGCACGCCCGTGATCACATCGCGGATCGCGGGCATGGCGGGCTGGATGCAGGACGGCGAACAGGGCCTCCTGCTGGACGACCCACACGACACCGCCGAGCTCGCCGGCGCGCTCGAGCGCTTCCTCGCCGGCCGGGACCGCTGGCCGCAGATGCAGGCGGGGAGCCGCGCGCTCGCCGAGCGGTTCGACTGGGACGGCGTCTGGCGGCGCACTCGCGAGGTCTACGAGGAGGCTGCCGCCGGGCGGGCGGAGCGGCGCAGCGGCTAGCCGACCACCCGCTCGACGAGCGCCCCCCAGCGCTCGGCGAAGACACGGTAGCTGCCGTGTCGCTCGATCCAGGAGCGAGCCGCCGCGGTCAAGCCCGCGCGATCGGCGTCCTCCAGCCCGCGCAGCCGGGCGGCGATGTCCCGCGCGTCGGGCCACACGCACAGCGCGCGGTACTCGGGCAGCTCGCGCACGAAAGTCTCCATCCATCCGACGCGCGTGGTCAGCAGCGGCGTGCCGGAGGCGAGCGCCTCGAGCACGACCCAGCTGCACGCCTCGTAGCGGCTGGGGAAGAGAACGCAGTCGGCGGCGGCGTAGGCCCAGGCCGTGTCCTCCGGCGAGAGCACACCCAGCTCGCGCCCGCCATTCAGCGTCGAAACACCCGCCACGAGCAGCTCGAACCCCGAGTCGGCGCAGGCGGGCAGCAGCAGGTCGGCGCCCTTGCGCGTCTCCGTCCGCCCCACGAAGAGGGCGTAGCGTGCGTCGGTGTCGAGCCCTAGGCGGGTGCGCGCCTCCGCGCGGTCGCGCGGGCGGAACAGCTCTGTGTCCACGCCGTTGGGGATCACCTCATCGACGCACAGCCGGAACCAGCGCCGCACCTCCCGGGCCGCGCTCTCGGAGACCGCCACGCTCGTGGCTCCCCGCCCGGCGGCGGCCTCGGCCAGGCCCGAACCCAGGACCCGGCGCGCCCGCTCGCGCAGCGGCAGATCGAGATCGCCACGCAGAGTGTGTTCCACCATCGTGCCGTGGAAGACGTGGATGCGCGGCACGCCACGCGGTGCCCACAGGCCGAATCCCGAGGCGCTGACCAGCAGATCGCACTGCTGCTCGCGCAGCGGCGCCATGAGGGCGTGAGACGACTGGAGCGGGGCCGCGCCAACTCGGCTCACCCAGCGCGGCGGGTCAGCCTCGGGAGCAAGGATCGAGACCTGCCATCCGCGCTCCTCGAGCATCCGTCGCAGCAGGTTCGAGGTCCGCTCGACCCCGCCCCTGTTGCCCGGGGCCGGGGAGACCACCACGGCGCTGCGGCTCATGCCGTGCGCCGTGCCAAGCGAGCGGAGACGAACCCCTGGACGAGCTTGGAGACCCGCTCCGCCGCGAAGGCGGCCTGGAAGCGGAGCTTGCCGCGGATGTAGCCACGCTCGGTGAGCCAGTCGCCGTGCAGCCTGAGGAAGCGCCAGTTGTTGCGGAGCGTCGAAAGCTCGTACGCCAGCGGGGCGGACCTTGCCCCGCCCTCCCGCCACTGCTGCACCTGGTATGAGGCCGTGTACGGAGTGAGCACGCAGCGGTAGCCGCGCCGCAGCGCCTCGACGAAGAAGGCGGTCTCCTGACGGTAGGCGTTGCCCGTATACCCCTCGTCGAACGAGACCTGGTCGAAGACGTCACGGCGGATCAATGCAGGGGCGGGGATGAAGGGGGTCTCGACGGTGTCGGAGGGCACACCGCCGTGGGCGTCGATGCGGGGCGTCTCGGGAGCGCTGCCGCGCAGCTCCTCGAGCCGGGCGAGCGCGTCGACACCGGGCTCGACGTGGATCCACGGGGCGCCGGCGATCGCCGCGTCATGGGCGAGTGCCTCCCGCCTGAGGACCGTCGCGTAGGCGGGGGGGAAGCGGCAGTCGTCCTCCCCGAAGAGGATCCATTCCCCCGACGACTCCGCCACGCCCGCGTTGCGGGACGCCGACAGGCCGGGCTGGCCGGGATTGCGGAGCAGGCGCAGGCGCTCGTCCCCGACCCCCTCGACCACCTCGGGCGACTCGTCGGTCGTGTTGCGCTCGATCACCACTATCACCTCGAGCAGCCCCTCGAGGCGCACCATGTCCGGAAGGTTCGTGCGCAGGGCATCGGCCCGGTTGTGGCTTGGGACCACGAGCGAGATGTTGGGTGCGTCCCCGGTCATGGACCGCCTGAATGCTATGCGCGGCCGCCGCTGCGGCCGCCCCCGCGCAGCCGCAGCAGCTCGCGTATGTCGCCTGGACCCAGCGCGCGGGCCGCCAGCAGCGCAACCGGATAGCTCACGACGGCCGCGGCCACGAGGACGCCGAGCGGCGCGCCCGAGGAGCGCAGCACGGCGACGATCCCGCCCATCGCGGCGGCGGCCGCGACAGTGCGGGCGATTCGCCGCAGCCGAAGCCGCAGTTCCAGGCGGCGCAGCGCGGCGCCCAGTGTGAGCACCGTGACCAGTAGCTCGGTGGCGAGCGTGACCCACGCCGCGGCCACGAAGCCGTACGGCGGGATGAGGGCCACGTTGAGCGCCACGTTGAGCACCAGCGCGATGGCCGCGTTGCGTAGGAACACCCGCTGCAGCTCGAGCACCACGACGAGGTTGCCGGCCAGGTAGCCGAAGCAGATCGTGACGAAGCCGGCCATGAGGATCGGGAGGGCGTCGGCCGACCTGCTGAAGTCCTCGCCGAACAGCAGCAGCACCAGCGGCTCCGCGGCGACGATGGTGAACGCCAGCGCCGGCAGCGAGACGATCGCCAGGTAGTCCGCGATCAGCTGGCTGATGCGCCGCACCCGTGCGCCGTCGGCGGGCCACGAGGAGGCGATGATCGGGAACAGCGTGGTCATCACAGCCGCGGGCACGAACTGCGCCTGGTCGAGGATCCTGTACGCCGCGCCGTACAGGCCGGCGTCCTCGGCTCCGGCCAGCGCGAACAGCATCACCTGGTCGAGCTTGACGTAGGCGGTCACGAGCAGGCCGGCGACGCCGATCGGTACTCCTATGCGGGCGAGATCGCGCCAGAGCCGGGTCGAGCCGCGGAGCCGCGGACGCGCCATGCGCGCGCCCAGCCACGTCCCGAGCGCCACGCTGACGGCGGTGGAGGCGAGGAAGCCCGCGGCGAACCACACCATCCCTCCGTCGCCAGCCGCTATCGCCACGACGGCAGCGGTCCACAGCACGCTGTTCACCGTCAGCACCAGCATGCTGAGGTCGTTGCGCAGCCGCAGCTGGAACGCCGCCCGGGTCATGCTGAACGGCGAGAGCAGCAGGGTCCCGCTCAGGAGCAGCCCGGTGGCCGCCATCTCACGGCTGTCGGCGATCAGCAGAGCGACCAGGGCGCAGACAAGGGTCACCGGTACAGCGATCCCGAGACGCAGCGTGATCAGCGCGCCGATCCAGTCCCGCTCGCGCTCGCGCTCCGCCGCCGCCTGCCGGACGGCCACCTGCTCAAGCCCGAAGTCCCCGAACTGGGCCGCGATCTGGACGATCGCGAGGGCCGTCGACCACTTGCCGAAGCCGTCGTCGCCCAGGGAGCGGGCGAGCAGCAGCGTCACTATCACCCCGGGCACCAGGTTCAGCGCTCGCGCCCCGACCTGGATCGCGACGTCTCCGGCCGCGCGTGTGCGCGGAACCCGGATGCCGCCGCTCATCGAGACCGCGTGCCGGCCATCTGGTCAGCCTATCCCGGCGCTCGGCCGCCCGGGCGGGGCTCAGCCGGCGACGCCCGTGATGCGGCGCAGCGCGTGGAAGGCCGGCTTGGGTGAGAAATCGGGGTGGAGGATCCCGAAGAAGTCCTCCGCGTCGGATGGGTTCCGCTCGTCGCCCACGAAGTGGTAGTAGAACACGGCGTCGACGAACGTGTAGCGCGTGCGCACCAACTCGGCGAGGCGCTCCATGTTGGCGGCCTGCTGCGCCTCGGTCACGCACCACTCGGCGTCGCCCGGGCAGGTGGACCAGCCCACCTCGGTGATCCAGAACTCCTTGCCGCCGGCGCCGCGGCTCTCCATCGCGTTGCGCGCGTCGGCGATGCGGACGAAGCCCCACGGGTCGTTCGGCTGGTCCGGGGCCCGATTGCCGCTGTACGGGTGCATTGCCACCGCGTCGAAGTAGTCGTTCAGGTTGGGTTCCGCCCGGTAGAGCTCGTCGATCCACGTGTGCCGCTCGCCGCTCGGGGTGCGGTCGATCGCCATGAGGAACTTGGCGCGCGGGTTAGCCTGGCGCGCTCGAGGGACGACGTGGCGCATCAGGGCCGCGTAGCGGGCCGGCTGCACCGGTCCGTACCAGCTGCCGTAGGGCTCGTTGTAGATCTCGATGTGGGTCGAGGCGAGATCCGGGTGGAGCTCGGGGTGGGAGGCCCAGAACTCGCCACCCGGCCCGTAGCGGCCGGCAAAAGCCGAGACCGTTTGCGCGAAGTCGTCGAAGTCGTCGGGCAGGGTGTTGCCGGTCTGCAGGAGCGGAAGGATGCGCATCCCCCGGCGCGCTGCCTCGAGGTAGAGGGTGTCCGTCTGCTGGTCGGGGCGGGAGTCGAATTCCTCCCGCAGCCACTGGACGCCCATCGGCTGCATCCGGCCGAGCTCCGACGGCCCCTCGGGCCCGCGTCCCCAGCGGTTGGCGTGGAGCCCCCAGCGAACGCCACCGGTCTCCACGGCGGCGTTCACGCCGGCGCCTGGCGCGGGGCCGGATCCTGGGCGGGGGCGCCTGAGGCGCTTCGGCACGCGGCGGGCATTCAGACAGCTGCGCTGCAGGCGCTTGACGCGCTTGCGGTGCCGCACCCTAGCGCGATGGGCGCGGCGCTTGCGGGACGCCGGGCCGGCTACCCGGCGTGCGTGCGATGCGCGCCGAACGCGCCGAAGCGTACGACGCGCCCGCTGGTAGGCGACGCAGGCGCGCACGACCTTGCGCTTCTTGGCCGCGCTCGCCGCGCTTTCGCCGCCGCCGGCGGTTCCCGAGGCGGGAGCGGCGGTTGCGACGAAGCCCACCAACAGGGCCACCGAGACAGCCAGGAGGCCGACGCGTCGGAGGCGGGGGGCGCGGCCTTGGCTTGTGGACACGGAAGTCGGCTCCTTCGGTGGCTGGGCCGTCTCCGAGGAGACCCCTGGCTTTGCGACCCCGCCTCGCGGCGGGTGTGCCTTTCTCGGGAGCGCACGACCATTGCGCACTCCGTTGCGACGAGAAACTAGCTCGTCGTCATGACTATCGGAACTCCTGCAGGCAACATTGCACAGCGTCGGTCCGCGATTCGACACATGTTCGACGCGCACCGGACCGTCGCAACGGCCTCCCCTCCGGCTACCCTGTCACCGGGCAAAAGGTTCGGGCTGCTTCAGCTACCGCATCGCGGGCCGATATCTACCCGACAGCTATGGAGCGCGCGCAGCAGCTAAGGATCCTCTGGGCCTACAAGTGGTGGTTGCTGGCGTTCGCCCTCAGCGCCGCCGTCGTCGCCTATGTGGTGAGCGACAGCCGCGAGCCGACATACCGCTCGGAGGCCCTCGGGCAGATCGTGTCCAGCCGCCAGGCCGCCGGCGAGCTGCTGAGCGAAGAGGAGCTGCTCAGCCTGTCGAATGTCTACGTGCAGCTGGCCAGCACCGACACCGTCCTCCGCGTCGCACACGACGACCCGCGCGTCCGCGGCCGGGAGGCCGAGTTCGACGACAGCGTGTCGGTCGAGCCCCAGCAACGCGTGGGTGTGCTCAGCTTCAGCGCCGAAGCCGGCGACCCGGCCACGGCGGCCGCCTGGGCCAACGCCTACGCGGCCGCCTTCGCGGAGTACACCGACAGTCTCCAGAGCGACCAGCGCAACCGCGCGCTCGACCGCATCCAGGCAAGGATCGACGAGATCACGGCCGAGCTCGAGGAGCGCGGCGTGTCCCCGGACGACCCGAGCGTTGCGGGCTTGAGCGCGGAGCTGGCGGCGCTCCAGGACCGCGCCGCCGACGAGACCGCCGCCCCGGCGGACACGGTGCGTGTCATCGAGCGGGCGCTTCCCTCGGACGAGCCCGTCTCGCCCCAGCCGCTGCGCGACGCGATGCTCGCCCTGCTCGGCGCCTTGATCATCGGCGCCGCGGCCGCCTACGTGCGCGAGACGCTCGTGGACCGCTACAGCTCGCCCGAGGAGGCGTCGGCCGACCTGTCGCTGCCGATCCTCGGCGAGATCCCACGCGCCGCGCCGGACGTGCCCGTGCTGGAGGCCTTCCGCCGACTGCGAACCGCGGTGCTCGTCGCGCTCGAGCGGACGGAGGGCGACTCCGATCGCGGCCGCAGCGTGCTCGTCACCGGGGCCGAGCCGGGATCCGGGAAGAGCTTCGTCACCGCCAACCTCGGGCGTGCCCTCGCCGCCGAGGGCTGGAAGGTCGCCGCCGTCGACGGGGACCTGCGCAGGCCCACGCTCCACGACCACTTCGATGTGGCCCGCGAGCCGGGCCTGGGCGACCTGCTCGCCGGCGACGGACTCGAGCGTCACCCCGAGCGGCTCTCCTTCCTGGTCGCGCCACCGGCCGGGGCCCCCGAGGCGGGCGAGCTGCGGGCGCTCACCGCCGGCCCCTACATCGAGGACTCGCTCGAGCGCCTCTCCTCGCGGCGCATGGCCGGCATCGTCGAGCGCCTCAAGGCGACCAACGACTTCGTCGTGTTCGACAGCCCGCCGGCGCTGGCGGTGGTCGATCCCGTGGTTCTGGCGCGCTACTCCGACGGCGTGATCATGGTGATCGACTCGCGCCGCACCAAGCGCCGCGACGCCAGGCGGGCCGTGCAGACCATGCACGCGATCGGCGCCCCCGTGCTCGGGATGGTCTACAACCGCAGCCGCGCTCCGGTCGGGGGCTACTACTCGTACGAGGCCGTGGGCTCCAACCTCGAGGCGGCGAAGGCGGGCGGCATCAAGGGAGTGGCCCGCTGAGGGTCGTACGCGTCGCTGCTCCGGGAGCGCTCGCGGTGCTCCTCGGCGCGGGGACCGGGCTGATGTTCGTGGCCGCTGTCGCGCGCGCCGGCCCGGCCGCGGCGCTGCTTCCCGTCGCCGGGTTGGCGGTGGCCTTCCTCGTCAGCCGCCCGGGGATCACGCTGGCGTCACTGCTCGGCCTCGTGGTGGTGGTCGAGGCGGACCCCGTCGGGCTGCTGCCCATCGGGCCGAGTCTGTACGCGCCGGTGCGCTTCGGCCAAGCGGTGCCCGATCTCCTGTTCTTCATCCTGATTGCCGGGGCCGCTCTCGAGCTGGTGCGGACGCGCCAGCACCCGCGCGGGATCGGTTCCATGACGCTGCCGCTGCTCGCGCTGGCCGCCGCCTCGGTCGGCGGGCTCGCCACGGGCTACTTCGCCGGAGCGCCACCGAGCGAGCTGCTGCTCTCCGGCCTGCGCTTCGGCCAGATGCTGCTTCTGCCCTTCCTCGTGGTCAACCTGGTGCGCAACAGGGACTCGCTGCGGGCCTGCCTGGCGGGGGCGGGACTGCTCGCCGCCTTCAAGGCGGTCACCGGCCTGGCTGCGGTCGCGGGCGGAGCGGGCTTCACCGTCGACGGCGGGACGATCACCTTCTACGAGCCGATTGCTAACTGGCTGCTCTTGATGTTCCTGCTCTTCTTCCTGGCGGCACGCGTGCGACGGGTGGCGATGCCGGGCTGGGTGGGCTGGGTCGTTCCGCTCGCGCTGCTCGCCTTCGTGCTCTCGTACCGGCGCTCGTTCTGGCTCGCGGCGGCCTTCGCGATCGTCTTCGTCCTGGTCGTGGCGAGCAGGCAGCGGGCGCGCACCACGGTCGCGATCGCCGGAGTCGGACTGCTGCTCGTGCTGATCGGGACGTCTACGCTGGGCGGCTCGTCAGAGGTGCGGAGCCCGGTCCTCGAGCGCGCGCGGTCGCTCGAGCCGGGACAGCTCGGCGCGGACTCCGGGGACCGCTACCGGATCGACGAGCGGCGCAACGTGGTCGAGGACGTGCGCCGGCACCCGATCACCGGACTCGGGATGAACATTCCCTGGACCGCGCGCTACCCGCTGTCCGAGGAGCACGACCGCAACTACACCCACGTCGTGCTCCTCTGGTACTGGCTGAAGCTGGGGATCCTGGGAGTGATCGCGTTCGTGTGGCTCTACGCGGTGGCGCTCTGGACGGCGTTCGGCGTCTGGCGGCGTCATCCCGACGAGCTCGTCCGGGTGGCGGCGCTGGCCGTCGTCGGCGGGCTGGTGGCGCTCGCGATCGTCGAGCTCACCGCGTCCTTCACCGGAGTCGAGCCGCGCCTGACCATCGCGTTCGGGGCCGTGGTCGGCTGGATCGCCGCCGCTTGGAGGCAGGTGCCTCAGGGCATCAGCGCACGGGCCACGGCCTCGATCGAGTAGCAGCGCTCCACCAGCTCCCGCCCGTCCCGTCCCAGCTCGGGACGATCGCCGCGAAGAACCGCGCTGAGGGCGGCGGCGAAGTCATCGGCCCCCTCCGCCTCCCAGTAGTGCCGGCCGGGCTCGAGCGCCAAGCCCGCCGCGGCCGTCGGCGTGGCCACCACGGGGAGGCCATAGGCCAGCGCCTCGACGAACTTCAGCGGCGATCCGCCTCCCTCGAGCAGCGGGACCACGACGGAGCTGGCACCCGCGTAGGCGTCCCGGATCTGCTCGACGTAGCCGAGCGCCTCGACACGTTCGCCGGCCTCGATGCGCTCCCCCACCCCCCTGCCGGCCACCCGCAGCCGCGCATCGGGCAGCGTCTCCCAGACGCGCGGCATCACCTCGTCCAGCAGAAAGCGAATCGCGCGCCGGTTCGGCTCGTAGTCGAGGCTGCCCACGAACACGGCCCGGCGGGCCGTACGGTCGGGCTCGATCGGCGCGATGGCCGCCACGTCGACCGCGTTCGGCACCAGACGCAGCAACGCCGTGGGGCAGAGCTCGTGAGCCAACCTCATGTCGCGCTCGCTCACCATCCAGGACTCCTCGGCCCGCCCCAGCAGTCGCTCCTCGAAGCGCCGCAGGAGACGCGCGGAGCCGACCGCCCTGTCGTTCGCGCGGGCGCGCAGGTCCGTCTCCACGTTGTGGGCGTTGTAGGTGAACGGCCGCCCACCGGCCACCAGCAGCGCGGCAGCGGGCACCGGTCCGTCGGCCACGATGCGCGCCGCGCCTTGGCCCGCCACCGCTTCCACTCCCGCCAGCAGCTCGGGGGAGATGCCGCGCGCGAACCCCCGCGGAACCCCGGAGGCGAGCGCGCGAGCGAACAGGGCCGCCCGGCGCAGCCCGCGCGAGGCTCGGACCGGATGCAGGACGAAGCTGTCGGGATCTGAGAACTCGCGGGCCGGCTCGTGCGGCCCGAACACCGTATAGACGATGTCGAGCGGCGCCTCGCGTGCCAGCGCGCGCGCCACGGCGTAGCGGCGCAACCCGTGCCCGGAATCGAGCCGCGGCGTGTGCTCGGTCACGAGGATGGTCGTCACGGCAGGGCGGCCTCGAGCTCGGCGATGCGCGCCTCCCAGGAGTGCCCCGCCGCCGCCCGGGACCGCTCCCGGCGCCGCTCCGGCCCGTTCGCGGCCAGCTCGCTCTCGAGGGCCTCAGCGAAGGACCCCGCGTCGGCGGCGACGGAGATCTCGTCCACCCCGGCCAGCGCCGGCAGCGGCGTGCTCACCACCGGCAGCCCCGCCGCCAGGTACTCATAGACCTTCATCGGGAAGATGCTGCTCGTGAGCGGGTTGATGAGGTAGGGAATGATCGCGGCGTCGGCTCCGCGCAGCAGCGCCGGCAGCTCGCTGTGCGGTCGCGTGCCGAGCAGGTGGACGTTGGGCTCCTGCTCGAGTGCCGAGACGTCGGTAGCCGGATCGCCCGCCCCGACCGGGCCCACGAGCGCGATGCTCCAGGCCGGGCGCAGGCGGGCCAGCTCGGCCACCAGCCGGAAGTCGAGCTTCGTGGCGGTGACCGCGCCATGGAAAGCGATCCGCGGGCGCGGCAGGGCCTCGAGGGCCGGATCGACCGGTCCCGGCGTTAGCGCCGTCGCAAACAGCCGGGTGTCCGCCACGTTCGGCGCCTCGAGCACGTCGGCGGCCTGGGTCCGCATGCGCTCCGCCAGCGAGGGCGCACTGGCGATCACTAGGTCCGCCCGGGCCACGAAGCGCCGCTCGGCGGCGCGAAAGCTCGCGGCGTCGATTCCCTTCTGCTCGGCGATGTCGTCAACGCAGTGGTAGACGATCCGCTCGGGTTCGAGGGCGGGAATCAGCACCTCGGCCTGCGGCACGTAGGCCCACAGGATCGGGCGGCCCATGCCGAGCCGGCGCATGGCGCGTCGCACGAGCCATGGGAGCAGCCGTCCGTTCAGGAATCGCACCGCGCCGAAGCGGTGGAAGGGCAACACGAGCGGGGACAGGACCCAGACGCCGTCCGACTGCCGCGGCGGGGCGAGTCCTCTGCACAGCCGGCGGCCCATGCGACGCAGGTCGGTGGCCGCGAGCTGCGGCCGGCGCAGCCCGAGCGACTCCACGAAGAGCACGCGGTTGCGGCCTGCCAGCCTGCGCATGAGGTGATGCTGGTTGGTGGGCAGCGGAGTGTCCCAATCCGCGAACCCAACGCACACCAGGTCGCGATCCTCCAGCCTCACCCCGAGGCGGACTCCCCGGGGAGGAGGCGATCGCGCATGAGCTCGAACTCCTCCATCGCCGTCTCGTAGTCGTCGTGGCGACCGATGTCGAGCCAGTAGTCGTCGGAGCGCCTCGCCCGCACCGTCTCGCCCGCCTCGATCAGCCGCAGCACGAGGTCCGGGAAGTCAAGATGCCGATCGGGCTCGATGTAGTCGAGCACGCGATGGGAAAACGCGTAGACCCCCATGCTCACCTCATAGTGGTAGGTGGGCTTCTCCACATAGCCCGTAAGCCTGCTCGGATCTTCGCCGTCGTCGAACTTGAGGACGCCGAGCGAGACGCGCACGTCCCGCTTGTGTGCGGCGATCGTGGCAGCCGAGCCGTGCGCGGCATGGGTGTCGAGCAGCTCGGCGAAATCGAGGTCGGTCAGCACGTCGCCGTTCATGACGAGGAAGTGCTCGCCGGGATCGTCGATCAGGCGCAGGGCGCCGACGGTCCCGAGCGGCTCGTCCTCACGGAAGTAGTCGATCGTCACACCGTGGCGTTCCCCGGCCCCGAAGAAGGCCTCGATCAGCTCCGCGAGGTGGCCGGTCACGATGGTCAGCCGCTCGAAGCCCTGGTGGCGAAGCTGGCGGATGATGACGTCGAGGATCGGCCGGTCACCGACCGGCATGAGCGGCTTCGGCAGCACGGTCGTGTACGGCCGCAGCCGCATGCCGAGTCCCCCGGCGAGGATGATCGCCCGCCTCATCAAGGCCGCCAGCGTAGCCTCCGGCGACGACGTGACGTTCGCGCGGCGGGCGGGGCCGGGAGCGCCCGCCCGCTCAGGATCGCCTCGGGGACGGACTCGGTGAGCCACGGCGCGAGCCCCGCGAGGGCGGGCAGCCGACCCTCCGCCGCCCGCAGGCAGGAGCGCAGGGCGGGCGGGCGCCGCTCGGCGTCGTGGGCGTCGGAGGCCACGTCGTGCACGAGTCCGTCGGCGAGGAGCCGCTCGCTCAGGGCCCGTACGGGCCGGCCGAAGCGGCCCGTGAACGACGAGGCGGTGAGCGAACAGAGCACGCCGGCGGCGACGAGCCGGGCGAGCCGCTCTGGCTTCCGGTGGAACGACGGGCAGCGCTCCGGATGCGCGAGCACCACGCCGAAGCCCTCGTCTTGGAGGGCGCGGACCCCAGCCTCGAGCTCCCCTCCGACCGCGCTGAGCGGCGCCTCGAGCAGGAGATAGGGCCCGCCGCCCAGGGTGAGCCGCTCGAGCTCGGTGCGGTCCAGGCGACCCAGCATCTCCAGGGCGATCTCCGCGCCAGTTGCGATGGTGACCGGGATGCCCTCCTCCCGCAGCGCCGCGCCGACCTGCTCCACCCCCTGGCGCATCCGCTCCGCGCTCGTGGGGTAGCGGTAGCTCACGTGCGGCGTCGCCACGAGCACGCGCGTGCCCTCCCCGGCGGCGGCACGCGCCAGCGCGAGCGCCTCGTCGAGCGTGACCGGCCCGTCGTCCACCTCGGGCAGGACGTGGCAATGGAGGTCGATCACCGGCCCGTGCCGGCCGCCTGTCGCAGCAGGGCCTCGAACTTCTCCTCGACCAGCTCGCGGTCGTAGCGCCGGACGGCGTGCTCCCGGCCGCGGGCCCCCTCGCTTGCGCGGCGCTCCGGATCGCGGCGGTAGGCGTCGAGCGCGTGCGCGACGGCCGCCGGATCGTGCGCCGGCGTCACGATCGTGCCGGTGCCCGGCACGACGATGTCCTCGGCGCCCTCGCGGTCGGTGGCCACCACCGGGCGCCGCACGAGCTGCGCCATCACCACCGAGCGCGGGGAACCCTCCGTGGGCGAGGGTGCGAACAGCGCCACGTCGCAGGCCGAGAGCACCTGCTCCACGTAGCCGCGGGGCGTGGGGATGAAGCGCACGCGCTCCCCGTGGGGCGCGGCGAGAGCGCGCAGCCTCGGCTCCTCCTCTCCCTCCCCGGCCAGCACGAGAAGCACGTCCCCATCGAGGTGGCCGAGTGCCTCCACCAGCACGTCGTTGCGCTTCTTGGGGTGCAGGCGAGCGACGCAGCAGGCCACCAGGGTGTCCGGACCCGCATCCCACTCGAGCCGGAAGCGCTCGCGCGCCTCTGGGTCGAAGTCGACCGAGCGCACGTCGATCGCGTTGGGGAGCACCTCGATCTTCTCGGGAGGCACGCCCACCGCGGCGATCGAGCGCTTCGTGCCCTCGGAGATCGCGACGATGCGTGCCGCCCGGGCTGCCGCCGCCACGTAGGCGCGGCGAGCGAGTCCGCGGCGGAACTCGAACGGCACGGGCCCCCACTCGGCCCAGACCACGGCTCGCGCAAGCCGGCGCGGCACAAGGCCGGCCATCAGCTGCTCCTTCTTGTAGTGGACCAGCAACACGTCGATGGGGCCGGCCTCCGAGCGCTCGCGGGCCAGCAGGCGCAGCAGCCGGACCAGCCAGGGCACGAAGCCGAGCGCCACGCGGGCAACCGAGCGGCGCGAGAGCTTGGGCCCCAGGGCCACGGCCTCTGCCGGCACGCCCGAGCCCTCCGCGAGCTCGGGGAGGTTGGTGAGCAGCTTGACCCGGGCGCCGCGCTCCCGCAGCCCGTCCAGCAGGTCGACGTTGGAGTACTCGGCACCCCCCTTCTCCGCGGTCGTCTGGACGGAGACGACGTGAAGCGGCACCGTGGGCATCGGACAGGGAGGATATTGGTCGATGACGGACGACGAACGGAGAAGCGCTCGCCTGCTGTTCGCCGGCGAGCTCGCGGGCGGCGAGCTGCCCCCCACCGCGCTGGAGCACCGGGAGGTGCGGCGCGCGGTACGCGCCCGGCCCGTGCCGCCGCGACCGCAGCGTCTTGCGGAGGCATTGGCCCTGAAGCGCGGCGTGCTTCGCTATGAGCGCGACATCCTCGGCCGGCTCGCGGCCGCGCGGCGCGCGGCGCTGGGCGACCGCGGGGCGGGCCCGCCCCGCCTGCTTGTGCGGATGGACGAGTTCCCCCACGCGCGGGCCCGCGACCTTCCCGAGCGCTACGGGACCGAGGCCTTCCGGTGCTTCCACGAGATCATGCGCTCGGCGGGGGTCCCCTACCTGCTCGCCGTCCTCCCGCGTCCCTGCCACTCCTACCTCGACCCCGGCGCGGACGGCGACCGTCCCCTGACCGACGACGAGCGCGCCGCCCTCGCGGACGCCTGCACCGACGGCGTCGAGGCCGCACTGCACGGCCTCACCCACCGCACCCGCGACGCCGCCGCGCGGCGCCGTTCCGAGCTTGCCGGCCTCGACGCCGCCGGGCTGAACGCCCTGATCGACCGCGGCATGGCCGAGCTGGCCGAGGCGAACCTCGAGCCACGGGTCTTCGTGCCCCCCTTCAACCGCTTCGACCGGGGCCACTACGCGGTGCTCGCGGAGCGCTTCAAGGTCGTGTGCGGCGGGCCCGAAAGCGTCGCACAGTTCGGGTTCCACGCCACGCCACTCTGGCGCGGCAATGCCGTCTACCTGCCCTCCTACCCGCCCCTGTACGGCACGGCGGAGGCGATCGAGCCGGCGTTGCACAGGGTGGTCGCGGCACAACCGGGCACCTGGGTTCCGGTGACGCTGCACCTGGGCTGGGAGGCCGATGAGGGCTGGACGGCGCTGGGGCGCCTGGCGGAGACGATGGCGCCCTATGCCCGGCCGTGGAGCGAGCTGCTCGGCGCTCTCGACGGCACCCGCATCTAGGATCGGCGCGCCATGGGCCGCGGATCACTCCAACGGCTGCGGGAGCGCGCACCTCCCGTGTGGCGTGGGCGGCTGCGGCGCATCAACCGGTTCCGCTGGCTCGCGAAGCGCCGTGCCCTGCACGGCTTCGGGGTGCGGGTGCGTGAGCGGCCGGCCGAGGCGCTGCGCTTCATCCTGCTCGACCCCGAGCTCGACAACTTCAGCTACCGGCTCGACAACGAGCGCGAGCTCCCCGCCTTCGTCGCCGGTGGACTGGGACTCGACGAGGCGCGGGTCGGAGCCGCGATGTTCGAGCTGTATTCGGATGCGTCGTTCGAGGCGGAGCTCGCCGCGCGCCTTCGCAGCCGCGGCCGCCCCGCTCGGGTCCACTTCGGCTACCGGTTGGCCTGGTACGCCGCGGCCCGCCTTACGGCGCCGCGGCTCGTGGTCGAGACCGGCATCCACGACGGGTTGGGCTCGGCCGTGCTGCTGCGCGCGCTGGAGCGGAACGCCGAGGAGGGCAGCTCCGGCGAGCTGATCTCCTTCGACGTCGTGCCCGGCGGTGGCTGGCTCGTACCTGCCTCGCTGCGCGCGCGCTGGACGCCCGTCTGGAAGGCCACCGAGGCTGCGCTCGAGCCGGCCCTGGCTGACCGCGAGGTCGGGCTGTTCCTCTACGACGGGCTGGGCACGCGCGAGCACGAGCTGCACGACCTCGACGCTGTCCTCCGTCACGCGGAAGGGCAGCTAACGGTGATTAGTGCGCGGGCCGCCACCGGCGCCCTCCGCGAGGTCTGCCGGGCACGTGGCCTGACCTACCGGGAGTTCGACGAGCGCCCGCGCCACTTCTACCCCGGCCGCGCGCACGCGATTGCTTCGCGAAGGGCGGACACGACTCGGTCCTGACGCTCGTGCCCCAGGTGCGGATACAGCGGCAGGGTGAGCTGTGTACGGGCCGCCAGCTCGCACCGGGGCAGGCGAGCGGTTGCGTCTCCCGCGTAGGCGCTGAACTCGTGGATCGAGGGATAGAGCACCGTCGTCTGGATGCGGAAGCGCTCGGACAGCAGGCGGCGCACCGGGTCGCGCAGCTCGGGCCACCGCAGCATCACGGGCATGATGTAGCACGAGCTCGTGGCCAGCTGGGCGTCCGTGTAGGGCAGCTCGAGGCCCGGCAGGTCGGCCAGCAGCTCGCGGTAGCGGGCGCTCAGTTGGCGCCGGCGCGCAATGTCGGCCGCAAGTCCGGGCAGCCGCGCGGACAACAGCGCGGCGCGCGGCTCGTCCATGCGGTAGTTGAAGCCCACGTCGACCACGTCATAGCCGAGCGCATGGCCGCGGTGGCGATCCCAGGTGCCGCTGGTCATCGCGTGCGAGCGGCGGCTGCGCGCCAGCTCAGCCACGCGCTCGTCGCTGGTCGCCAGCAGGCCACCCTCGCCGCAGGAGAGGATCTTGTTGGAGAAGAAGCTGAAGGCTCCGGCCAGTCCGGTCGTTCCGAGCTTGCGCTCGCTCCCGGGTGAGGAGGCGTCGGGGCTGTGCGCCGCGTCCTCGATGAGCGCAATGCCGCGCTCCGCGCAGAGCTGCCGCAGCGGCTCGAGCGGCGCCGCGTAGCCCGCGTAGTGGACGGCGCAGACCGCCTTGGTCCGGTCGGTGACGCGCCGCGCCACATCCTCAGGGTCGAGCCCGAGGTCGTGCTGGCCGAGCACTTCGGCGAGCACCGGCGTCGCGCCGCAGTAGCGCGCCGCGGCGGCGGTGGCGACGAAGGTGATGCCGGGCACGATCACCTCGTCGCCCGGTCCGACGCCCGCGGCGAGGTAGGCGAGGTGGAGCGCGGCGGTACAGCTCGACACCGCCACGGCGTGCGGCACGCCGAGGTGCTCGGCGAACTCGCGCTCGAAGGACTGGGTGCGCGGCCCCATGGTCAGCCAGCCGGAGCGCAGCGTCTCGGCGACCGCCTCCACCTCGCCGTCGGCGAGCCGCACGTCGAACACCGGAATGGGCTCAGGCGCCACCGCCATCCTCCTCCTCCTCGAAGCCGTAGGCACGGAAGTGTGCCCGCACAACGCCGGCGTCCATGTCGTCCTGCTCGGCGGGGGCGTCCAGCGCTTCCTGCACCGCCCGGGCGAGCGCGACGGCGTCACCCGGGGGGGCGGTGGCAGTGGCGAGCTCGGCGAGGCCGCCGACCGCGCTCGCGACCGAGCGGGTGCCCACCTTGCGCGTCACCGCGAGCACGCCGCTCTGGCTCGCGCGGTCGTACGGGCACACCACGACGTCGGCCGCGGCGAGTGCGGCGACGAAGTCGTCCAGCGGTACGTAGTCCACCGTCCACGAGACGTCCACCCCGAGCTCATCGGCGAGGCGACGGCAGCGCTCCGCATCGCCCTTGTCCTCCCCCACGACCGCGAGGACATGGTCGCGGTCGAGCTCTGCCGAAGCCCTGATGGCGAGGTCGAGCCGCTTGTCCGGCCGGATCTGGCCGGCGAACAGGAGAACGGCACGCCCCGTTCCCCAGCGCTCGCGCCAGCCCGCGACGGCACCCGGCCCCACGGGGGGCGTGTACTGGGCGAGCGGGGACACCACCGCCCTACCGCCTAGGCGCTCGACCTGGTCGGCGTCGTAACGGGAGAAGACGACCACGGCGTCGGTGAGGCGGATGCCGGCGCGGATCAGGGCATCGTCGACGGGCGAGTCCGAGCGGGCGAAGGTGTTGTGCAGGCTCTGCACCACGCGGCGGCCGGGAAGCGCACGCTCCACCAACAGCAGTGGAGAGGTGAGCACCGCCTTGAACTCTCCCTCGAAGTGGAAGACCTCCCCTCGCCCGACCGCCCGCGCCAGGTGCGGGAGCGTCCTCCCGAGCCAGTCCAGGGCGATTCGCGGGCCGCGCAGCCGGGTGGCGTCGTCGCGATGCCAGCGAACGCAGCGGCACAGGTCCACCTCGCCGCCCGGCTCGAGCTCGGCGTCCGTGGCGGTGTGCAGGGTCACGCGCTCGCCACGGGCAGCGAGCGCCTGCGCCACGGCAACGGCGTGCTGGTAGACCCCGCCCCTGCCCCCCGCCTCGACGATGTGGATCACCCGGGCAGTGTTCAGGTCAGGATTCCAGCCTGCGCGGCACCAGCACCGCGCGCTTGAACTCGGCCACCAGCGTGCCGTCCTGCTTGTACACGCGCGTGTGCACCTTGACCACGCCGCGATCGGGCTTCGACTGCGAGGGCTTCACGTCGAGCACCTCGCTCTCGGCGAACAGGGTGTCGCCGTGAAACACCGGCGCCGGGTGGACGAGCTCCTCGGTCGCGAGGTTGGCGATGGCCTTGCCCGATACGTCCCCGACCGACATTCCGAGTGCGAGCGAGTAGACGAGGGGCCCCACCACCACGTTTCGGCCCTGCTGCGACTCGGCCGCGTAGACGTCGTTGATGTGCAGCGGGTGGTGGTTCATCGTGAGCAGGC
>WUUC01073222.1_pt1 | contig 19368 bp, 35 predicted proteins | sample 6278441 | NCBI WGS metagenome assembly WUUC01 (sample SAMN13675441, study PRJNA597444) | soil metagenome | isolation source: soil | place: USA: Washington | collected 2017-10 | reverse complement strand
GCAGCAGCCAACGGCTCAGCCGTGCCTCCAGTTCATGCAAGGCATTACAGGCCGCCACTTGCTGGCAATGTGCCCTCATCATTTGCTCGTGCGCCGCTAACGCCACTTTGACAGCTTCGCTTGGCGAGCCAGTCGCTTCACAATCGCTGCGTCGACAACCAACGCTGATCCTCTCGCCTGAACGACAGCCTGGATGAGGGCTGTCTGCCCATCAAGGGCCGCCCCGGGGCTGACCAGGCTGTTTCGACCAAACATACGGCTTCAACGAAACGCCCGTCTGACATCCCCACCACGAACGACACCACTCCGTCATAGGGAATGTACATTCGCTCAATGATATCGCCGGCCCTGTGCAGTACCTTGGCATGCCGGAGTTCGACGGGCTTGAGATGCGGCCAGCAACACCGCGCGGTCCTGATCTGGCAGTTGGGATAGAAAGTGATTCGAATATTGGATAACATTATCGGGCGCTCGACAGGCATTCCGGGCTACGCCCTTAACCTGGCAGGCGGTCACATGCACCGTCTGTCCGATTGCAGACAAAGCAACCTCGGTCGGGCCGTATTACAGCCATGCCGCCCCATCCATCCAACTCATCGTGTCCCGCCGCAAAGTTCCAGCTGAGATTTTCTGAACGGACGTCGGCTATCGCACAGACAGTGAAATGTTCACTCTCCACCATGGCCTCTTCACAACTACAGGACATATGGCCGTGATAGTGGATCAATTCGACGAGCGCACCATCGCAAACATGGAAGTGGCCTTGCCAGAGCCTGCGATCGCTTCCCGAAGGAGCTTTCCCAGCACATAGAGCGCAAGCGTGTGGCAGCCAAGCTTCTTGAGCGCGCTACGAGCGGCGAACGGACTCTGAAAGGGTTCAGCGACGCGGCTATCACAATCGGGGAGACCCTTGGAAAGAGGAGCGATATGACATAGGCGAAATCGCGTTTATCCCTTTGGTTATAGGGTATTTGCGAATTATGTGCCGAGATGTTGCGAGACGTTGCAACGGCCCGTCACACCCGATGTGGGAGTCAAAAGGTGTCAAAAATCGCTTTCACCGACCAAGGCGTAAAGAAGCTCTTGATAGGCAAACGACGCCATGTCTCAGAAACGGTTGACACAAAGCAAGTGTACGAACACTACGTTTTTACTTACTGCCCCGAAAGCTACCGACGATGGGAGAAAGCTAAACGGTTAAAGCCTCTTAAGGCGCCCGGACGCTCCGGCCGCGTGTACTATGCAGAAGATGAGGTAATCGCGCTCTTCGGCTAGTACGGACATAAACGTTTCACCCCTAAGCCCGGTGGGCCATTTCCTACAGAGCCCGGCCTGGAGCGAGCCGGGTTTTTGCTACCGCAACGCCTTCCGCATCTACGTTGCGTATATGCCTGCACGCGATTAACGCGACAGGGCTTACGTTTCCCGCACAACTGTCCGCGTCGCTTACGCGACGACCATTGGCAGCTTCGCTTGCCTATTAGAGACCGGGCGGCTCAAAAGTCATTCGAGTCCTATCGAGACACGCTCCCATTGGGTCGTCGCATGCGCTCACGACGGACAGTTGGCGGGACAATTACCAACTACAACCGTGCTACACAATTCCACTAGGCGTACTAAGACGACATACTGGCTGTTCCGCAGCCGTCAACGAACTGCACGAGCCGCCAAACCCCGGGCGGCTTTTGCATTGTAGAATTGGGAAGGACTGTTCCTTCTTTCGCGGTGGAGCATTAGCCCCGGACCTTTGCTCGGACATGCGCCAAGTCGCCAACGATAACTTGCCGCAGAACGTCGAGGTGATATGGGCCTCTCCGCCATGTCAGGGCTTCTCGGTCGCTGCTATCGGGAAGAACTGGGCGGCGGCAAACGTGGTTACGTCCCAAAGAGCGAGGGCGCCCGGCTCTCCATCGCGCTCGTCGAGAAGACCCTGGATATCATCAAGCACAGCGGCCCGACATGGTGGTTCATCGAGAACCCGCGCGGACTGCTACGGAAGATGCCCTTCATGGACGGCCTCACCAGGCACACGGTCTCCTACTGCCAGTACGGAGACACCCGCATGAAGCCCACGGATATCTGGACGAACGCTGATTGGTGGACGCCGCGTCCCATGTGCTCCAACGGATCCCCGTGTCACGACGCAGCTCCGCGCGGAGCGAAGACCGGCACCCAGGGCATCAAGGGTGCGAAAGATAGAGGCCGCATTCCGCCAACGCTCTTCGAGGAGATATTCGCGCAGATGCCGCAGCCTTCGAACGACAACTAGCTTAGGCCCCTTCAGCGGCTTTCTTTTGTCCGGTCCCGGACAGAACATCGCATAATAATTTGAGCAGTGACCGGAACGGCCGCCCGACGTGTGTGTTTGTTGGCCATGCAACTTTTCTCGTACAACTTCACCGATTTGACCACCTTCGAGTCTCCACCGAAGGAGATTTGGCTGAATGTGCAAGACCTGCCTAATTTCGGCAAACGAACGGCTCGCGAAATGTTGGCAGCCGTTCCTGACTTGGAGCACAAGGGTCTGTGCATCGGCATCTACGACCAATCCGGCGAACCTGTTTCGTACGTGCCGCTTGATACGCTTCAGTAACCTCCCCTGACTTAGCCCCGCTTCGGTGGGGTTATTTTTTCGCGGTACGATTAGTCACGGAAGCACCCAACATAGGAGGTTTTCGTGACACTCATGCTCCATAGCGGCGCCGACGCCGTAACCTACGACACGTTACCAACCCTGCCCCGACCGCATCGCACGTTCCAGTCCCTCACCACGAAATCGTCGAGTGGATGCGCTTCACGCTCGGCTTCATCAGCACGAGATTGCCGAAGAGCATCACGCCATCACGCCTGATGGCTCCGGTACTTCGGCATCATGTGCCTGCGCTTTCCCTACGGCGAGTACACGGACATGCTGGGGCTCCGCAACAGCCACGACAAGTCCCTGCCCATCGGTATTGCGTTCGGCTCCCGAGTGTTCGTCTGCCACAACCTCGCGTTTTCAGCCGACCACGTGATACGCCGAAAGCACACTGTCAGGCCCAAGCGCGAGCTGCCGGCACTCCTTGCCGACATCATCCAACCCATCAAGGAACAACGTCAGGCGCAGAACCAGCGGCTGATAACCTGCCAGGGCGCAGAGCTGTCCAATGGACAGGTTGACCAGGCGATAATGCAGATGTACCGCCGAGAAGTAATCGGCGTGCAGGCCATCGGCCATGTTCTCAGGGCCTATGACGAGCCGCCCATGACTGGGGCGACCGTACCGCGTGGAGGTTGTTCAATGCCGCCACGTTCGCGCTTGCGGGCAAGGTGACGGAGAAGCCGGCCATCACGCGGGATCTTCACCTGGTGATTGACGGCGTATGCAGCCATGCCGTGCATTGAGTACGAGTTTGTCCTGCCGGACGGCTCGAAGCGCTATGAGTTCATCGACCCGGACAACGACAGAAGCATCATGCACCAGATAAGCCTGGGGCTCAAGATGCACGGGGCGGTAAAGGCCCATCCCGTGCAGGCATCTCTATTCGAACAACCGCCGCAAGGCCAGAGAGAGCTGCACTCAAACAGTGACCTTTATCCGCCTCACCCCTTAAGGCTTGAGCCGAGAACACGTAGCGAGAGCGTGCCGCCAAGGTGTCTGCGAAGCCCGCCGGATTCCAACCCTGCTTCAAACAGTGCGGAGACAACTCCCCGTTCAGAAGCGAGGTTTCTCTTTGGTATGATATGGAGTGGCAACGCTCTCTGGCCCACTAGATATCAATCCGCTGCCTTCTCGTGATCGCCGCTCCCCAACTTGGCCCCAAGTTCGGGGGCTTTTCTTATGTACAAAAAGATACACAAGGCGACGAGCGTCACCAACTAAAGGGGGAATTCTGCTTTGGAACAACCTAGGGGGGCTGGCCGTTCAAGCTTAATGCCTCGATACCATTTTGACTTAGTCGATAGCCACACCGTTGAAGACCATGGCGGCCAGATATTAGCCGATGACACCATAGCCGAGGATGTCGCGGATGAGCTGGCGCGCAGGATCTACGACGTCCGCCCGGAGTTGCGAGGAAAGGGGTATGCCATTCTGGTAACGGATACGAAGGGCCGAGAGGTCCATCGGGCGCCCATCGATGAGACGGTAGGCCAGGGAGAGCTGCCGAATTAGGCCTGTTATACTTGATGGGTGAACACCGTCGTCCTCACGGGCGAATCGAAGTCGACCCAACATATCTACGGACTAGCGTGCCGCGGCCGATTTCCTCACCGCTACATGACGCCGGCAGGGAAGGCCCCCAAGCAGCAGTACCAGTGGGAAGCGAAGGCGCAGTGGAAAGGGAAGCCGCTTGTCGGCGACGTGCGGGCGGACATAACCCTTTACTTCAGCGCGCGGCCGACTGGGATAATTTTCACAAGCTATCTGCGACGCGCTCTCCGGCATCGCGTACGTTGACGACAGCCAGATAAAGCGGGCAACGGTCACGATGGCTTATGACAAAACAAGACCGAGAATTGAAATCGCCATCAGCGAGCTTGCCTGAAAGACCTCCTCACTTGCTCGGCCGCTGGGATGTTGTCGGCTTGGTCGAGTCGGAGCCGGTGGCCTCGTTGAATTCGGTGAACCCGAAATAGAAAACCAAGAGGCCCAGGAGGACGGCGAAAAAGATAGAGCCGACAGCCCAGCCTATCGGACTCTTGCTGCGGCGGTTTGCGTTGTTTCGCTGACGATTCTGGTTTGCGTTATCCATGTCGCGTTGCCTCTGTCATGACACCCTCGGATAGAACGACCAAATATCAGCCTTTTTGGGCGCTGATCTGTGCCTGCAGGACTGCCACGATGCCAACGTTGGCTAAGCGTATCCTATGACGGGCACCCGCCCGCCACGCTACCAGGATGGCTTCTGCGGCCTTCACCTGTGTTTCCGAATACGGATACGCCTGTCCCGTGCCTTCGAGATAGTCCATGGCAATTCCAAGGACCCATTTAGCGTTGTATGAAGTTCAGCCAGCGGCCACGGGTAGAGAATCATCGTCGGTATGCGAACTATTTTCCGAGTCTAGGAACGTCAACGACATCAAATCGTTCCAACAGTGTCGCCTCTCTTCCGCGAGGTGGCCTCCTGAGAGCCGGGCGGTCCGTAGCACGCTCTGCGGACCGCCCGGCATAGGACATCGCCCTCCCAAAACGCATGGTATGATTTAGCCATTGCAGGCTATGAAAGACCAGACGTACCTCTCAAAGGCATCGTGCTCCACCCCGAGCATAGGCGCTTGGTGCGCTCCGAGGACGACCGAGGTACCCTCTTTCGCATCCATCTGGCCAAGTCCGACATGCTTCTTGTGATAGGGAAGGCAGGCAAGAGCATCGCCGCCGTCCGCTACCTCATGAAGCTTTACACCAAGGCAAGGCCGACGATATCGCTTATCCCGCGCGCTGGAGCAGCAGAGCCTTCGCTCTCACACCTGCAGTGAAACGCCAACTCAACGGCAAGCTCGAAAAAATAACGACCTTTCTATTAGAAAAGAAAATCGTCGGTACGCCTCAACAGCGGTTCGAGAAGGCGACCACCATGTACGACGCGGCCGAGGACGCTTTGGACGGTTTCTCGGCTCGATCGCCCAAAGGGCATGGCGTTCAGAAAGACAGCCATCGTTCGCGGCCTGCAGGCGAGGACAGTACAAGAACGACCGCGATTCTGCCGTCATCAACAAGCAGATCGATAGCGCCGTAAAGGCCATCAAACAGAACCAAAGCGAAACGATCCCCTACCCCAACCTCAATCAGTTCAAGCGCTCCACCTACCAAAACGCCTACAACAAGGCGGGCGACAAGGTCTTGGACGATGTAGAGCATGCCATCGGCGACGTTGCGCGTCAGCAGCGAAGGAAAAGCCGAGACCGTAGATTAGGCCCTGTAACGTCACAGGATGCGCCAGAACGCACGAAACCCCCGACTGTGGGGGTTTCCTCGTTTAGCCTGAACACGGACGCTCAGTCGTCAATTACCATTTCGATCAGCTTGGCTATCTTATCCCTCGTAAGGTCGCCCGAGTTTGAAATATAAGGCTCGGCGTCGGGAGCATAGACGAAGGGAACTCCCTTCTTGGTTCCGCTGTCGCCGACGCGTGTCACCACGATATTGCCGAAGGCGGTGGTGATGCTGGTCGGAGAGCCGTTGCCGACACTAAAGGATACCCCGACAGGACGGTGGTCGTTTCTCTCAATCTGAGTTGCGAACGAGAACTGGTCCTCGCCGAAATGATGCTTTACCTCCTCTAGGAAGGGCACCACTTCGGTTTCCATAGCCCGCCTGCAACGATTCATGTCGGCGGTCCGCTTTTTCTCATTGTCATGTGCAATGACTTCCTGCCTGTCCTTTTCGACAACGGCAGCGGCTACTTTTAGTTTGAATTTGTTGGCTAGTTCCTCGGCGGTCATTGGTTGTCCATCGACGGGATTTCGGTGAACTTCGAATGTCGCATTGGAGTGTGGTTTAACGGCGACGCACCCCATTATTTAGCGGTCATTGCGAGACAATACAGCAAGTGAGCAAAACCAGCTCACTCAGTCGAAAAGTGCTGCACGCCCTTTTTCCTTCTCAAGATCTCGGATAAGTGCGCCGATGCGCTCGACCGTCAGGGTATCCAGGCCTTTTGTCGTAAGGCCGCGATAGTGATTGATTTTGGTTTGCAGGTCGTCGCACTTGTCGCACATGACGCGCCGCGCAGGTTAGGGCAGGAGCGTGCAGCACTCAGTCAACGATAGATACCGACAGCGGGTCGATGATACCTCTAAACCCTAAGCTACAAGTTCGGTTGGACAGAGCTAAAATGATTTCTTTTTCAAGAGGTCACGATCGGGTGCCGCTCCAGAGTTCGACATGGTGGCCGTTAACCAACTGCTCGGCCCGTTGCTTTACGTCGTCGTCCGGGCACACCAGCTCGACGGCTCGCATAAAATGGCCGTCGTCGCCGATTAGATAGGCCCGATACTCTGCCATTTTCGCCCAAGCTTTGCTCCACCATGGAACAAAGATGGGGCTTTCGTCTGTTCACCAGTGAACAGACGAAAGCCTCTACGGCGTGCACAAGGAAACGGCCCCAGCGAAGGGGTCACGCTGGGGCCGTTTTAGCCGCTTGGGCAATAAGGAAGAGCGGCGAGTCGCCTAACTTCCTTCGTTGCCACTTGTTCCCGAATTCGAGCGGCTGTCGGAACAAACGTCAACATGGATACTTTTTTCAGCGGGTCCCGCCCTCTGGGCGCGGCCTGCACGGCTCTGCTCCACCCAGCCCCCAGCTATCGGACGGAGCCGTGCTCCCGGTTAGAAGAAAAGCGAACGTGCCCAAAATTGCGGATTCAAAAACATTCCGACGAGTTGTTAGCCGCCCTGTAAAGAGTGAGGACCCAATTAGCCGGAGGCTTCTCAAATCAAATGAAACTCTGATGGAAACAAATTGGACGAACTTGCAGCCATGCTGAAGGAGCGTCGGACGCGGCCTGCTACCTAGTGAAAAGGATCATTAAGATGGTTGAGCCGAAGCATATCGACATTGTCCGCCGCGCGTATCAGCTTTGGCAGAAGGCCGGACAGCCAGAGAATCGGGATGAAGAGTTCTACCTACAAGCACAGGAGGAACTGCGGAACGAAGACAAGCCCTCGCCCGAACCCGACATACTGCAAGCATGAAAACGAACTGCCAGTTTTGCTACGGCCTCGGGTGGGTGTGTGAGAACCATCCCGAGAGGGCCTGGGACGATGAGTTAGGCTGCACCTGTGGCGCAGGGATGCCCTGTCAATGCAACAACAGCGACCCGCCAGATACGAGCCGCGTCGTCTTCGATGAGGAAGAGAACCCAACAAAGCATTAGGGCGGCCCCACCGGCCGCCCTCTTTTCTCGGATCAATGCCGATGCTTGTGGTGGCGCATCTTCCCGTGGTGCATCGTACGATGCAACCGATGATGACGCATCCCCGCGTTGCTCTGGCGCCAGTTCCCTGCCTGATAGCCGCCCGTATACGGGTTGCCGGGACCGAGGTTCTGGCAATTGGCATTCGGATAGAACTGAGCGCAGTAGCCGGGGTTGTAGATGACCTGCTGAGCCGAGGCTGGGGCAGCGAGTGCAGCGGTCGCAACAAGCGCCGCACCAATCAAAGCGAATTTCATGTTGTAACTCCTTAAGCGTTGAACACAATAAACTGGAAATTCCGCTTACGTTCCTGGGCTTAGCGCTTTTGTAATGTTGGTCAAATATACTGCCCGCGTTTTGAAACTTTCCGCCCTGCTTTACGTACCCGCCATTTCGCTGAGCACACGAGCCCGACTTTTACCTCTGATACCCTCAGACGCAGTTAGAGTGGAGCTATGTATCTTTATCCCAGTCTGCTCTCTTCCGATGCCGTTCAGATAGCAGGGCAAGAGTGGTCAACTTGTTTTCCCTGCTTTCGCAACAGAACCTGAAAGAGCTTTAGTAGCGGCGGCGAAAAATTGCCAGCAGGGAGGGACGTGCAGCATGCGTTAAGCGCGGCCGAGCGTTCGCACATCACTCCCCCTACCAACAATCTTTCAACGAGCTACCAGTTTACGCGCTATGCATTTTACATCCGTCGAGCGGAGCGGATGGCCTGGGATGGCAGAATTGGCACACAGTTCACCCCCGAACCTCTTACGAGATGCGGGGGTCTACTGTGAATATGACGCCAATGATGGCGTAATGCGCCCTGACCGAAGTCCGGAAGCCGCACGCGAGCACTGTTTGTGCCTTCGTTGTCATCATATTCCACTTAAGTGTAGCACCAATGAAGGACTTGCTAGGTGTAGGGTGGGGATAGCGGAAGCCTAGTGTCTGAAGGACTAAGCCATGAAGAAAGCGGAAGAATATCGCGCGCACGCAACTGAGTGCAGGCAGCTTGCCACCAAAGGTGATGCGGCGGCGCGGGAGCAACTGTTAAAAATGGCCGATACGTGGGAATCGCTAGCGATCGACCGCGAGGCGGATATAGCGCGGCAGGAGCGTATTAAGGCGTTGGAGGCCGGACTTCCGTCTTCAGGCAATGAGCCTAAAAAGGACGGTTCGGTATAGTAGTTCTACAGAATCAGAGCCTGCAATTTGTCCACCTCTTCGTCCGCATAAAGCTCACCGTCGTACTTAATGAAATGCGTCCGTCTTTGTGTTGCTCGAAAAGAGTGCCAACGCGCCAGTATTCTAGGCAAGCTATCCGAACGAATGAACTTCCCGCCGGGGCTCGTGTACAATTCAGCTTTCTTATCGTCGCTCATTGCACTCGCCCCTTAGCTCAAACGCCCGACGTTGTATGCCAGGCGGCTGCTATTAGGAAGCGATATTAGAACGGCATGCAGCCAAACAGGCGGCTCTTTGCGTTTCCAACTTCTCCAAAAGTTCCGTGTTTGAAGCACTTTTATGCTGGGAACGCCGGCTCGCATCGCCGGTTATTCCAGCAACCTAAACGTTCTGAAAGGAGCTTCAATATGCCTATCCTTCTTTGGGCACTTGGCGTGCCGTTCAGTTTGATTATCGTGGCTTGGCTGTTCGGCGCCTTCTAATAAGCCGTACTGCCGCAGACCCAGCGCGTGATGGAGATTGATTTCTCCTCACGCGCTTTCTGTTATCCCATCCCTGCTGGCGGCCCGCCAGTCCAGGCCGCCTTTGCGGAACTGCGATGTTAGTGCGGCCAGGTACCCTGCGTCTTGCGGAGTCGGCAGGGGTACGCCGGTCTCAGCACAGATCCTGTCGAGGTATTCGCCAACTTATAAAAGGATGAATTACAAACAAAACAGAGACGGCACTTATACGGCCGAGAACTTTGACGCCGCTAACCCTTCACAAATAATTCGCATGGTGAAACAGGAGGAGCAGTGGAAGATTGAGGATGCACAAAAGGCACTCGCGAAAGTAGCCACGGCCGCAGAAGAACAGCCAACACCAGAGCCGAACTTATGACCCGCCTCGCCTCACGTACCGCAAGGAAACGAAGCAGACGCTGGAGCCCTACTCGCCTGGCATGAAGCAAAGGTGGTGCTCCGAGCATGGCGGCGTGGCGTCGATTAGAAGCGAATATTAGACCTGTTCGTGCCTTTTGGCGGCAGCGACTTTGCGGTTCCGCTCCCATACTTCCACGTCGTGACCGTTTACGAGTTGCTTTGCCGCCTTGATGGCATCAGCATCGTCATTCAGCACAAGGTCTCTGGCTTTTATAACCCGTCCGCTTTCATCAAGAAAATATGCTCGATAATGTGCCACGTCACTACTCCGGCTCTCCCTGCCGATGATTCTTAAATGGCAAAATTTGAATCTGTCCGTCGGCTAGTGAACGTTAGTAGACGTTTGTTCGCACGCTTTCTTATGTCATCCAGCCGACATAACGGCTTTTAATTAGGTAGTTTTGCGGTTGAATTAGCTCGCAATCGGGAAGCCACGCGCCCACATTGAATGCATCACCGGCACGGTCGTGACCGTAGGCGTCGGTGGCTGGGAGTAACTAGTGCTTTCGCCTGCTCGGCATGGAAAGCACATTTGCCTCATTCAGCTAATTATCTTCTTTCACAAGTGGGTCCGGTTGATCGGGAGGACTTGGGACGGCACCTTCGGGTCGTTGACCTTCCGCTTGGCCAAGTCATAGCGGACAGCAGGGAACGGGTGAAGCAGGTGTACTTCCCCCACGGCGGCATCCTATCGTCCGTCGTCATCTTGGAGGACGGCTGGGGCATCGAGACCGGCATGATAGGAAAGGACGGCGTCTTCGGCGCTACTGAAGCGATTGACGGCCGGATTTCTCTCAATAAGGTCATGGTGCAGGTCCCGAGTTCGGCCAGCGTTATCGACGCAGAACACCTGAAGCTCATTACTCAGTCCTCCCCCGAACTGCTTGCTCTCCTGCTGAAATACGAAGTGTTCTTTCTGGGCCAGGTCCAGCAGACGACCGCATGCAATGCGCTGCACAGCATCGAGCAGCGCATGTGCAAATGGCTGCTGAGAATGTACGACTTGGTAGGGACGGAGCTGCCGCTTACGCAGGAGTTCTTGGCGCAGATGATGGGAGTGCGGCGCACCAGCGTTACGACCGTCGCGGCGCAGCTGCAAAGACGCGGCCTGATCACGTACAGCCGCGGCAAGGTTAGGATAGCAAGCATCGACCTCGTTCAGGCTCGCGCTTGCGAATGCCAACAGACCGTGCGCGAGCAGTATGTGGAACTGTTCGGACACAGTGTCCACGAGCCCCCGCGTTCGGTCCAGGGAGAGCGGCCGACCGAGCTTTCCTGACGACTTTTTAATGTCGGTACATTCTGCGTCGGCTCTATGGTATGAGGTGTTATCAGCGTTCAGTCTTGGACAGAGAGACTCTCCAGGGCTCCCGCCTATCGGAGCACCTCGCATGCCCCTCTACTATTTCAATTTCAAGAACGGCCACACCACCCTGGACGATCACGGAACGGAGCTTGCTGATCTGCAGGCACTTCGTAGGGAAGCCGTACGCGCCAGCCGGGAGTGCTTCATCACGCATGAAGGCACCCCGGAATTCTGGGCCGGCGAGCCTGCCAAGATCTGGGTTACGGAAGGCCCCAACGATACGGGCAAGACAGTGCTTACGATGGAACTCAGCGTACGCGACGCTTGAATCCCCGATAGTCGGAACCAATCGCCAATCCGGGTTGTTAGCCGGTGCAACATTCCGGAGGCCGAGCGATGCTTTTTCTTTTCCCGATGATGACGTTAATGGCGGATGCCATGCGGGTGATGGAAATGCGCCTCCAGGCCATGGCGTTCGGAAGAAGCACGCCCGAGGAAATGTTTCTCATGGTCACGGAGAAAGTGGAAGCGCTGGATCAAGCCAAGAAAATCATCATTCGCGGCGGCGACCCGTCGCTTGTGATCGAGAACTACCAGAAGATTGTCGCGGCTAATGTGGCGCGTTTATCAGGTTGACGCCGTCGAGCTATGAACGTTTTGGCGACCGGGCACCTTCAGTAAGACTTCAGCGACCGTTCAATTCCCTGAAGCAGGTCTCGCAAGAAATCCTTGTTGTCGTCGTTAACAACCGTATTAGGTCGGGCGATCTCCAGGACCGCGCGAAGCATCTCGGTAAACCACCGTGTATCTTCATCCATCATGGGCATGGTATGTACGTTGGCCAAATACCGAACAGCTCTGGCGATCACAGCTTCGTCGATTTCTAAAGCCTCGCAGACAAAGCCTTTTGAAATAATCACAAGCTGGTCGGCAAAATTGGTAAGGTCTGAAACGTCTATTGGCTCTGAACCCATTTTGTGGCGCGGGCCATTTCCAGGCATGCGGTCGCTAGTTCTTGGCTCACAGGTCCTCCTTAAGAACTGGGCGGCCGGCCGCCCTTTATGGTCTCGTTAAGCCGCCGCTACCCTGTGCGCGGCTTCCCTAGTTCCGAGATGTTTCTTCTCTCGTAAGACCGCATCACACCTTTCCGCGATGACGAAAACCACGACTGGCATTCGCAGGACATGATTGATCGCTGCAAAGTGCTCGACAACGCGGCAGACCGTGTAGTTCAAGAGTGGGTCAAATTTGATGCACTCGCCCGGCGACAAATTCCGAACATTGTCTAGCGCCACGGAATTGAGTAGGAAAACGGGTACCGCCGCGCGCAAACTGCTTACACAGAGGCGTAAAAGAGTCACGTCTTAGTGAATCCAAGCAGGCACTTAGTGACTGAAGTTTTCTGTTAGAACAGCAGCGGCGATTGCGACTTCGAAACGCCTTCGAAGTCATCCCACCGCCTGACCAAGCGAGAGCTACGCCAGCCTAGCGGCTATTGTTCAGCGGGCCAGGGCTGCGGGCGCTACTATAGGTCTACGCTATTGCCCTTCGCTCACCGCAATTGCGGCAGCACCTCGCGGCCGAAGGCGTCGATGAATTCCCGCTGATTCCGCCCGACCTGATGCAGCAGGAGCTCCTGAAAGCCAAGCTCAACGAACTCCTGTAGCCATTCTGCGTGCCTTCCCAGATCAGCAGAAATCAAAACCGACTCTCGCATGTCCTCCATACGGACAAATCTCGCTGCGGTCTCGTAATCGGCGGGGGAACGTAGCTCCCAGTTCACTTCGCCGCCGAGCACATTGTATTTCCACTGCTGAAAGGCCCCCTCCACCGCTTGCTGCTCGCTCAGCGCCCAATTCAACCCGACCTGCATCAGGAGAGGTTTGCCTTCGCCGCCGCCGCGGTGGAAGGCCTCAACCACCTTCCGAACCTGTTCGGGTTTTGCATTCACCGTCAGCAGGCCGTCCGCCCAGCTACCTGCGAACTCCGCAGTGGCCTCGGTAACGGCGGCACCCAGCAAAAGCGGGGGTTTCTTCGGCAGTGAGTACAGGTGAGCGTCGACTACAGTCACCCGACCGGAATGCGAAACAGTTTCCCCTCCGAGCAGGGCCCTTATGATGGTTGCGCACTCGTGCAGCCGGGCATTTCGTTCGGCCTTTCCAGGCCACGGCAGTCCCGCGACATCCTCGTTCAACCGCTGACCGCTCCCCAGCGCAAGCCAGAACCGGTTCGGAAACATTTCTGCCAGCGTTGCCGCACCCTGGGCAATGATGGCGGGATGATAACGGTAGCCTGGAGCTGAAATGACTCCGAAGGGCAGCGACGTGGCCTGAAGTGCGGCCCCGAGCCAGGACCAGGCAAACCCGGAATGGCCCTGGGCAAATGCCCAGGGACGGAAATGGTCCGATGACATGCCGCAGTCGAAGCCTGCTGTTTCCGCGGCCTGCACCAGCGCGAGCAGTTCGGACGGTGGAAACTGCTCATGTGAGGCGTGAAATCCTATCCGGGCCATGGTGATCCTCGCAAAAGAGAATGAACCATCCAGACATGGCACCGTTCCAATTTACAGCAGCGTATGGAGAACGACATCGTGTCCGAGCTTGATTCCGACGTCGACAAATCTGCGTGGTGGCAGCGCGGCGTGATTTATCAAATTTATCCGCGCTCATTTCAGGATAGCAACGGGGACGGAATCGGGGATCTCAACGGCGTTGCGTTTCGAACTGGATTATCTGGTCGAACTCGGCATCGATGCTATCTGGCTGTCACCGATCTTTACGTCACCTATGGCCGATTTCGGATATGACGTGGCGGATTACTGCGGTATCGACCCGATCTTTGGAACGCTGGGAGATTTCGATCGATTGCTGGCGGCGGTCCATGGCAAGGGCCTGAAGCTCATTCTCGACTTCGTACCGAACCACACTTCGGATCGACATCCCTGGTTCATCGAAAGCCGATCCTCAATTTCCAGTGCCAGACGTGACTGGTACATCTGGCGGGATCCGAAACCGGACGGTGGTCCTCTGAACAATTGGGTCAGCGAGTTCGGTGGACCGGCCTGGACCTTCGACGAGGCAAGCGGACAATATTACTACCATGCCTACCTAAGTCAGCAGCCTGATCTGAACTGGCGCAATCCAGCCGTTCGAACTGCCATGCTGGATGTCCTCAGGTTTTGGCTTGAGCACGGCGTGGACGGATTCCGTGTGGATGCCATCCACCATCTATTCGAGGACCCGCTGCTCCGGGACAACCCTGAAAATCCGGCATGGCGCGCGGGGAGTCCCCGGCTCGGCGTCTCATCAGGCTTCGTACGATGGACCAGCCGGAGGTACATGAACCATCCGCCAGATGCGGCGCGTGACCGATTAGTATCTCGATCGTCTACTGGTCGGCGAAGCCTATCTGCCGATCGATAAATTGATGGCCTACCACGGCGAAAACCTAACCGGCTTTCATCTTCCCTTCAATTTCCATCTGATTTCGTCACCTTGGGCCCCCGCGGCAATCGCTAGTTTGATCGAGCTTTACGAGGAAGCCCTGCCGACCGGCGGGTGGCCTAACTGGGTGCTGGGCAATCATGATCGATCCCGCGTGGCCACACGCCTGGGAAGAGACCAGGCCCGCGTCGCCGCGATGCTTCTCCTCACATTGCGCGGAACACCCACCATCTACCAGGGCGAGGAACTGGGGATGCAGGACGCACCGGTTTCCCCGAGCCAGGTTCAGGATCCATGGGAGAAGAACGTTCCGGGCCTCGGGCTTGGACGCGATCCGGTGCGATCACCGATGCCCTGGTCCCGGGATCGGCACGGCGGGTTCAGCACGGCCGTGCCGTGGCTGCCGGTCGATACCGGGGGAACTGCTGTCTGTAAACAGCAGCGCGGCGACCCTGCCTCGATGCTTTCGCTCTATCAATCCTTGCTACGATTGCGCCGCGCCGAGCCGGCCCTCGCCGTCGGTTCGTATCGGAGCTTGATGCATACGGACTCCATCCTTGTCTACCAGCGCGAGCATTCCAGAAGGAAATTCCGGGTCGCCTTGAACATGAGCGGGACATCGCAAGCCCTTCCGTCCGACCTCGCGGGCGGGCAGGTCGTGCTATCTACAACGAGGATGCCGACTGGGCAGACCGGTCGGTTGGGCCCTAATGAGGGGCTGGTTCTCATCCCCTGAAATCAACTCCAGCGGCGACAACTACGCGTTGGCCTAGGGCACGCGCGAAGTCGCGCGTGACTGGAACCCGCGTTTTGGGAAGATGGTTGCATCGCGGGAGTTCCGCAACGAAAAGACGCTCTCTGTCGGATGTCGGACAGACGATGAAACGAACCACACTTACTTTTCTCCGGCAGGCGGGGCTCTCATTCGATGTGGTACTTTTACGATGCGCGTGACAAGGCTGACTTGGACTCCCGACCAGATTACCCAACTCCTATCGCTGATTGAAAGGGGAGTTTCTCCTGCACGGGCATCAGTTGTGCTTAGACGACCCAAGCTCGCTGTTCAGAACAAGGCGCGGCAGCTTGGAAAACCGTTTCGGGATGTCCGAGAGGTCAAGGCTGCTCGACTCGCGAGAGAAGCCGGCGAGCTGGAGGCCATCAGCCGGCAAGACTCGCGCAGCATAAACGTGGCGACAATGCAGTTTCACCCCGACGACCGGTGACTGCCGCGGCTGATGGTGATCCGCGCCGTGCCGCCAAGCGGGAGCCGGCCAACCAAATCGGTGATTTTCTATTATGCGTTCAGCGCATGGCGTGGACGATCCATGCGCCACGTACGTGTTGAAGAGAGCTTCCGCCGATATTGGCCCATAAACCGGCGGCCAATAACACGGCTGCGAGTCGCGTTAATGCAACGTCTTGCCATTTCGAGTCCATGATCTTCCTACCGCTCGTTGCGCATATATGGACTGCTTTCTGAAACCTACGGAGTTCGGCCGGGTCGTGAACCCATTCCGGCCTCCGCGTTTCAGGCAAGGCACCGGATTGGCCCCACGGGCGTACGGCAAACGCGATCAGCGTTATGGCGACCGAGAAAATTGGAGGTACAAGGCCTGGTTCATCGATCACCTCCAGACTTTCCTCTCCAATTCACATCTGACTTGAGTGTTCCGTAGCTCGGCGTCTCCCTCAAGAGACTACCTTCAAAGGCCCGCATCCGGATCGCTTGCGAAACAACGTCTTCCGGATGCAACCAAACAAACCCGTTCGAGTTCTCCGCGCGGAGCACACATGAGCTGCGCAAGACCCAACCTGACTGAAGTAAAATTTCCCGGTTCGGCCGGCATCATCCTGGGGCTGGGGCTTGGCGGCTTTTTCGATGGGATTGTCTTCCATCAGCTGCTGCAATGGCATCACGTCGTGAGCGGCTGGTATCCGATTAACTCGGCTGAAAATCTGAAGCTCAACATTCTCTGGGACGGCATCTTCCATTCCGGAACTTATGTCCTGGTACTGACGGGCTTGTTCATCCTCTGGCGTTCGGCGTACCGCCTTCACCGGATGTGGCTGAACTCGTCGTTGATCGGGTCCCTGCTGATGGGATGGGGCATCTTCAATGTTGTTGAAGGCATCCTAAGCCACACCGTCCTTGGCCTTCATCGGGTTAACGAGATCGCGGATCCATCCCATCGGCTTTTGTGGGACATTGGCTTTTTAGTGTGGGGGGCATTGATGGCAGCAGCGGGGTGGAAACTATCGGCGGCGAGGCGAACGCAATGACCCGCTTGCCGGCACCAATTATCTACGGAGCTTTTGGGGTCGCCCTTCTGGTCGCGCTGATTCCCGCAATCAAGGTGATACTAACGCCGATCACCCCAACAATGGAGCAACTCTTCTTGATTCGTTGCCTTGGATTCTAGTATCTCGGACGCCTTCTGGCCGTCTGGGGTTGCTCGCGGTCCTGCTGCGAGGAGCCAGGGCCGCCGAACCTGTCGGCGTTTGGATCTTGCGCAGCATCTTACCTGTCCAGCTGATAGCCTTGGTTGTGCGTGTTCTGGTAAATGTTTCCTTGATGGCCTCGCTCGCGCAGATCTTTTTCCGCGCGACGCCGGCACGTCGTCTTTCTTCGGCTCCGCTGCCGAACCGGGACCCTTAGGGCTCCGCTGCTCAGGTGGGACGGGAGGCAGTTTGCCCATTTCAGTTCATTGCTCCTCTCCTGGAAACATCTCGTGCACTTCAAAACTCGTTCTGGCCGACCGAGGTCGACGGGACTCCTGGATTACTGCGACGCCAAAGAGCTTTTCCCTTTCCCGGTGGTTGCCCGGCACGTTGCGGTCTGGACTGTCCGCGATATTCAGGTCACGACTTCCGATCCAGACGCCCAACATCACTAGCGACCAGTGCGAAGGCAGCAAGAACGGTCAGTTTTTTTCATATGCGCTTAATGCAGTTCTTAAAGCATGATTGCAGGCTGCCTTCCGCCTCCCCTCCATTTTTTTTGGGCTGAAACAAGCATTAATAGGCCAAGTGGCGAGGCGTCTTTTTGCGCAAGTCGATGACGCGGAGACTTACCGTCGATGAATCGCTGCGAGGAGCAGCACCCAGAACTGAAGAAGTATGAGATCTCGGGCGCTCTCGGGCCGGTACCTACTGCTCGCTTTGACGATGAATTTTGAGCCTTTCGATCAGGCGCCAAGCGTGATGGTTCCCGGCCAGGTCCTCAATGGCTACCGAGTATTTCCGCCGCCAGTTCGGGTGTTCGGTGGATGTTGCCGGAACATTCACCGGATCCTCCTCATCGAGCAGGTCGTCGAGCTGGGCCAGCGAAAGCATGCAGGTGGTGCGACCGAGAAAGCTGTGAACCCCTGCGGCGAATTCTGCAACTGCTGGTGTCACATCACTTGGTAGCTGGAGCGCCGCCAGCACGCCCCGTCTTTCTCTCTCCCGCATGGCGAATTGCGAAGCGCTCTCGTCCGGCGAGGAATACAGCCCCAAATTCTCCTTGAGCGTGATGTCTGCCCCGGCGAGCCAACCACGCAATGTCGGCATGTCATGGCTGCCCGCGACGCCGACCGAAAGCCGCGGATATTCCTCGGGCAACCGGAAGTTCCCGCCCTCCGCCTGTTCGAAGAATAAGACGCGGTAGGAAAGTATGTTGGCTTCGGCCATCCGCTCCCGAAACCCTTCGGGGACCGTGCCAAGATCCTCGCCGACAACGAAGCAGTGATGACGGTGGCTTTCCAGCGCGATGATGCCGACGAGATCATCGATCGGATAGCTGACGTAGGCCCCGACCGACGCTGGTGCGCCCTCCGGAATACAGTAAAGCCGCTGCAGACCCATTACGTGGTCGATGCGCAGGCCGCCGGCATGGCGCATGTTCGCTCGCACCAACTCGATGAAAGGCCTGTAGCCATGCTTCGGAAGGGCTATGGGATTGAAAGGAGGCAACCCCCAGTTCTGCCCCGAGGGGTTGAGAATATCAGGCGGTGCGCCGACCGCCACACCATCCAGGAAATCGGAGTTTGCCCAGGTTTCCGATCCGGTCCGGTCACATCCTACGGCAAGGTCGCGATAGAAGCCGATGCGCATCCCGGCCTGTATCGCGGCCTCCCTCGCATCGGCCAGTTGCTGATCTGCGATCCATTGCAGCCAGTTGAAGAATTCGATCTCGCTGCTGTAATCCCGGGCAAATTGGCGAGCCTCCGGAGTCGAGGGTGAGCGGAATTCCTCCGGCCACTGATGCCAATGGGCACCGACCCCGCCCCGCTTGGCAAAATGATTCCTCAGCACCTGAAATAGCGAGGCCGTTGCCAGATTGTTTCCGGTCTCGCGGACGAACCTCAGAAACCGATCACGGCGTACGTTGCTGGCGTTCGAGCGGAACTCGGCGTGGGCGAGTCGTAAGGCCTGTAATTTCAGGCGGGTGACGCCGGTGTAATCGACAAGCTTGGCGGATCTGCAGTCTGCAAGCCTCTCCTTGAATTCCGCCGATCGCAGGAGTTCCTTTGCGGCCCTCGAATCCCGAAACTCCGGGATCGCTTCCACGTCGATGTAAAGGACGTTGAGAAAGTAGCGCGTCGCCGGCGAATAGGGACTGGCGTGCTCAGGGGCGTCCACGAACATCTGGTGC